>Ga0247727_10015933_pt1 | contig 12235 bp, 11 predicted proteins | sample WisWelCaveWW1625_FD_202498 | JGI IMG/M metagenome (GOLD analysis project Ga0247727, IMG submission 202498) | Biofilm microbial communities from Wishing Well Cave, Virginia, United States - WW16-25 | ecosystem: Environmental > Aquatic > Deep subsurface > Groundwater > Cave microbial mat | place... | reverse complement strand
TCGGCTCGATGAATTCATTGATGTACCGGTTGCGCTCGCGCTTGGTCTCGTTCAGTTTTTTCGCGATGAGGCGGTAAATATCCGTCTCGGTGTATTTCATCGAGAGGTCTTCCAGTTCCGATTTGATTTCGTAGAAGCCGAGGCGGTGGGCGAGAGGAGCGTAGAGGTAAGAGGTTTCGGAAGCGATTTTCAACTGCTTGTTGCGCGGCATGGGTTCAAGGGTGCGCATGTTGTGAAGGCGGTCGGCAATTTTGATGAGGATTACGCGCATGTCATCGGTGAGCGAGAGCACGAGCTTGCGGAAATTCTCCGCCTGCTGTGAGCTTTGCAGGTCAAACACTCCGGAAATTTTCGTGAGACCGTCAACGATTTTTGCAACGGTGTCGCCAAATTCCTTGCGGATGTCGTCCAGAGAGATTTCAGTGTCCTCGACAGTATCATGCAGCAGAGCGCACGTGATGGAGGTGGGACCCAACCCCATTTCTTCACACACGATTGTTGCGACTGACAGCGGATGCAGGATGTAAGGCTCGCCTGATTTCCTGCGCATGGTTTTATGCGCCTCAAGCGCCAGCTCAAACGCTTTGCGAATCATGCGCTTGTCCTGCTCATTATTGATGCGCGGCTTTACCGTGCGAAGGAGGTGACGGTAGCTTTTCAGGATTTCCTTGCGCTCCAGTTCGGTGTCATAGATGACCGGGTTTTCCATCGGTTTTTGTGCGGATGTAAATTTAGATACGGACACCTTATGGAACAATTAATAGGGGATAGTAATTCAGACGGGATGGGAAGCCTTAAAGTTGCGGGAGGCTATCCAAGAATAAGGAAAGGGCTTAAAGATTGAAGAACAGCGATTAACGATTTAAGATGACAGATTTATCCTGAACCCGATAAAACGGGATCTCAAGTTTGCATTATAATTCAGAAATCACCATTCACCAATCTTTAATCGATATTCATGAAGTTTCACATCTTCGGCTTTCTGTGCTTGAGAATGGTTGCCTCAATGTAGAAGACAATCTCCTCACCGATATTCTTCACGTGGTCGCCCATTCTTTCCAGCTTGCGGATGACGGACAAGAGGTAAAGCGCCTGCTCCACCTTATCGGGATGTTTTTTGATGTACTCGGCAATCACTGTCACGGCAAGCTGGTTGATTTCATCTAAGATATCATCGTGTACGAACACGCCTTTTGCCAGCGAAGTATTTTGCTGGTTGAATGCATCCAGCACTTCGCGGAGCATGTGCGAAGCTTCATCATACATCTCATTCAGGCGGGTCACTTCCAGCAGTTCTTTGTCAAAATCCGTGTCAACGTCAATCACGAATCGGGCAATCCCTTCGGCTATGTCGCCAATGCGCTCGAGGTTGGTGTTGATTTTCAAGACCGCCAGAACGCAGCGCAGGTCAACCGCAACGGGCGCAAACCGCGCAATGAAATTTTCACAATCGCGGTCGAGCTTCAACTCGGAGGCATTCACCCGCTTCTCGCTCATCACAATTTGCTGGGCAAGCGTCTTGTCGAGCGTCAGCACCGATTCTTTGCCGCGTTCCAATTGACCATAAACAAGCTCTCCCATGCGAATCAGGTCGCGCTTGATTTCTTCAATTTCAACTTCAATGTGTGTCATAATCTGAAATTACGGGTTTCATCCGAACCTGCCGGTAATGTAATTCTGCGTTAAAGTATTTTTCGGATTGGTAAAAACATTTCTTGTGGTGTCATATTCCACCAATTCTCCGAGGTAGAAAAACGCGGTTCTGTCGCTCACGCGCCCTGCCTGCTGCATGTTGTGCGTAACGATGATGATGGTGTAATGCGCCTTCAACTCATGAATCAGCTCTTCAATCTTGAAGGTGGAAAGCGGGTCGAGGGCGGAAGCAGGTTCGTCCATCAAAATCACGGTTGGCTCCACTGCCAGCGCGCGCGCAATGCACAGCCGCTGCTGTTGTCCTCCTGACAACGCCAGCGCGCTTTTCTTCAAATCATTTTTCACTTCTTCCCACAATGCCGCTTTTTTCAGCGCGCGTTCCATTACTTCGTCCAAGTGTCCTTTATTGTTGATGCCCTGAATGCGCAAGCCGTACACCACATTCTCGTAAATGGATTTCGGGAACGGGTTTGGCTTTTGAAAGACCATCCCCACTTTTTTTCGCAGTTCCTCGAGTTGGGTGGAGTTGTTGTAAATATTCTTCTCATCAATCAGGATTTCACCCGTCATCCTGAATCCGTCAATAAAATCATTCATCCGGTTAAAGAGCCTCAGCAGCGTGGATTTCCCGCATCCTGATGGACCAATCAAAGCCGTCACCGAATAAGGCGAAATATCCATGCTGATGTTCTTAAGCACATGGTTATCACTATAATAGACGTTGACCGATTTAGCGTAGAGCTTATGCATTTGACTTTAAGTGTCCTTTAAAAAACCAGCCTGAATTCTAAATCCGAATATCGATCCGCCTCAGGCGGACCAATATCTCCCGCTTGGCGGGACAAAACAAGAAACAGCTCATTTTCAAGTGTTTGAAATTTTCAGACATTAGGATTTCGGATTTGTTTAGGATTTCGATATTAGGATTTCTGATTTTTCAACAGGTTTCGTTGAGTTTTTCAAAGGGCTATTTAATTCTTCTACCACTTCAAATTCCGTTGTGAGCGGTTGCGAAGATAGATAGCCACTGCGTTCATTAAAAAAGTGATGAGCAGCAGCACGATAATCGCTGCCGCGGCATTGGTTAAAAATCCTTTCTGCGGGCGCGAGACCCAGTTGAAAATCTGGATGGGCAGCACGCTGAAATCATCAGCCGGGCTTCTGGGAACAAACGGAACATAAGCCAGCGCGCCTATTACAATGAGCGGTGCCGTTTCGCCAACCGCGCGTGAAAGAGAAAGAATCACTGCCGTGAAAATTCCGCCCGAAGCGGCAGGCAACACCTGGTGGCGGATGGTTTGCCAGCGCGTGGCTCCCAGCGCATAAGAACCCTCGCGAATGGATTTCGGAACAGCTTTCAACGCCTCTCTTGTCGCAACGATGATGATGGGTAAAATCAAAAGGGACAATGTCAGCGCGCCTGTGAGCAGGCTGCCGCCCAGCCCCATCATCCTGGCAAAGATTTCAAGCCCAAGCAGTCCATAGATGATGGAAGGCACGCCTGCCAGGTTGGCGATGTTGATTTCAATCATGGAAGCAAGAGTGTTCTTTTTCCCATATTCCTGAAGATAGATGGCGGCAGAAACGCCAACCGGAATTGCAATAGCTGCCGTCAATCCCAGAATCCAGATGGTTCCCATCATCGCGGGAAGGATGCCTGCTTTTTGCGGCAGGCGCGAGGGCAGGCTGGAAATGAATTGCCAGCTCAGTCTCGGCAATCCGTCAATCAGGATGTCCATAACAAAAATAGCCAGCATCAGCAGCCCGAGCATCGTGCAGAAAATGCCGAGATAGTTGAAAGCAAAGTCTTTTCTCCTGTTCCAGGCTGCGCTATTCATAATGTTCCTGGTATCTTTTTTTAATGATAAAGCTGATGTTGTTCAGAATAAAAGTAAATGCAAAGAGCGTGATTCCCGCTGCAAAAATCGTTTTGAATTCAATCGTGCCGTGCGCAACATCGCCTAAGCTCACCTGCACAATAAAAGTGGTAATCGTTTCAATCGGCACCAAAGGATTGAAGGTAAGGCGCGGCTGCATGCCGGCAGCAACGGCAACAATCATGGTTTCGCCCACAGCGCGCGAAATGGCGAGGATGACGGAAACAATAATTCCGGACGATGCCGCTGGAACGAGCACTCTGAAAACGGTTTGCAGTTTTGTGGCGCCCATGCCGTAAGATGCTTCACGCAATGATTTAGGCACGGCATACAAGGCGTCCTCACTCAGCGAGCTGATGAGGGGAATAATCATGATGCCCATGACGATTCCCGCGGAAAGCGCATTGAATCCCGCCATGCCGGGGATAAATTGTTGCAGGAATGGCGTCACGGTCATCAATGCAAAATAGCCGTACACCACCGTAGGGATGGCGGCAAGGATTTCGAGCATGGGCTTAACGGTGGTTCGAAAACCTTTCGGAGCATATTCATTCAGGTAAATGGCAATCACCAACCCGAGCGGCAATGCGACAGCAACAGCTATCAGCGTGGTGAGCAGCGTTCCGCTTAAAAGCGGCAGAATTCCAAAATGCTTGTCGGAGAATAATGGCGTCCATTGGGTGTCGGTAAAAAAATCCCAGATGTAAACGACTCTGAAGAACTCAACCGCCTGCACCGCCAGCACCCAGATGATGCCAATGGTAGTCAAAACAGTAAGCAACCCGCACGACAACAGGAGAAATTCTATGAGCTTTTCGCGGAAACGCATCTTTTAGTTTAAACTATTGCAGTCCTTCAACGAACTTTCTAAATTTATCCAATTCAGCCTGGTACTCGTTTTCGTTGAGAGATATATAACCCACTTCTTCCACTAATGCGCCACCACTCGATAAGTAAAATTCAACGAAGTTCTGCACCTCGGCTCTTTTGGCGGCTGTGCTGTTCACATAAATGAAAAGCGGGCGCGATAAGGGAGAATACGTTTTGTTCTTCACGGTTTCAATAGAAGGCGAAATAGCGCCAGCGCCATTGGCATCGTTGCCATCATTCACGGGAATGAGCTTCAGCTTGTCCCGATTTTCTTCAAAATAGGCAAGCCCGAAAAATCCGAGGGCATATTTATCCGATGAAATACCCTGCACCAGCACGTTGTCATCTTCGCTGGCGGTGTAGTCACCGCGGCTGGCGTCTGTCTTGCCGACAATCGCTTCGGTGAAATAATCATACGTTCCCGATTCAACACCTGCTCCGTAGAGATGCAATTCTTCGTTGGGCCATTCGGGGCGAATCTGGTTCCACCGCTTGATGGTTGCCTGTGCAGCGGGCTCCCACATTTTTTTCAGCTCCTCAACGGTGATTTCTTTCACCCAGTCATTCTGCGGATTGACAACGATGGCAAGACCATCATAAGCCACCATCAGTTCAACATAGCCGATGTTGTTGGCTTTGCAGGTGCTGTCCTCAATTGTTTTTATCGGTCTCGATGCGTTATTGATGTCAATTTCCCCGCGCCCGAATTTTTTGAATCCGCCTCCCGTGCCTGAAAGCCCGACCGTCACTTTTACATCTGATTGCTCCTTGCGGTATTCTTCAGCAATCGCTTCGGTGATGGGATACACCGTGCTGGAGCCATCAATGCTGACGCTTCCTGTCATTTTGCCGTCTGTTCCCTGCACGGAATTTTGATTTCCGTTGCAGGCAGACAAGAGAGCGATGACAGCCGCCAGGAATACCGATTTGAAGATGTTTTTTTTCATGGGATTTTTTTTATTGGATTGTCAAAAATTGATGTTTCAGTTTAACGAATCATTACCAGCGCGTTATTAAAGCTTGACCTGTGCTCTGAGCGTGAATACATTATCCTTCAGGTCTTTGGCGATGCCGATGTTTGAAGCGGTTTCATTCTTCACTAAATCGTAGTAAGCGACAAACTTCAGGTTCTTGTTCACGTTCCAGATGTATCCGAATCCGATGGTATGGTAAAGGAGGTCTGTTGAACCCAATTTACAGTTGGGTTGCATTTCAGAGCCTTTAACATCCATGTTCGGGTCGAGAAAATCATATTTCACCGCCAATTGATGCTTGTCTTTGAAAAAGCCTTGCACCAAATAGACATAAGCTCCTATAAACTTCCGCTCGTAAACGAATTTATCCGGAGCTTTTGTGAAACTGGTGTTGGAGGAAGAGGTACCTGATTGCGTTCCCTGGATGACTTCACCGCGCAGAAGTGTGGTTCCGAATTTGAACTTGTGGCTTACTTCCGCGTCAGCGCCAAGGTACATTCTGTCAGAAATGTGATTGCCTTCGGAGGAATCAATTTCAGTCGCAAAGCAATTTCCATTCATTTTATACAAGGTGTCATTGGTTTGACGGACTCCACCCAGATAGTAAGAAACGCCTGCCCTGTAATTCAGCTTTTTTTCAGATGAAGATTCAGTTGCAGAAAGGCGTGCGAAAAAATCCTTATGCCCGTCAAATTCAAGATTTAGACCTGCCCCGTTCAGCACGCCTGCGTCTAACTTCAGCAGATGCGCTTTGTATTTTGAAGGTGGCTGAATGCTCAACATTCCCCCGATGTCACGTTCTCCCGGAAATAAAGTTTGGAGCATCCTCGTGCGTTCCGGAGATTCACGCTGTGACGAGGAATAAGTAAGCTCATATCCAAACGGTCGAACAAAAACACCGGCAGTCAGGCTCAGCCATTTCGTCCAAGGCTCGGAAAACTTCAAATAGGCATCTTTAATGGAAACACCTCTTTCGGTGGCGTCAATTTGAAAGACATACTGGGAATTCTCACCCTCATAAGCCACTTTCAATCTTCCGCGCCTCACGGAAAAGCGGTTATTGGATGCGGCTGGAAAATCTCCACCTGCGAATGATTTTATTCCGGCAGTATCAGCATGCTGGAATTGCGCATGGACATAGCCGCTCAGCTTTATTTTTTTCAGGAACGAAACATCTTTAACCAGTTCATTGAGAATCGAGTCGTTTCCGGAAGCTTTTTGCGCAATAGAATTGATGGCGGAAAGGCTGATGATGGAACACACCAACAGCAGCCTTTGAACAGTCTGATTGACGGACATACAGGTGTTTTTTGATGATGCAAAATGAGCTTTCAGAAATAAACTCTTTGTTCTTTCTGTGTTAAGAAATGGTTAAGAGTTAAATTTTTAGAGCATAGAACCTCCTGAAATAATTAATAACTTTGCCCCGCAAAATGCGGATGTGGCGGAATTGGCAGACGCGCCAGGCTTAGGACCTGGTGGAGTAATCCTTGGGGGTTCGAGTCCCTTCATCCGCACTTCCTTTTGGTATATTGGTTTACCGGTTAATCAGTTAATTGGGAGCTTTCCCCGATTGTCTCTTCACCAATAAACCAATAAACCGATTAACCAATAAACGGATTAAAGATGGTAACGATTACAAAAGAAACGATTGACGCTCAAAACGCAACGTTGAAAATCAATGTCTCTCCGCAGGATTACGAGCCATTGGTGAGTGGTTCTCTCAAAAAACTCAGCAAGAAGGCTGAAATCAAAGGCTTCCGCAAGGGCTTTGTTCCCGTAGGGCATATCAAAAAGCTGTATGGAAATGAAGTGTTGGCGGAGGAGCTGAACAATCTCATCAATAAGGAACTCACCAAATACCTCACCGACAACAAGATTGAGATTTTGGGCAGCCCGCTTCCGCATGAGAATGGAAGTAAAATGCAATTAGAGGTGAATGAGCAGAAAAACTATGAGTTCGCTTACGATTTGGGACTGAATCCTATGATTGAAGTGATGGCATTGAGTTCTGAGACGAAAATCGCCCGGTACGAAGTGAAGATTGATGAGAAAGCAGTTGACAGTGAAATTGAACGTGTGCAAAAGCGCTACGGAGAGATGTCCAACCCGGATGATGGCGTTGCTAAAGATGACATCCTGTACGTGAAATTCATCGAGCTGGATGAAAGCGGGAATGTGAAGGAAGGTGGTGTGCAGAATGCTGCTGCGGTGCCTCTTGCAAAATTTGAAGACAAGGTTTCAGAACAATGGATTGGAAAAAAATCGGGGGAATATCTTGACGTTGAATTGATGAAATCACTGAAAGCCGATGAGGAAGATATTATTCATCATTACCTGAAGCTGCAAGACCACCGGCATTTGAATAAAACTTTCCGCATCCAGCTTGAGAAAATCAACCGCATCCAACCGGCTGAAGTCAACCAGCAGTTGTTTGATAAGCTGTTCGGGGAAGGCAATGTGAAATCAGTGGAGGAATTCCGCGGAAAGCTGAAAACGGAATTAGAAACGGCTTACAGAAAAGAAAGCGAACACCTCCTGAACCGCGACATCGTGAACACGTTCCTTGAAAAAACAAACGTGCAACTTCCCGATGAATTCCTGAAGCGCTGGATACAATCCAGCAGCGACAAGCCCGTGACGCGCGAGCAGGTGGAGCACGACTACACCGGCTTCGCCAAAAACCTGAAGTGGACGCTCATCGTCAATAAAATCAAAAAAGAAAACAGCCTTGATGTATCAGCCGATGAAATGAAAGCGCACACGCAGCAAGTGATTCGAAATTATTACGGGCTGCCCGATAATGAAGAAAGCAACAAGATGCTGGGCGGAATGGCTGATGAGATGCTGAAAAAAGAAGAGCATGTGAAACGCACCTACGAAGAACTGATTGACAAAAAAGTACTGGAGCTGATTAAATCAAAAGTCACCATTGATGCTAAGGAAATCAGCATAGACGAGTACAACAAATTAGTGTAGTTTTATTTTCCTTCAGGCAGCATTTAATTTATACCTAACCAAATTTATGAAGCACAACGAATTTCAAAACTATGCGGTGAAGCACAAGGGCATGAACAGCGCGCACCTTGAGAAATATATTGACACCACCATCAGGGGCTTCACGCCTTACATCATTGAAGAGCGCCCGCTGAACATCCAGGCTATTGACGTCTTCTCGCGCCTGATGATGGACCGCATCATTTTTTTGGGCAGCCCTATTGATGACTACGTGGCGGGCGTCATCCAGGCGCAGTTGCTGTTCCTCGAGTCAGCCGACCATAAGCGCGACATCCAGATATACATCAACAGCCCGGGAGGCATCGTCTATTCGGGGCTTGGCATTTATGATACCATGCAATACATCAATCCCGATATCACCACCATCTGCACGGGCGTGGCGGCTTCGATGGCTGCCGTATTGCTTTGCGCGGGCGTGAAGGGCAAGCGAACCGGCTTGAAGCACAGCCGCGTGATGATTCACCAGCCGATGGGCGGTGCGGGCGGTCAGGCGAGCGACATCGAAATCACCGCGCGTGAAATCGGCTTGCTGAAAAAAGAAATTTACGATGTCATATCGAAACACACGGGGCAGCCGTATGAACGGGTTGAAAAAGATTCAGACCGCGACTATTGGATGAAAGCCGATGAGGCAAAGGAATACGGGATGATTGACGAGGTTTTGGTTTCCAAACCGAAGCAGAAGGAAGATTGATAATTGATGATTGTTGAATTAACTTGTGTCGGATAACACGAAGAAATGAGTAAGGAAAAAGGATATAAATGTTCATTCTGCGGCAGAAGCAAGGAAGAGACCAACATCCTGATTGCCGGCATCGAAGGGCACATCTGCGAAAACTGCATCGCGCAGGCGCAGCAGATCATGGATGAGGAACTGTACCAGCAGAACAAAAAGTTTTTCTTCAACCTTCCCAAAACCATCAAGCCGAAAGAAATCTTCAAGTTCCTGAATGATTATGTGATCGGGCAGGAGGAAGCAAAAAAGATACTTTCCGTAGCGGTTTACAATCATTACAAGCGGCTGAACCAACGCACTGATGATGATGTGGAGATTGAAAAATCAAACATCGTGATGGTGGGTGAAACGGGAACAGGGAAGACACTTCTCGCCCGCACAATTGCGCGATTCCTCAATGTGCCATTCGCTATAGTGGATGCAACCGTGTTCACCGAAGCGGGTTACGTGGGTGAAGATGTCGAAAGCATCCTGACGCGCCTGCTTCAAATCTGCAACTATGATGCGAAGATGGCGGAGAAAGGCATCGTTTATATTGACGAGATAGATAAGATTTCGCGTAAGGGCGATAACCCTTCCATCACGCGTGATGTGTCGGGAGAGGGCGTGCAGCAGGCTTTGCTGAAATTGCTCGAAGGCTCGGAAGTGTTCGTTCCTCCGCAGGGCGGGCGCAAGCATCCCGAGCAGAAGATGATTAAGCTCAACACGCGCAACATTCTTTTCATTTGCGGTGGCTCGTTTGACGGAATTGACAAAATCATCCAGCACCGCCTGCAAACACGCGCGATTGGTTTCAAGACGGAGAAAAAAGAAAGAGTGCAGTACGATAATTTACTTCAGTATATCAGCCCGAAAGATTTGAAGTCGTTCGGATTGATTCCGGAACTTATCGGCAGGATGCCGGTGCTTGCGTATCTCAACCCGCTTGACAAGAAGGCGTTGCGCGCGATTTTAACCGAACCCAAAAATGCACTGGTCAAGCAGTATCAGAAGCTGATGCAGTTGGAAGGAATCGAGCTGAGTTTTGAAGAAGATGCGCTCGACTATATTGTGGACATGGCTTACGAATTTAAATTGGGCGCGCGCGGGCTGCGCTCCATCTGCGAAAATGTCATGACGGATGCAATGTTTGAACTGCCCTCGCAAAAAGACATCCGCACATTTGTCGTTACTGCGGAATTCTGTTTAGAAAGGATGAGCAAGGAGAAGGTGAACAGGCTGAAAGTGGCCTGAGCGAGTTTCCAGTTTACGGTTTCCAGTTTCCAGTTTCGGGTTTGACGCTTGGGATTTTGTTCAAAACGTGCTTCATTCTTTTCTTAACCTCTTCAATACACAAGTTTCCGATACTTCCTTCGTGCGTGTGCTTTAATTTTTTCTCCGGCTTGAATTTTCCTTCCTGAATTTTCTTGCCCACAATTTTGTAAGCATCGCGGAAGGGTGTTCCCTTGATAATTTCCTTATTGATTTCCTCTACGCTGAATAGCTCGTTGTATTTCGGGTCGTCTAAGATTTTATCCTTCACGCGAATATCTCTCAGAGCAAAAACAGTCACACCCAGACATTCTTTGATTTCTTTGATTGCTGGAAAGAGAATGTTTTTGGTCAACTGCATATCACGGTGATAGCCGGATGGAAGATTGTTGGTCAGCAAGGTCAACTCATTCGGGGCAGCCTGCAGCCTGTTGCATTTCGCGCGAATCAATTCAAATACATCCGGATTCTTTTTATGCGGCATGATGCTGGAGCCGGTGGTGAGTTCATCGGAAAAAGAAATGAACCCGAAATTCTGGTTCATGTAAAGTGTGACATCGTAAGCAAACTTTGAGATCGTTGCAGCGATGCCAGCGATAGCAGTGGCAGCCACCTTTTCTGTTTTGCCCCGTGTCATCTGGGCATAAACGGAATTGTAATTCATGCTTTCGAAGCCCAGCAATTCAGTTGTCATTTTCCGATCAAGCGGAAAAGCGGAACCATAACCTGCTCCTGAACCGAGGGGATTCTTATTAGCGATATTGTAAGCAGCAACAACCAACTCCATATCATCTACCAGACTTTCGGCATAAGCGCCAAACCATAATCCGAAAGACGAAGGCATTGCCAATTGAAAATGCGTGTAGCCGGGAAGGAGCTTGTCTTTGTGCTGTTCGCTTAATGCGATTAGCCTCTCAAAAAGTTGTACGACTGATTTTGTGATTTCTTTCAATTCATGCCGGATGAACAACTTGATGTCGAGCAGCACCTGGTCATTACGTGACCTGCCGGTGTGAATTTTTTTTCCTGCTTCACCGGCTTTTTCAGTGAGCAGGAATTCAATCTGCGAGTGAACGTCTTCAACAGTGTCGTCAATTTTGAATTTCCCCTTTTTGATTTCCTTCAGAATATCATCCAGTCCTTGCTGCAATTTTTTGTTTTCCTCCTTTGTGAGAATTCCAACTTTGTAAAGCATTTCGGCATGAGCTTTTGAGCCGATGACGTCATATTCCGCCAACACCAAATCCAACTCGCGGTCAACACCGACTGTGAATCGTTCAACGACTTTCGATTTGCTTGTTTCTTTGTGATTGGATTTTTGCCAGAGTTTCATTCGTTTTTCTTATCAGTAGTTTGTTTTTTGCTAAGAATAACTTCGGCAACCAAATTCTTCAGCGTCTTATTGTCAATGCTTGAAATCTCGGACTTGTCATAGATGCTGAGAAGATAAACTTCGGACTCCTGTAAAAATACGTTGGTAATTACTCGTCCGCCTCCGCTTTTACCTTTTCCTTTGCTTTTAATGGCTATGCGAATCTTGAAAGTATTGTTGCCTAATGGAGTTCCCTGTGCAGGATTCTGTTGCAGGCTTTGTTCTAATCTTGCCAATTCCGTTTTCAGGGAAGCGTACCTTTTCGATAATCTCTTTACTTCTTTTTTGAAGCGGGGAGTAGGAATAATGCTATAGCTCATTCAGGAAATCACCGAGAGTTTGTTTTTTGATTTTGCCCTTCCTGATTTTTTCTACTTGGGCGAAGGCTTCTTTAAGATCAGACTTGATTTTAAGCGACACATAATCGTTCAGTTCATTTCCTCTGAAAATTTTTTTCTTGCGGCTTTTCACGTTTTTGAGGAGC
>Ga0247727_10015932_pt1 | contig 12235 bp, 9 predicted proteins | sample WisWelCaveWW1625_FD_202498 | JGI IMG/M metagenome (GOLD analysis project Ga0247727, IMG submission 202498) | Biofilm microbial communities from Wishing Well Cave, Virginia, United States - WW16-25 | ecosystem: Environmental > Aquatic > Deep subsurface > Groundwater > Cave microbial mat | place... | reverse complement strand
CGTACATATGGCTTCCGTGTGGGTGCCGTTCACCAGCGAATCCAAAGAGGCAATTGCCGACTACGATGAAATTCGAAAAGAGATTCGACTGGCGCTTCAGGAGTGCGGACGTCGCCTCGCTACCTACTTGCGGAAACGCGAGCACGCTCGCGGCGAGTTTGACCGGCGCAATACGTTCGCTCTGTATATTGAAGAAGTTGCGGAAGCGTGCGGCCGTCTAAAACGCGGCAAAATTGAGCCGGAGAGGCTGAAGAAGCAATTGATGCGCATCGCGTTCAGCAAAACGGGTGGCGAAAAAACAGATGCAATACTCCGGCGGAAAGAGCAAGCGCAAACGAAGGAAGAATTACCGCATTCCATAATCGTTACGCCTGATGGTGCGGAAGGCGAGGTGCCTTCAGCTTACGGAGAGTAACGGATGGCAACCGGAAAGAAGGGACAGAAAAAAGATGTTGAGGCGCGACTTGTTTCCGTGGCGGACGAGGTCATGCTCGCGGCAAAATCAAATCGCAGTCCATCCATGCAAATTCCCAGCAGAACGCTTTCCAACGTCAACTTTAATTCCAAAAAGGGAATCATTGAGATGGGAGAAGCAAGCCAGGAACGCTCTTTCTTCAACGTTGGGATGGCAAAAAAATTTATGCAGACCGTTCTTGTAGCGGATGCCCTTGCAGAGTTACAGCGGCAGGATCTGACCACGTCGCTTCGTGAAATTTACTATCGCACGAAGCATACAATTAAAGGTTCGCACGAAAATACATTCGATTCGCAGGGTGAATCAGATCCCATCATTGAAGATTTAGAAGTGGGTCTGGACGCGCTGCGCGAAGAACTACACGTTCGCGCGGAGAATACCGGCACAGTGGTCGGTCCGCTCGTTCTCTTTGACGATGGCGATACAATCGATTGCACGCGTCTGGGAAAAGGCGGCTATTCTGTGCCATCGATCGTCGAACCGGAATATATCCGGATCAAGAAATGCACCGCTGATTTTGTTCTGCTGGTTGAAAAAGGAACGCAGTGGAATCGATTATCCGAAGATAAATTCTGGAAGAAGCAGAACTGCATTCTTTTGACCGGTAACGGCCAGCCGCCGCGCGGAGTGCGGCGCCTGTCAAGACGTTTGAATGAAGAATACAAACTTCCGGTTTATGTTCTTGTCGATAACGATCCATGGGGATACTACATCTACTCCGTGATCAAGCAAGGCTCCATCAGTCTTGCTTATGAATCACAGCGCATGGCGGTCCCGCAGGCAAAATTCATCGGCCTGTCAAGCTCGGACCCTGAAGAATTTGAGCTTCCGAGAAATGTCGGAATCAAGTTGAACGATAAGGACATCGCCCGGGCCCGCGAGATACTCAACTATCCGTGGTTCCAGAAAAAAGCATGGCAGTCAGAAATCAAACGCATGCTTGCTTCCGGATTGAAGTATGAGCTCGATGCTCTCGCCAACAAAGACTTTCGCTTCCTCACTACGACTTATCTGCCGCAAAAATTAAAAAGCAAACACTGGCTGGATTAGTCCTGGCCGGAATGTAGAAACAAATTCATATCAATGTATGTACATATATGTATATACATTAGCCGGCAGATTTCCCGCTGGAGCGGTTGATTCTCAGCGTTTTGCGCATTTCACGGCTGCCGGGCCGGACTTCTTTCGTTTTTCGGCTTTGGCGAGCCAGCCGCGTTTGATTTGTTCTGAGGGAATGCTGGAAAGATAGGGTTTCACATCCAGGACCGGTGTGTTGTTCAGCATATCGACGCCGCGAAGATGTAGCATTCGACCATCACGGCGAATCAACTCCACAACGGTTAAGCCGATTGGATTCGGACGATACGGCGATCTTGTCGCGAAAACACCGTGCGGCTTCGTATCCGTTGGCGGGGTCCCGAGCAGCTCGTATCCTTCGGATTCATGAAATATCCAGAGAATGAACAAATGTGAAAAACCTTCGATGTCTTTCAGACCCTCTTCAAACTCCGGATGTATTTCCAGTATCCCATCGGCTGTATGTTCGGCGCCCAGACCTTTCGGGATCTGGTCCGTACTGTTGTACTCGCATCGAATGAATCCGACCGGCGAGAAGGTGAATTTGCCGATGCTGTTCGCCATTGCAAGTAATCATAGTCAGTCCTACCGTTGATGCAACACGTATGTGTTAAGATGTCAGAGATTTTTTTGTGAGGAGGCAGGTTTTGATGCGGACTATAGTCGGCTTTTTCGTATTTCTCTTGTTCTCAAACCTCGTTTGGGCAGAAAAACCAATTCTCATTCAGGTTGATGCCGGTGAAGCGCCCGGACGAATTTTTCACTCCACAATGGTTTTTCCGGAAGCTCGCGGCGAAATCGCGCTGCAATATCCGAAATGGTTTCCCGGGACTCACGGCGCAACCGGACAAATCGTTGATGTGGTCGGACTCAAGATGACCGCCTCCGGTAAGGAGATTCCGTGGAAACGGGATCCGTACGACATGTTTACATTTCATTGCCTCATTCCGGACGGCACTGGACCCCTTGAAGTTATGCTGGATTATGTTGTCCCCACGAATACGCAAACGCGCCATCATCCGTCCGCTTCGAGCGACTATTCCGCAATGATCAGTTGGACCTCTCTATTGCTTTATCCAAAAGGCGCCAATGTTGAAACACTGATGTACGTGCCTTCGCTGACACTACCCGAAGGGTGGAAATACGGAACTGCGCTTCACGTTGCGAATCAGTCGGGTAGTCTCGTGGAATTCAAGCCGGTATCGCTGTACACGTTGATCGACGCTCCGGTTGTGACGGGGGCTTATTTTGAAACGGTTGATCTGAGTCCGGGATCAAAAGTCCCATACAAGATGCATCTTGCTGCGGACAGTCCGGCTGCGTTGAGAATGAAACCCGAGGTTCTTTCGGGATTCCGCAAGTTTATTCAAGAAGCGCTCGTCCTTTTTGGGGCAAAGCATCTTGAGCAGTATCACTTTCTTGTCACGCTGAGTGATTCGATCGCTAACGGCGCAGTGGAGCACCATGAATCGAGTGATAATCGCCCGCCCGAAAGGATGTTTCTGGATGAGGATCCGTATCGGTACTGGGCGGATACGCTTCCTCATGAGATGGTCCATTCCTGGAACGGCAAATACAGGCGCCCCGCCGGTCTGAACACTCGTGACTATCAGGAGGCCATTCACAGTGATTTGCTCTGGGTGTATGAAGGGCTAACGCAGTATCTCGGTTATGTGCTAGCCGCGCGTTCAGGTCTGTTGACTTCGCAGGAATTTCTTGACGCGACGGCGTGGATTGCAGCAGGCATGGATCAACGTAGCGGACGCGCCTGGAGACCGCTTCTGGATACAAACGTCGCCGCCCAGATTCTAACGACGAGCGCGTCGCCTGAATGGGAATCATGGAGACGAAGACTCGACTACTACAACGAGGGGTTTTTGATCTGGATGGAAGCAGATGTGTTTTTGCGGAAGAAGACACAGGGACGCGCCTCGCTGGATGATTTCTGTCGCAACTTTTTTGGCGGCCAGGATGGACCCGCTGCCGTTTCACCCTACACTCTGGATGATATTGTTACTGCGCTGAATCAAATTGCTCCAAACGACTGGAAGTCTTTTTTCACGTCGCGTGTGGAAAAGATCCGGAAGCGAGCTCCGCTGGGCGGTATTGAGCAAGGCGGCTGGCAGCTTGCGTTTATCGAAAAAGAATCGGCCTATCATAAGTCAGTCCAGAAAGAAGAAAAGGAGATTGATCTGCGTTTTTCGATCGGCGCCGCGTTGAGTAATGAAGGCATCGTTCGCGATGTGGTTCCACCCAGTGCTTCGGGGAAATCCGGACTTGCTCCGGGAATGAAGATTCTGGGAGTCAATGGAAGGCGCTGGTCCGAAATCAGAATTCGTGAGGCGATCGCTACATCACACGATCTTAAAAAGGACATGGAGCTTCTTGTCGAAAACGGTGATTTTTACCGGACACTTTTACTGAGTTACCAGGACGGGCATCGGTTCCCGTTGCTGGTGAAATCTGAAGGCGATGATATTTTGAACGCGATCATCCAACCAGTTTCCAGATAGCCGGCCCGTGAAGGCGATTTTCAGGCACAAGAGCTCGAGAATACACGGTTATCGGGTTATGAAAGCCAGAAACTGAGGATCATTCCAGTCCCATAGGCGCGATGGGTCCTCATCCACAGTCACAGGTTGAACGTTCCAGGCCATAGATTTTTTCGACAGTGCGCCTACTGCATGTATGGCAATGCTCAAAATGACGAGCAGCAATGCGAGTCTCAACAGGCCAGGGGATAATTTTGTGATGGCTGTCGCGTAGGACCGGAAGGACAGAATGGTCAAGAGAACAAACCAGGGAACAAGTTCGGTTGAGAACCTGGGGCCAAAACAATATCCGCCCCACCAGTGTGGAAAAGTTGAAACAACGGCTATGTGAATCAGAATAATAACGAGCGACAGTACCTGGAGGTCCTTCGAAGGACCGTGCGTCCACGTTCTTAAAGTAAGGAACACCGGAATCAGCAGCCAGGGCAGAAAAACAAGAAGCCCTCTTGAAGGAGACAGGAGATTGCCGGAAAAAGCCTCAGCAAAGTGGTCGAAACTTAAACGACTTGCCAGATAGTATCCGGGAAGCAGGGAATCGAAATGAATCTTTGAGTACAGCAGAAACATTGCAAACCAGAACACACAAACTCCAAGGAATGGGAATAATTGTTCACGTTTGCGCAGCAAAATGTATCCCGTGACTACAACCAGTGGAATTGTGCCGGTGGGTCTGACAAAGTAGCTCCAGCAGAGCACGGTGGCCAGAATCAATGATGCGTATCGAAGATTTTTCCTTTGCATCAGAAACAGTATGAATACGACTGCTGCCATCAGAAAAGTCTGCCACGTGGAAGACCAGAGTCCGCGCGATGCAGTGCTCCAGATCGGAGTTCCGAAGGCGCCGGTCAGCGCTACAACAAAACTGAGATGCCAGGTCAGGTGAATGCGTGCTGTGAAGTAAAAAAGTCCGGCTACAACCGACATGAGCAAAGCCGAAATTGCGATCTGCAGGATCATTTCACCTTTCAGGTTGTAGAGATTGCCTTCCGAGATGGTTGTGATGCCAAACAGATTCAGCATCGCAACAAGAGGGGCCGACAGGACCGAACTGCCCGGCGGAAAATAATAGTAAAGATGTCCGTTCACTCTTTCGATGGAATATGGAATGTCGCCTGCAGAAGTTCCGGGGTAAAGTTTGCGATCCAGCGGGGGAACGAAGTAAGGATCCAGCTCGAAACTTCCGTGTTTGATAAGGTTTTCACTGAGTAGCATGGAATAATGTGAGTCAAGAATCTGGTGTACCGGAGACAGCAAAAAAACGATTAACGACAGCACAAAGATCGTTGCGCCCAGGCGAATATCGTTCTTGCTCCAAAGTTCCGCGCTCTGCATGCTGCTCACTATTATAGGCCTCTTGACCTGGCGGAGAACTTGCATCGATAGTCTTTGTTTGGAGATTTAGTTATGCAACTCAACTGGGTCGAAGCAGGGGGCGGTCGTATCGCCCTGTCGCACCGGCCAAGACTCCGGGCCATCCGTCATTTTCAGGATCAGGGATGTAACTGTCTGGTTACGCTGTTATCTGAGAAAGAAGGGGCTCCGGAAATCGGGAAACTGGCTGTCGAAGCAGGTCTGCGATGGATCTGGATCCCGCTTGCTTCGGGAAATCCGCCGCCAAAGATACCGGAGCAGTTACGCGAAATCCTGGAATTGCTGAGTCAGGGCGCATCGGTGCTCATTCACTGTTCGGCTGGAATGCATAGAACCGGGATGATTTCTCTCGCGATTTTGCGCAAGCTCGGATACTCACCGGAAGAAGCTTTTCAACTGATTAGCAGAATGCGAGTTGAGACGCACGGTGCTCTTCAGCAGAAACACATCGATTGGGCCAACTCAACAGTGAATCAATAAGGTCAGGCGGGCAGGGCGTGCGGCTTCAATCGGATGATCCGGAGCAAGTCCAGCACGCGCACAATCGGATACGCAGGATCGAATTCAAACCAGCGGAAAGCAAAGTTCGCGCGATTCGGATTTTTGTGGTGATTGTTTTGGTACAACTCGCCAAAGAGCAGGAGATCCACGACCAGTGTATTGCGCGATTCGTCGCCGTTATCGAAATTGCGATAGCCGTATTTGTGACCACACCAGTTCACGATGGCGCCCTGAATCGGTCCTATCAGATAGTGGACCGGTAGCAGAAGCAGGACCCAGAAACTTGTCATGAAATGAAAATAAAATGTGGTGTATAAAACTCCCCACAGAATTCGAACGGGCCAGAGGTCTCCAAAGCGGTCCAATGCGTTCCATTCAGGCGGGGTTGGCACTTCCTCCGTCTTTCGAACCAGATCGTGATATATGGTTTTAGTTTTGTACATCATTGTCATGACGTTGCTGGTGAAATAGGGCGAATGGGGATCTTCCGCCGTGTCGCTGAAAGCATGATGCTGCCTGTGCATGATTCCATAAGCGGAAGGCTTCAAATAGGAAGCACCCTGGCAAATGAACGTGAAAATATAGAAGAATTTTTCCCAGAAGGGTGTCATCGTGAACATGCGGTGAGCAGCGTACCTGTGATGAAAAAATGTTTGACCGAAAAGAGAAAAAGCCCAGTGCAAAATCATAAATAGAAAAATTTCAATGCTAATGTTTCGAGCCCTCCTTTTTAAAGGCTATGGTTGTCCCTTTCACTGTTCGAGCTCAGGGTGACCGGTTAATAGTAATGCCGTGAGCTCAATAGTTCAACTTCCACCGTGTCGCGGCAATCACGAATGGCGCACTGAAATCCTGTAACGAGCTAGCCGAGCATATTCGAACTCTGTGCCTGATACAACGGCCGGCGCTCTGGTGTAAAAAGGGAGATAGTGGGATAACACCAGGATAAGGAGATGAGGAAAACATTCTTTTCTTATCTCCTGATCTCGCTTTCATCTCACTATCTCCCTTCGCGCGCGCGAAAAATGTTTACAATGCATTGTCAACATTTCGTGGGTAAGAGTCTATCAATAGAAGCTGCTATCCCGTTTCTTTCCCGTATAGTCTACGTAAACGGTTTTGATTTCCGTGTAGAATTCAAAGACTTCCGTACCCTGTTCGCGAGGACCGATTCCTGTAGCCTTTGTTCCACCAAACGGGGCCTGTGCTTCACCGCCGATGGTTGACGAATTAATGTGCACTTTGCCGGCTTCCACCAGATCGACAAATCGCATTGCGCGATTCACGTCTTGAGTGTAAACGGACGCAGACAATCCGAAAGGCACCGAGTTGGCAATTTGCACTGCGTGGTCAAAATCTTTTGCGCGCAGTACGCTGACAACAGGTCCAAATATTTCTTCCTGTGCGATGCGCATACCGGGTTCAACCCTGTCAAAAATGGTGGGTTCAATGAAGTATCCCCTGCAGGTATCGTCCATCAGACGTTTGCCTCCGAGCACCAGTTTTGCGCCCTCCGTTTTGCCGATTTCAATGTATTGCTGCACACTGCTCATTTGTTTTTCATCGACCAGCGGTCCCATATCCACATCCGGGTTCAGTCCGTTTCCGGTTCGGATCTTCTGTGCCCGTGCGATGAGCGCTTCAACGAATTGATCCGCAATCGCATCAACAACAACTGCGCGGCTGGCAGCGGTGCAACGCTGTCCAGTTGATCCGAAGCCTCCCTGAATCACGCCTTCCACGGCAAGCGGGATGTCCGCGTCTTCGAGCACTACGACAGGATTCTTTCCGCCCATTTCGCATTGCACCCGAATTCCCCTGCGCGAGGCGCGTTCGTAGATTCCGCATCCAACTTCATTTGAGCCTGTAAACGAAATGGCATCCACTTCGCCGGAGTTCACGAGCGTATTTCCAACAACGATTCCCTTTCCCAGCACGAGATTCAATGTGCCGGGAGGGAATCCTGCTTCCTGGAAGATTTCGATGATTTTGACGGCGCAAAGGGGTGTCAGCTCCGCGGGTTTGAAAACAACGGTATTGCCGGACAGCAGCGCGGGCGCGATCTTCCAGACAGGAATCGCAACCGGAAAATTCCACGGCGTGATTAAACCGACAACGCCAACCGGCTGGCGGACCGTGTAAATGAAGGTACACGGAATTTCCGACGGGATGGTAGAACCTCGCAGACGCCTCCCTTCACCCGCAGTAAACTCCATCACGTTGATCGCGCGCTGAACTTCTCCACGTGAATCCTTCAGTATCTTGCCTTCCTCTTTTGTCAGAGTTTCGGCAAGCTCCTCGATTCGCTGCTGCATTAAAGTCATTGCGCGAAAAAGGAGACGACCTCGCTGCGGCGCAGGTGTATCTTTCCATGCCGGAAAAGCCCTGCGTGCCGCGGCAATTGCGACCTGTGTTTCCGCTTCCGTTGAATGTGGCGAATGACACAAAACTTCATTCACGTCGGCCGGATTGATATCGGGCACGCACTCCAGCGAAGTGGATTCCACCCATTCGCCGTTAATAAAATTCTTCAGTATCATTTGCTAGTTTGCAGCTTCGTCCGCTAACCTGAGTGCCGCATCCAGGGCGTCGACTCCCTGGTCTATTTCTTCGCGTGTGATGATTAATGGGGGCGCGATGATGAAATGGTTCACCCACGCCTGGATGAAAACTCCGTTCTTCATCATCTCGGCAGCGATTCGATCCACAATCAGCGGTGAATTGCCGACTTTATCTTTGTAAGTATGGAAGGGTTCACGAGTCTGCCTGTTCTTTGTCAGATCGATGGTCCAGAAAAGTCCTATCCCCCGCACTTCGCCTGCGCTTTTATGCTTTTCCGCAATCTGCCGGAGCCTCGTTCCAAGATAACTTCCCACTTCCACTGCGCGTTCGATCAGGTTCAAACGTTTGAATTCGTTAATGGCCGCAATCGCTGCAGCAAGAGTCAATGGATGGGCTTCGTACGTGTGACCGTGGGCAAAATAGTGATCGTCAAAGTAGCCCGCAATTTCTTTTGTCGTGGCACAGAGGCCCAGCGGAACATACGCAGACGTGATCCCTTTAGCTGTTGTGAGTATGTCGGGTTTTACGTTCCAGTGATCGACGGCAAACCATTTTCCTGTTCGCCCCCAGCCACTCATGACTTCATCAACGATGAGAAGGACTTTATGCTGATCGCAGATTTCGCGAAGCCTCGGCATGTATTCCGGTGGAGGAATCAGAATTCCGTTCGTGCCGACAACCGGTTCCACAATGATGGCTGCAACGTCACTTTCCATTTGCAGCATGTGATCGAAATATTCGACGCACGCGATCCCGCAATCCGGATACGTATGTTTTAGCGGACACCGGTAGCAATACACCTCAGGCGCAAATAACACATTCGGGATCTTGCTCGCGGGCTCCATGAACCAGCGTCGCGGATCTCCCGTTGCCGCAATGGCTCCCATCGTTGAACCATGATACGAACGGTATCTGGAAATGATTTTGGATTTACCCGTTACCATTCGCGCGATCTTGAACGCAGCTTCGTTGGCTTCCGCGCCTGATGTTGTATAGAAGAATTTTTCCAGTCCCTGCGGCAATACTTCCAGCAGAAGTTGACTTAATTCTGCGCGCTCCTGTGTGGCGAAAGCGGGCGCAATGTATGCCAGCTTCCTGGCTTGATTGGCAATTGCTTCGATCACGGCCTGATTCTTATGGCCGAGGTGACAACACATGAGCTGCGCACAAAAATCCAGATATCTCCGGCCTTCCGAATCGGTAAAGTAACAGCCTTCAGCGTCCACAATCTGGAGCGGCTTCCAGTTCCCCTGGTATCGCCACGTTCCATATGTAAGTTGTGAGGTAATCTCCGATATATTCACAGCAAATAGCGTAGCACAAGATCAGGCGCTTTACCGATTCCTGCAGGGGAGCGCGGGTGGCCGGCATCTTGCGCATGCGGACTGGAAGTCCGCGGCCCGTAATGCAGGCTGGAAGCCAGGCTGGAAGCCTGCGCTCCATAGGGAGAAACTTCAGGAGCGCCCGCTACATCTTAATTCTGGTGAAGATACGTGATTCTTGGCCTCTTAACCGGAACGGGCAGATATGCTCTTCCGCTTCCGATGGCGAGATCTGTTTTGCCGTCTCCGTTCCAATCCGCGGCAGCGATACTGATCGGGTATCTCGGAGTAATGAACGTTGTACGGGTCTTGAAACTGAGACTTCCCGTGCCCGGGAAATAGGTTGCTGTGTCCGTGCTGTCGTTCAGACATATCAGGTCGACCTGCGTGTCGTTGTTCAGATCCGCAGTGAAAGGTAGAGCGCATGGAACTTTAATTCTTCGTGCAGGCTGGAATCTGCCTTTTTCAAAACGTATCAATTGGACGGCCATTGAATCGTTTGTTGTGACGGCTATTTCCGGAATTCCATCGTTGTCAAAATCGCCTGTGCCGGCGCGAATTCCAAAGACGGTTTTGAGCCCTTTTAAAATTCGAAACACTCTGGGATTCTTGAATGTTCCATCACCGTTTCCTTTTATGTAAACGACCGCGCCCTCTGGAGCATTGCCTGAGTAGCCGGCTGTGATGGCAACAATGTCCAGACGCCGGTCCCGGTTCCAGTCGCCAACGAAAAGTTCCGAGATGCCGTCTAATGTTTTTATGAATACTATTTCCTCAAGCGCACTTGAATAGACTCGCAGATCTCCGTCGCCGTCAGCGATTACAGTTTCAGGAAGACCGTCCTGATCAAAGTCACCTGTTGCGATTGCCGTGGGACTGCTGTCCTGCAGCCCCTGAGCGGATTTAAATTTGAATGTGCCCTGTTTTCCTGTGTTAAGCCCGAGAATGAATTTCGTGTTGAATACATCTACCTGTGCGGTTGCCAGAATACCCAGATCGTTATCGCCGTCTCCGTCGTAATCCGCGATGACGGTTGCGCGCGCCGATGCCAGACTCTGTCTGTCCTGTACGTAGATCGGGTAGCGTTCACGCGTACCATTGTGAAGCAATATCAGGAAACCATCGGCACGCACGTGTGTAACGGCGGCAACCAGATCGGGTAGCGGATCACTGTCAAGATTTCCAATCGAAAGATGTGTTGGATTCAAATCGGTTGGAACGGAGGAACTGGTACGAAATGTCGGCGATTGAGGCGAAGCTGTCACGTAAAATACCGCTACACTACCTCCCGTTATGTCTTTTACGGAAACATGGCGGGGGCCGGCGGTGGTCATCGCATCAATGTTGATCCGGACGTCGACAAACGTTGTCACTCCGCGGCGTCGCAGTTGGCGCGCCTGCCTTTCAATGGATTCAATGCGGATTCCATTGCCGAATGATACGTCCGATTCCACAAGCGAATCTTTCAAGGGATCCATCGAGATTTGCACGGTTAACGATTCGCCTGGTACGCCGGTATTGGGCGCAATACACAGGATCTCAGGCGACGTTTGTGCGAACAATAAAACGGGTGTCAGCATGAAAACGACAATAGCAATGATCCATTTATTCAAAACTCCTCCAGTAACAACTCATTATGTTTTCCTCGTGTCTTTCAAAACACTGATACAATAGAAATCAGAACTATGCAAGAGATCGCGACCTGTCAGCTTATTTGAACACAGTGGCCAAACACAAGCTTTTCAACCTTGTTTTGTGGAATATTATTACCGGACTTGCCTATTTCTGCGCCGGGAAATTAGGCCTTTTATTTGCTCTTTCTGATCCGAATGTCTCACCCATCTGGCCTCCGGCCGGAATTGCATTTGCCGCCGTGTTTATTTTTGGATACGGACTTATTCCGTCTATTATCGTTTCTGCGTTTGCTATCTCTCTTTCAACGGGGCTTTCCCCGGGAACAAGCCTGCTGATCGCTGCTGGAAATACCGCAGAAGCTGTTGTCGCTGTCTACCTGCTCCGGCGCACGATCGGTGTCCGGAATCCTTTACTGAGAACAAACGATGTCATCCTTTTTGTGCTGTTAGGTGGCGTCATTTGTGCTGCAATCAGCGCTACCGTTGGGACGTTGGCTCTTCCCATCCGGCACCAGGCTTTGCCGGCTCTCTGGAAAACGTGGTGGCTGGGTGATGTGGCAGGAATTCTGGTAGTTGGTTCAATGCTCCTGGCCTTGAAGTATGAAAATTGGAAGGATTGGAAGATCAGGCAGGTATTCGAACTACTCTTTTTGATAGCGCTTGTTACCGTATCCGCAATAGCTGTTTTTCTGGGCTTCATTTCTACTGAGCCGCAGCGTTACTTAACGGTTCCGTTTCTTT
>Ga0247727_10015931_pt1 | contig 12237 bp, 11 predicted proteins | sample WisWelCaveWW1625_FD_202498 | JGI IMG/M metagenome (GOLD analysis project Ga0247727, IMG submission 202498) | Biofilm microbial communities from Wishing Well Cave, Virginia, United States - WW16-25 | ecosystem: Environmental > Aquatic > Deep subsurface > Groundwater > Cave microbial mat | place... | reverse complement strand
TGAAGCGGGGCGTTTGCTCGCCACCCGAATCTCCTCGAAGTTGAACAGCAAGTCGAGCATGGCGACGTTGTACCAGGCCGTGCCGCGCGCGCCGATGTGGGCCAGCACGCGTGGTTTTTCGTTTGCCAGATATTTGGCCCCCACCGCCGTCACCGCCCCGGTCCGCATCCAGGTAATCAGCGTGCCATCCATGATGGCGAAGGGCGCGCCGGTTTCCGGGCGATAGAGGGTGATCAACGCCAGCTCCGAGGGTAGGTTATGCTCATAATTTTTCTCAAAGTCGCCGATGACTTTCACGCCTGCCACGTTGATCGGCTCGACATAGCCCTTGAGGATGTTGAACAACTTTTCCGGGTAAGCCAACGGCAGGTGATCTTTGGAGGGCATGATGACTTTTTTCTCGCCATGCGCTTTTAGGCCCATCTCAATCGCGTCCATGATTTCTGGCAGGCCGAGCTCAAGCGCGTCAACGTCATCTTTGGAGAGGAAGAGGATTTCGAGGCTGGACATGAATGAATTTTCCTTGGGGGATGTCGGGGTTAATGGTTGCCCATTGGCGAATGGCATTGTAATTTGCCGCCTAAGGCAAGTCAACTGACTCTCGGCCAGACTTCCGAAGTCCGCGCACAATTGGCTCAACGTATTCGGGCCTCAGGCGCGGACTTCGGAAGTCTCCGGGTACACGTTCAGGGCGTTGGGGCAGACTGTAATCGGCTCAAGGCGGCGACGGGCGGCGCGAAGGGCATCTGCGAGAGGTCGTTATATTTCCTCAGCAGGTGATAAGTCAGCAGGAGTTGGGTAAGCGCCAACGGATGACTATGGCGTGTCTCGGCTCGATCCAGGTATTCGCCGAAGTCGTCTTCGCGCACCGAGTGCAAATCCGGCAGATGTTGCCAGACGGCGTCGGCCAGTTCGGCGGCATGTTCGGAGGCGACGCTCCCCTCAATTTCCAGAAAGTCGGCCGGGCGGCCATTGTCGCGGCTCAGTTCGAGGCGGATGCCGCTGTTGTTGTTCTCGCACAAGTAGGTCAGGTCGGGGTGGGGGATGGTGGGGCGCAGGACCAGGCGGACGTTGAGGTCCGAACCGGCCTCTTCTGGCGTCGTCCCTTTGGGCGGATAAAAGCGCACGACGATATCGGCATGTTCGCGTTGGGGGCGGATGAAGTCGCGCGAGTCGGGTTCGCGCTTCTCCAGTTCGGCCAGCACCTGCTCGGCCACATAGCCCCGTTTGGCTGTGTCACGGTTGATTTTCCACACTTTGCGAAGTTCCTCGGGCGGGTCAAGATAGACTTTCACATCACAGAACTGGCGCATCACCGCTGAGTGAAAACCCAGCAGCCCCTCGACGACGACAAACTCGCGCGGTAGGACATAGTTGGGCCGGATGAGCGTGCCGGTAGCATGCTCATAAACGGGTTTGAGGAACGGTTGACCGTAGTGCAACCGCTCCAGGTGTAGTTCCAGCACATCGAGATAGTTGCAGTCGGGGTGCAGGGGTGTGATGCCCAACTGCGCCCGCTCTTTCCGGTCATATTTGTGATAATCATCGGTGCAGACGTGGGTGACGCGCTCGGGGCCAAGAATCTGTTGCAAGCCACGCGAGATGGTGGTCTTGCCAGCGGCGCTGTCGCCGACGATGCCGATGATGATAGGACGTCTACTCATACTTGCCTCCAGCGAATGGATACCTCCGGTTGGAGGTTGGCTCAGGTCGTTGATGCCTCGGCCCCATCGTCCGATCCTCCGGCAAAGACGCGGCTTTGGCGGATGTCGGCTTCGTCAATGCGCGCCAGTTCTTCAGCCGAAACACGCCCGCCCTGCTGGATGAGACGGTTGGCCTGGCGCAGTTTCATGCGGTCAATGGCGTTGCGGACACTGCGGGCGTTGGCGAAGTGTGGCTGTCCCATCCGCAACACCAGGTATTCCTGAAACGCCAGCCGCGCTGGATCGTCGAAGGCGTAATGCTGTTGGCGCACCATCAGTTCGGCGATGGCCGTCAATTCCTCCAGCCGATAATCCGGGAAGTCGAGATGATGGGCAATGCGCGAGTGAAAACCCGGATTGGATTGGAAGAACGTGTTCATGCGCTCCTTATAGCCCGCCAGGATCACTACCAGATCGTCGCGCTGGTTTTCCATCACTTGCAGCAGCATCTCAATCGCTTCCTGTCCGTAGTCCCGCTCGTTTTCAGGGCGATAGAGATAGTAGGCTTCGTCAATGAACAGCACGCCGCCCATCGCTTTTTTGAGAATCTCTTTGGTCTTGGGCGCGGTGTGGCCAACATATTGGCCCACCAAATCGTCGCGGCTGGCGACGACCAGATGCCCTTTCCGCACATAGCCCAGATGATTCAGAATTTTCGCCATCCGCAGGGCCACCGTGGTCTTGCCCGTGCCGGGCCGTCCGGTGAAGGACATGTGCAGGGTGGGCCGTTCGGTCGCCAGCCCGGTCTGCTCTCGCAGGCGGGCGATGAGCAACATGGCCGCGATCTCGCGGATGCGCGTCTTGATCGGCTTCAGCCCAATCAGTTCGCGATCGAGGTCGTCGAGCACCTGTTGGACGTTTGACCCGTGGTAGGCGGCGTCAATATCCACCAGAGCTGGATCACTCATAGCGCTGGCCGCTCGGCTTCTGCGTGGCGTAAGCCCGCAGGGTGTACCGAATTTGGCGGTCTACCCCTTCCTGCCGTTCCAGCTGGAAGCCCGGCTCTTCTTTGGGGCGGTTGACGATGAAGCTCAAAACGGTCGTCGCCCGGTGATGCGAGCGGTCATAGCCATTGACCCGGATGTAGTGGTTGGGGAATACCCGCCGACATTCGTTGATTTCCAACATGACCGCGGCCGGGTCGTTGGCATCGAACATCGGCATGCCAAACATCTCCCAGTAAACGTTGCGGGGATGTGGGTCGTCGGTGTGCTCCACCGAGACCGGCCAGTTATGCTCCAAACAGTATTGCACCTGGGCGATGATTTCGTCGTCGGTCAGGTCGGGTAAGTAAGAGAAAGTGCCTTGGGTGATACGCATGGGGGGCCTCTATGAGTCAGTGAGTGGTGAGTGGTAATTGGTAATTGGTAATTAGTAAGTGGGGGTGACGATGGCATCCGGGACGTCGGTGGATTCAAAGTTGAAGGTGATGTCCTTCCAGATCTCCAGGGCTTTGTGCAGGGACGGTGACCAGCGGGCGGCCTTGGCCAGGATGTCTGGCCCGTCGTTCATAATGTCACGCCCCTCGTTGCGCGCCTGAATCATGGCTTCGACCGCGACGCGGTTGGCCGTGGCCCCTTCGGCGATTCCGTCCGGGTGGCCGATGGTGCCGCCGCCGAATTGCAGCACCACATCTTCGCCGAGGTAGTGCAAGAGCTGGTGCATCTGACCGGCGTGGATGCCGCCCGACGCCACCGGCATCACGCCCGGCATCGAGGCCCAGTCTTGTTCAAAGTACAAGCCCTGGATGGGGTTGGGAGCGAGCTTATTTTCCCGCAAGGTGTTATAGAAACCTTGAATCGCATTGGGGTCGCCTTCCAGTTTCCCGACGACCGTGCCAGCGTGGATATGATCCACGCCCGCCAGCCGCATCCACTTGGAAATCACGCGGAAGCTGATGCCGTGCGTCTTCTGGCGGGTGTAGGTGCCGTGACCGGCGCGGTGCAGGTGCAGGATGAGGCCGTTCTTGCGCGCCCACTTCGCCATGGATTGGATCGCGGTGTAGCCGATGACCAGGTCAATCATGATGATGACGCTGCCGAGTTGTTTGGCAAATTCCGCCCGCTCGTACATATCCTCCATCGTGGCCGCGGTGACGTTCATATAATGGCCTTTGACCTCCCCGGTTTCGGCCATGGCGCGGCTGACCGCTTCCATGCAATACAAAAAGCGGTCGCGCCAACGCATGAAGGGCTGGCTGTTGATATTCTCGTCGTCTTTGACGAAATCCAGCCCGCCGCGCAGGGCTTCGTACACCACGCGCCCGTAATTGCGGGCCGAGAGGCCGAGCTTGGGTTTGGTGGTCGCGCCGAGCAGTGGGCGGCCATACTTGTTCAGATACTCGCGCTCCATCACAATGCCATGCGCCGGGCCCTGGAAGGTCTTCACGTAATGGGGCGGAATCCGCATATCCTCCAGACGCAACGACCTGATGGCCTTGAAGCCAAAGACATTGCCGATGATGGACGCCGTCAGGTTGGCGATTGAGCCTTCCTCGAACAAATCCAAATCGTAGGCGATGTAGGCAATGTGCTGATCGGTGCCAGGCACCGGGTCAACGCGGTAACACTTGGCCTGGTATTTTTCATGGGCGGTCAGGCGGTCAGTCCACACCACCGTCCAGGTGGCGGTGGACGATTCGCCGGCCACCGCCGCCGAGGCCTCGATCGGGTCCACGCCTTCCTGCGGCACGATGCGGAAGGCGCACAAAATGTCGGTGTCCTTCGGCACATAGTCGGCGTTGTAATACCCCATTTCGGCGTACGAGGCGACGCCCGCCGACCAGCGGCTCTTCTTTTGGCCATCATTCGAAACGGTTGTTGCCATGCTGTATCTCCTTGTGGCGATTATTGGCCCGCGCTAATAACCTTTGGCGTTAGTCGCCGCGAAAATAGGCTCGTAGTTTAGCGCCTTGTGCGCGTCCAACGCCCACAAGGGGCTAAACTACAGCACTATAGATGTTAAGATTTGCTTTTTGAATCCCTGTCAACGAATAACCAACGAATAAACGAATAGGGTAGTTCGTGTCCGAAAAGTCCGGTCAGAAACCCGTTTTCTTCGAGAAAACGGGTTTCTTGACCCACTTCTTGGACAGAAACTAGGGTAGCAAATTCGCGCGCATTTGTTTACGCGAAGCGGTTTCAGCATTCGTTGACAGCGAACTCAAAATCATTTTCTTAACGTCTATAGCGCCATTGGTTAATAGGCAATCTGGCTAATTGTCCTTAACTTATCCCAGCGATGCTCGGCGTGAATGGTGCGGACGGTGCCGGTTCGGCCACGCATCACGATGGAAGCCGTGGTCGCGCCCCCGCCGATGTAATGCACGCCCGGCAGCAGCACGCCATCGGTGATGCCGGTGGCGGCAAAGAACACATCCTCGCTCTGCGCCAAATCGCGCTCGGTCAGCACACGGTCAAGGGCGAGTCCAGCGGCGTGGGCGGCTTCGCGCTCGCCCGGTTTTTGGGGCGCGAGTTGGCCCAGCATCGCCCCGCCCAGCGCCCGCACCGCGCACGCCGCAATCACGCCCTCCGGTGTGCCGCCAATACCCATCAGCGCATCCACACCCGAGTTGGGCATGACGGCCATGAGCGCCCCGGCCACGTCGCCATCGGTTCGCAACAACACCCGCGCGCCCGCCGCGCGAACGTCGGCGATGAGTTGTTGATGACGCGGCTTATCCAGCACAAACACGGTCAGGTCGCTTATCGGCTTACGCAGGGCTTCGGCGATGCGCTTGAGAGTCTGAGCGACCGGCGCGCATAAATCTTCCGGGCTGATGGCCTCGCACGCCTCGCGTCCGACCACAAGTTTGTTCATGTAAAAGGCCGGGCCGGGCGACCACAGCGTGCCACGCGGCGCAACGCCGACGACCGAGATAGCGTCCGGGCGGCCATGGGCTAAAAGGGCGGTACCTTCCACCGGATCCACGGCCACATCCACCAGCGGCCCGTTGCCATTGCCCACGCTTTCGCCGTTGAACAGCATCGGCGCTTCGTCTTTCTCACCCTCGCCGATGACGACCACGCCATCCATGTCCACCGTCGAGAGCATCAACCGCATCGCCTCCACCGCCGCGCCATCCCCGGCTTCTTTCTGCCCGCGCCCCATCCAGCGCCCGGCGGCCAGCGCGGCGGCCTCGGTGACACGGACGAGTTCGAGGGCCAGGTTGCGACTGGGTGACTCACTCATGCGATCACTCCGGCCAGCGCCGCCCGCACCTCCGTCAACTTGCCCGCCGACTGTAACTTCTGTGACTTGTGAGCGATAAAGTCAGCGTAGGCTTTGATGAAGGCTTCGCCCGGCTTGCGGAAGTCGAAGTTCTCCGGGTGGTCGCGGAGGATGGCCTCCAACATCTTTACCCCGGCGTATTTGCGTGCGCCTTTGGAGAGTTGGATGATGAAGGGCGCCTGGCCTTTGACATGCCCTTCAAATAGGCCGAGGGCCTGCTCCATGTTGTTGATGTTGTATGCGCCGATGGCGAATTTCCCGTAGGCGATTTGGTAGAGGTCGGCGGTGGTGACAATCATCTGGGTCTCTCCACAAGGCGATGTGTGACGATGACATCAGCATAGCCGGAGAGCGCCGCCCGGCCAACGTTCAATGAGTTGGATTGTGGTGACCGTGAGGCGAAACTTTAGGGGCCAGGTGGATAGGGCGGCCTATCCAATCGGGCAGGGGAGGAGGAAGGGATTGAGCCGGGTGTGTCTGCGCCACGCCGATGATAGTGGGCGGCGGCTTCGTTGCGGTTGGACACGCCCAATTTCGCAAACAGATGACGCAGATGAAATTTGATGGTGCTTTCGCTCAGATGGAGTTCGGCGGCAATCTGGGTGTTGCTCTTGCCTTCGGCCACCTGCGCCCATACCATTTCTTCGCGCGCGGTGGGCGCGTCCGGGTCGGGTGGCCCAAGATTTCAGTTGGTCAGCCTCGAACGGGCACGGGGGAACTTTCACTCATGATTACAAAGCTGGTAATGAAATATGGCCGCCAGGCCTGGACGTGATCTTCCCGGATGATGACTATTATGATGTCCTGAGATTGGAAAGTGATGGGGTAACTCCGGCGGCACCTGATCTGTATGTGCATAGCATTATTACGGATGTAACGGGAGCTGACTTTTACGGGGGCCTGCTCACCGATCTCCAAGATGTTGGCTATCAGTTTGGGGTTGACTTATTCACGTTCCCGTATGACTGGCGGTTGAGTGTCTCGAGTAATGCAGCATTGTTGGATGCTGTAGTCGTGGATGCTCTCACTGCGGTGAATGGAACTGATGATCCATCGCTCTGGACGGTGACCCAAGTTAATCTTGTCACCCATAGTATGGGTGGCTCGGTGGCTCGGGCCTATATTGGTTCCGCAGACCAAGCCAGTCGGGTACATCGGGTAATTACGATTGGGACGCCCCAGTTGGGATTCCCGAAGATGCTGAAAATGATCCTATTTGGAGATCCCCTCCAATGCCTTGGCCCAATCTGCCCCGTTGACTCAGCCGAAGTGAAGGACATTGTTCAGAACATGAGTGGTTCGTTTGATGTCTTACCCAGCCGGGCCTACTGGGAGTTTTATGACGGAAGTGACGGCCGTTTGATTGTCTTCCAGGAGGATCGCGACTTCGACGGCGATGGCGTCACTCTTGGTGCGCTTGACCATGATCAGACCAAGGCGCTGTTGTTCAATCTTGATCGAGATCCTAACATCGATTGGGATGGCACGGGCAAGGATCTCAACCAGGATCTTTTTAATAATTCTGAAGCATTCCATAATACGCTCGATTATTCCTGGGATGCAGGTATTCCAGTGCCTGAGATTGATTTGATCGTCGGCACCGGACAATGTACCCTGGGGCAAATTCAACCTATGTATCGCATCAGTACGACACTGCCCTTCCCGCCTGGAATAATCCAAATTGATCCGATCGTTCGCCTGAACTATGTCAATGGAGACAATACCGTACCACTATTCAGCGCCTCACTCTACGATCCAGCAACCGGAATTGACCATCGCGGCGGGGCAAATGTGTACTATGTGGACAAGGGCCATACCGACCATGCAACCCTTGCGGCCAAGGAACCTGTAAGACAGTTGGTTGTCAATTTACTTACGGGTTATACTGACGTGCCGGAGGGGATTAGCCAGAGCGCGGACGTACCCAGATCCTGTAGTGGCGAAGTTATTTCCGTTGAAAGTCCTGTTAACTTGCACATCACCGATGCTGCCGGCAATCACACTGGATTGACCTCCTTATCGGAGATAACACACCCCGTTGTTGAACAAGCCATTCCAGGTAGCTGGTACAACGAGGTGTTGGAGTCAAAATCCATCTACTTGCCAGATGAGGGCGTGTATACCATCACCTTGCAGGCAACCGGCGCTGGGAATTTCAACCTTGTTCTTCGCTCCTATGCGGATGAGGGCCTCGATCAGACCATCCTTTATCTGCGAGCGCCGCTGAATCCAACGACGATCGGTGAGGTTATCTATGACACCTCGTCTCCCGAGCCACCGGTGTTGCACCTTGATCACGATGCAGACGGCATTGTCGACGAGACAATTACCGCAACAAGTGTTCTGGGGCCGAGCGAGAGCGCCGATGCTCAAGCGCCGACCATTGAAATTATCAGTCCAACTAGCAGTCCTGCCTTTGCCGGTGCGGCTCCAATTGTGTGGCAAGCTACCGATGATGGGTCAGGGATCCTGAATGAGTGGGGGATTGTCGATAATGGTACGTCAACCGCGCTGATGGTGACCAACGGCTCAACCGTAGCGCTTCCAACTGGTGAGCATACATTGACGGTACTTGCAGAGGACAGGTTTGGTAATGCCGCGCAGCAAGAAGTAAGCTTCACTGTTTATTCATTTGCTTGGCGGCCTCCGATAGGCGACGCTGATCCCTATACGGCCCAAAGTGGAAGAACTATTCCGGTTAAGTTTACTGTGGAAGATTTGTCCAGCAATCTTGTACGCGATGAGAGTGTCGAGTTGCGCCTGGTCGACGCGGCGGGCAATACCGTGGCCGGGCCATTCTTTTTTGCCCAGAATCCAAATCAAGGTGTGACAATACAAGGGGACGGTCAGTATCATCACAACTTGAGAACATCGGGGCTGGCACCGGGAACCTACATCCTACAGGTCGCCTTCAGCTCACCTCAGTTGGGCGGGCAAATGACCAAATCCATAATATTAACCCCCTAACGTATCACGCTTGAAATGAGACCAGCTTGGGCTGATCTGTGATGCCTCGTGCAGGATAGGTGATGAATACTTCTGTGGTTCAAAATCCGCCCTTTTGGCCCTCGCGTCAGCTCTGGTTTAAGCTGTTTCTGGCAGGCTTGTGTGCGGTATCGTTCAATGTGGGTTTCTCTTTAGTGTTTCTCAGCATTCAGAGTGGAATTGCGTTCATGGGGGGACACCGCACTACGATAATGGAATATCTCTTGGGTGGGGCGGGTGTCGGCCTTGTCCTCGGTTGCCCTGTGGCTTTTGGGATTTTTCTTGCTCACTCCCTCAAAAAAGGAGTGGGGAGTGGTTTGTTGAGCCTAGTCGCCCTTGGTGTGGGAGGTGCTCTAGTTGGGCAGCTCTATGGCACCTGGATCACCTCCGACGCCATGCTCCCGTTGCCTTTAGCTCTCATCACTGGCGTTCAGATCACTGTTTTGGAACTAACAACTGGGGATATTCGCAGCAAACCTGGGATCGTGGGTTTAGGTGTGGGATTAGCCATAGGAACGATATTGACCACTGTGCTTGCGAGGCTGGTAGACCCCTATGGCCAGCGATTACTTGAAGTCTTCTCTATACCCTGGTTAGCTTATTCAATCTTAGTCTGGCTCACTACGGTGTTCTTCGTAGAATTATTCACCCGGCGCGTCAGCTGGGGAGGCGTCATGGTATGGACAGGACTGGTAGGACTGTTGTTTAGTATCGGCTTCCTCTCGGGTTGATATGTATTGAGGGCCGGATTATTGGCAATGATTCCGTAGTCCCTCGGTCAGAATCGGCGGCGCAGTTCCCCCATTTAATCTGGCCCTCAACAATGTGTGGTTCGAAAAGCAAACTCAGTTGAAACGGCAGTCAACGTAACTTGGTCTTGTGTACCGTTTTCGTTCCGATGCGAACGCTACCCCTACTTGCCGGATGGCGGCCAGAGTCATCTCTGGCGATTCGGTCTTGAGGGCCAGGCCGTCAGCGCCGGCTTCCATAGCAGAGCGCAAGACCTCAGGCGAATCAAAGGCCGTGAGGATTAATACGCGCACGGGGAGGCCTTCAGCACGGAGTTGTTGGAGACAAGTCATGCCGTCCATATACAACATCTGGATGTCAATCACCGCCAGGTCGGGCTTGAAGCGGCGCGCGGCGTCCAATAAGCGTTCGCCATCGGTGGCGGTGGCCACCACGCGCAAATCGGGTTCGCGGCTGAGGAGCGCGCGCAGGCCATCCAACACTAACGCATGGTCGTCGGCCAGCACGAGACGGATCAGGCGAGGGTCATTTAACAAATTCTGGGCAAGGGATCACCCACCAGCATATCCAGCACGCGCGTGCCGCCGATCTCGGTGCGGAGGAAGACCATGCCCGGTGGGTCGGCGCGCACTTCGCCAATGAGAGACGCTTCGGCCCCCAATCCAGACGGATGAGCGCGCAACGCGGCCAATGCTTTCTCGGCCGACTCGGGTGGGACAATGGCAATCAACTTGCCCTCATTGGCGATAGTGAGTGGGTCGAGTCCCAGAATCTCGCATGCGCCGCGCACGGCCGGGCGCACCGGCACGGCCAATTCGTCAATCGCAATCGCCACTTCGGAACTGAGCGCAATTTCGTTTAGGCTGGTCGCCAGCCCACCGCGCGTGGGGTCTTTTAGACAGCGTGTATCCGGCACGGCATCAAGCAAGGCCGAGGCCAACCGGTGCAAGGCCGCCGTATCGCTGACCACATCCAATTCCATATCCAGCGACTCACGCGCAATCATCACCGCGATGCCATGGTCGCCGAGTGGGCCGCTGACCAGCACCTTGTCGCCGGGTCGGGCATGGAAGGACGACAGATGCACATCGCGGCGGATCAACCCGACGCCTGCGGTGTTGATGAACAACTTGTCGGCGCTACCTTTGTTGACGACCTTGGTATCGCCAGTCACAATCGGCACGCCCGCCTCAGAGGCCGCAACCTGCATGGAGTCAACGATGCGCTTCAAGTCGGCGATGAGCAAGCCTTCTTCCAGAATCATCCCCACCGACAGGCCCAGGGGTTCGGCGCCCGCCATCGCCAAATCGTTAATCGTGCCATGCACCGCCAAATGCCCGATGTCGCCGCCGGGGAAGAAGATGGGACTGACGACGTAGGAGTCGGTGGTGAACGCCAGGCGCAGGCCGGTGTCGGCTAATGGAATCGTGGCCGAGTCGTCGAGCGAGTCCAGCAGTGGATTAGAAAAGGCTTTGGCGAAGATGCCTTCAATCAAATTGTGCGTGGCCTTGCCGCCGCTGCCGTGGCTGAGGGTGATGCGGTCTTCGCGCAGATAGAACTTGCCGCGCCGCACTTCGCGGACTTTTTCGATTTTGCCGAGGGCGGCGTCGAGGGTCTGAGGTTGGAAGGGCATAGAGTTTCGACTCTTCTGGCTTTGGTGGGAGCGTGGGCCTTCACCACGAAGTCACAAAGGCGCTAAGACACAAACGCCTTTGAGTCTTAGTGACTTCGTGCCTTTGTGTTGCAGAAAGGCGCTCGGCGCAATTTAATCTCCGGTCTCGTTGTTGAGCGCCGCGCGCCGTTGGGCCGCCATCGAATATCGGCCATAGTTGAAGTAGGCGGCGCAGGCACCCTCGGATGAGACCATGCATGTGCCGATGGGCGTCTCCGGGGTGCAGGCCGTGCCAAACACGCGGCACTCCCAGGGCTTAATCACGCCTTTCAATACTTCGCCGCACTGGCAGGCTTTGGGGTCGGCCACGCGCAGGCCGGGCACTTCATATTGCAGTTCGGCGTCCCAGGCCGCGAACTCCGGCCGCAATTTGAGCGCGCTCTGGGTGATAAAGCCCAGCCCACGCCACTCAAAGAACGGGCGCAATTCCATGGTCTGCCGGATGACGTCCAGCCCTTTGAGATTGCCCTCGGCGCGGACGACGCGGGTATATTGGTTCTCGACCTCGCACCGGACTTCGTCAATTTGCTTGAGCAACATGTAGATGGATTGAATGATGTCCAACGGCTCAAACCCGGCTACGGCCACAGGCTTATGGTAGTGACGGGACACAAATTCATACGGGCGAATGCCGATGATGGTGGAGACATGCCCCGCGCCGATGAAGCCATCCAACCGCAAATCGGGACTATCCAGAATCGCCTTCATGGCCGGGATGATGGTGACGTGGTTGTTGAAGACGAAGAAGTTACGCAGTCCTTCTTGCCGCGCCCGCAACAGGGTAATGGCCGTGGAGGGCGCGGTGGTCTCAAAGCCGATGGCGAAGAAGATGACGTTGCGGCCCGGATTCTCGCGCGCGAGTTTAAGCGCGTCGAGCGGCGAGTAGACGAAGCGCAC
>Ga0247727_10015930_pt1 | contig 12238 bp, 9 predicted proteins | sample WisWelCaveWW1625_FD_202498 | JGI IMG/M metagenome (GOLD analysis project Ga0247727, IMG submission 202498) | Biofilm microbial communities from Wishing Well Cave, Virginia, United States - WW16-25 | ecosystem: Environmental > Aquatic > Deep subsurface > Groundwater > Cave microbial mat | place... | reverse complement strand
GCGTCCATGACAGCTCAAGAAGCTCGTCGTATGTGAACCCGGGGAAGAATCCATAAAAGAAATTGTAGGAGTAGATGGCGGGAGTGAAGTATCCTGTGGCAGCCGCATACAGGAACGAGAGCACCATGCACCCGAAGAACATAAGGCGAGGGTGTCGGTAGTGAATATGACAGAAAAATGCCAGACAAGTGGAGAACCAGACGCTCACCGCGGGAAGAAACAGAAAGAATCCGAGCCCCAGGAGGAACGAACAGTTTTCGACGAAGACAACATTCACCGCCATGACGGTCAGTGGAATGACCAACAGCGTGAAATTTGTCAGAAGGGCGGGTTTGAAGGCGGCTGAAAGATCACTGCCGGACCGAAATACATCCGGTCGGGAGAGATCCCGCATGATGGCGAACGTCACCAGTCCGGCAATGACGGAGGAGACGAGTGCTGTGAGCGCGGAGAACTCATACCCAAGATAATTGAAGAGCGGGATCTGCGCGCAGACCAACGAGAACAATAAATAAGCAATCGCGTAGGGAAGAATCAGTCGCACGGACTACGGTCGTTTCAACCGGGGAAGGAGAGGGAAGATGCTACACATTGATTTTTGGAAACCCTGTCGAACGCATCAAGTGACACGCTTCGACTCCCGTCTCGTCCGACTATTGTCGGACTCGCTGAGGTCGTACAGACGCTCGGCGAAGCGGTCGAACAGCGTGACGCAGTTTTGGCTCTTCATCACCATGCTAAAATTCCTCACTGGCCACCCGGCGAATATCGGCACCAACCGATTGCAGCTTTTTTTCAATCGTTTCATACCCGCGATCAAGGTGATACGCGCGCAGCACCTCCGTCTCACCCTCCGCAACAAGCCCTGCAAGGATCAGGGACGCCGACGCCCGGAGGTCGGTCGACATCACCTTCGCGCCTGTCAAAGCTCTCACACCCCGAACGATCGCCCTGTTCTCTTTCATCTCAATATCGGCGCCCAGACGCATGAGCTCTGGAACATGTTTGAAGCGGTCAAGATAGATCGAGTCCGTGATCACAGACCGGCCACCGGCAATGGACATCAGTGCGATCCATTGTGCCTGCATATCCGTTGGGAATCCCGGAAACGCGTTCGTCGTCACGTCGACAGGTTGCATCCTGGCGGGCGCTTGCAGCTCAATGGTGGTTGGTCCGATGGTGACGCTGCACCCGGCTGCACGAAGCTTGTCAACGATCGATGTGAGGTGATCAGGGACGACATGTTCGAGCCTCACTTTCCCGCCGGTGATTGCCGCAGCGACAAGAAACGTCCCCGCCTCGATTCTGTCCGGTATCGTCTCGGTATCGACGGCGTGGAGATCATCCACTCCTTCGATCTCGAGCCGGGTCGTCCCGATGCCATCGATTCTCGCCCCCATGGTTTGAAGGAAGAGAGCCAACGAAGTGATTTCAGGTTCGAGGGCCGCATTCTCAATCAGCGTCGTGCCTTTTGCAAGCACGGCAGCCATCAGGGCATTGCCGGTTGCACCGACGCTCGATACATCAAACTGAATCCGCGTTCCCTGGAGCCGGTCCGCCGTTGCAATGATATAGCCGCGTTTCAGCTCTATCGTTGCCCCGAGTTTCCGAATGCTTTCGATATGAAGATTCACCGGGCGTGGCCCCCATGCACATCCTCCGGGGAGTGAAACCTTTGCCCGTCCGAACCGGGCAACAAGCGGACCGAGCACGTAGATCGACGCCCGCATTTTCTTCACATGCTCGTAGGGGGCTTCATGCTTGCGGATTTGCGTTGTATCCAGCGTGAGAACATGGTCCTTCAATTCGGCCTTCACGCCCATCGATTTGAGCAGACTGGACATGGTCGCCACGTCTCTCAGATTCGGCGTGTTGCTGAACCGGAAGGTTCCTTGTGCAAGAAGGGATGCCGGCATCAGCGCAAGCGAGGAGTTTTTCGCTCCGCTCACTATAAGAGTTCCCTGAAGGCGTTTCCCACCCTGGATTACGAATTTATCCATTGGTATGTTTGTTCGGACGGTTTCACGACTACTGGCGATCCCAAGGAGCTGGAGGTCTCCGGACCGTTTACTCACTCAGAGTCCTTCAAATAACTTCTCTGTTTCCACAAAAACGCCTCGCATCAGATTGGAGTCAACCCGCCCCGAATGTTTCGCTTGTGAAATCAAGGTAAACCCCATCTCTCCATTCTCACACACTTCAACTGTTCTTTCAATCGGATCAACGATCCAATATTCCTTCACACCAAAAGACTCATAGACTTTCTTCTTCTGGGTGAGATCGTAGTGCCCGCTCGATGGCGAGAGAATCTCAACAATAAGATCCGGCGCGCCTTCAGTTCTTTTCTCCTTGATGATTTCAAGGCGGTTTCTAGAAATAATCAGAATATCCGGTTGGAACGTGTCGTATTCCGTGAAATACACATCCATCGGCGCATAGAACAACGTGCCCAACCCCGTGGAGTGGAGAAACTGTTGAAACAAGAACCCGAGGCGGGCAGAGGTTTGCTGATGTACCGAACCCGGCGAAGGCGTCATGACAATGTCCCCATCAATGAGCTGGAAGTCGTCCCCTTCGGGCAGCTTCGCATACACCTGATATGTCTGTCAACGTCGTTCGGCGGGTTGCATGAGCTAGTGATATTGAGTAATGGTTGACCCCCGTTGCTTCAGATCATAAAGCAAAGATAGACAGCGCCCTCCAGAAGCGCAAGACGCATCAGCCAGAAAGATGCATCTCTCGTTGGGCTGAACACCGGGAGACGGTAATAAAACCGCTCTCCTTGCTTTCATCATTCCCTCCGCGTTATATTAGTGCCGCTTCCACTAAGCCACCACATGTTTATGAAGAGACGACTACAGATGGAAAACGGGCCCTCGCTCAGCGGAGCGGGCCGGCCTCACCCGTGCGAAACCATTGTCTCGACCGAGGGCGGGCACTACTGCCTTTTTGAATAGCTTACAGAAAAAATACAGGTCACCTTTTTAGAAGTGGCATTAGCAACCATGCAACGCGCTCCGGCCATTCTCCTTCCGTTTGTTCTTGTTCTTGCAACGATTCCGGCCACGGCCCAAATCTCGTTTACCGACGATCTCCAACGTACGGTCACCTTGGAAACGCCTGCAGCCCGAATCATTTCGCTCGCGCCCAGTATCACGGAAACCCTGTTTGCACTTGGGGCGGCCGACAGGGTCGTGGCGGTCACTGACTACTGCAACTATCCTGAAGCGGCAAGAACGAAGCGGAGCATCGGAGGCATTGTCAACCCGAACGCCGAGGCCATCATCTCCCTTTCTCCCGACATCATCATCCTTTCGATGGAAGGAAACATCCGCGAGGATTTTTCAACGCTGGAGGCTCTCGAAATTCCTCTCTTCGTCACAAACCCAAGAACGCTTGCAGGAATACGGAAGTCCATTCTCGATCTCGGAGTCATCTCCGGAACGGGAGAGATGGCAGCGAAGATCGTGCATGAAATGAAGGAACGTGAGGATTCCATCAGACTCGAAGCTCTACCGCAAAGTAGAGTGCTCATGGTTGTTTCTTTGCAGCCGCTTATGGTCGTCGGAACGGGGACCTTCCTTGCCGAGGTTCTGCGGATCGCAGGAGCCGATAACGTTGCTGCAGGAACGGGCATGACGTACCCTGTTTATAGCCGGGAGGCCGTCGTTGCTTCCAACCCCGACTTGATCGTCCTGACATCGGACATTTTCCTGCCCCGGGATGAACTCCTGAAACTCTTTCCCGAATGGAGAACCCTGAACGCCACAAGGTCAGGCAGGGTATTCAGCATCGGGGCCGACATTGTTTCCCGGCCGGGGCCAAGGATCATTCAGGCGCTCGAACAATTGCACGAAATGCTGAAGTAGGCCGCGGTTGGTGTGTCGTTGAACAAACAAACCGCGAAAGATTCATTTTGATCAGATCAGCATGCGTGCGGCAACGACGAGCAGAAAGATGGAGAAGATCTTCCTCAGGCTCTCTGTGCGCAATCGTTGCGCAGCATCGGCACCAAGCCTGGCGAACGGAAGGGTACCCACAATGACCGGAATGGCGTGGAGGAAGTCCACGTAGCCGACGGTGAATCGGGAGTACCGCTCGAGATCCGGATCCCCCAGACCGTTGACAACATAGCCGACCATCGCTGCAAAGGCAGTGAGAACGATCGTGGCACTCGAAGTTCCAACTGCCTTCTTGAGCGGAAACCCCATGAAAGAGTACAACATCGGGATCGTGAAGATCCCTCCTCCTACCCCACCCAGAGAAGAAGCGAGGCCGCCCACAACCCCTGTAAGCGAGAGGCCTGCGGGAGAAAGATTCATTTCCGAGTCACGTCCCGACCGGCCCGTTTCGAGCAGCAAACGCAACGCAGATACTGTCAGAATCACCACGAATACTCTTTGAAGCGTTTCGCCGGACAGCGAGGCCGCAAGAGTAGCACCGCCATACGCCGCAACGCTACTGACTAAGCCAATATAGAGCGCAGCCTTTGGGATGACCTGACCATTCTTATGATGCCGGTAGGCCGCGGAGATCGAAGCAAAGATGACAACGAGAAGACTTGTTCCAAGTGCGAGATGTGTGGCTACTAGTCCGGACACATCGAGCATCGCGGTAAAGACAAACAAGAGAATCGGGACAAGGATAATCCCACCACCTACTCCAAACAGACCCGCCAAAAAACCGGTCAAGCAACCCGCCACAAAGAGGAGGACAAGAACGAATGGGTCCATCTACCCTTTGATTTTTCGTTCATACACCCTCAAATCCTTGAGCAGCCCCAGCGCAGCATCGTATTGGACGTCATTGCGGAGAGATGTCGCTATCCTCCCCTGTTCTCCATGAACTCTTGCAGTGAGCTCCATTTCGAGATAGTGTTTGATGTGATCGCCATACCGTTCAAACGCCCGTTTCTTTTCCCGCCCAAGCTCCACGGAGATTTTGTCCAGCTCTTCGAACATGGTCCGATCATAGTGCAATTCCTCCGCTGCCTTCCGAAGTTCGCTGAGCTTCACCGACGTCTCTTCTTCGAAATCAAAGTTGACGTCCTGTAGGAATGAGCGAAATTCCGGCAGCATCGTGTCCACGGAGTTCGTTTGCATTGAGTCCTTGCGCTGAGCCATGAATTTGTTCATGAACCTGAAAAAAATGGATTTCTGCTTGAGGGCCGCGATCATCGGCCCCTCATCTTCGGGTTTGACTGTCGAATCCGCGGAGATGCCGCCATGTTCAAATACCGTTCTTCCCCCGACGGTCCGGAATTCCTTCTTCAAGCTGTCTGCATACGCCACGAACATCCCATCACTATCCCGATGCTTGTAGTCGATCTCCTGGATACTCCGTCCGCTGGGGATGAAATAGCGGGCGGTCGTGACTTTGAGTTGCGCTCCGTAGTTGAGCGGCATGATGGTTTGCACGAGACCCTTCCCGAAACTTCTCTCTCCCACAATCAACGCCCGATCGAGGTCCTGCATCGAGCCGGCGACGATCTCGCTCGCGCTCGCGCTTCCCCGGTCAGTGAGTATGATGATCGGAACATCCGGAAGCACCGGCTCCTCAGGGGATCGGTATTCTTTATCGGCATCCGGGCGTCTTCCTTTTGTGCTCACGATGAGGCTCCCCTTTGGAACAAACTTGCTGACGACATCCACCGCTGCATCCAGGAGCCCCCCGGGGTTTCCCCGAACGTCGAGGATCAAACCCCGCAACTCCCCGTCGGACTTGATCTCGCTGATCGCCTGTCGTATTTCCTCTCCCGCCTTTCTTGAGAATCGTTCAAGACGGATGTAGCCGATGCCTGGTTCAACCATTCGTGCGTAGGTGACATTCTTCAGTCTGATCTCCTCGCGAATGAGGACAAACACAACAGGGGCGGACTCACTCTCACGTTCAATCAAGAGCCTGACCTCCGTGCCCGGCACACCCCGTGTCAGATTCCGAACCTCATCCGGTTTCTTCCCGCCCACAGTCACCCCATCGACTTCAACAATCTTATCCCCGGGAATGACCCCCTGCCTCTGCGCTGAGTATCCATCCATCACCGTGATGACATGAATGGAACCCTCGCGGTATCCGATCGTCACCCCGATCCCTCCATACTTTCCGCTCGTGAGCAACTCCACTTCATCCCCTTCCTCCCTGTCGATATACACCGTATAGGGATCCAGAGAAGCCAGCATTGCCTCGATACCTGCCTGCATGAACTTCTCCGGACTCACTTCATCGACATAGTTGGAAGTAATCTCTTTATACACACGTCCGAACACATCAATACTCTTATTCACCTGGAGAAAGTACTCTCCATCGGGAGTGCCCGCAACGGACAATGTCGTGTAGAGTAGCAGCAACACCACCGCCTCGTACATCGTTTTCAGCTCCAGCCATCTATTCATGGTTTTATCTCTCCGCTTTCGAAAAATCCTGCTCTGTGTTTTGTATTAGACGTTCAACGATGGTCCACACCGCACGTGCCACGACCTCAACAGACTTGGTTCCATCCAGCACAGCGATCCGGTTTTTTTCCCTTGTGGCAAGGTCGAGATAGCCATCGCGAACGCGCCGGTAAAAGCTCTCTCCCGACGCTTCCATTCGATCTTCTTCCGCATTCATCCCAGTCTTCCGACGCCGCACTTCTTCAAGGGGAATATCCATGAGGAGCGTCAGATCCGGGGTGATTCCGGCCGTCGCAATTCGATGAATGCTGTTGATCGCCTGCAGGTCCACACCTCGCCCGTATCCCTGGTAGGCAGTCGTGGAATCCAGGAACCGGTCGCATACCACGAATTCACGCCGGGCAAGGGCAGGCACGATTACTTCACGGACAAGCTGGGCCCGGCTTGCCGAGAACAAGAGAAGCTCGGCATCAGCATTCAACTCAAGGCTCCGACGATCAAGAAGAATCTCGCGGACTCGTTCAGAGATCCTCGTACCTCCGGGCTCTCGAATCAAATGCACGGTCTGGTTTCTCCCGATGCCGGGAAGGAAAAGGCGAAGCCTCTCGACAAGAAGCTTCGCCTGTGTCGACTTGCCGCTGCAGTCGAGCCCTTCAAACGTGATGAACATCTGTGGTGTGGAATTCTCCGGTAAACCTGAACGAACTTAACGATTTCCGTGTCGCGAAGCAACACGCGCACCTGACCGGTTTCTTGATAGTGAGGATTGATTTCAGTACCTTTTGCGCATCATGTGGAACGAAAAGCCTGATTGAGGTTATCCTCCCGGACGATGCCAAAAACATCGCGGCCACATAAGGCTGTTTCCCCTCCTCCTTCGATACCACAAGACCAGCGCAAGTCCCAATCCCGCCTGGAGGATTCCCGCTTGATCCATGCAGCTCTGAGCGGTGACCGAATGGCCTATCGAGCGTTGATGCAGAAGTATCATGATCAGATCTTCGGGTTCATCTATCGAATGATTCACCACAGGGAACAGGTTGAGGATCTGACTCAGGAGGCGTTCATCAAAGCCTTTGCCTCCTTGAAGAGCTTTAATGAGGAATATGCATTCTCCACGTGGCTGTACAAGATTGCGACAAACAACTGCATCGACTACATCAGAAAGCGAAAGCTTCCAACCTACTCCATCGACAAACCGATCGAATCGAAAAGAGGCGAGTACTTCTTCGAGATCCCCGACGACAGCTTCGGAGCCGACCGGTCCATCATTGCCGGTCAACGGTCGAAACTGCTCGGTGAAGCGATCTCCCGACTCCCGGAAAAGTATCGGCGGGTTATTCACTTGCGCCATGTAGAGGAACGAAGTTATGAGGAGATCGCCGAAATCCTCCGATTGCCACTAGGCACGGTAAAGGCCCACATTTTCCGAGCCAGGGAAATGCTGTACAAGGCCCTCAAAGAAAAGATCCGGCATTACTGAGACTGATTGTAACCTCACGTATCCGGGGTCGTAGTCCCTTGCGGGCGCGACAAGTAATCCACCCACTACTCACATGATCAATCACCGGGCAATAGCAACGTTCACGGCAATGGCAGCGCTCCTCATAAACACTGGAGCAGCAGGCGGACGTCATAAGGAGATCGGTCGGACCACAGAGAAGGAAATCAACGTCGTCCTCTCATCAGGGTTCGGCGATGTTTCCATCTCACGGGGTGAACCTGGAAAAATCGTCATCGCCACCCCCTCCGACAGTGGAGGCATTGCGCCGATACACCTCACTTACTCGGTCCGGAACAGAGTCGGCTATCTTGAAATCATTCTTGGGGAAGGCTCCGAGGAGAACGAAGGAGAGAACAAGCACTGGTCGTTTCACGGAGGCCGGTGGGACCTGAAGTTTTGCGACGCAATTCCGCTCTCCTTCGATATTGAGATGGGAGTGGGAAGGGGTGAGCTGAACCTCTCCAACCTCCAGGTCAGGGATCTCAACCTGTCGACAGGGGCCAGCGAAGTGACTCTGACATTTGATCGGGAGAACACTTCGTTGATCGATCACCTCAGTATCGAATCGGGCTTTTCCCGCTTCACCGGTCTCAATCTCGGGAATGCGAATTTCCGCGAGTTCCATTTTGTTGGAGGTGTGGGAACGTACTACCTCGATTTCAGTGGGAATCTTTCGCGAGAAGTCGACGTCAACGTTGAGGTGGGAGTCGGCGTACTGACAATGATTGTGCCGCCGGCAGTAGGAGCGAGGCTTTCCTATGACAAGAGCTGGATCTCTCCGTTGAAGTGCGACAAAGACTTCAAGGTTGTCGACGAACAGGAATACGTCACAGAGAATTACTCGGACGCATCGGGCCGAATGAATATTCGCGTTGAGTCAGGACTCGGGAGCGTCACTATCCGCCGCCGTTAGATTCCTCTTCCCCAAAGAAAGAACGGTGCCCAAATGTGCGGCGCCGAATACTCCGGGTTATCGATCATGCCCTGGAGTGCACGCCTGTACGCATCGCGCGGTATTTCTCCTGCAACAGCAGCAGTATAAAACATCTCACCAAAAAACTTCTTGGTTTTCCTGTGCGCAGGATACGACGTAAGGATCACGCAATCGGATCCCTTCATAAGAAATAGTGATGGCTTTGCCAACTGAAATCCCGAATGGTTTCCAAGATCAGAGAGGATGACGCCGGCATACCGGGGAAGGGAGAAAAGCCCAGCCCACGAAATTGGGTCCGTTGAGGTTCCCGGCCTTCCGTCGGAAAGCCGCAAGAAGGAATTACCCGGCCATGCCCGATCATAGAAAAACTCAGCCGCAAGGTGAAGCACGCTTGCCCGCTCCCTCCGAAGTGTCTGAATCGTTGCGTCTTTCCCAAAGAAAAGGCGCACGTCTTTTGAGAATGACCTTATGTCTCGAAGCTCATATTCCACATCCCAATCCGTTGTCCCCGGGTAGCCAACGGCGAGAATGCCCGATCCGGTGGAGGTCTGGTCTCGTGGCAGGAGGAGTATCGCAGCCGTCGGAATGTACGTGACCGGATTGCGCTGGATCAGAAACCTGTTCCCTTGCTGATAGGGAGACTTCCGCAACGCATGAAACGGGAGACTCTCCGCGGGCGGAACGATGATCAGCGTTCCCTCCGGGGCAACAATTCGTTCGACAGGCCGGATAAATGCATCATACAACGATGCAGCCAGTTCGTCCAATCGTCGCGTACTTTCTCGTGAATGGAGCCATGCCGAATCCGGATATGCAGCGCGGTCAGACAGCAGCGCGGTATACTCCCGCACGAGGGATGACAGGTGCGATTTATCGAAGGGCGCCAGTTGAACCGTCATGCCATTCGTGTTGATGGTGAGAAGATACAGCGATTTCGTCGTTGGAAAAGCTTCAAGCAGACATGCACCAACCGGAAGCGCCCTCTGCACTGCCGCCGGCGAGGCACCATCGGGTCGGACAACGAGAGCAAGGGTGCTGTCGATCCCTTCAATCCGGGCTGCCACAGCCGTAAGGGAACGACCGTAGCCGTCGATGTTTGTACGAATTTGTTCGACAAGAAAACGGTTCCCCTCATGGTTTGAGAGGGCATCGGCAAGTCCGCGTACCGCTCCCGCAAGAAAGGCCCTCCCCCGCTGGAATTCCTTAAGAGCATCCACCGTGGCAGCATCACCGCTGTCGAAGGCGAATGCCGCAAGCGACTGGGCAAGTTCCCTCTCTCTCATCCGATCACCGAGCACAAAGGCCTCCTCATACCTCCCGGACGACAACAGCAATTCAAGAAACGCCTCATGAGGCGTGGTTGAGCGCATCCGGAAGAATACTTCCGCACAGGACGCGATGGGATTGTCGTCATCCTTGAGGAGAGGTGCAGCGTCCATGTGCTTTACTGCAGTCGCAAGAAAACTGAGAGCATCCGCCGGGCGGACGGCGCGTACGGCAAGGCCGATGCTGGTTGCAGCATAGGCGATTCCGGGGCTGTACCCATAGGAGGAGAAGAGATCAAACGCCGGCTGATAATTCTTGAGCGCTTCTTCGTTCCTGCCGCGCGGATCCAGCTTGCAATGGCCGAGCTGGATCAAAGCACAGCCCTCGAGAATTTTGTTCCCCCTCGACATTGCACTCTGAAGCGCCGCATTGTAGAATCGTTCCGCTTCCAGGGATTGATGAGATTCGAGATAGATATTACCGATGTTGATAAGCATTTCGTCTCGAAGAAGAGATGTCCCCTGCAGGGTGTCGGCACGCGTGAGGGCATCCGTGAATGTCTGAAATGCGGCTGCATCGTTCCCCTGTAGGTGATAGACCATCGCAAGCCGGGCCAGTGTGGAAACGGCAAGGATGGATTCGCTCCCCTGGTCTGCTAGCGTGACGGCCCGGAGGAAGTTCTCGGCCGCAGGTTGGAGCTCGTTATGGTAGGCATGGGAGACTCCCCATTCGTGGTAGATTCTGGCCTGTTCTGCAATGCTCTTCTCCGATGTCGATGCGTTCAATAAGTCGGTCAGCACTGCATTCTCTGTTTCACGCTTTCCGAGAGCCCGGCATGAAGGGAGCATTGCCCAATAAATGTCCGACAATCCCTGGGGGTCGTTGATCGCCCTCCCGATGTGCAACATTTCAGAGTACAATGCCAGAGCAGAGTCCTCCCTGCCTGTCCAGCGATGGAGATAGGCGATTGCAAGTCGAGACCTCCTGGCCGCTCCCTTGTCACCTACCGATCGATAGTTGTTGTATGATCGCTCATACATTGTATAGGCGCTATCAAAGCGCGCTGTCTGGCGGTACAGATCTGCAAGCAGTTCAGCTTCCTCTGCGGTTCGCTGAATTCTCGCAAGCTGATCATCGATGGCAAGAGCTTCAAGCAGAAATTGCTTCTCCTGACCGTACTCGTCTCGCGAGAGGGAGCGCCGTGCTTCAGTCAGGAGGCTGTCGGCGCGCTGCTGCTCAGGAGTTGGCCCCCGGGCGCATGAGGCAACAAGAACAAGGGCAGGAAGGAGACATCCCCGAAAGGCATCGATGCATGGATCCTTCATTGCAAGGCAACCCTACGAGTTGCGGGTCGGACCGCCGAAATACCCAAGGGTGTCAAGTGCTCGGAGAATCCTTGCAGGGTAGTCGGTGATGATTGCATCGACCTGGTATGCCAGGACCTTTTGGAGCTCTTCCTGTGTGTTGATAACATACGTTGCGGTCAGGATGTTGTGGGCTTTGGCGTCTTCAAAGGCGGCAGGTCGGACCTGGGTGGTGCTGCAGATGTACGCGCTTATGCCTAGAGTCCGGGAAAGCGATGACGGAGCCTTACGGATGTCGCGCACTGGCATGATGAGCGCACCGGTCTGAATTGAAGGATACAGTTTGTGCATTCGCGCGAGGAACTTATGGTCGAAGGAGGAAACAAGGACTCGTTCCTCAAATCTCTTCTCCATGATAATCAGGATGACCACTTCTTCCAACGCAAGTTTTTTCCTCGGATCGCCGTCCGTCTTTACTTCGACATTCACCATTGTCCCCGGAGGCATCATCTCAAACGCCTGTCGTAGCGTCGGTATCTGCTCGCTGGAAAACCTGCGGTGAAACCAGGACCCTGCATCGAGCGTGCGAAGTTGTTGCAACGTCAACTCCCAGACATGCCCTCTTCCATTTGTCGTTCGTTTCACATCATTGTCATGCAGCACCACGAGGTGGTAATCCTTCGTCATCCTCACGTCGAGCTCGATCATGTCGGCACCTTCTTTCAATGCCCGACGGAAGGCAGCTACCGTATTCTCCGGCGAGGTCCCTGATGCTCCCCGGTGGGCAACGACGAACGGGCGTTTCCTTCTTACTGCGGTCATGGTCACTTCCCGAGAA
>Ga0247727_10015929_pt1 | contig 12239 bp, 4 predicted proteins | sample WisWelCaveWW1625_FD_202498 | JGI IMG/M metagenome (GOLD analysis project Ga0247727, IMG submission 202498) | Biofilm microbial communities from Wishing Well Cave, Virginia, United States - WW16-25 | ecosystem: Environmental > Aquatic > Deep subsurface > Groundwater > Cave microbial mat | place... | reverse complement strand
CGAGACGATTTGCTGGAACTCTTTGTACGCTTCGCGCACCACATCGATGTCAAAGCTGGTGTCGCCGGTATGGATGATCTCATCAATCTTCTTTTCCCAGTCATAAGGATTCTCTTTGGCCGTATAGCGCCAAAAATGCAATGTTCCATCGCTGCGGAAGACGTTCTTGCCAAGCGGCGGATCGGTGCCGCCGGTGAAACCGATGACCACGGCCTCGTAGGTCGCCCCAGTAAGATTCGTGACCAGCGCGTTAAAATCAAATGGAGTGAACTTCATCTTGACGCCGATTTTATCGAAGTCATCGACCAACAAGTTACTGATGCTCTCGCGTAGCGTATTGCCCTTGTTGGTCGTCAGGTTAAATCGGAGCTCGCGGTCATTCTCGGCTGGCAGCCCCTTGACGCTCGCTGGATCTACTCCATTGGCTTTTAAAAATTTATCCGTGATATTGCGAGTGCCGTCTTTATCGGTGTCAATCAAGCCCAAAGCATCGAGCATAGACTTGGATTTCTCGATATCGTATTCATACTTGGCAAAGCTTTCTGTTTTGTCATAGAAGGGCGATGCCACACTAGCCCAAGTCCATTGAGGCACCGCCAATCCATGGAAGACACTCTCGATCATCGATTCTTTGTCCATCGCATGAGCTAGTGCCTTGCGGAATTGTTTATTGCGGAAGACCACTTGCAAAGCCTGGAATTTGGGATCGTTCTGATCGGCCTTGGTCGTATCTTGGTTGAGCACCAAGAATTCTGTGCCGAAGGTCGGGCCGCCCTTGAGCGTGCGCCAGTTCTTGGCTGTGTTCTTGCAGTATTTTCCTTTTTCGACATTATGGCAATCAGATTCCGTGATGCCCTCATTTAAGAGCGGCCAATCTTCCGGCCGCGCGCCAAAGACATCCGTCTCGCCAGCTTGAAATTTCAAGAAAGATGTGTTCAAATTTTGCACGACGAGCAAGACGAGTTCGTCAAGATAAGGAAGTTGGGTTCCATTCTTGTCGATCTTCCAATAATACGGATTGCGCTCCAGGACGACTTGTTGATCGACTTTATACTCTTTGAAGCGATAGGGGCCGGAGCCAACCATATCAGCGGGATTGACGTTCGTTCCCCAAACTTGGTTGAAGGCACTCGGTGAAACGCCCTCGAACTTGCCACTTTGAGCTTCAGTCAGTATTCTCTGCGTAAATTCAACCAAACTGGCAATCTCTGTCTGAACATCGGACTGGTCTTGAGGTAACTTCTTCTTGAGGGCTTCAAATGCACTGGAAGTATTTGTCGTCGCAGCTTGAATCTTTTCTGCACTCTTTTCTTTAATGGACGACTCAAGCGCGCCTAAAGCTTTATCCAATGCACTCAGTTCGGCGCTGTGATTCTTCTCCCACTCTTCGCGATAGCCCTTAATCTTGTCTTGAATACCCTGATAGTAGCCCAGTGCGCCCGGATTCAGCTTGGCAACATACTGAGCGAGTTTGTGCTTGGGAGCAATGTAGATTGCCATACTGCGCAATATAAGACGATACGGCTCGGGGCAAATCACTTTGAACGTCAAGTCATCTATTTTTTCGAAGGTCGGATACTTGTCACCGATTTTGAAGCCGTCACGATCATCTGTTGAAATATCCATATTGAAGACGAGGTCATTGAATGTAAAGACTGCATCCTCTGCGGTGATCGGGTACCCATCGGAAAATTTCAGACCTTCGCGCAAATGGAAGATTATGACCTTCCCATCTTCGGAAATTTCCCAGCTCTTGGCGAGCCCCGGCTCGACTTCGGCAGTTAAGGGGTTGATCTCCACAAACGTTGAATGTACTTGCAACGTGACATCAGAGCTGCTCGTCTCTTGAGTTAAGACAGGGTTCAGCGTTTTGGGGCCTGTGAGCGCTGGCGCAACGACTCTGCCGCCGCGTTGGCCCAGCTCGACCAATCCCCTAAATTCGTCGACGACTTTGGGATCGGCTGAGACAATATCTTTATTTATCTTGCTTGGATCGAGCGCGGTAATAGTGACAGGTTGATCACCGACTTCAATCGTATGCGGGCCCGGTGTCAGTTGCCCATTCACAACACAACAAGGGATTTCATAATAAAGCGTTTTGGCTTCGCCCGCGGCTAATTTTTCTTCGCGCTTGAGGGCTTCGCCCTTGGGCGTTCGGATATAATCGCCATTCATCTTGAGCGAGACATCGGCTGTTATTTCTTGCTCTTTGGAATTTTTCACACGCACATTGAACGCCACCGTTCCGCCGGCCACAACAACCTTGGAAGGCGGGAAGACATCCATCCGGACGACGGTATACTCATTGCTTCCGCCTGAAGTCGTCGTATTGTTTCCCCCGGTTTGCGTAGCGGAGCCGCTCTTCAATGTTAGCGTCAAAGCAATGGTCTTGGCTGGGATTTTGCTGTCTTTGGGCTGAATCTTAATCTGAGCTTGCTGAGTGCCCTTCAGGTCCTTGGGATCGACACTAATTGTAAGCCCACCAGGAGCTTTGCCATTTTCGGAACCGAGCTTTACCCAGCTCTGGTCGGTGCTGGCCGACCATTCAAGCGTTCCTCCGCCCGTGTTGCGTATTTCAATCGTTTGCGCGGCGGGTGCCGCCCCGTTTTCTTCTCCCGAAAATTCGAGTGAAGAAGTCGAAACGTCCAACACCGCGGGTTTCCCACCGCATCCGGCGACCAACAGCCCTAGGGCTGCCACAAGACATACGGCTAATGAAAATTTGCGCATTCGCTGCTCCCCTCCGTTGAGCTAGATTGTACACGAAAAGACATATGCCCTGACAAGTTTTGGGTTTTTCTTAAATCACCTTCATGGTTGGAATCTTCGGTTGTCATCGCGCCACCACAAGACATCGGTCATCATGTTGATTGCACTCAACTGGGTCATGCTCTCGGCATTGGCAATGGATTGATTGAATGCAATCAGATAGTACGGCCTGACTGTGTAAATAACCGGAACATTTTCTGATTCTATAATGCGAATTTCTTGATAATCCAAAACTTTCTCCGCAGTATAAGTTTGGCCATATTTCTCAATTAATAGATCAATCTGTTTTTCCCAATCAAATAGTTCGGTTCGATGCCAAAAATGCAACGGTCCATTGCTCTTGCGATAGCCGGACGTAAAATAAAATTCAGGGACGTTGCCGAATCCTGCTAAAGCGGTCTCAAACTGCCCCCCCAATAATCTAGATGTGTAGGTTTGAAAATCGGTCTGCTCAATATCCACCTTGATGCCTACTTGCTTTAGTTGCTCTAAAATAAGCTGAGCTGACTTGAGACGGCTCTGGTTCTCTTGGTTCACCAGGATCGAAAAAACGAGCGACTTTCTTTGGCTGTTCTCGCGGAGCCCATCGTTATTGGTGTCTATTAGTCCTATTTCATCAAGTAATGCTTTGGCTTTGTTTAAATCCATTGCGAGTGTTGAAAAATTAAGAAAATTGGAGGAAATGCGAGTTACAAAACCGTATTCAAATGCCAATTTTGAATACGCGTTTTCTGCTATCTTGCTACGGTCAATCGCATTGAATAGAGCTTTTCGGAATCGCACATCGCGAAACAATTTTTGTAACTCTGCATTTGAAGAATCGAAATTCAGCGCTAAGAACTCAACTGGCTCGCCAGGCCACATATTAAATTCTTCGGGTATATCTTCTGAAAAACTGTCCCCTACAAGCTTCCATTTTTTCGCTTCCGCTTCTGCTTTCACTTTTGCCCAGTCGCTCGCTTGAGGCTCCATCATATCCAACTGTCCGTCTTGGAAGCGTTTCAGCGCTGCGTCTGCTGAAGGCAAAACATCAAAGACCAGCCGATTCATATAAGGTAATTGAAGTCCCTTCTCATCGAGCTTCCAATAAGAGAGATTGCGCTCCAAAACCACTCGACGTTGGGGATCATAGCTCTTGAAAACAAAGGGGCCGAGCCCAACGATATTTTCAGGATGCTCGCGCGCCTCAGTAACTGACCACACCTGACTAAAGAGCAGAGGCGAAACGCCCTCGAATTGTCCCCTTTGGGCCGTGTCGATCATTCGAGTCAGATATGCTTTGACGCGATCCAAGGTCGATTTTAAGAACGCATCGGTCACTGCGCTTTGAATCGCTTCGATGCGTTGAAAAACGTCTCTTACTTGCTTCTCGATGGCGGGCACATCTTTTTTTTCAATGGTTGATGCAAAAGCATTGAGCTTCTCACTCACGGAATTTATGTCTTCCGTAGAGGCTTTGGAAAGCGCATCGCGATGCTGATCGAAGAGTCCTTTGGCGCCATTCCAGTATCCGCGCGCACCGGGCTGCAATTTGGCGATCTTCTCGGCGAGCTTGTGCTTCGGTAATATCGCTACGGCAGCGAGCGCATAGAGCAATGGCCTAAAAGGCTTCGCCAGCAAAAAACGGACCACATATGTGTCCAGTTTTTCTACGGCAACATATGAGCCGCCCACTCGAAAACCCTCGCTTTCGCGAGCGTTGATGTCTGAATTGAAGAGAAGATCGCTGAAGGTGAAAACGACATCATCCGCTGTAAACTCTTTTCCATCGGAAAATTTGACACCTTGACGAAGATAAAGCTTTAGTTCGCGAGCATCCGATGAGTATTCCCAGCTGGACGCTAATCCCGGTTCGGGTTTCCCGTTCAGAGGATTCAGTTCAATCAAAAAACCGTTGATCTGGCGTGTGATCTCAATCGTATCGTTATCGGAAGCAACTACGGGGTTGAGTGTGCCAAACCCATTGCTTATAGAGAGTACGAGGTTGCCGCCCGGCAATCCGATAGAAGTTATCCCCTGAGCAGCACTGACCAATTTGGGGTCAGCGGGAATGTTGGCCTTCTCTCTTTTGGGGGCATTGGAAATATCAAGAACACTCAGGATTAATTTTTCTTGATTGATTTGAATTTCGTGATTGCCCTTGGCAATGCCCTCTATGGCAAACGAGACGGTGCGCGTCTCGCCGGCAGGAATATCGACCGAACGTCTCTGATAAGGCTCACCGTCCAGCAAGAGCGCCACGTTCTGTCCTATCAATTCAGCGTTGGTCGGATTTTTTACGTAGACCACAAACGCGACGCGCCCGCCCGCGGCGATGAGCTTGCTCGCTGGGAAAATTTCAGTTTTCCCAATTTCGATTTGTTGCGAATATTCTTTTGAAGGATTTGCGTCTTTAGTAGTGTTCGGCTGAGGGTTGAGCGTAGGTTTCGGAGTTTCGCTCGTTTTATTATCTTTGTTTGGATTTTTTGTTTCTTTTGAAGTTTCTGGCTGAGGAAGTTTAGGAAGTTCTGAAGCATTGTTTGTTTTTTTCGCTTGCTCACTGGAAGGGTTAACATACATTAAGAAAAGAGCGAGGCCAATCACAATCACCGCACCGATCAACAACAAGATCGAACGACTCAAGTCAATTTCCTCCTTGTTTCTTCACGTTATCAGACGCATTGGAGGCAATCAACCATCGCGGGAGAGCACCGCAAGAAATGCTTTTTGCGGGATGCCCACTTTGCCGACGGCAGCGAGGCGCCTGCGGCCCACTTTCTGTTTTTCCAAAAGCTTGAGTTTGCGCGTCACGTCGCCGCCCGACATCCAGCCCGTGATATCGTTCTTGCTCGCAGGAATCGTCTCTCGAGCGATGACGCGGCTGCCGACGGCTGCCTGCAAGGGGATCGGGAACATTTGCGTCGGAATCTCTTCTTTGAGTTTTTTCACAATCGCTCTGCCGGCATAATACGCTTTATCGCGATGGACGATGGTTGAAAGGGCATCGACAGGCTCTTTATTGACCAAGATTTCGAGCTTAACCAAATCTGATTCTTTGTAGCCCATGAATTCATAGTCCAACGAAGCATAGCCTTGGGAAAGTGCCTTTAATCTATCATAAAAATCAGTAGCGATTTCGGCGAGGGGCATTTCGTAATGAATGAAAACACGTCCATCGCTGGCAAATTGCATGTCTTTGTAGAAACCGCGACGCTGCTCCAATAACTCCATAATGTTGCCGATATAGCGCTCCGGCAGAATAATTTTTACTTGGACAAAGGGCTCTTGTACGTGAAGAATATCCCCGGCTGAAGGGAATTTGCTTGGGTTTTCACAAATGAATTCTTCATTGTGTTTATTCAAAATTTTGTAAGCGACGCTGGGCGCCGTCACGATCAGACTCAGCTGAAACTCTCGATCCAGTCGCTCTTGAATGATCTCGGCGTGCAACATCCCCAAAAAGCCGATGCGATAGCCCCGACCGAGCGCTTCGGAGTGCTCTTCTTCAAAACTAAACGAGGCATCATTGGCGCTGAGCTTGTCGAGTGCATCGTGCAGTTCGTGAAAATCGCCCGGCGAGGTCGGATAGAGCCCGGCGAAGACCATGGGTTTGGAGGGGCGATACCCCGGCAAGGGTGCTTCGCAGGCGCGACCGATCTCAGTGATCGTATCGCCTACACCAATCTCACGCACATTCTTGATTTTTGCCGTAAAGAAACCGACTTCGCCCGGACCGAGCTCTTCTTTGTAGACCATGTCGGGCGTAAAAATCCCCACTTCTTCGACGGGAAACTCTTGGCCCTTGCCCATCATGTAGATGCGCATCCCGGGTTTGAGCGCTCCGTCGACAATGCGCACAAAGGGGACGGCGCCTTTATAAATATCGAAGGTCGAGTCATAAATAAGCGCTCGTAGCGGCTTCTGAGAGTCGCCCAGGGGCGGCGCGATGCGCTGCACGATCGCTTCCAAGACTTCGATGATGCCCCAGCCCATCTTGGCGCTGACGCGCAGGGCTTCTTCTTTGGGAATGCTAAGCTGGTCTTCGATCTGGGCCTCGACGCGATCGGGGTCCGCCTCGCTGGCATCAATCTTGTTGATTAGGGGAATAATAGTAAGATTGTGCTCAAGGGCTAGATAATAGTTCGCAATCGTTTGGGCTTGCACACCCTGCGTCGCATCGATAATCAGCAGAGCGCCATCACACGCAGCGAGTGCTTTCGAGACTTCGTAAGTAAAGTCGACATGTCCGGGCGTATCGAGCAAATTTAATACGTACGCCTGGCCATCTTTCGCTTGATAATTGAGCACGACCGTTTTGGCTTTGATCGTAATGCCGCGTTCGCGTTCCAAGTCCATACGATCCAAAAACTGCTCGCGCATTTTGCGATCCGGCACCGCGTGAGCAATCTGCAAGATGCGATCGGCCAAAGTCGACTTGCCGTGGTCGATGTGGCCCATGATCGTAAAGAGCCGGAGCTTCGACTGATCAATCATGGTCTATCTTCCTTCACGCAAGCGACGTTAGTTAATGGGGAAATTAGATAGCCTTCTGGACGCGTCCGGACTTGATGCAGCGGGTGCAGACGGTCATATGCATTTTGCGGCCATTTTGGATGGCGTGCACGCGTTGCAAATTCGGCTTAAAGCTGCGCTTGTTGCGGTTTCCGGCGTGGCTAACCTGATTTCCGAAGACGGTAGTCTTGCCACAAAGTTGACACATAGCCATAGAAAATTCACCCCGTTTGCTAGGCCAAATTATCTCAAATTTGCGGGCAAAACGCAACTTTACCCGATATTGTACTAACTTCTGTTCTTGTCTTGTCTCATTCGTTCTGTTAATGCTATATTATGCTCAGCATGAATCACCTACTTGTTAGGCTGGCGTTCGAACTCTTCGTACTCCTAAATCTACTTTTCCTATTTGTCGCATTTGTACTCTTTATACAAGTACAAAATGTAACTTTGGATACGTTAATGCTAGCACTTCTGAAACTCATTAAGTTAGCCGCTATAATTGCGCCTGCAATCGTTTTATTGGCAATGCTAGGAGTTTTCATATCTGTAATCTTATTCAAAACACTGAAAATCATGTGGTGGTGGATTATTTTCATTCTTTGCCCGATTTCGTTTCCGATAGCGTGGCTCGCAATGTCCTGCAGTAGGTTCTTCTCCATAGACTCAAATGATTCACCTCCAAAACGCGGGAATAGGGCGGTTCTTTGTATCTTGGCACTAGGTTTGGGTGTTAGTGTATCACTCTTAGTGATGGGACCCATCGCAGTATGGTCTCAACGCCCGCGCAGAATCACCGTAGCTTATGAACGATTACACTATTTCCCGCCAAACGATAATTCTTGATCAGTGGGTGAATACTCAATCTCGGCCATCGGGAAGGCTGTAACGCGCGCTTGGAGCCATATCTGATCGCCGTTGCTATAAAAGCCCAGCTGCCAACAATTGTGACAAAATTTATGCACTATCCCAATCTGCCACGTACTGAAATAATTTGAGATAAAGTCGTATTCTCCGTCCAAACTCAGCTCCCATTTTTCGCCCAGTGAAAAATCCGTTTCGGCATTCACCCGTTTTAATTGCAGCTTATTCAAATCCATGCTGCTGCTAAGTCTGAATTTTTCCATCGAGAATTTGGCAATCAAGTCATCGAATTTTTGGCTTTCAAAACGAAACCCGGTTTGTAGGACCAGACTCCACGATTTTTCTTGAGCATAACTTGTGCGTAGGGTGACCAGCTGCATTTTTTGCTGCTGGATATCATACTGGGCATCGAAAGCAAATGTGAAAGGTTTTGTTTGTTGATTAAGTGAAAAGCGCAAAAGATCAAAGCGTGCCGCAAAAAAATCGTAACCCGTATTCAGCGAAGTGGATACTTCTTTGATTTTGGCGTTCGCTCGAAGAGAAATTTTATTGAACACTGACAATCGATCAAACGTAAAGGGGCTGCCTCCTGCAACTTGACGAAAGAGATAATCGGCGCTGAGTGTCAAAATTTCGATCGGGCGGAGATTCATACCTAGAGAGATTTCCCACGACTCGCGCTTCATGTTTTCTCCATAGAACGAAAGGCGATAGTTTGAGCCTGCTTGGAACGACATAATACCTAAACTCCACGGCGAGAGACGCAGTCCGATAGCGTTGTCCAGTCGTGAACTCTCGCTAAACGTGTCTGATCCGAATTTTTTTTCTCGGTATCTTCCGTAATTGAGGGCTAGGCTGAGATTAAATGGAAGTCCCAAGAGAGTTTGAAGACTATTCGAAAGAGAAAATTCAGGCAATTTTCCCAACACACTGTATCGAATTTTTTCATCTTCCGGAGTTTCTTCATCGTCTTCGGGTTTCACACGATAGTCGTCGCGGCTGCCGCTCACGCTCCAGCGCCATCCCAAAAAATTTCCTGACAGAGTTGCTTGGGCATAGGTTTTTTTGATGTCTTTTTCGAGCTGCCCGGTGCGGCTGTTGGCTGCTATAGTCAGCGCCGTGCTGAGGGGCAAGTCAAGATGATGATTCCAGTCGATCGAATACGATTCTCCGTATCCGGCAAGCCGATAAACATTAATATGCCCGCGATTCGCCGGGAAGAGATAATTGAAATCAACCCCTGTGCCGATCTCCGGCTTTTTACTATAGTAGTCCAAACTCAGAAAGCCGTGATTATTTTTGTTCAGAAAGAAGGGTACACGCCAGCGCGCAAACCAACCGCGAGTGGGGCTTTGTCCAATTTCGGGAAGCAAGGGACTTTTTTGAATTTCCTTGAGCGGTGCCAAATAGAGCGGCGTCCAAAAAATGGGGAAACCGTAGACTTTGATGACGATATTGGTTGCGACAACATACTGATCTATGTAAAGCCAGAATTTCTCGGCTTGAAGGGAGTACGCGGCGCTAGGAATCGGCGCGTCGCAGGTGCAGGTCGTCACGCCGCCCTTGAGAATGTCCAACTGCTTCATCTCGTTGTTTTGGAAATAAGCCTGGGCGCTCTCGCCCTCAAAACGAATCGTGTGCTCTTCCCCCTCGGCGTTGATGAATTTCGACTCACCCGAAAAATGCTCCAGCCAGGCCGAGTCAGCGATAATTTTTTTTTCGGCGTCGGGCAGAAGTGTTAAGATAAGCTTTTCTGCTGTTGTGACACGTGCTTTCTCGGTGAAGCTGACATTCCCGGCAGCGGTGACCTGCCACCCTTCTTTCTGTTGAGCGAGCATAATCTCCATCGCTTCCAAAGTGCCCGAATCATGCATAAGCACAGCGCCGAAGAGTTTCGCCTCATGCAATGTCCAGCGATCGTCGACAAGCTGGAGCTGCGCTGTGATTTGTTGTGATTCGGCCGACATGCCTTCCCCTTTGAATGCAATGGGCCCACTGGCTTGGACTTCAAAAACGTTGGAAGAGAGCCGTTTTGCGCTCACTTTCTCGGCTTGAATCGAGCCCTTGTCAAACGCAATCTGTACATGCCCTTCGGCGCTTATGTAAGACCAATCGCGTGTGACGCTCAGCGTGTCGGCCTTCAAGTCCAGTCCGCGAATTTCTTGGGCTTGAATGGGAATAGAACAAGGCCAAAATACTAAAACTAGAGTTAAGAAAACACTGCGATGCACCAATCGCTTGGCGCGCTGCCACAAATCAATGCGACTCAGCTGGTCCATCCAGAGCAAGAGCAAGAGACCAATCAGCCCGAAGAGAATATCCGGAAGCCAAGGGCCGAGGGCGGGCGGGATGGTCTCTTGGCGCCCAAGAATCTGGCCCCACAAGAGAGCGCCTTGCGAGAGCGCGGCTAATAAGATTCCTAAGATAATGCCAACCGCGCGGCCTCGCGGCGCGCCCGCCTGCCCAAAGATCAGACTTAATGGGGCAGCGAAAAGTGCGAAAATAAAAGCAGCCAAGGGGATGGCCATGCGCGAATGGTATTCGACCACCAAACCCGCCGCAGGCAGTCCTTTTTCTTGCAGCGTCTTGATGCGTTCTGCAATTTCCGGCATGCTCATCTCGGCGGGAGTCAACTGCTCTATAAAAGACTCATCAAATGTTAAGCCAATCTGCACAGTCAATTTCTGAAAAGTGCTCACATGTTCGAGCTGACCCTCTTGATTGAACTCGTGAATCACGCCCTCAGTCAGCGTCCAAGTCAGCCTTTCCCAATAGCCTTCTTTTGCCGTGATCGTCTTTGGAAAGGGGCTCTCCGGTCTGTTAATCAAGGCCGGCTCGCCACTGCCGTCAATAATCAGAATATTGCTCATTCGTTTGGTCTTGTAATCGTAGTCTCGAATGTAAAACGTGCGCTCGTCGGGGCCCTTGAAAAAAATATCTTGATGAATCGTCGGCATGATCGGAGACAACTGCAATTCTCGCAAGAGTACATAATAGCGATGAGTCGCTTTGGGCGTCCAGAACTCACTGACTGAAAAAGCGACCAGACTCACAACGAGCCCTGCAAACAAGAAGGGCAGTGTGATACGACGCAGCGAGTACCCTGCCCCCTGGAACGCGATCATTTCGTGATCGTGCACCAATCGTCCGATGGCTAAGAAAACACTGAAGAGCATCGCAATGGCGAGCGCATAAACAGCCAGCTCGGGCAAACGATAGAGCAACATCAAGAAAACTTTATCTAAGGGCAAATCACGGCCCGAAAAATACTGAAAAAGCTGCAGCACAAAACTTAGAATAATATAGATAATAAACCCGAAAACGGCTGCAAAAAAGGGAAAGGTCATCTCGCGCCACAAATATCGATCGATGCTCTTAAACATAAAAGTCAGTCTAGCGGAAGATAAGAGCACGAGACAAGCGCATCACTCAATGCCGAAAATGGCGGATGCCGGTTAGTACTATTTTGATCTTGTGCTGCCGCGCTGCCTCGAGCACTTCGGCATCGCGCACCGAGCCGCCGGGCTGAATGATCGTACTAATTCCGTGCTGCGCTGCCAGTTCGATTGAATCGGAGAAGGGGAAGAAACCGTCCGAAGCGAGCACAGCTTCCTTGGCTTGGTCGCCTGCGGCATTCAGCGCAAGCTTGACAGAGGCAACGCGGTTCATTTGACCGGCGCCAATGCCCAACGTAGCCTCGTCTTTGGCCACGACGATGGCGTTCGACTTCACATGCTTGGCGACTGTGAAGGCAAAAATCAAATCGCGTTTTACAGAGTCACTCAATATTTCATTGTCTGCGACACTCCATGAAGTTTCATCGCACACGGACGCATCGCGCTCTTGCACCAAGAGATCTCCTCCTAGAAAACGCAGCTCGGGCGTCGGGCGCGCCAAACTGCGCAATCGCAAGAGCCGACGATCTTTCTTTTTTTGCAAAATTTTCTCGGCGGCGGGGGTGAATGCAGGCGCGATGATAATTTCTATAACAGGACTTTCGCTTGAGACAACTGCAGGGTAAGATGCGGCTATGATTACCAAGCTGCAGTACGTCGAATTTCTCATCAGCACGATGGCCAACTTCACCGGGACGCACCTGGCTGAACACCTGGACG
>Ga0247727_10015928_pt1 | contig 12239 bp, 22 predicted proteins | sample WisWelCaveWW1625_FD_202498 | JGI IMG/M metagenome (GOLD analysis project Ga0247727, IMG submission 202498) | Biofilm microbial communities from Wishing Well Cave, Virginia, United States - WW16-25 | ecosystem: Environmental > Aquatic > Deep subsurface > Groundwater > Cave microbial mat | place... | reverse complement strand
CATCTCCATCGGTAAAAAGATTCTTGCCTATCTCAAATGCTGTCAGATTGAAATTCGCCGGACCACTCGGCAATATGGCTACTCCGTTCCCGGTGTAAACAAGATCATCAACGAGGTAAGTAAGTATCTCGCCTGTGTCATACTCAACATCAATATACTGCTCTATAATCCCACCTGCTGAACTCTTGTCAAATACTACCAGATATAGGTAATCATACTCTCCAAGGCATAACTTCTTCCCTGTAATGTTCGTCAGGAACTTCGGATTGACAGTACCATCTATGAACGAAAACGGCACCAACTCGGTGCCCTTCTGCTCATACTGCCAAACTGCATTCAGGATAAAAATTGAAGCTGTTTCTGTGGCAAGCTTCCGTTCAATAGGATCGCCGAACTTCTCGCCGAACTTCGTCAGAAACTCAGCAATCATTTCGGGTTTCAGGCTGATCGTACTCTGGTGATAATCAGGGCGAACGCTTTTTACATGGCTCCTCAACAGATCATCAATCCTGAAACAGGCTTTAACCTTACTCGGAATGAACGTGCTGTCAATCTCGCCCGGCTTTGACAACTCGTCTTTCGGGATAAACTCTGATCCCGATTTAAGCATAACCAACAGGTACAGGTTATACCTATCCTCAAGAACAAAATCTTCTCCAACGTCATTGAGAATTATCGTGGCATTCGGCAGGTTTGTAATATTAGGGTTAAGCGTGTACTTCGCTCCACGGTTCAGCGCTTTTACATTCACCTTATCGTCAGTAACATCAACGTCAAAATCCTTTGCTATCGTGGCATTAGCATTCAGGGCTTCGCCTATCAGCTTTGCCTGATCGTAACTGCCAAGTGAAGATACCTTGAACTGCTTCCCCGATGCATCTGGCGAAGCGGCTCCTGTGAAAGTTATGCCATACAAATTAAAATTCTCCCCTGCACTTGCAACATTGTCAATCCTGATCGTAACATTTGCAAACTCTCCTTCATTCGTAATGGCTGAATTAGACTCCGTACAATACTGCAAGCAGTTATAGCCGGAATTTAGTTTCTTCGCTGGCTGACTTGTGAGTGTTACTGCCATCTCATGCTCGTTTGATACTCGTTACAATGTCCTTCTTCGCCGATTCATTTATAGCCTTCGAGATCGGATCAGTTATCTCTCTTTCAACATCCCCAAAAATGTCAGTCGGTTTTATGCCATGCTTAACTATACCTCTGCCAATCGCAAATGCAAGCGCTCGGTCGCTCAAAAAACGACCTCGTTTACTCCGGCCCTGAATCTTCCTCGCCTTAATCCACTTCACAAGAGCGTCAACAGGAGGCATCTTCCCTCCGGGCTTCCGACCACTCTGAATGAAGAAAAACGCCTTACTGCCAAGAATATCAAGTTCAAATTTACTAAATCCTATGAAAACTCGTGCTTTCAGGGATTTCAGCGTCTCCCCGGTGGCAACCTTATCATTGCGCTTCAAAGCATTCCTGAATGCTTGCAGGACAACATTCCTCAAGCCTCGGAACTGATTCGCTGATTGCGTGAAACTCATTTCAGAAGGGCTTGGTCAAAGAAGGTGCAACACTTCACAGGGTTGTATCTCTCGGAAAGTGTGAAGTCTGCCCTGACACCAATCAACTCGTAATCGGTGAATTGAGAAAGACTGTCAAAAGAAACATCACCGACAATGGAATAAGGGAAATTGAACTCCTCCCCGACAAGTATGGCAATAATCTCCTCAACTATGGAAATGAACTCCTCCTGCCGGGCATCTATCTTCGACTCAAACTTGAAATCGCTGTCCTCCGGCTCCCGGATCGGCATCTTCTCAAGAATGACAACAGTAACATCGTAATTCTTCAACTGTAAATCGCTGGCAAGGGCTGCCGTCTTTGACAGAGCAATGCAAACAGGGTATCTCTGATTGTCCCTTAACTCGGTTTCGGCAATATTCAGGAAATGCAGGTTCGTCTTACTCGCACCTACAATCTTCTCAATGTCCCGAATAATCAATCTACTCATCTGTTATTGATTTTGCCCATTTCCTTTTTCGCTTTATCCCTTTCGGATTTCTCCTTCTCCCTCATTACCCGGCGCTCATGCCTCATCATTCTCAACTCAACAAGAACCTCATAAAATCTCATGTTCAATATCTCGTCCTCCTTAGCCCGCTTCCAATCCATCAGGTTTCTGACGGAAACGAACCATCCCCATCGCTCGCAGTACTCTCGCTCTGAGTCTGTGGGGGGATCTTCTCCGGGATCAAGTTGGAAAACGTCTTTATACGCTTCAAGAATTTCATCTGAATTTTTAAAAAAAAACTGCCTATCCTGTATGCCGTCAATAAGTCCAAATCTTTGAAAATTTCCCGCCTCCGGATAACCTCCTTGCTGCTGTACTCCTCGCCTTCCGGTCGGGCAATCGTAGCAATGATCTCCGGCAATACATCAAAACTACCACCTTTTAACTCATTCTGCAAATTTATGATTTTCTTCCGGGCATTCTCTGCACCGATCCATTGTGCAAGCGTGTCATTCCCCAAGTCCCCGCTGATGAAGTACCGGACTTTCTCCATTCTTGATAGCTTTTTGAGCATCTCCTTCCGGACCTTGTACTTCCATATCTTCCAGACAGGGGCTTCATCATTAATATTTGCCCGGTAGTCCTCAATCTCCTTTACTGATGCGTCCCGGAAGTCAAACCACGGCACAAAGTTTTGATCGAGATCATCAACAGGTGCAAATTCCTTCCAGACCTCGGCAAGGCTTTCCGGTGTGATCCCAAGCATGTCCTCTCGTGGTACTTTAAGAAAAATGGTCATCAACTCGGCAAGAGCAACATAGAAATTGATCAGGCTGTCATTCGTACTTTCCTTGTTCAAGGCATCCCGACAACTTTCAAACTCCCTCTGCGCCTTCAACATCGTGGCATACTGTCCGAGCGTCATTCTCGACATCCGGCGGTCAATCTCGTACACCTTGCCTTTAATCTCCATCTTTTTAAGCATCTTTCTACTTTTTGAAAATGTTATCAATGACTCTTTTCGCAAAACTTTTGGAAACACCACATGCCTCTGCAACCTCCCGGATGGATAGCCCCTCATGCATGTAAACACTCCGAACCTTTTCTACCATCGCATCATCTGTGGGATAAGAAACACTTCCCCTCTCTCTGATAGTTCTGAGAACATCCAATGAATCTGCCTTTATGCAGATCGCTCGCCAACTGCGACCGGGCAATACATCCATGATTGAACCTTTACTTGCCTTTGGGAAAAACATTTCAATTAACTCAATCTCGTTCTTCGACCACTTCTTCCCTCGCATCATGAATTTTTGAACTGTTACTACTGCGAATATACGAAAGTTTTGGTATTACAAAACTAATCATCAAGACCTTCTATGCTGAAAACACCGCTTCCCATGTCCCGGTTCCTTTTCCGGCGAACCCAATTCCAATAAACGAGCGCATCTACATCATTCGGACTATCTCCCTTCATCCGGCGCTTGATTTCTTCCTTCTTCTCAACGTAAATCACTCCACCCGCAGTCTCCATACGAGGTATTATCAGATTCTTTTTCAGCTTATTTATGACATTCCTGTCATCAATCTGGATGCTTATCTTCTTCTGCCTGAGATCCTCCCGCAACTGCCAATACATTTGCGCCCTGAGCGTGGCAAACTTGTACATCGGCTTGCCCTTATCATCCTTCGGGATGCAGTCAACATCCGGACCACCCTGCAAACTCATAACATCATGGCCAGCATCAAGAAATGCATTGACTGTACTTACGCCAACACCTACCGAGTCAACCCCTATACAGTCGGCTGTAACGTCCAACTCTGACATCTTAACAGTATAGTACAGGTGCATGCCCTTTTCAAGCAGTACGGCATCATCATAAATGACATTGTAAGCCAAATGGCTTGCATTGGGACATTGAAACTCCTTGATCCCGATGAATTTATTGCCCTTCCCCCAACCTATGCATGCCATGTCCCCTGACTCGCTGTTAGCTACGTCTATACCTATTGCCGGATAACTCTCATCGTCTGCCGGTATCTCGGCATTTATGCATTGCTCGATCCACTCAAGCCGGATAAGGCTGTTCACCGACTGCGTAGGACATATCCCCCTGACTCTGGACAGGAAGAAATTTGAATTGACTCCGTACACGTCCTCTTTAATCTTTATGGACTTGTTCGTTACTGCTCCGGGGATCCACTCCGTATTGAGAACAATATTTGGATGGTCAAAGGCACTTACTCTGAATGTCTTGACGTGCGGATTTTTGGCGAACCTGTGCAAGGCATCCATCTCGCTATCTGGATTGCCGACTGACAATATCATGTTATTTTCACCTACTGATGTGTTCTGGAAAGCTGTCAGGATAGAATCATTCATTCCGGGTGTCTCGTCTGTTATTATCAGCATATCTCTCCTGTGGAATCCCTGTGCTTTTGTGGCTGAATCAGCATCAACTTCCGCTCCTGCGACAAAGCCAACTGCATGCCAACTGCTCTCGCCCTCACCTCTCATCTTTAGCCGGAGTGTCAATAACTCTGCTTCCGGTCTCAACACCTTAAACTTTCCGAAAGCAGTACCTATCTCACTCCAAATATGAAGCCTCAACTGATCAAGTTTGGGAGCTGATGTAACAACCAAGCTATTCTCGAAGCAATCAAGAAACCAAAACGCCACCCGGGACAACCAATATGTCTTTCCTGTCCCGGAACCTGACTCTATACCAACCCAATTCCTTTGTGCAAGAGAAAGCCATGCATTCGCAAGCGGATCAACATCGCCATCCCATTTGTGATGCTCATACTCCGGTAAGGAACTCCACTTGTAATATCTGACATCTTCATCGAACCTTTCCTTTAGCCATGCAAGCGGATCTCTCCGGTACTGATCCATCTTCTTCTTCATGAAGGATCGCCGGGCTAACTCCTCTAAGGCTACACGTTGATCAGTTCTTGGGGAGGTCAATTCCATTCTCGGCTAAGAATTTCATCAGTTCTTCATCAGACATCTTTGCGAATCTATCAACCATTATCTTGCCATCAACCTGATATCTCTGCTTCCATTCATCAGGACATCTGTTAATAAGCCAAAAAATCTGCGCTCCTACATTACCTCTAAGTGCTGCTTCGTACAGGGCATTCCGCACGTTCTCATTTGTCTGTATCTCAAGATCGTGCATCTGCCGGGCAAACTCCTCATCTGCCTTTCTCCAATTATAAACTGTCGCCCTCGTCACACCTGCTGATCTTGATGCTTTGGCGACACACGCCCCAAGCCGTGCATACTCCTTGAGGAAAAGTTTCTTCCTTTCTTCTGCATTCAGCATATACCGGGAATTTAATAAAATGCTTCCTTCGCAAATCCATTATTCACCATCCACGTATTCACATTGATTTGATTGACATATATCTGTGCGAGATATCTGCCGTACTTCTCCTTCTTGTCCTTGACTGTTTCAACGACTACTTTCTTCCCCCCGATTAACTCCGTAAGTTTGTCTCTTGCCTCTTTGCCCTTCTCTGACGTTTCCCCTTTAAGTTCAGGCGCATTGATCCCGAACAACCTAAGCTTACACCGGAACTGAACATCAAAGCCGAGATCAACGAGTGCTGTTACTGTGTCGCCATCATAGACATCAGTAATCAAGGCATTGTACAGGTATTGCTCCTTCAACATACAATCAGAATTTATTGGTTAATTCTTCAACTTTGTGCATCAGCCGTATGTCTGCCCGGATATGACTGACCATTTCTTTGTATTCAATACCCAAAACATGAGCAACCTCAGCAAGATCGCCAAACTCATAACACATATCCAATATTGCCTCATCTCTCAACTCATCTACAACACTCCTGCATCCGTAAAGATTTACAGATGTGATGAATCTTTTCAAACTTAGCGGCTTAACATCAGTTTTCTGATTCTTCTGAATGATATCAGCTACTCCCAAAATTACTGCATTTCTCGCATCATTAGCAAATTTACTATCGGACAATTCTTGGTTAATTGCTGCCCCACTAATTGACACCATGATACAGGACCTGCCAACACCAACCCCCATCCTGAGACAGTTAAGGAAAATGGTCTTTTCTTCCGGTGTCATTGGTGGTAGTTTGCTAAAAACCATTTCCAATGTTCCCATTTCCAGATCATCGGATTTTGCCTGTCTCCGCCTGACGGAGGATAAGATTTTTCTGCATTTAAAACCAACTTATCAATTCGATACTTGTGTTTTTGATAAAACAAGAATGCCATCTCCTTCTGCTTATCATTAAGTACTTCGTCTCTTTGCATAGTTGCAATTCTTTTTTCTGTCATGTTATTTAAGTATTTTCATCTCTCTCTAAGTCTCCTTGCGTAATCCGCTTGCTGTTTCAGCACATCCATATTCTTAATGATGTACTCCTTCAACTCCCCATATATCTCCTGATTTTCGTACAGCCATATAAGATAGCTTGCCGGAACATTTGCCATCTTCTCGCCTTGAAATTTTCCGAACGGCATCAAACCATCATCGGTCATACATGGTGAATTAAACCTTTTTTGATTCCTCTCGGATGTACTTGGAAACCTTTGTGAGCAATGCCATGACACCAATGAGGATTAGTTTCGTCTGTTCGCCCGAAACTTCCGGTAGCTCAATATTGTCAATCATGAGTGCAACCCCATGAAGCTTCTCCCGGTCGGGTGCTGACTTTGCTCGCCTTTCTTCTTCCTCTTTCAGCTTCCGGGCTTTTAATGCTTCTATTTGCTGCTCTTCGTAGGCTTTCCGGTCGGCTTCTTTCATTGCCTTCAATTCCGATTCGAGGCGCTCTCTCTCTGCTCTTTCCTTTTTCAGCTTTTCCTCCTGCACTTCCTTTTCTTTCTTCATCTTATCTTCGAGTAATGCCTTCTCATTCCTTGCCTTTTCTTCCTGAACCCGGCGTTCATCATCGGCCAGCGGTCGGGTAGGTTTTCAAGACACACCCTCGTTGCCCGCGGCATTTCCGGCATTGTGCCGTCTGTTGGCAGTAGCTTTTGCCAAAAAAAGAATTTTCTTTTTCTTTTTTTCATACTCTACAAGATCCTGAATGTTCTCTTGCAGTGAAACTTTGATTGTGTCTTTGTCGGCTTCTAAATAGAAGTTGAACAAAGCATCGTCTATTTTATTTTTGATTCCTCTGCTCATACAACGTTTTTAGGGTGAAATCAATAATATCAATCCCGGCTGACTTTTCAAGTCCACTCGTCTCGATTATCTTGACGAGTTCTGTTAGCTTTTCAACTGTCTGTGCTTCCATGTTTGTAATTTTTGAATGTTAAAATAATGTCGGTGTTTTCATGCTTTCAATCTTGTCACCGTTCTTCAAATTTATTTTATCGTCAATATCCATTATCTCATCAATCACCTTTTTTACTGTGACTGATCCCTTCACGTCTCCTTCATAGGCATACTTGCCTGACCTACTTATTGCATCTGACTTATCCCGGTAGATATTTGGGACATTACTCTCATCTCCCAACATGCATCCTTCTGTGATGAAATGTTCCATCCCCTTTCCTTCTTCCCGACCAGATTGAGTGTGCATGTCTTTCCCATAATCCGGGATATTGAGTTTGCATCCTTCTTTCAGATACCCCTGCTTCACAACCCACAGGAAATCGCATGCAAGCCTCGATTTCTTGGCTCTGCTCATTGCGAGAATTGCGTTGGCGAGAATCAGATCATCTTCATGACTGCCCTTGAGCCGAAGATTAAAATACTCCTTTCTGCACAAATCCACAAACAATGCAATTTGCGGATTAGAGATTGGGCAAATATCCTCCATGCAGATTACCCGGAGTCGGTGCCATAAATAATACGGATAGGTGAGCGAAATCTCCCAAGCGAATTTCATCGCGTCTACTTCCTGACCACGCCGGATATGTTTTTGAAGGGACGAAATGCATTCATCCAACATGTAACCGTGTTTCGTCCTCGCTCTGTACTCATTCTGCTTCGTTTCCATAATTTTTGAATTTTTTGAGTTGTCTGAATTTTACCATACTGTAAATATACTAATAAATTTCGCCCTAACAAAATTTTTCGTTCAAAATCAGCAAAGAAAATTTACTGTACCTTCTTTAGCAAATTAGAGTAATAGCGCTCAAAAGCCTTCATCAAATCATTGAATGATAACACTCGCATCTCCCATACCGCCTCGTTCTTATAGCTTTTCCCATTTTTCAGTCCGAGTATGTTCTTCAAGCTGATGTAGTCCATCTCATTCGTGCAGAACACAACAACTCCATCATAACTCTCCTGAAATTTCGGTACAATCGGGTACTGAGGTGAAGCAGTATCCCGGATTATCTCATCAAGGCTTAGCCTCCTCCTCAAATCGTTCAGGTTCAATGCCGGAAGGCTGAACCGCTTCTCAATATCATCAATCTGAAACTTCTGGTCCTCCATGAACTGAACAAGACCATCCATCGTTACATGACCATACTGAGAAACAAACCCCAACAGCATCTCCATCGCCTGAGCAAGACTGTCTGCCTTCACGTAGATAACCGGAATCCCCTCGAACTTGAAACCCTCCTCTTTCATCATTTTACTGACCGTCTTGATTCTCTGGTGGCCATCAATGACTTTCATCGTCCTTCCGGTTTTCAGGTCCTCGTACAAATATACAGGACTCGTAAAGCCAAGCCTGACTATCTCGTTCCTCAGCTTCTGATAATTCAGACCATCCAACTCCTTCAAATTGCCCTGTGTCGGCTCAAACTTGTCCACATCAATCGGTGAAATCATCTCCGTATAGGAACACCGCACCTTAATGAACTTGTCCATTTCTTAGGTCATTTATACATTGCAATCGTGAAATCATGAGGGAAATAATCGTGCCTGAAAGCAATCATCCTTGTAATACCACCGCAAAGCTCCATAACCTTGATCGGATCATACTGATCGGAATCAAGCTTCTCTGTATGCCAATCACTAAGGCAGTTGAAAACAACGGCTGATTTGGCTTTCTGGTACATCTTACTGATCATCTGACACAAGAAGTCATACCTCGCTGACTCGCCAAGTCCGGTATCTGAGAAGCAGCCCGATGCAACAACAACATCAAAATCTTCCTGAACATCCTCGATAGTTCCTTCCAAAAACCCCACTCGTCCAACTTCCATTTCATCCTTGAACATACTGCGACAGCAATAAATAAACTCCTGACATATATCAATGCCAACATACCTCTTTGGGCATGTCTCATCTTCCGAAGTGAGAAACCTGTATAGGTCAGCGCCGCCACATCCCACATCAAGTACTGTCTTTCCAATCGTTGGCGCCATGTCCCGGATAACACCAAACCTTACAATCTGAGAATGGCTACTGTTCCAGAATGACTTAACATCCACCCCGTGGATCGAAAACTTCTTCTTGTACTTCTCCTTTATCTGCTCGATTATATCCGGGCTGAGGGCTTCGCTGCTCATAAGGTTTTGATTTTAAGGTGAGGAAATTGGCAGGCACTTCTTCATTAAACAGCAAATCCAATGCTGACAGATTCTTCTCAAATGGAGAATACTGCTGTCTGTAAACAGGATGCTCGAAATCATGCACGAGGAGCCCTATCCCGGCATCTTCCATCTTCCGTACATCGAGGTACTCAATTCCATGCACACCACTAAGGTACTCATCTGCTCCGTACATCTTACAGATCTCTATTATCAGATCGGTACTACTGCCTTTCGTCTCTTTATCACTCTGAAAATGGAGTTCTGGAAGTTTCAGGACATTAATAAACTTTTTTGCCATCCACCCTAAAATCTCAAAATTGAAACCAAGTAAGTCATTCATAGGGAGCATATAAACGTCAAGGAACTCATCCCAAATTTTCCTGAACATCGGCGCTTTACTGTAATTCCTTTTGATCAGTTCAATATTCCGGTTCCTCACATCAGTCCACTCATCAGCCATCATTATCTCCTTGATTTTTGCGGGCTGAGGGGACTTCTTTACAGGGACACAAACCCACTCCCAACCTTTCTCTGTTCTGATCCGGTTCCTGTGTTCAAACCATCTCCTTTTGAACTGAACATTGTCAAGGACAACATACACATCTGCTTGCAGGACCTTGTCAAAAAATCCCAAGTAAGGCAGGTGATCCGGCTGGTGGACAGTCAGAATCATGCGTTCTTCGTTACATTCGTGGCATGAATAGGGCAATTAATAGCTTTGTCGTTGAAATGAACATCTGTCGCAAAAACCTTTACCTGAGTAGCCGGACGGTTGAGCGTAACGCTTCTCGCCCGGATCGTACCTTTGAACTCCCCATTGATAACTACATCACGGTCTGATTTCAATACTCCTTCACCCTCAACTCTCAGCTTTTCTGCCGGGAAATCATCAATCTCATATCCATCTATGAACAGGATATGGCCACGAATATCGAAAACATCACCTTCGTACTCCTTGCCGTTATGGATTAGCTTTGCCATTACCAACCTGTTTTTAAGCTGTCAAATATCTCCTTCTGATCCGCTGTAAGGTACTTAACCTCGATAAAATTCGACTCCTCTGCACAGAAAAAACACCTGTCAACAACCATCATAAGCCCTATTTTTGGCTTTCCATACACCCGGTAAGCGAGATCACCCGCTTCCCTGATAACGTCCTCTGGATCTTCATAATCGGATGTGGTCAGGTTCTGATTCGTGCCTTTCACCAACTCTTTGATGAAATCAGTAGCATCATTAACCATACTGTCCGGTATCTCATCTCCCATCTTTTCCAATCTGTAATCAATTTTAGGGTAGTTGCATGCCCCGATCATCAGAACTCCGAGTAATATCAAAAATCTTGTCATTTTACAGGTTTTTTAAATTACTGCTAAATCTGTCAAAATTTATCATACTTGGGCATCATTACACCAAGCAATTATGTCCTGTGCTTTAACACCTGATGGAGAATCAAAGAAGCCAGCCTGCGCATTTGGTGCGCCACAATTTGCATATAAATTCTTTCCTATTCTACCATACTTATCAAGGCAATCGTACTCTCCTTCGTTTTTTGGATATTGATGGTTGGCAATAAAATTCCAATCCCCCAATACTAACACCTCAGTATCTGTCGGCTCAATAGGCAATTCGTTGGGATTGACGAAATGTGCCATAACAACATGATCGTGCGTCCCATCAATAGACACTTCAAATTCGACAATGATTTTCCGGCTCATGACTTAATCGTTTTTAGAATAGTCCGGGTGTTTAGAAGTCATGTGGCGGTGTAAATCCTTGAAATGCCTATTGCAGCAGGGGCACACTCCATTTGCAATCCTGTTCCTTATTCTCGTAACTACGCCCTTCATGGATGCCCTTGCCCTGTCGAGTCTCTCCGCACGCCGGATATACATTTCCTTATCCTTTCGTTCCCTTATTAATTCTTTTTCGAGCTTTTGAGCATCCGTTTCAGAACAAAACATCCGGGAACATCCGTTAGGACAATAAAAACTGCCATTTCGTTCTGCCAATTTATTGTAATAAGATTGTACTATCCCAAAAACAACTCCACACCCCCCGCAGGTGAGGGACCTTAGTTTGACTATGACTTCTTGTACCATATTTTCGTCTTTTATACTGAATCGGGGAAATCTTTCTCCCACGCTTCCTTATTCGAGGCATGTCGTTTAAAGCATATCATACTTCCTTGATTATCTCGACTTCTTCCGGGCTGAACTCCTTCTTTCCGGCTTTTTGAGCATTCGGAGGCAATGCTTCGGACATGTTCGCCCGGTCATAATAATTTCCGTTCTGGAGGCGATAAACAACAATCTTCTCCTCTGTTTCAATTATTCTTGCTAAAAATGACATAGTTTTCGGTTTTTCTTTCGGTAATCGTATGCTGTAAGCTTAAAGCAGCGTGACAGAACTCCTTCTCCATCATCTGTGGTTATCGGATCGCATAACGCTACTCTTGGCTGTGGAAAGGATTCTCTCAACTGCCTGTAAATCCCGATCGTTATAGCAAATTCGCCTACCCCTTTAATCGGCGCACCTTTCTTTCCAAAGCAAATAAAGAAACTCTCCTTATCATCATCATTGATATTTTTACCAAACCGGACCTTTCTCCAACTATTCAATCCGAGACTCGAAACCAACGCCTTCGAGATATACACATGACTCGGATGCAGGGTAATAAACATCTGTGGTGCCTTCTTGTCCGGCATAATCGGCTTGATCTTAAATTGCAAAGGGTTTTCTGAA
>Ga0247727_10015927_pt1 | contig 12239 bp, 14 predicted proteins | sample WisWelCaveWW1625_FD_202498 | JGI IMG/M metagenome (GOLD analysis project Ga0247727, IMG submission 202498) | Biofilm microbial communities from Wishing Well Cave, Virginia, United States - WW16-25 | ecosystem: Environmental > Aquatic > Deep subsurface > Groundwater > Cave microbial mat | place... | reverse complement strand
GCGGGCGTGTGACAAAACGCCCGTGGGGTCGCCCGGTACGTGAAAGACGTACGCCGGTAAATATAGGGAATTGACCCTATTGCGACAACGGGGAGCGGGTGGTGAAAGCCACCCGCTTACCCACTAAATTTCAGAGCTTTCTCGGCGCGCCGCTGGAGATTAGCGGGCAGCCTCTGGTAGTCCCGCTTGAATAAGTCGGTACGGACGATTCTCCTGAACGCAAGTCATCGAGGAAATCTTCAACATTGTCAAATGATTTCACTCGCCCCTGTTTCACCTCTTGCAATGCTTCTCGGTACCACCGTTGCCATGTTGGCGTCCAGAACCATTGCTGACCTTTCGGAATACGTTTCTTCGAGATCAGGGTAATCGTAGCGTCATCGAGAATATCTATTTTGAGCAGGTCCCCTTCCTGGAGTTTCAGGCGATGGAATATCGCTTCGGGAATGGTCACCTGACGCTTCGGTCGTACTTTCACTACTGGCATGTGAATGTTTCCTCTGTTGAGAGTGTTGATGATAGAGCCATAACAATCATAATATAACACTCAGCGTGAAAAAAGCAAGCTTGATTTGGGTTTGGTCGTTCCATCGAGAAGTTTTCTTTTCAGCTTAGCGCATGAAACGGCGCCGCCACCGTTTCCGCAGAAAGCCAAAAAGCCTTTACCGCCAAACAAACCAGATAAGATTGCTTTACCTGCTTGGAAAAAAGCTCGCGAAAAGCCGTCAAATTTGCCGCCATGGGTGGGGTCGGCGTGGCGGTCAATTTCATTTGGGAGCAATTCCGAAAAGTTGGTCGAGAATTAAACGGCCTTGTTTTTTGACAGGATAACAGGATCGACTTGATTTTTTGAAATCCTGTAAATCCTGTAATCCAGTCAAAAAGCAACTTTTAGGAATTACACCCATTTCACTTCGATAGAAATAAGGCGTGGGCCGAAATCCAAAATGAAATCGACCTCGTGGCCGGCAGCGGTGCGCCAGAAGAAAAGGCGCGGCATCTGGCCGCGGTGAACGAAAGCGCGGTAAAGCTCGGCAAAAACCGCATTCTGTCATGCAAATTTGCATTTGAAATGCAAATTTGCATATATTGATTTCAAGCCAATTATAATCAAGCTATTAAATTAGTTGCTTTTCCCTGATCGAACACGTTTGAACCCATTTTCGTCTTTTTTAGCCAAGTTGGGCCGCCGAATTTCGAAATGCAGGCCGGTGACAGACAAGGTTTTCAATCACGCATCAACAAGGCGCTGAAAGCGAATATTCGTCATCACGGCCTGAATTGGCGCGACAGGATTTCAAAGAGGTGATTCTATAATTGAGGGACAACTACAATTTCGGTTCTGGCGGTTTTTCGCGTGCCCCTTCATCAGCTCGTAATGCTTTCATAACCAATTCAAATTGCGATTCAAACTTTGCGTTGTCTTTTTCCCACCCCGTGAAATCTGCTGCCAACCGAGACATGATCTGACGTTTCTTCCCGCTTTGCCATTCATCCGTAAACATAAAACCATCGAGATTGAGCGGAATGAGAGCTAACACTTTCTTCCCGCGCTCTTTCATGAGGTGACGTTCTTTTTCAAACGCCGTGTCGATCTCATTGTCGACCCACCAACTTGTCAGAGAATGTTTGGAACAACAGAGCAGCACTTTGTCCCATAATTTGATACCACGATCAACTTGTTCGTCAATATCATCGCCGGGCAGTATTTGTTTTTCATCGAGCGTTTCTCAGCGAAGCAATCTTTTAGCAACCAACAGACTGCGTCCGTAGGATTGCTTCGGCAAAAAAACGCCTCGCAATGACTAAAATTTTATCCCTAAACAAATATAAAAGTTGAGGCGGTTTTTGAGGTTTTCAACGGAGGGACGACTTCGGCAGCAAACGCCGCAGCGCCGCGGAAAAAGTTTCAAAACTCTGCTGCGCAACCAGACGTTTCACCAGCGTGCCGTTCGTATCATAAATGAAAGTTGCCGGAATCGCGCCGCTCCACTTCTCGTCGATGGCGTTGATGAATGCCTCGTCATCTTTGGTGCGTTTGATATACGTGCGAGAGATAACTCCCTGCGCTTTGAGAAAGGGCAACACTTTGCCGTCGATATCTTCCGGCTCGTCGATGCTGACAAAAATAATTTGCAACCCCTGCGGTTGAAACTGTCGGGCAATTTTCATGAGAGCGGGGAACTCTTCCACACACGGCTCACACCAGGTTGCCCAGAAATTCAGCAACACCACTTTGCCGCGTGCCTGCGTAATGAGTTGCTGCAGGCCGTTTTCATCGATCGGTTGCACAAGCTTGGAGCCGCTACGCAAGCCGGCGCAGGAGGAGAGCAAAGAGCAAAAGGCAAACAGCAAAAGGCAAGTGGTAAATTTTATTTCCGCAAGCTTTTGATTTCGACTGTAGGCGGGAATCCAACAATGCGCGATCGTAGTGAATTTTAATAGGAGTTGCATAAAGGTAATTCAAAAATCTTTAAAATCCTCCACAGATTGAAGAACCCCACTGATAATTTTTTATGCTTTTATCGGTGGGATTCTTCAATCTGTGGGGAAAGCTCTGATCACCAAATCTACTTCGTTTACCGTCTGAAAAAAAAATAGAAGAAATTTTGTGTCCAGACCGGCGGCCTGGCTTACGATTAATCCGAATCTTTCTTCACGCGCTTGATCGTGCAACCAAACGCTTTGGTTTCTTTCTTTGCAATCGCTTTGCCGGCGAGCATGGCATTGAGCACGTCGCGCAAATCTTGGGTTTCGACTTCTTTGATTTTGTGGCTGTTGTCGATGCGGCCGTGATAGCGCAGCGTGAGAGCGCCGTCGAGCACGAAAATTTCCGGCGTAAATTGCGCACCGTAAGCGTCGGCCACCACGTTGCCTTCGTCTTTCAAAACCGGAAAGGCGAATTTGTTCTCCTCGGCGTGCCGGCGCGCGTCATCCATCGACTCGGTGTGGTTGGCGTTGATGCCGATGACCACCACTTCTTTTTTGTTGTAGTCGTCAAACAGCTTTGCCACGCGCTCGTTGTAGGCGTTGGAATAAGGACAGCGCGTGGAAATAAACATCAACACCACCGCCTTTTTGCCTTTGAGGCTTTCGAGATCGTATTCCTTGCCGTCAATGCCTTTGAGCTTGAACAGCGGCGCCGGCTTGTCGATTTCAGCGGAACCCGCGATCGCCGCAAACGGCAACAAACCGACGGCAGCAATTAACAGCAAATTAAAAAATCGTTTCATAGTCATGCTCCAAATTTGAGTTAATTGAAATGAAAAAACGACGCGGCCTCGTGTCAACGAGAGGCCGTTCCTGATAGAAAGATTCCGCCACACGCCAAAACGTTGAAGGCTAAATCGAAAATTTATGGAATCGCCTCCTGGCACCATTCCCCGAACGCCGCAACCGGATCGTCGATCCGCACCGACTCGCGAATAACAAACGCCTCGCCGTATTTTGCGCCGATCATTTCGCCCCACCGGCGATTCTTGGTTTCAATGAATCCCAGGAACTCCGGACGCGCGATCGAAGTTTTATTCGCGCCGTATTTTGCAAAGTTCGGGCCGTGAAACTGTGACTCGTGGGCGCGAATGGCGCGCATTTTCTGCTCGAAAGTGTCGCTGATATCAACGATGAAACTCGGCGGCACCTCGAAGCGTTCCGGATAATAAAGCACGCGAAACGGCCGCCACGGCTCCATGAGATTTGCCCACTCCCTTTTGTCGTCCGTCATCACGCTCAAATTTTTAAGTCCGGAAATCATTGCTGCATCACGCACGAGATGAGAAGTGTGAATGTGATCCGGATGGCGCGCTTCCCAATGCACGGTGGCGACAACGCGCGGGCGTAATTCACGGATGATGCGCACGATCTGCAATTTGTTCTCGTAAGTCTCTTCAATCGCGCCGTCCATCACCTCCAACTGGCGGTGCACGGCGACTTGCATGATTGCAGCGGCGGCGGCAAACTCTTTTTCCCGAATTTCCGGCGTACCGCGCGTGCCGGCTTCGCCGCGCGTCAGCGTGACTGCTGCGGTGCGGTAACCCTGTTTGGCTAATTTAATCAGGGTACCGGCGCAACACAGCTCGATGTCGTCCGGATGCGCGCCGATAGCGAGGAAGTCGATGGAAGTGGGCATGGCAAACTATTAAAATTTTGGTTGCGTTTCAATTGCGGGATATGTAGATTAACACCATAAGAGCAGATTTTAAAAACAGAGCCTACTCCGATGAATACTACAATTGACTGTAAAGCAAAAATTCTACCCTATTTGCGAGAGCGGTTTGGAGACGATCTTTTGGCGGTGGTGCTTTTTGGTTCACGCGCTCGCCAAACCGAAAGAGCTTTCTCTGATGTTGACGTCCTGCTTATTATCGACGGCTTACCACAAGAACGCAGGACACACCGCCAACTTGCCGCTTCGATTCGTCGAGCGTTGTCTTTGCCAATTGATGCCACCGTGCTTAGTCCAAATGCTTTTGTGGCCTCGGTGCGATATTGCGCTCCTTTAATGATTGAGTTGGCGTGTGCCTACGAAGTCTGGTTTGAAAAAGATCAATTTTTCTCAAAGCGGCTTCAATTTATACACTCGCTCATACAGCAAAGCAAGCTCATTCAGTTACAACCAGGTGTCTGGAAGCTACCGGAGGACATCGATGAAATGGCAACAGATGGCATTCTCATTCCTGCGTGATTTGAAAAAAATTTCTCCGAGCATCCTGGCGTGAAAGGAATCGTTGCCAAAGCCCAAGCACTCGAAAACGAAGGAACACTCACCGAATATCCAGTTTGGAATCCAGCAACAGGTTCAGTCGCTTCTCCGTATGAAGAATATGATCAAGAGACAGCTCAAAAATTTTACAATGAAGCCCACTGGGTCTTCCACCAAATCGCATCTTATCTGAAGCACGTCTACCAAATCACCCTACCGGAGTCGTGAATCTCCCATTGCCTGACTCAGCGGAAATTTGTCCAGATCGATCATCCGACAGACGAGCCGTCTGCGTTACTTCAGCATCTTCGCATTCTTCTTCGAGATAAATCCCTCCCTCCCATCCAATAATTTGACTTTAAACCAGTCACCGGCATCCTGCGCGAGCTCCAGCTCGATCTCGCCCGGCACTTTTACCAAAGTCTGGCTGGCCGGATTCGGCTCGGCTTTGATCTCAACACGGTCCGAACCCGAGCCGATGACCTGGATTTTAGGGATCGCAGCGGCCTGCACTTGCTCGGTGGAAATTTCAAACTTGCGCTCCTGGATGAAAATGCCGAGCGCGTTCAGCTTGTCCCAAAACGCCGCTTGCTTGGCGACGCGGCTCTGCGCTTTGATATAATCGCCTTCCTTGCTCTTGAGCTTGGCCGCCATGTTGTATTTTTCCTGCGCGCGCTTGTAGTCGCCGACGGCGTCATAGAGCACGCCGAGATTGAACTGCGCGGCGTGATTGTACGGATCCTGCTCGGCAACCGCGGCATACTGCAAAAACGCGGTGTCGATGTCGTAGCGGTCAAGGGCATTTTTGGCGGTGTCGTGAAAACGCTTGTACTCGTCGCCTTCGAGCTTGGCAAACTCCAGCTTCTGCAATTCGAAGTGCGGCGCGAAAGAATCAGCCAATTCTCCCGCCACTTTTTTCAGGCATTCCTCGACCGTTGCTTCCGGCACGGGCAAATCATTGCCGTAGCTATCCTTACACTTCTTCAGCTCTTCTTTGTGACTGCTTTGTTTGGAAACAAGGATTGCGCCGGTTTCAATCTTGATAATCCGAATGGTTGCCGAAGCATTGGCCGTCCGTTTGTTGCAATCGACTTGATACTTGCCTTTCTTTTTGTCCTCACGATCTTCCTTCACCCAGCGGTCGTCACAAGAAACGGAGAGATTGCCGGTGATGATCGCGTCGACACCGAGCAATTTGCCCACTTGCGCGGCTTGCGCTTCGTTGACGACGCCGCTTTGCCCGAGCTGCAGCTCGCTCACCACCTGTTGCAGGCGCGTGCGTTCGACCACGCCGAAGACATTGGTGCGCGCGCCATTTTGAAAACTCTTGCCCTCCTTTTTGCTCAATCCGAGAAAGCCGCTGCCAACCTCCCTGACGCCACGGTCATCCTCCAAAAGCATCGCGATCAGCATGTCCGTCATTTTCGTGCCGCTATCCGCAAAACGCTGCTCGTTTTTTCCGGATTCACTGACTTTTTCAAGAAACCCGATCACACCCTTTTTCTCTTTTCCCGGCGCCGCATCGGCATGAAAGCTCGTGGTCACGGCAAAATCCGTGATCGCGACCTGTTTCACGCCTTCGAGCAATTGCTCCGGCGGGGTCAAGATGAAGCACTTGAGATTCTGGCCGCGGACGGTGGTAGTCGCCATAGTAAGAACCGCCGCGACAAATAATCGGACACAAACGGCAAAGCGTTTCATACCTTCCTCCTTGGTTTACCTCGGACTTTAATTTTTGTGTTATACGACTTGGAGTAATCGGGTGATGGAAATCTCAACACTCCAATACTCCATTACTCCAGAAATCCAAACCCCATCAATCCAACAATCCGGTTTTAGAGCTCGACGATTTGATGTTGAAAATTGGTCAAATCAATCTGCTCGTAAAGTTGTTGAATCAAGCCGCGGCCGTATTTGCACAAAAACGGCACGAAGCTCAGCTCGCGCTCTTGGAGATGATGGTGCGGATAAAGCGCGTGCGCGGCTTTGGTGATTTGCTGCGCCAACGTTTCGTTCTGCCGTTTGGCCGCCTGCAAAAGTTTCTTCTCGATGCCGTCGAGCTGGTGAAAAATTTTGCCCTGCTCTTTTTCAATAAAACCGCCGAGCGTGGCGTCAATGGCAACAGCGCGGGTTTTCAGCGTTGCGAGCTGCCGGCCCAACTCGTCGCGCGCCGCGACGACCGGCGAGAACAATTCGTCCGCGGCTTCACGCTTCACCACGCGGCTGATCAATTCTTCAGCCGCATTGCTTTGAGCAGACCAAAAGTCGGCGATGGACAGATGATACTTTTCCAGCACGTGTGCAATTTTCTTCTCGAGCAGCGTCATGCTCTGCCGTGGAAAGATCACCGGCATCGGCACGTCAAATGCTTCGTAGACGTTGCGCAGTTGCGCAAAATAGGCGATCTCCGCCGGTCCGGCCACATACGCCACGGTCGGCAAGAGAAAATCTTGCAGCACCGGCCGCAGCATCACATTGGGAGAAAAATTCTCCGGATGCTCCTGCAAATGCTGCAGCAACTCGGCGCGCGAAAACTCCAACGCGCCGTCCGTGCTGACAAACCTGCCGTCGCGCTGCTCCAGCGTATGCCGTTGGGTTTGCACATAAAAAAGATTGAAGCGATCCGGCCGCAGCGAAACTTGGGAATCGTAACCATTTTGAGTGAGATTGGCGACGGCGCGCAACGCCGCCGCGGTGGATGGGCTGTTGGCGCTCATCTCGCGCTCGAATAACGGTAGCGCCAAATGTTTGAGCGCGGGGTCGGCAGGATTCATCACCACCAAGCCGTATTGGCCGAGTAGATTGAGCAGCCAGCGCGCAAACGCTTCAGGCAACGAGGCGCCGGCGCGATAGGCCTGCTGCAGGGCTTGCAAAACCTCACTTTTAAATTCGGTTTCCGCAATGGCTGCACTGAGCGCACGATGGCTGTTCTCGATGTCTTCCGTCAAATGGACCTGCGATACGGGGCGCCGCTCAGCCGTATCAAACGCGCAAGAGAGCGAGATCAACTCGTTCTCGCGATTTGTGATCGTCAGCCGATTGACTTCGGCCACGTCGTCGTCATCCGCCGCGAGCCAGAAAATCGGCACCACTGCCTTGCCGAGACGGGCGCTCAGGCTCTCCGCCAATTTCAAACACGTCAGCGCTTTGTAAAGCGTAAACAACGGGCCGCCGAAAATTCCAACTTGCTGGCCGGTGACAACAGCCACGCTGCCTTTCTGCGCCAGCGCCGCGAGGTTGCGCTCAACCGCCTCGCCGGCGCCCCAGCGGTGATTTTGTTGTTGCAGAATTTTCGCCACTTCGGCGCGCGGATAATCATGCCGGCTGGCTTGCTCGGCCTGGTCGAGCAGCGCGGCGCGGCTGCGATAATCTACCGCATAGAAGGCGGCGAGCCTGTCAAAATTTTCGATATAATCGACGAATAGCCGGCTCACTCCGGGGAGATGGGAAAACGGAATTTTCACAGTGCTTTTGTTCGCTCCATGTTTATCAAGTAAATCAATTTAAAAAAAAAATGGCAGGATGCAAAGAGAATTTGTGAGGTTGCAAAATTTGGCTACACAAAAAAATAAACTCCAGATGCAGGACAGCGGTGTGGTTCCACTTGGCGGTTTGAAAAAATGGAGCATGCCGCGCCTTATGATCAGCGCGGCTGGGAGAGTTTTATTGCAGGTCAATCAAACTAATCATCACCCAAATTTTGCGGCGGCGCGAAATCGACGTAACGCAACACGGTATGATTCGACACACTTTCATTCCAACGCTGACGATGCTTCATGCCGTCGCCGCTCAACAACCATTGCCGAAACTTTTCCGCCCCCTCGTGGCTTTCCCAAAACGCTTCATTAATATATTTGGGGCGATTGGTCACTTTCTTCGCCTTGCCATAAGGCTCCTCCAAGCCGTCGAGAAAGATCCAGGTTTTGCGTTCGAAGCAGCCGAACTTTCTCGCTTGCTCGAACAGCGTGGCGTCCAACCAGGTAATGAAATTTTCCTCATTTTGTCCGGGTTTCAAATCAAAGACATGCACGAGTCGAAACATGGCGCGCCTCCGAAAAGTTTGGGATAAGTAAAGCCTCACTTATTGGTGGAAAATGTAGCGCAGGCGTCCCGTCTGCAGACAGGATGTCTGCGCTACGCTACCCGTAAGTGAGGCATTACTGGGATAAAGAGTTTTCGCCTAACGCGAATAAACGATGCGATAAATGCAGTTGGCAAAATCGTCCGACACCAGCAGCGAGCCATCGGGCATAACCAGCACATCCACCGGACGGCCCCAATACTGGTTCTGTTGCAGCCAGCCGGCGGCGAAATGCTCATAACTGGCCGCGCGATTGCTTCGCAATTTCACGAGGGAGACGCGATAACCGTCCGGCACGGAGCGATTCCACGAGCCGTGCTCAGCAATGAAGATTTGCTGATGATATTCCTGCGGAAATGAATTACCGGTATAAAATCGCATGCCTAATGCTGCAACATGCGCCGGCAGCTCGATGGCGGCGGGCTGGAATTGATCCGCGCGCATGGCGGTTTTGAACGTGGTGTCGATGAGCGCTTTGCCGTAGCGATACGGAAAGCCGAAGTGCAGTCCCGGCTGCGGCGCGTGATTGAGCTCTTCGGGCGGAATGTCATCGCCCATCTCGTCCCGGCCATTTTCAGTAAACCACAATTCTTTGGTCGCAGGATGCCAATCAAAGCCGACGGTGTTGCGGATGCCTTTCGCAAAGATTTCCAATGCCGCGCCATCAGCATTCATTCGCGTAATGGTAGCGAAGATGTCCTCCTTTCGTTCACAAGTATTGCACGGCGCGCCGACCGGAACATAGAGCTTGCCGTCCGGGCCAAAACGGATGAATTTCCAGCCGTGCCAGGTGTCGGTGGGAAAGCGGTCGTTGATCACCTTCGGCTGCGGCGGTGCGGCGAGTTGGTTCTCGATGTTCTCGAACTTGATGACGCGGCTGATTTCTGCGACGTAGAGATCACCTTTATGGAATGCAACACCGTTGGGCACATTCAACTCCGTCGCGATCGTGATCACCTCATCGGCCTTGAAGTCATTGTTCTTGTCAATGATCGCATAGACTTTGCCCGGAATATTTCGGCCTCGGCGACGAGTGCCAACAAACAGTGTTCCCTTGGCGCCCAATGCCATTGAGCGCGCGCCTTCCACATTTTCGGCATACATTTCGATTTTGAAGCCGGGTGGAAGTTTGATTTTGTCGAGATAATCCCTGGGATTCACTGGCATCGGGTTGTTGACACTAACAACTTGCCGTTCCTGCGCTTGACCATTAGCCGAGGCCAGCAGCAGCGCCAGAGCTAGAGCCGGGATAACCATGTATTTTGCTTTCATGATGATTTCATTTATTCGATTTAAAAACCCTCAACAGTTTTTTGAACGGATCATAAAATTCATCCACCACGCGTTCCTTCAGCGGAATGATGGCGTTATCCGTAATCGTAATGCTTTCGGGGCAAACCTTCGAAATTCTTTAGAGACTCCACAGCGTATACCCCGCCGCCAGCGTCACAACGATCGCACCTCCATAACAAAGAACCGCGACGAGCTCATTCAAATGCTTGAGCTGCAGGCCGTCGTAGAGGGTGTAGCGAAAACGATGCGCCCAGTGCAAAAGCGAAAGGGAAATGAGAGCAAATAAAAAGAGCCGCGTGAGTGGATGCTTCACTAGAGACAATAAATCTTCGTAGCGAGGCGCATCGATCCATCCCAAAGGAATGGCCAAACCAGTGAGAAAAAGAAAAACCGGAATAAAGAGAGCAGAAATAGCGCCGCCCGCACCAAACAGCCCCCACCAAAAAGGTTTCATAGTTTTTTTCATGAATGCTCCTGCTTGATTGTCTCTTACAAGTTGCATTTTTGCAGAAAAAGCAAAAACTATAGCAAAACTATTTTGGGCAAAATGATTAAAAAATTGTTTTGCCCATAATCGTTTTGCCTTTATGGTTCCGGCTTGTCCGGGTTATGCAATTTTCAATTTAAAATTATCCACGCCATCGCCGCGGAAAAAATGACCCAGGCGACGTAGTTCGAGGCTGCAATCACGGCGTCCGGAATGCGCCTTTTCCCTATGCGAACAACCAAAGCTTTCGGCGATAGATTGAACCAAGTGACACTATGGAAGATCACAAACAAAAAAGCAATGGCGTGTACAAAAACAGCAACTGGCATCTTAAGCCAGGCTAAAAAATTGGCGTAAGCCTCTGGCCCCTGCGCCAAGGCGCGAACTTGGAACAGCAAAACAACCGCGTAAAACGCCACCGCCACGCTGGTCAGTTCCCTCAGAATGAATTTCAAATGTACCCACTTGTGCACCCACCAGAAAATCGGTATGCGCACACGGTGCCATTTGGGATGATGTTTGGTGTAATGGGAATTTTGAGTCATTGTAATTTTTGCTCCAATTTAATCCGAAGGGTGAAGGGCGAAAAGCGCAGAATTTGCCCCACGCTCTTCACCTTTCGCCCTACGCCCTTCGCTCTTCGCTACTTCCCCACGGCATCAGCAGCGATTTCCACCATTCCGTCGTGCTCGCCACTTTGTAGCGCTGAATCGCCCCGGCCGGATCCACATCTTTTGGGCAAACGACCGAACACTCTCCAACCAACGTACATTCCCAGATGCCGCCGTCCTGCGAAAGCGCCTCCATCCTCTGCTTTTTCCCCTGATCGCGATTATCGAAATTGTAACGTTGCGCCAACGCGATGGCCGCGGGTCCAGTAAAAGTTGGCTCCAAGCCATAAATCGGACAGGCGGCATAGCAAAGCATGCAGTTGATGCACATGCTGTACTGCTTGTAGTCCGCAAGCGCTGTGGGAGTCTGCAGATATTCGCCTTCAGACAATGGTTTTTCTTCCTCCCGAATAATCCAGGGTTTCACGCGTTTCAGCTTGTGCATAAAATCGCTCATCTCGATGACGAGATCGCGCACCACCGGAAAATTTTTCAGCGGCTCCACCCGGATGGGACCCGGCAAATACTTTTCCAGGAAGGTCGCGCAAGTCAGCACCGGCGTGCCGTTGACCATCATCCCACAACTACCGCAAACGCCCATGCGGCAGGACCAGCGGTATGACAGACTTCCGTCCAGGTTGTCCTTGATGTAGTTCAACGCATCGAGAATGACCCAATCTTTTCGAAAAGGAACTTCGTAACTCTGAAAAACCGGCTCTAATTCATCTTCGGGACGATAGCGGAAAATTTCCAAGGTGATGTTGGTTGGCATAGGGACTCGTTATCATCTTTTATTTATGCGCGTTTGCAATGATTGAACAATTTGCACAATCTTGTCATGATCTTGATTTTGCAAAAATAATTAGTGCTGGCCGTTGGCATCCGCAAGCATGTTTTCCAGACGTGGCGGAAGATGGCTGGCAATCCACCGGTCATAATTGCCATCATAATTGACGCGTTGTTGCCATTCTTGAATGCGTTGGAGGAGCGCCTGGATGGTTTCCGCGGGCAGCAAGTTTTTCCTGGTGAGTTGATCGCTGATCACACTTATGGTGTGCTCAACCT
>Ga0247727_10015926_pt1 | contig 12240 bp, 10 predicted proteins | sample WisWelCaveWW1625_FD_202498 | JGI IMG/M metagenome (GOLD analysis project Ga0247727, IMG submission 202498) | Biofilm microbial communities from Wishing Well Cave, Virginia, United States - WW16-25 | ecosystem: Environmental > Aquatic > Deep subsurface > Groundwater > Cave microbial mat | place... | reverse complement strand
TTCGAGAGTCTCACACGTGATGCCGTGGCTCAAAAGGCACTCGCGCGCCAGGCGCACGCCACGGGCGTGCTTGGGAACATGCTGGCTGACTTGACTCCCCTCGAGTACAAGTTGAGCGGACCGGCCAAGAAGCAGTTCGGCCAATTGCGCCAGACCGTGATGGCCATCTTCGAGAAGGGCAAGACGAGGAGCATCGGGCTGAAAACACGCGTGGCGGCGGCGGAAGCACTGGACCAGGCGAGCCAGTCGCGGTTGCGCACGCCCCGCGATGCGGACTACTGGGTGGAGATCCCGGGCGGTACGTTTACCATCGGCGGCGATCCCGAGGCTCATCTTAGCCTGCCGGCTCAATCTGTGAGTCTCCCCAGGTTCTGGGTTGGGAGGTTCCCGGTGACGGTGTGGGAATACGGCAAATATCTGGACGCTACCAGCGCAGACAAGCCGAATCATTGGGACGAGCAGGCGCGGCATCCAAGCCGTCCGGTAACTCGGGTGACGTGGCATGAAGCCCACGGCTACTGCGAGTGGGCCCGCTACAAACTGCCCACGGAGCAGCAGTGGGAGTTTGCGGCGCGCGGCCGCGAGGGTCGTATTTACCCTTGGGGGCCGGAAGATCCCGATGAGCACCGGGCCAACTTCGGCAGCCCCAGTGGTGCGCCGACGCCGGTAGGAATGTTCCCCGATGGCAATACTCCTGAGGGCGTCGCCGATATGGCGGGCAATGTGTGGGAGTGGACGCGGAGCGATTATGACAAAGACAACAAAGTCGTGCGGGGGGCGTCCTTCAACAATGTAGCGTGGTACCTGCGCGCCGCCAGCCGTCTCAGGTACGTGCCCGGCTACAGGGATGACTACATCGGGTTTCGTTGCGTCCGGGAATAGCTTTCCTTGATGCTTTTTTCTTTTTCCTTGACCGAGGCGGAGCCGCGGTCGGAAATTTTTTTGGGGGGGGTGAGTATGAAAAAGCCGGATGCCGGCGCGCCGGTGGCGGTGGGAAAGGCGTATGATTTTGTGTTGTGGCTGTTGCCGAAGGTGGAGAACTTCCCGCGAACCTACCGCTTCACCGTGGGCGAGCGGCTGACCACGCATGGCCTGGATCTGCTCACGGCGCTGGTGGAGGCGGCGTATGCGCGTCAGAAAGGTGAGTTGCTGGAGCAGGCCAGCCGGAAGGTCAACTCCACGCGGTATCTGCTCCGCATGGCTAAGGACCTCAAGATGATGTCGATTGACGCCTACGGATTCAGCGCGGAAAAACTGGACGAGATTGGCAGGATGGTGGGCGGCTGGAGCAAAGCGGCGGCTAAATCATGAAGCGAGTGGGCAACCTGTGGCCGGACTTGACGAGCTTCGCCAATTTGCTGTCGGCGGCTGAGGCGGCCGCGGCCGGGAAACGGAAGCGGCCGGATGTGGCAGCATTCTTGATGGATCTGGAGCCGGAATTGCTGCAATTGCAGCGTGAGCTGCTGGATGGCAGGTACCAGCCAGGGCCTTACCGGACGTTCACGATCCTGGATCCCAAGCCACGGGAGATCTCGGCTGCGCCGTTTCGGGACCGGGTGGTACACCACGCGCTGACCAACATCCTGGAGCCAATCTTCGAGCGCCGGTTTTCGAACAACTCCTTCGCCTGCCGCGCCGGGAAGGGGACGCACAAGGCTTTGGATGTGGCGCGGGAGGGAGTGCGAAAGTTTCCCTATGTGCTCAAGCTGGACGTGCGCAAATACTTCGCGTCTATCGATCACCAGATTCTCAACCTGCAACTCGAACGAGCGATCAAGTGCAGGCCAACCCTCGGTCTGGCGGCGCGGATCATCGCCGGGTCGAACCCGCAGGAGGAGGTGATTCAATATTTCCCGGGCGATGATTTGTTCACACCCTTCGAGCGGAGGCGCGGTTTGCCATTGGGCAACCAAACGTCGCAGTTTTTCGCGAACGTCTGCCTGGACGGACTGGACCGGCTGATCGACGAGAAACTGCGGCCGGGCATGTGGGCCCGTTACGTGGACGACCTGGTGCTGTTTGACGGGGACAAGCGGCAGTTGCGGCTGATGCGCGAGGCGGTGGAACGGGAGTTGAGCGCGGCGCGGCTGAAGATACATCCGGGCAAGTCCAGAATTCACCGTTGCGCGGATGGCGTGATGTTCCTGGGCTGGCAACTGTTTCCGGGCCGCACGCGGCTGGCGCGGGACAACGTCATCCGGTTTGGCAGGCGGATGAAGCGGCTCCGGCGCGACTTTGCCGCGGGGTCCGTGAGGTGGGATCAGGTGGGACAGAGTGTCCGGGCGTGGATCGCTCACGCGTCATTCGGCAATACATGGGTATTGCGTGAAGGGCTGCTCGGGCGGTTCGCGTTCGACAGAGGCGCACGGCCATCGCGTGCGGGGGGCGTCCTTCAACAATGAAGCGAGGAACCTGCGCGCCGCCAACCGTAACAGGAACGAGCCCGGCAACAGGAATGACAACATCGGGTTTCGTTGCGTCCGGGATGTGGAACGGAGAAGCCATGGGCTTTTTCGCGTGGCGGGAGCCGGCAAGGCTACGGCCGAGCCGGGAGTGCTTTTCCACTTCCGGGCCGCGCGCCTGACGCGTACTTCGTAGTTCGGAGAGGGCGTCGAATAGTTAGGAGAGGCCCCGGCCCCGTGGTAGCGTAAAGCGAAGCGGGGCTGGACATCGGGACAGTCGTACACGGACTTCAAGGAGGGCCGTCGGCAAAGCGGATATGCGCTTCGCAACGTCACTTTGCCGCTGGTGCCTGATTACGGCCGACTCGGAAACAACCCCGCGGCTCTGTCACCCCGTCCCGGCAAACTGACCCACTACCCAGCGTTCGGGGTTTATAGGATGCCCGGGATCGACCGCAAAGCCTCACGTCCCAGGTTCGCCATTCTTCCTGGCCCGGAACACGCCGGCGAATTCCCTCGCGCGCAAAGCGCCGAATTCACGGCCGAGTCGCCGAGGCCGCAGGACCTATCGGGACGCGTTTCCGGACCTGTAGCCGGTCGAGACGACCTCCAGAGCCGCCCGCAACACGCGGCGGGTGTCGCGCGGATCGATGACCGCGTCGACGTGGCCTCGGGCGGCGGCGAAGCGGGCGTCGAGCCAGCGCTCATAGTCGGCGCGGGTTTGTTCCATGGCCTGCTGCAACTCCTCGGGGGGAATCTGGCCGGCAGCACGCACCTTCTCGATCTCGCCGGCGAACAGCGCCTGCACCGCCGACTCTCCATCCATCACCCCCACGCGCGCCGTCGGCCAGCTAAAGGTGAAGTCGGGATCGAATCCCTGGCCGGCCATGGCGTAGTAGCCGGCGCCGCTGGCGTGATTCAACGTGACGATGATGCGCGGCACCGCCGCGCAGGACATGGTTTCCACCATTTCGGCGCCGGCCCGGATGATGCCGCTCTGCTCCGCCTCCGGTCCGACCATGAAACCCGAAACATCCTGTAAGTAGATCAGAGGCAAGCCCTGGCGGCTGCAGTTCTCGACAAAGTGCGCGACTTTGCGGGCCGTCTCGGTGTAGACGATGCCGCCGATGCGCGCCTTGCCGCCGGTCTGGAAGAACCCGCGGCGGTTGGCGATCAGGCCGGCCGGGATGCCTTCCAGGCGAGCATTGGCGCACAACATCTCCGGGGCGTAGTCGGCCATGAATTCCACGTAACCCAGGCGGTCGAAGATGCGGAAGACGATTTCCTGGATGTCGTAGGGCAGGCGGTGGTCGGCGGGCAGCGTCTCGTAGATCTGATCTTGGTGGAGCAACGGCGGCGAGGGATCGCGCGGCGGATGGGAGATCCGCGGCAAGTCGGCCACCAGCCGGCGGATCAGGTCGAGGCACTCGGGGTCGCCGGCGGCGCGGTAGTGGGCGACGCCGCTGACGGCGTTGTGCATGGCCGCGCCGCCCAGATCCTCGGCGTCGACCGTCTGGCCGGTGGCGCCCTTCACCAGGTTGGGCCCGCCCAGTCCCATGAAGCTGGTCTTCTCGACCATGATGATGACGTCGCTCAAGGCGGGCAGGTAGGCGCCGCCGGCGATGCACGGTCCCATGACGGCCGAGATCTGCGGCACCTTCAGCTCGCGCCGCATCTTCGAGTTGTAGTAGAAAATCCGCCCGGCCCCGTACTGGCCTGGGAAGATCCCGTCCTGGTAGGGGAGATTGACGCCCGCGCAGTCGACCAGGTACACAATCGGCGCGCGATGCCGCATGGCGATCTCCTGGCTGCGGAGAATCTTGCTGATGGTCTCGGGCCACCAGGCGCCGGCCTTGACGGTGGCGTCGTTGGCCACCACCACCACCGGGCGGCCGTCGAGCAAGCCGATTCCGGTGACGATGCCGGCCGATGGCGCCTGGCCGTCATAGCGGTCGTAGGCCACCAGCAGTCCGATCTCGAGGAAAAAGCTGCCCGGGTCGATGAGCTTCTCGACCCTCTCGCGGGCGGTCAGCTTGCCGGCTTTGTGCTGGCGCTCGATCCGCGCTTCGCCGCCGCCCTGGCGCAGCCGTTGCTCGAGGGTCCGCACCTGGTCGACCAGGTGGCGCACGCGGGCTGCCCGGGCGGCGCGCTCGCGGGCATTGGGTGGCGCGAGTCCGTGCTGGGGCTGAAAAACGAGGTCGGGCGTTTCCATGGGTTGCGGCCGGTGGTGCGGTGGCCGCCGGGCCGTTCAGATCCCCTCGAAGAAGCGGCTCACGGGGACGCGAAATCCCGGCAGCAGCTCCGGTTCTTCCAGGTAATCCCCTTCTTTGAGATGCTGCGCGGCGCCGCCGGCCGGGTGTCTCCAGATGGTACGGTGCTGGGGAAAGGCCACCCAGACGGAGCGGCTGCCGGTCTCCAGGTACAGGGTCACTTTTCCCTCCAGCTCGGCGGCCGTCTCGGAGGAGACCACCTCCACGGCCAGTTCCGGCGCTCCTTCAAAGAGCTTGCTGGTGTCGGGCGGGGGCAGGCGGTGGGCCAGCAACAGGGAGACGTCGGGCATCCGGGCCTCGGAGGGCTTGAGCGAGTACATCGTTTCGGAGAACACTCTGCCGATTCGGTTTTGCCTGTTGAAAAAACTCAACTCGTCTAGGAAATTGGATTTGACGATTTCGTGGCCGCTCGCAGCGTTTCCCATGGAAACAATCTCCCCGTGGATCAGCTCACACCGCTGGGCATCTTGCTCCGGCAGTTGCGCGAACTGCTCTACGGTCAGTGGTGCAGTAACGGCGCTCATTGGTGGATTATGGCGCGGTCCCAGCTATTGCCGCTGGCCCGTTTCCATGACCCCCTTTCAAACCGTACGTGCGGTTTTCCCGCACACGGCTTACCGATGATCTTCTGGATTTGGCGTGCGTGACGCCTTCGCAAAGCAGAGCTGTGGCCCCCTCGGACTCCCTCCTGGCTCCGCGCGATTTCAGCCATCCGGCCTCATAAACGCGTCTTTCAGGACGCACCATGGGAGTCATTATAGCAGTCCGCCACGTTACCGGCTTCCCGCGGAAGCGCCGCCGCGCAGGAACGATCCGGGGCCGGGAATGGCCGCATCTACACGATTGAGGTGGAATGCACGGACAGTTCCGGAAACCGGGCGCGGAAGACGGCGGCGGTGCTCGTTCCGAAGACGGAACCGTAAGCGGCCCTCATCCAATCCCCAAACCATCAACCTTTACGAGGGCTTGTGCGTAAGAATATGCACATCCGGGACATACTCATGGCGCTCCAGCCGCGCCCGGCCGCCGGCGAAAGTCACCCCCTCGCCCTGCAGCCGCAGCCGTTGCTCCAGGCCCGCCTCGCCCGGCAACAGGATGCGGCCGCCGGCCCCCAGCACGCGGTGCCAGGGCAGCCCCGCCGACCGCGGAGCTCCCCGCAGCGCCCAGGCCACTTGGCGGGCGGCGCCCGGACGCCCGGCCGCGCGGGCCACCGATCCGTAGCTGGCCACCCGGCCCCGCGGGATCCGTCGCACCACAGCCCACACGCGGCGAAAATAACCACCAGTGGGCAAGCTTGCCCGCCCTGGCTTGGCCCCGACGCTGCGAGCCGGCTGGCGCGCTGGGGTGCTCCGCTTCCCTGGGGCCGCCGGCGACCGCCGCCTCTTGCCGCCCTCAGGCCGCATCAGCGCCCGGCAGCCGCGGCTCGATCTCGTCCAGCAGCCGCTCCACGTCAGCCGCCGTGAACGGCTTGGGGAGCACGCTCTGGTTCTGCTCCGAGAACATCTCCCGGACGTCGGCCCCGAAGCTGTCTGCGGTCAGGAACACGAAACTCTGGATGCGGCCCTGAATGCGCCGGTACAGCTCGATGCCGCTCATGCCCCGCAGGCGGACGTCGCACAGCACCAAGTGGAAGCGGGCGCGGTCGGCCAGATCGAGCGCCTCCTCGGCGCTCGAGACGGTGATGACCCGGTAGTTGCGGTCGCTCAACAGGCTCAGCAGCGAGTCCTGCACTTTGCGGTCCTCGTCGATCACCAGCGCGGTGAGGTTGGCCCCGCGCCGTGGCGAGGTCTCGCGGTCGGGCGGCATGGGGACGGCTTCCCGCGGCGTCGTCTCCGCCAGCGGATACTCGATCTCGAAGGTGGTGGAGCGCCCCGGCGTGTTGCTCACCCGCACCATCCCGCCGTGCCCTTCGATCAGGCTCTGGCACACCGCCAGTCCCAGCCCCGCCGTCTCGGCCGGATTCCTCCCGTCCAGGAACGGGAAGACGCCCTTGCGCAGATCCCCGCCCGGCCCCGTGTCGCTGATGGTGATCAGGACGCGCCGGCCCACGATCGCCGTCCGCACCGTGATCAGCTTCTCCCGGGCTTCTTCCAGGCCCCGCTCGGCGTTGATGAGCAAATTCAGCAACACCTGCTCCAGGTGGGATGGATCGTTGGCGATCAGCGGAGGCGTTGGGGAAAGCTGCAGCCGGATGCGGATCCCGCGGCTCTCCCACTTGGACTCCCGCAGCGCCACCACCGCCCGCAGAGCGGCGTTGAGGTCCACCATTTTGGGTCCGGCCTTCTGCGGACGGGCGAAGAAGATCAGCCGCTGCAGGATGGAACTGGCCTGCTGCGCCTCGGCGTGAATGGCCCTCAGGTCCGGCGCCAGCGGCCCCGAGCCGTGACGCGCCATGGCCAGCTCGCTCAGCCCCGCCAGCGTCGCCAGCGGGCTCTTCATCTCGTGCGCCACCCCCGAGATCAGCTCCCCCACCGCCGCCATCTTCTCGGTGCGGTAGAGCTGCTCTCGCATCGAGCGCTGCTCCCACAGCTTCATCGCCAGCGCCCCCAGGTTGGCCACGTGCTGGCCGCAAGCCTTCTGCTCTTCGCTGAAACTGCGCTTCCGCCGGCGGTCGTCCACCTCCAGCACCCCGACCACCTCCCCCTCCGTCATCATGGGGACGAACAGCAGCGACTTTTGCCCCAGCCGCCGCACGATCGAGGCGTCCACGAACGGACAGCTCTCCGCGTCAGGCACCTCCAGCAGCGCTTTGTTGTTGAAACAGGTCACCGGACCCGAAGCCGTGTCGATCGGAATCGACGCCGCCGGGAACTTGTCGTTGCCGGCCAGCACATCGAGGCGCCGGGTGACCCGGTTGTACAGCAATAGATAGCAGTGAGAGGCGTGCAGGATCCCCGGCAGTGTCTCCACGATCCGCCGGTAAATCCCGGCCGGATCACCGCTCGCGATCATGCTTTCGGCTACCGCGTACAGGTTCGACAACAGCTCCTGCTGCGCCTCCGTCTTGCGTCGGAACAGCCACGCCGCCACCGCCAGCAGCAATCCGCACGGCGCCAGCACCGCCACCAGCAGCAGCATCGTCCCCTGGCTCATCCGGGCCGCCCCGCTCCAGCCGCCTTGTTTGGTACTAGTACCATAGAACCCCAAGTACTAATCCTAGTATAAACTGTATCCTATCTAACCTGCAAAGAATTTCGAAGGCGACGCTTTCTCCCTCTTTTTCAAGTACATCCGGCGATCCGCCTCCTCGATAGCCCCCCGCAAAGAAGACCCTACCGACTCGGCCAGCCCCCAACTGACGTTGATCGGTAATACGCCCTTGCCGCGCAGCCGGAACTTCACCAGCCGTTCCTCGAGCGCCCTTAATCGCTCTTCGGCTGATTCGCGCGTTCCCTCGCGGAACCAGATCACAAACTCGTCGCCTCCCCAGCGCCAGGCCTGATCCTGCTTGCGCACCGAAGCGCGGATCAGGTTGCCGACGTTGGCCAGCACCTCGTCGCCGGTAAGATGGCCCAAAGCGTCGTTCACGTCCTTGAAGTTGTCCAGGTCGAGCACGGCCACAACGCCGAGGGCGGGCTCGCCGGCGATTTCATCCAGGGCGGCGCGGTTCATCAGGCCCGTCAGCGGGTCGATGCGGGAGTGCCGGGCCAGCTCCTGGCGGCTGCGCGCCAGCTCGGTGTTGGTCTCCACCAGTTGCGCCTGTTGCGCCTCCATCCACATCATCAGCGCGGAGAAGGCGAGCAGCGTTTGCAGCACCAGGTCGTAGAGATCCCCGTACCGGAGGTGGCCGGGAATGGGGGCATCCGGGACGATCCGCGAGGAGGAGTAAAGCAGCGTATCATGCACCGAGATCAGCGAGCTGGCCACCAGCGAGACGGAAAACAGCTTCCGCCCGGTTCCGCGGCTGGATCTCCAGTGGCGCCGGGCCGCCAGGAAGTTCCAGCCGTAGATGCCGGCCAGCAGCAGGTTGTGGAGCGCGTAGAATCCCTTCCGGTCGCTCCACAGGCCGGCCAGGTACCCGGCGCCGGCCAGCACCGGCAGCAGCGCGGCGATGGCCGGCAGCCGGATGTCGAACTTGCCCGCGGCCGACGAGCCGGCGAACAGCAGCGACCCGGCAAAGGCCAGCTCCAGCAGACCGTAGGGGAGCAACAGCACAGCCCGCCCGGTCACCACCGAGGCGAAGTGGAACAGCAGCCCGGCGCCGAGCAGGCCCCAGGAGACGGCCCAGTAACTGAAGTAGATGTTCCGCGCCTCCCGGTACAGAAACGCGAACACCCCGGCGAACAACGCGGTGACCACAATCCGGGTGGCGAGCACCACCAGGTCCGGACTGGCCAGCGACTCCACGTTTCAATCCCCGTTGACCATCAGCCGCCGTATGCCCAGAGCCCGGCCGGTGGCGGGGTCGGCGTCAATAATAGCAGCCGCCAGCCGGACGTCGCCCGTGGCCGGCTCCAGCCGGTGCGGCATGGCGTTGAGGAAGCGCCCCAGCGCCGCCTCCTTGTCCGCGCCAATCACCGAGTCATACGGCCCGGTCATTCCTACATCGGTTAAATAGGCTGTGCCCTTCGGCAGGGTTCTTTCGTCGGCGGTGGGCACGTGGGTGTGGGTGCCGATCACGGCCGTGACGCGCCCGTCGAGATACCACCCCATGGCCACCTTCTCGCTCGAAACCTCGGCGTGGAAGTCCACAAACCGGATCTTCGCCGAGGCCGGCAGTGAGGCCAGGATGGCGTCCGCCTTGCGAAACGGGCAGTCAATCTGGGGTAAGTACGTCCGGCCCTGCAGGTTGATCACCGCGTATTCGACCCCTGCGGCGGTCGAGCCGGTGAACACTCCGCTGCCCGGGGCCGAGTCCGGGTAGTTGGCCGGGCGCAGCAGCCGCGGCTGGCGGCCGATGTAGTCGACAATCTCCTTCTTGTCCCACACGTGATTCCCCGAGGTAAGCACGTGGATTCCGAGGCCCAGCAGCTCCTCGGCCAGCCGCGGCGTGATCCCGAAGCCGGCCGCGGAGTTCTCCGCGTTGGCCACCGCCAAGTCGATCTGATGCGTCCGCATCAGGTCCGCCGCGTGGTCGGCCACCACCCGCCGGCCCGGCGAGCCGAAGATATCACCAATAAATAGTATGCGCGTAGTTCACACCCGGGGGGGAACTCTATTCTACCGCCGCAGGGCCTCGTCGAGCAAGGAGGCGTACTCCAGGCTCTTGGCGCTCACTCCGCGCGCCAGCCGCTCGTGCTCCTGCCTCAGACGGAACAGCTCGTCGGCGATGTGCAGCGCCGCCAGCACCGCCACCCGAAACGAATCCACGGTTTGGGTCCGGGACGCGATCGAGTGCATCCGCTCGTCGACATAGCCCGCCACCTCCTGCATGTAGGCGCGGTCGGCGGCCTCGCTCTTCAGGTTGTAGACCTGGTCGTAGATGGAAACGCGTAGTGCTTCGGGCTGCTCCATGAACCCGTTATATTACCCGCCGGCGAGCGTGTCAATCTGGGCCAGCAGCTTTTCGACGCGTTCCAGAATCTGGCGGCGCTCCCCCCGCAGCCGGACGACCTCCTCGCGCAGCGTTCGCGTCTCGGTCTGGGCCTGCTCCTTCTCCTGGCGGGCGGCGCGCAACTGCGCCACCGTTTCCAGAATCCGCGCTTCCAGCTTGGCCAGCGACTCCAGCCCATCTACTGTTTCTGCCATTCCATACCCTCACATCCGCTGTTCGGCGCCGAGCTTGCGGCGCAGGGTGTCCACCAGCTCCTGGGCGTAGCCGTTGACCTGCTCGTCGGTGAGGCTCGCCTCCTCCCGCTGCCAGACCGCCCGCAGCAGCAGGCTGTACTTGCCCGGCGGCGTCTGGCCCCCGCGAAACACCTCCACCGGCTCCAGCCGCACCAGGTGCTCCCGCTCGCCGATCGCCGCCAGGACCTCCGCGAATCGCGTGCCTTCCGGCAACAGCAGGGAGAAGTCCCGGTCCACCCCCGGCACCTTGGGGAGCGGCCGGTAGCGCGGCTCCCGCAGCCCCAGCCGGTAGAGCCGGTCGAGCCACAGCTCGCCCACCAGCACCGTCTGGCGCAGCTTTCGTTCCCCGGCCAGATCGGCGTGGATCTCCCCGAAACGGGCCGCCGGCTCGCCATCCACCACCGCCCGCGCCGCGCGGCCCGGCTGATAGTACCCCGCTTCGGTTTCCGATTCCCAGCGGAGATTGGACCACGCGAACAGCTCCAGCAGCCTCCCCACGTCGGCCTTCATCCGGAAGAACTCGTAGCCGGCCGCCCCCAGGGTCAGGACCGGCGGCTCCACGTAGCCGTCTCCGCTGGCGCGGTAGACCCGGCCGACTTCGAACAATCGGGCGTCTTTTTGCTCGCGATGCAGGTTCCACTCGATGGCCCGCAGCACCCCCGGCGCCGAAGAGTTGCGCATCACCGCGTGCAGCTCGCTGATCGGGTTGCGAACCGGCAGCGCCGGCCAGGATCCGAACCGTTCGGCTTCGGCGGCGGAAAGAAAAGCGACGGCGATGGTCTCGTCATACCCCAGAGCGCGGGCCGCCTCGCGAAGCCGCTGTTCGGCCCGCGAGTTCTCGGCCGGCTCGGCATGTCCCCCCCACTCCGGCAGCCGCAGGGGAAACCGGTCGTAGCCGTAGATCCGCGCGATTTCCTCGATCACGTCGATCTCCCGCTCGATGTCCAGGCGGGCGGCCGGCGGCCGAACATTGTCGGCATCCACCGTAAACCCCAGGGACTCCAGGATCCGCTTCACCTCCCCCGGCGGGATCTCGACTCCCAGGTGCCGCCGCACCTGCTCGGGCCGCAGCCGGATCCACGGCCGGCGCAGCGGATTGGGATGCGCGTCGATCAGCCCTGCCAGCACCTTCGCCGAGGCCAGCTCCTCCAGCAGCCCGGCGATGCGGTCGTTGGCCCGCGGGGCGGCCTCGATGTCGGCCCCGCGCTCGAAGCGGTGCGACGCCTCGGTGTGCATCCCCAGCCGCCGCGCCGTCCGCCGGACCGACGCCGGGTCAAACCAGGCGCTCTCGATCAGCACGTTGCCGGTGCGGGCGGAGATCTCCGTTTCCGCGCCTCCCATGATCCCGGCCAGCGCCACCGCCCGATCGGCGTCGGCGATCACCAGGTGCTCCGGGTTGAGCGTCCGCTCCACGCCATCGAGCGTCGTCAGGCGCTCGCCCGGCCGCGCCTGCCGCACCACGATCTTCGGTCCATGGAGGGTATCGAGGTCGAAGGCGTGGGTCGGCTGGCCCGTCTCGAGCAGAACGTAGTTGGTGATGTCGGCGACGTTGTTGATGGACCGGACGCCGCACAGCTCCAATCGCCGCCGCATCCAGTCGGGCGATGGGGCAATCTCGACCCCCACCGCCACCCGCCCCGTGTAGCGCCGGCAGAGGTCGGGCGCAGGAATCTCGATCGAGGCGGCATCCCCGGCTCGCCGCGCGTCCTCGCGGAAGCGCGCCGCCGGCGTCCGCACCTCGCGCCCGAAGACGGCCCCCACCTCCCGCGCCACCCCCAGATGGTTCATCGCGTCTACCCGGTTGGTGGTGATATCCATCTCGAAAACCGTCTCGCCCTGCT
>Ga0247727_10015925_pt1 | contig 12241 bp, 10 predicted proteins | sample WisWelCaveWW1625_FD_202498 | JGI IMG/M metagenome (GOLD analysis project Ga0247727, IMG submission 202498) | Biofilm microbial communities from Wishing Well Cave, Virginia, United States - WW16-25 | ecosystem: Environmental > Aquatic > Deep subsurface > Groundwater > Cave microbial mat | place... | reverse complement strand
ATTCTGTTGCCTGCCGATTGTCTTCTTGCGCTGTCTCGGAGAATCACGCCGACTCGCATTGCCGCTGTCTGTACGCTCTTTCCTGTCGCAGGCTACGCCTGCCTGGCCGGGGCGGAACTGGCTACGATGCGGTCGTTGCTGATGGTGACTGTGGGGCTGAGTGCGATCTGGCTCGGGCAGGAGCGCCGTCTGTTCCATGCCCTCTCTGCCGCCGCGGTGGGGATTTTGCTGCACGATCCTCAGGCGCTGTTCGATATTTCCTTTCAGCTCTCATTTCTGTCCGTCATCGCCATTGTCGGGTGGCTCTCCTGGCCGACCACTGCTGAAGTGGAGGAACTGCCGAACGAGCCGTCTTTCCTGAAAATCTGCGCTCGATGGGGGAGAGACTCCGTGGTCATGAGCGGGGTGGTCACCGTGGTGACCCTTCCTCTTGTTGCGTATTATTTCAATCAATTGCCCTGGCTCGGTCTTTTCACCAATGTGGTGGCCGTTCCCGTGGTAGGCATTCTGCTGGTTCCGATCGGACTTGGTGCCGGAATCTGGCAGATCGTGGCTGGGGGAACCATGCTGCCTCTGGCTTCGCTGAATCAGTGGTTCCTCGAACACTTTGTGGCTGCGATCCGTCTGGTGTCGAGGCTACCGGGAGGGGAGTGGCATGTCGCGGCCCCGTCGGCTCTCACCATGCTGTTGTTTTATGCCTGTCTCATATTGCTCTGGCAGCGAGTGGGCCGCGCATCGCTCCGGTTGGCAGCAGGCGCCGGAGTGCTATTGGTATTGCTGTGGTGGGCCTGGTCCCCACGGATGTTCCTTGATGGGGATCACTTCCGAGTCACGTTCCTGGACGTCGGGCAAGGTGATAGCGCGGTCGTTGAGCTGCCTGATGGACTAGTGGTGTTGATCGACGGAGGGGCGACGTATGAGCGATTCGACATGGGCCGTGGGGTGGTGGCTCCGTTTCTCTGGAACCGGGGGATTCGCACCATCGACCAGGTAATTGGCACGCATCCTCAACTTGATCATGTCGGAGGCCTCGCCTGGGTGGTCCGACATTTTGTCGTGAAGAACTACTGGGGGTCGGGAGAGACCCGTGAAGAACTGTTCTATCGACGACTGCAGCAGTCGTTGACTTCACAAGGACTGCAAGAAAGAGTGGCACGCGAAGGACAGGAGATCGTGTCATCCGGCCCCTGTCGGCTGGTGGTCCTCAACCCACCGGCCGACGAACATCTTGATGTGCCGCTCCACAATAGCCACGTGGGTGGGCATGTGTTGAATAATCGTTCAGTGGTGACGCGTCTGACATGTGGTAGCCATACGATGCTCTTCGCTGCGGATGTTGAGCGAGATGGCTTGTCGCGGATGACACGGTCACCGTCTCGCGATCCGATCGAGGTACTCAAGGTGCCTCATCACGGGGCGGTGAGTTCGTTGAATCGTGACTGGTTGGCATCGTTGCATCCCCAGTATGCCCTATTTTCAGCAGGCCGCCATAATCCCTACAGACACCCGGCCGCTGCTGTTCTCGATGCGTATGGGTCGGAAGGTAGTATGGTGTTGCGAACCGACCGTGACGGTGGAGTGTGGTTTACCGGAGCAGTCTCCGACGCGGCGCTTCACGTGCACCGAGCGAGCGAGTTGGTGTGGCAGCCGACGAACAGAGCCTCGTGCCTGTGGGCCTGTGAACAGGCGAACTGGGCTCGGATTTGGAAGCAATGGCGTGACCCTTATTGACCACCGTTTGGGCGGTCTGTCTGGTCTATCTGGTTGGTCTGGTTCATCTGGTTGGTTTTGTTCAACCAAAAAACCAGACCAACCAGATAGACCAGATAAACCAAATAATGGTCTTCTTCTGCTGGCGCTGATTCTCAGGTCAGTTCAATAGAGTGAAAGAATGCACATTTCACGTCTTGGCAAGGCGAAATTCGTCTATCCTTTCATCAATTAGTGAAGGTTTAATAGCATAAAGTCCTAATTTGATTCATTTTTCATCACTTGAGCGCAAGGCATAGCATGTGCACACATTCATACTTGCTTAGCAAATGTATGTCTAATTTTTAAGGGGGCTAGCGTATGCCGAATCTCGTACGAATCGTGATTCAGTTACCCATCCATCTCAAAACCCAGCTCGATAACCTGAAACAGCAGGGATACACGACCAGTGGCTTCATCAGGGCGGTGTTGGAACGGGAGTTTGCCAAAATGGATGAGAAACCTGTGACGCCCCTTCCGGTTGGGAAACGAGTGAATAGCCGGTAGCCGCTCGTGATACGACTGATCATAAGAGATAGGCTGGGGGGCTGTGACGCGGTTAACCGTTCTTATTCGAGGACAGTCGAGTCGGGAAGCCGTTAGTCCTGATACGAAATGCTCCACCCACTCCATGGGGCCGACCGGCCTTCCCATTTCACCTTCCAGGCCTTCACCGACTGCTGTGGAGACCGATTGGTATCAAGATGCATGCCATGAGCCTCAGGGAATCAAGCGTGCGATTCAGACGAGGCAGCCTTGGACGCTCGATAAATTGGCCCGGATCGTATCCGGCGTCGAGGCCTCTCTTGGAGCCAATGACAAGCTGGTTCAGACGGTCCTATAGCACGATGCCGGAGACTATCTCGTCAACAATGCCGTGAGTGTCGCAATCGTGAGAGTGAAGATTGCGGAAGCGTTCCGATACCGCACCCAACATTCAACTCAGATGGCTTGATTTCGTAAGAGCACTAGATGGGGTCCACAGCGCGCTATATGGCTGCCGAAAGTTCTCCGTTGGAACTGTTTCCTTGACGGGAAAGCTTACGCTTACCCAGTAACCAGATGAATAGCATATTCTCATTCCAGAAGTCTGGTTTTATATAATTATTTAGATGTCATCGTGTATTTGTCGCATAAAGACCCTTCCTAGCTAGAGGATACGCACTGTCGAAGATGGATGAAACGGGTAAGAACGCCCAGCCGTCGATTTTACTGATTGAGGATTCGGACGATTGCGCGAGAATGCTCAAGTTCCTTTTCACCCGCCAGGGGTACACAATTTTTCATGCGATAGATGGAATCGAGGCACAAACCATGATCGACACCATAAATCGACCCAGCGTTGTCATCTTGGACATGATGTTGCCGTATGCAAATGGATTACAACTTCTTGCCAACATCAGGAATAAACCAAGCTGGAGCAATATTCCGGTGATGTTGCTTACTAGCGATGGAACCACGCGCACCATCGTAAAGGCTTTCGAATTAGGCGCGAATGACTATGTTGTCAAACCATACAAACCCATGGAACTAGTGATGCGACTAAAACGATTGGCAGCGTCCTCGCCGAGCACAGGAATCTAGCCCGTATTATTCATGAACACTTCTGCTGCAATCGACGATCCGCTGCTACGACGGACCTTCGGCTGGCGGGCTCGACCCTCGGACCCTCACCGTACTGTTGGGGACTGGCGCCCTTCTTTTTGGCGCCTGTCCCCGTCTGAGGAGCAACGGGACAGGCACTGCCGCAGACGGCGGAGCCAGTCCTCTGGGCTCCGCGCGCCGGTCTCGCGATGCGGCTCAGCGATTTCGCCACGAACCGTCATGAATAATGCGGGTTAGGAGCCAACGCGTGACTCCACATTTCACACTCCTTGATCCCTTTGCAAGACTCGCGGCTATGCTAGGAATTGTGTTTATCAGTTTTTCCGTCACCTTGTTGGGGGTTGTCGTGCTGATGCGCTTGTGGAGGCTTGCACGAGACCGGCGAGAAAGGCGGTTTATCGATCTCTGGAGCCCAATCTTTTTTGAAAGTATGGCAGAAACACCGAAGACGCTACCAGGAATTCTGGCCTCCGACTGGATCACTTTTATGCAGTTGTACAACAGCATTCAGGAATCCATTGTGGGTGAAGCAAAGGAGCAAGTTAACGTTCTTGCGAGACGTGTCGGTTTTAATCGAGTTGCCCTGAAGCGGATGAGGCAGGGAAGACTGTCTCATCGATTAACCGCAGTTATCGCGTTGGGAAATTTATGCGAGCATTCCGCGGAAAACGACTTGCAGGAACTCCTGCTTGATAAATCGCCCTACTTATCCCTATTAGCGGCACGGGCTTTACTCCGTATCGAGTCCCGACCAGCTATGGCCCGAATCGCCGTCCTTTGCGGCTCAAGAGAAGATTGGTCTTCCGTTGGAGTGATCGAAATGCTCAACGAGGCAGGGACTGATACGGTTGCTGACTCGCTCTCCAAGGTAGCGGCTCACGCACGACCAGATGAAGCAGCTCGGGTACTCGGCTTTCTCGAAGCGACGAAATGCACGACTGCAGTCCCACTTGCGCGGGACATTCTAGGGCGCAAAGGCCTAGATGATCGGCTGACCATTGCATGTATTCGATTACTTGCCGAGTTAGCAGGCCCCGAAGATCTGCCGTTCGTACGAGGCTATCTCCAACACCACAATTGGTGTGTGAGGCTTCATGCAGTCAAAGCATTAGGTCGGTTAGGTTCGCTAGATGATGAAGATAATATGATCAGCTTGTTAGATGATGAGAATTGGTGGGTGCGGTTTCGTACAGCCGAGGCTCTGGCCAATTTCTCCTTTATGACAAAGGCAAGGCTGATAGATATTAAGACCCGAGTCTCTACGAAGGCTCAGGAGGTGCTGACTCCATTTGCCGCCACCCATCCATTGAGATCAAAATTGTCGATGTGATACCAAATTAAGTCTGTTTAGCCATTTACAGTGTTCCACGCCAGCGTAATGACTCCTGAGCCTACCAATGAAAGATGAGGTTGAAGGTGCCTCCACGCCGAACGTAGAGAGTCTCCCGGTCTTCGTAATACCCCGCCAATTCTCCTGAAAAATATTGTGACAAAGGAAAAATGACCGCTCCCCGCATGATCAGAGTAGAGACACGGACGAAATCCTGCACCGCGACAATGCGCTCACCAGCTGTGCCAACCGCTCCGGAGAAAGACAGCTGTACCCGATTCGTGGGACGCCACGTGATTTCGGAGGACACGCTCGTCGAACCTGTATCGGGGAGATAGAATACCTTTTCGGTTATCCAGACGTTGTACGGTAAATAGATCACCAGCCCAGGAATCAACAGATCGATGTCCGTCGATTTGAATTGCATATGCCGGTAACCAAAGGAGGGTTCAAGAAAAGTGAGAGATGGATGTACGACCGCGAGGCTTTGAAAGATTTCGCTTCCAACGGTCACGTTTGGGACGAAATGTGGATTTAAGGCAGCAGAGCCACCAAGATACCCCCATGCCTTGTTCCACAGGGTGCTATAGACTTCCCCCGACACCGGTGTATCGTGGAAGCCAAAACGATTCAGTGGCTCCACTCGCCCCACGAAGGTTTGAGCACCCACCGACTTTGCCGCTTCGACTATCCAATCCCGTTCATCCGGAATCGAGTTGGTGTACCTGTAATGAGTGTACCCAAGTTTCACATAATCGCGGAATGGCAAACTCGGCAGGACTTCTCTAAGACCGACTGGCGCCCGAAGCTCCTGAGCTTGAGTGAGGGCTGCGAGTTCGCTTTGGATGGCCTTGATGTTACGGACGATCTCCGGATTCTGATCCATTAACGCCAGGTCTTCATACGCCCGCAACGCATTGGCATAATCTCCGGTCCAATAGAGAATATCTGCCAGGCCTCGCTGTGCCTCACGGTCATCGGGATTCTTTCCCAGGACTTTCTCGTAAAGAGTACGAGCTTCGGCAAACTCCTTCTGCCAGGATTTGATTCTGGCCTTGGCAGTCAGTACGTCCAGGTCCCCAGGATGTCCGTGCAGGATTTCATCATAAAGCTGCAGGGCCTCGTCGTAATGTCCTTGCCAACTCAGTAAGCGCGCGATTGCACCTCTCGCTTCGTCGTCCTGCGGTCTTAATTTCAGATAGTCCCGATAGGCGTCGATTGCTTGTTCGTACTGCTTGCTGTCTTCGAAAGTTTTGGCACGATTCAGTTGGGCTTGAGGTAATTCGGAAGGATCTATTTCAGCTGCGAGAGAAGCCGCTACCAACCCAACAACACAAATGAGAAAGACGCAACTCTTGGCTATCACACATGCCTTGCAATGATTCGCCACGAATTATGTCGGCCTTTTGGCTCCATAGGGAGAAGTCGGAGCCAGGTGTGAATTGAAGGCATTCTTTTTCGAACGATAGCGGAGGGGTCGAATTGTGTCAAACAATTCACTGCGGTATGCAGCGTCGAATTTTCAGGGGAGTCGGGAGGTCCTTCCCGATCATCGGACCCACGCCGGCACATCAACAAGCGGAGCGGCAAGATCACGTTCCCTCAACAAATTTTCGATCATGCTCAGAGTCGTCGTCACGAAGAGGGTGAAGGTCATGCACAGCGGGATTATGGGATTATCTAAGATCGCCATGATCTAACCCACATTATTCATGAACGCTTCTGCTGCAATCGCCGATCCGCTGCTGCGACAAGCCTCCGGCCGGCGGGCTCGCCCCTCTGACCCTCACCGTACTGCACGAGTACGCATCGGGTCCTCAGGGCTCCGCGCGCCGGTCTCGCGACGCGGCTCAGCGATTTCGCGACGAACCGTCATGACTAATGCGGGTTAAGACTACTTTGCGCGGATTACTTTGACACATCCCGATCTTCAGCCTACGTTGTTAGGTACATGGACTGCTTCCCCCACCAACCACAATCTTGCAAACTCTACCGGTCATGCCGGTGCTGAACTTCAGTATTCTGATCCTGCAATGGCTGATAGTGGGATACATGTTTGCACTGGAGGTCTACTATTTTATCCTCACTCTTTCCTCCTTTTGGTGCGCATCGAAATATGTGGCCAACCGAGCAATAGATGCCTTGCCTCGGAGATACGCAGATTTTGACCTTCCTGTCAGCATACTCGTTCCGGCCTTTAACGAAGAAGCGACGATCACCGCGACAATACACTCTCTCTTGCAGTTAAAATATACCGAAGTCGAATTGGTCATCATCAATGATGGATCGCGCGATCAAACGATGGAGGTGTTGAAGAAAGACTTTGCGTTGGTGCCGGTTCTTGAGGTCTTCGCGGGACAGATAGCAACACAACCTATCAAGTGTATCTACGCATCGCCACTTTACGCCACACTCAGAGTGATCGATAAAGAAAACGGCGGCAAAGCGGACGCGTTGAATGCAGGGATCAATGTTTCGAGAAATCCGCTTTTCTGTTCTATTGACGCAGATTCCATCCTTGAAAGAGAAAGTCTATACCGCGCCGTACGGCCGTTTCTTGATAATCCGAATACCGTAGCGTGCGCTGGAACTATTCGAGTAGCGAACGGGTGCAAGGTTCGTAGGGGCTATCTCGTCGAGATAGGGTTGCCTCGCAATCTCTTGGCGTTGTTTCAGGTTGGTGAATATATACGGGCTTTCTTATTCGGTCGGTTGGGCTGGTTGCCGTTCAATTCGATTCTGATCATTCCAGGGGCGTTCGGTGTATTTCGAACGCACAGTGTTGTAGCGGTTGGTGGATACCGGACGGGTACAATCGGCGAGGATATGGATCTGGTGCTCCGACTACACCGGGATCATAGGTTTCAGGACAAAAAATATAGCATCAGCTATGTGCCGGATGCCATTTGCTGGACCGAGGCGCCAGAACAAGTGAAAACCTTGAAAGCACAACGGATGCGTTGGCACCGCGGCCTTTCCGAAAGTTTATCAAACAATTGGGAATTGTTATTCCACCCCAAGGGGGGCAGCGTCGGCTGGCTCGCTTTCCCCTTTGCTGTGCTGTTTGAATGGTTGAGTCCTTTGCTTGAGACAGGTGGGTATGTTTTTATGTCTGTTGGATTATTTCTTGGGTTTGTCCAGCCTCACATCGTCGCAATCTTTTTCGCACTGGCTATCGGGTTAGGTGCGTTGAACACTGCGAACGCATTACTATTAGATGAGCTGACCTTTCACAGATACCCCAAGGTACGCCATCTTCTGGTACTTTTCTTAGTTGCGGTGTTAGAAAGCTTTGGCTATCGTCAGCTCAATGCGGTGTGGCGGGTCATGGCATTCGTTCAGTGGGCAATGGGGCGTCCATCAAAGTGGGGTGTTATGACTCGAAACACGACTTGGCAAGTTCGCTAATGCTAGCCCGGTTTGTCTGGTCCATCTGGTCTGTCTCGTTTATTTGGTTTGTTTGGTTTGTCTTGTTATTTGGTTGAACCAGACTAATCGGATAAACCAGATGAACCAAATCAACCAGATAAACAAAGCAAACCAAATAACGGTCTTCTTCTGCTAGGGCTTGCACTGTGCCGCAGTTCCCGCTACAAGATTCCTCCATGGTTCCTACTGTTGAATGGAAAGATGGCGCAGTACGGCTGCTCGACCAGAGCCGGCTCCCGGAGTACGTCGAGTTTCTCGACTGCCGGGACTATCAGACCGTCGCCGACGCAATTCGCAGCCTCAAAGTCAGAGGAGCACCGGCGATCGGTGTGACTGCGGCGATGGGGGTCGCACTCGGCGCCCAGACCGTCACGGCGTCCGACTACGAGGCCTTCGCCAAGGCAGTACTTGTAATCTGCGATCATCTCGCGGCGACCAGGCCGACGGCGGTCAACCTGTTTTGGGCCATCGAACGGATGAAACGCATGCTCGCCTCGTTACGCACGCAGCCGATTGCGTCCATCAAAGCTGCGTTGCTGAAGGAGTCACAAGCTATTCTCGATGAAGATATCGCCCTCTGTAAGGCGATGGGACAGCACGGAGCGAGACTCATTGCGAGCGGTCAAACGGTTCTGACTCATTGCAATGCCGGTGCGCTGGCAACAGCCGGCTACGGAACGGCATTGGGTGTCATTCGCGCGGCCTGGGAGCAGGGGAAGAAAGTTCAGGTCATCGCAGACGAAACCAGGCCTGTTCTGCAAGGCGCGCGGCTCACAGCCTGGGAGTTGATGCAGGACAAGATTCCTGTGACGCTCATCACGGACAATATGGCCGGCGCACTCATGCGGCAGGGGAAAATTCATCTCTGTATCGTGGGGGCAGATCGCATTGCGGCAAATGGAGACGTGGCGAACAAGATCGGTACCTACTCAGTCGCCGTGCTGGCGAAAGCCCATGGGATTCCCTTCTACGTGGCCGCGCCCTATTCCACGATTGATTTGAAGACACGAACAGGAGCGGACATTCCGATCGAACAACGGAACCCGGTAGAAGTTACCACCATTCACGGCAGCCATCCCGTGGCCCCCAAAGAAGTCGCAGTCTACAATCCTGCCTTCGACGTGACGCCGGCTGAGTTGATTGCAGGGATTATTACAGAGCGGGGTGTATTTCGTCCGCAGGATCTGGCTAAGCAATTCGCATCATAGGGACGGTGTTTCCTTGCAAGGCAAACAGCCCATCCCTATAATGGGCCTGTCATTTTGCCACATTCCAAATTAGACCGAGGAAGACTTCACGCAATGAGTGAACGAACATTAGCCATCATCAAGCCTGATGCGGTAAAGAAGAACGCGATCGGCGATATTATTGCCCGCTATGACAATGCCGGCCTGAAGCCAGTGGCCATACGCATGATGCAGTTCTCCAAATCGACAGCGGAGGGGTTTTATGCCGTGCATAAGGCCCGTCCGTTTTTCGATAGCCTCTGCACGTTTATGTCGTCCGGTCCGGTCGTGGTGTTGGTGCTGCAGGGTGACAACGCGATCAAGAAGAATCGGGAGCTGATGGGTGCGACCGATCCTGCCAAGGCGGAGGCGGGCACGATTCGCAAGGCCCATGGGGCGAACATCGAATTTAACGCCGTGCATGGATCCGATTCGCCGGAGACCGCCAAGTTCGAGATTGGATATTTCTTTCCCGAAATGGATTTAGTCGGATAGAGACGCCTGTCGGTCAGCAAGATGCTGAAAAAGTCCGCCAGCTTCGTTCTCGCATCGTTCAGACCCTCAACGTACCCCAGAGGGTACGCCTCGGTCCTTCACTCGCTGCGGCCTTGCTGGACGGCTATTTTGAGCATCCTGCGGGAATATGTTCCTGTTGGGTCATGCATGCGAACCATTGAGGTTCTCGCGAGCAGCATAGTTTACCTACAGCCTGCTAGGCTGTGAACGGCTGTGCTTGTTCCCGTTCATCGTTGGCCGGATGTTTTGAGATGGATTTCGTGTGTGCTACTTGTGGTCCTTCCTGGGTGCGCCAGCCTGGCACACCGGTTCCCACCTTCGATGCCGTCTGTTGCGTCGGGTGTCGATCCATCACTGGACGCTCAGGCGCGGCTCATTGAGTCCGCCTATCGTGCCTTTGTGCAGGAGCGCTATCCGCTCGCCTGTGCACTCTTCCAACGTTTTGTCGATTCCAATCCCGATTCTTCCAGGCTGAGTGAAGCTCGTTGGTGGCTCGCGCGCTCTTATGAGCAGCGCGGGGACCTCTCGTCCGCGATGTCTACTTATCGCGCCGTGGTCGGTAAGGCACCGCGATCGACCCCGCTCGCCGGCAGTTATGAATTTCACGCCCTCAATCGGCTGGATGTATTTCGCCGGAGTCTCGGCCCATCGTCCTTGCTGGAACATAGGCAGATTTCGCTTTGGCTGACGAGCATGGACTGGGTCACGATTCCCGATGTCGGGTCATGGATTGCTCAACTCGCTGAGGCAGGAGTGACATCGTTGATTGTCGAGGCGGGATCTTCTTCTCGTGAGACGATGCAGTCAGGCCCCATGGGGGTATACTTTCAGACGTCAAAGGTCCCGGTCATCGAGGATCTTTTTACGGTGATCGTGCCGGCGGCCCATGCCAAAGGGATGGCGGTGTTGGCATCACTCAATCTGCATGAGCCTGAATGGATGACGGTGAATGCTGAGTGGGGCATCGCCATGGCCAATAGGACCGACCAGCTGTTCCAACCGGTCGGTCATGTCGATGTGCTCCATCCTGAATATCAGCGTTTCGTCAGTGAGGTTGCACAGGATTTGTTGCGGACGGACATCGACGGGCTGGTAATTGGGGCCAGGAGGACCAAGGGATTCGCCGAGGAATGGAGCCCGACGTCGCGACGGATGTTTGAAGGAACTTTTGGGCCTTCATTCGACAGCCAGGATCGGTCTGTCTCACCGGACGCATGGCGCTGGGCTGGGTGGAGGACGAGGACCTATCTTGGGTTCGTGGCACGATTAGCCCAGCAGTTACGACAGGCGCGACCAGGACTCCTGGTCGCCGTGGTCGTTCATGAGCGTGCGGTCCTCTCACCTGCGGATGCCTTGACGGAGTACGGCGAAGATGTACTCGAGACGAAGCAACGTGGGCTCCACTTGGTTGTCCAGCCAAGGCCGGGCATGTCCGAACGATCTGATGAGCAAGGGGCGAAACTGGAACCGGTGCGACAACGATTGGCGCCGACGGTTGAGGATGAACGGCGACTCTGGCTGGGCATGACCCTGGGCACCTCAGATACATCCTCTCTCGTCACCGCCGTGAGAGCCATCGTCGCAAAGAAAGTCGGGCAAACAGGGACACATCTCATGCTGATGAACGGGCCGGCGATTCCTTGACAAAAGAGTACCGGACCACTACGATCCCGAAAAATCTTGAAGGTCGAGGCTAAGGCTAAGGTCGAGTAGCAACAGGAGAGCTCTCGGCTTTCACTTGGCCTTAACCTCAACCTCAATCTAGATCTCCTTCAAAATGGAGCGTGCATGATTCCGAAAGACCTCCGTTACCACCAAGAGCATGAATGGGTGCGAGTGAGCGGCGCGCAAGCTACTGTTGGCATCAGTCATTTTGCCCAAGATGCGTTGGGCGATATCGTCTTCATCGATATGCCGAAGCCTGGTGCCGTCGTCAAGGCTGGGCAGCAGATCGGTGAGGTCGAATCGACCAAGACCACCACCACGATCTACACGCCCGTGAGTGGCACCATTGCCAAGGTCAATGGCGATTTAAAGGACCACCCGGAAGTGGTGAACTCAGATCCCTATGGCAAAGGCTGGATGGTGTTGATTGATCTGTTGAACCCGAGCGACGCGGACAAACTGATGACCGCCGCACAGTATGAAACCTTTCTTGCCGGCCAGAAACATTGAATCATTAAACCATTGTGTGATTGGATCATTGATAAGTTCTCGCAATGAATCAATCGGCAAAGCGCCGATGACTCAATGACTTCCCCGAAGCACATCGCCGTTCTCGGCGCTGGACCTGGTGGCTATGTCGCCGCGATCCGGGCGGCCCAGCTTGGCGCCCGCGTCACCGTCATTGAGTCCCATGCGCTTGGCGGCGTCTGCTTGAATTGGG
>Ga0247727_10015924_pt1 | contig 12241 bp, 18 predicted proteins | sample WisWelCaveWW1625_FD_202498 | JGI IMG/M metagenome (GOLD analysis project Ga0247727, IMG submission 202498) | Biofilm microbial communities from Wishing Well Cave, Virginia, United States - WW16-25 | ecosystem: Environmental > Aquatic > Deep subsurface > Groundwater > Cave microbial mat | place... | reverse complement strand
GGCCCCCCCCCCCGGGGGCGCCCCCCCGGGGCCGCCCCGGGGGGTGTCCCCCCCCCCCCCCCCCCCCCCCCCGCTCAACCGCCCAGGAGCCCTTCGACGGCGCGCCACGCGGCCGCGTGCCAACGCGCGTGGTGGGCGGGGTCGGCCGCGAGAACCGTGACGGGGATCGCCCAGGTGCGCTCGGCGCCGCGGGCCACCTCGACGCCGCCGGCGAGCACCTCGCTCCCCGCCGACCCCGCCCCCTCGTAGACGACGCCGCGCACCGGCGTGTCGACCAGCCGCTGGAAGAGCATCCGCAGGCGATCCCCGTGGAGCGCCTCGAGCTGCGCGAGCGAGCCGCGAGCGGAGCCGAGCAGCCAGCAGACGATGGTCACCCCCTCGAGGGCCGCCATCAACGTCCCGATCCGGTCGGGATCGCCGAGGAAGGGCTCGGCGCCGGCCGCACGGACCGCCTCCAGGCGCGCTCGCGCGCGCGTCGTGCCGCGCGCCGCGTGCCCACGGGCGACGAGTTCGCGCGCGAGCGCCTGCCCGCGGCAGCCACAACCGACGATTAGGACGCGCGCCATCTGGCGCGCACCACTCTACGCCCGGCGCGGCGCGCGGAACTTGACGCGGGCGGCCTTCGAGGCGTTGCCGGCGGAGTCCGTCGCGATCACCGCAAGCACGAAGCGCCCGGAGAGCGCCTTGGGCCCGCGAGTCAGTCGCACGCTCACGCGACCGGCAGCGGCGGAGATGACGATCCTCCGGCGCAGCACGCGGCCACTGGCGCGGCGCGTGAAGACCAGCTCGACGGTCGCGGCCTCCGAGAGCCGGAACGAGGCCACCCTGCCGCGGCGCGCTACGCGCAGAGCGCTGAGCACGGGCGCCTCGCGGTCCCGAGCCCGTCCATCCGGAGCGGCGGGATCGCCCACCACCGGCTTCGCCGGCGGTGCCGGCGGCTCGCCGGGCGGCGCGGGCGTGCCCGGCAGCGATGGCGAGCCGGGCGCTGAGGGTCCGCCGGGCGTCGCTGGTCCCCCCGAGCCAGGAGGCGTGGGCCCCGGCGTGGGCGTCGGCGTGGGCGTCGGCGCAGGCGCCGGCGCGGCGCTCACCACCACGGTCACGCTGACGCTCGCCGCGCGACCGGTGGGATCGGTGACCGTCAGGGTGGCGGTGTAAGTGCCCGCCGCCGAGTAGGAATGGACTGGCGTCGGGCCCGTGCCCGAGGCGCCGTCGCCGAAGCTCCAGGAGAACGCCAGCGGATCACCGTCGGGGTCGACGCCGCTCCCGGAGAACTGATGCGCCACCCCGGCCGTGGCCGGCGGCGGCGCGGCGGCGGCGGCGCTCGGCGGCGCGCGCTGATACTCGTAGGCGCCCGGATCACCCCGGACCGCCGAGTCGCCGTTGCCGTCCACCGGTCGGGGGAAGCGCAGCAGGTCGATCACTCCCCGGATCAGCAATGGGTCGCCGGCGTCGATCAGCGAGGAGTCGAAGCGCGGGCGATAATCGCCCGCCGCCGGCGCGACAAAGGTCGGCGCGGACAGGCCGTGGTTCGATTCGATCAGACTGCCCGCGCCGGCGTCGACGACGCCGGCGCTGGAGTAGTTGGACCAGTCGGTGCTCACGTTGGCCGTGCCGGAGGTGGCGAAGCGGTGGATCGGCACCGGCGGCCCGGCGATCACCGAGTCCCGCAGCGCGATGCTGGCGTCGCGGCCCGGCGCCGAGCCGGCCAGCGCGCGCAGACCGGTCTGACCGCCTGCGCCGGCGCCCGCGATCGTCACGCGGCTGGCGTCGATCGCGACCGAGCCGGGCCCGGTCGCGGCCAGCAGCCCGACTCCGTTCGGCGTGCTCCCGAGATCGATCAGTGAATCGCTGACGCTGGCCCTCCCCGAATCACCGCTCACGCCGCGGCCGGAGCGCATCTCGAGGCGACTGAGCGTCAGCACGGTGCCGGCGCCGGAGAAGCCGACCGCCTCCGAGCCTCCGGAGATCGTCGAGTCGGTGAACGTCGCGCTGCCCTCGGCGAACACGGCCCCGCTGGCGGGATCGGCCTGCACGACGCTGACTTCGCGCACGTCCGCGCCGCTCGAGAGGGTCAGCGGCCGCGTCCCTTGTGCGCCGGGCGCGGACGACAGCGCGAGCCGCCGGGCGGTGCCGTCGAGGGTCAACCCTCGCGCGCCGCTTGCAGCAGCCGTGATCGACATGTCGATCACGCTCGAAGCCCGACTGCGCAGGAGGAGCGCGTCACGCCCGCCCACGGTCCCGGCCAGAGCGGTCTGCCCGATGCCGACGCCGACGATCGAGACCGGATCGGGGGCGAGGTAGGAGAAGGCGCCGCCGTAGACGCCGGCGCCGACCAACACCCGATCGGACCCGCTCGCCGCCGCCGCGGCGTCGAGCGCGGCCTGCAGCCCGCCCACGCCGAACGTCGACGTCGGGTCGCAACCGTCGCGGTCGACGCAGTAGTCGGCAGCGAAGGCGCTTGCCGGGCAGAGCGAAAGCGCGGCAAGCGCCGCGCCCATCGCGATCGACCATCGGTACGAGCTCATCCGTTTCTCCCCCGCTGACCCAATCGGCCAACCACGCGCCCAGCCTCAAGTCCTCTCGGCTCCGCTCGACGGATAGGGTCCGTGGGAGAGCGTGATGGACTTCGACCTGACCGAAGAGCAACAGCTCGTCCGTGAGACGGCCAGGCGCTTCACGGACGCAGAGATCGCTCCGCGCGCGCGGGCCAACGATCGCAACCACCATTTCGACCTCGACCTGATCGCGCGCCTCGCCGAGCAGGGCTATCTCGGCGCGATCGTGCCCCGCGAGTACGGCGGCGCCGGGCTCGACCACGTCACCTACGCGCTGATCGTCGAGGAGGTGGGCCGCGGCTGCTCGGCCATGCGCACCGTCATCTCGGTGCAGACGTCGCTGGTCTGCGGATCGCTCTCGCGCTGGGGGGATGAGGAGCAGAAGCGGCGTTACCTGCCGCGCCTCTGCGCGGGGGAGTGGCTCGGCTGCTTCGGGCTGACAGAGCCCGACACGGGGTCCGACGCCGCCAACCAGAAGACCCGCGCGCGCAAGACCGGCGCGGGCTGGTCGATCTCGGGCCAGAAGATGTGGATCTCGCTGGGCAGCCACGCGCGGCTCGCGCTCGTCTTCGCCCAGACCGATCCGGCGCTGGGCCGCCGAGGGCTGGCGTGCTTCCTGGTCGAAACAGCGCGTCCTGGGTTCTCGAGCCAGCAGATCGGCGGCAAGCTGGGCCTCCACGGCTCCGACACCGCCTCGCTCGCGCTCGACGAGGTCGAGGTGGGCGACGAGGCACTCCTGGGCCAGGTCGGCGACGGATTCAAGATCGCGATGTCGGCGCTCGACTCCGGCCGCTACTCGGTCGCCGCCGGCTGCGTCGGCATCTGCCAAGGCTCGCTCGACGCCTCGGTCGCCTACGCGAAGGAACGGATCCAGTTCGGCCGGCCGATCGCGAGCTTCCAGCTCGTCCAGGCGATGATCGCCGACATGGTCGTCGACACCGAGGCGTCACGGATGCTCGTCTGGCGGGCCGGGCACTGGAAGGACAGGGGACGGCCGAGCACGACCGAGACCTCGATCGCCAAGCTCTACGCCACCGAGGCGGCGATCCGCTGCGCCGACAACGCGATCCAGGTCCACGGCGGATCGGGCTACGTCGACGACTACCCGGTCGAGCGCTACCTCCGCGACGCGCGGGTGACCACCCTCTACGAGGGCACCTCCCAGATCCAGAAGCTGATCATCGGCCGCGCGGCGACCGGGATCGACGCGCTGGTGCCGTAGTCGTGAGCCCCGAGGGCTACAACATCACGCCCCAGGGCCTGGCCGCGCTTCATGCCGAGCTCGAGCAGCTCGAAGGCCCGGAGCGGCGCGCGATCGCCGAGCGGATCAAGACGGCGCGCGAGTGGGGTGATCTCAAGGAGAACGCCGAGTACCACGACGCCAAGAACACCCAGGCGCACCTCGAAACCAGGATCGCGCGCGTCCGTGATCACATCAGCAAGGCGCGGGTCGCCGAACCGAGCAGCGACGACGGGGAGATCCGCTTCGGCACCCAGGTCGAGCTGACCCACGAGGCCTCGGGCAAGACGCTCGTCTACCGGCTGGTGGGATCTCCGGAGGCCGACCTCGCGCAGGGGAAGCTCTCGATCGAGTCGCCGCTTGCCCAAGCGCTGCTGGGCAGGCGGGCCGGCGACACTGTGGCCGTGACGACGCCGCGCGGCGAGCAGGGATACCGCATCGCAAACGTCCTGCCGTAGATCAGCGCTATCCGGGAGCGCCGGGCCCTCCGCTCACCACACGTCCCTGCTCGCCCTCGGGCTGCCGGCCGTCGCGGCCGACGTAGCCACCCTTGCCGCCGGCAACGACGTAGACCGCGTCCTCATCACCGACGTTGCGGACCTTGCGGATCGTCGCCGCGTCCACCCGCGCCACGCCACCGGGGCCGAGCACGTGGCTCGATCCGTCACCGAACTCGAACTCGAGGCGCCCGCGATGGACGAAGTAAGTCTCCTCCTGCTCGTCGTGGAAGTGACGCCCGCTCTCAAAGCCCGCCGGCACGACGATCGCGTTGATGCCGAACGCCTCCACGCCCAGCTCGCGCCGGATCTTGCGGAAGCCGTAGCCCTCGCCCAGCGCGTCGATGTTTGCGACGGCGAAGCCGTCGCCTCCGATCAGCTCGTGAACCTCGTCAGCCATCGTTCTCCTCTTTCGTCGTCGGAGCAGGGAACTGGGACCGCAGGAAGGCGTCCCACATGCGGTCGGTCATCAGTCGCCGCAGCGTGAGCATCAGCTTCGCCGACGGCGTGACCGAGTAACGCGGCTTCGGACGGCGTGCGCGGATCGCCCGCTCGATCGTCTTCGCGACCGCCTCTGGAGGGCCGCCGAGCTTCGCGAGCGGGCCCTTCTCGTAGGCCTCCCTAGTGGCGGTCGCGACGGCATCGGTGAACTCCGCGTAGGGACCGTCGCCGAGCCCGGCCTGCTCGATGCCCGAGGCCACGGCGTCGGCGAAGCCAGTGCGGATCAGGCCCGGCCGGACCACGATCACGCCGACCCCGAAGCCGCGCACCTCGAAGCGCAGCGCGTCGCTGAGCGCCTCGACCGCGTGCTTGCTCGCGTGGTAGTAGCCGCCGCCGGGGAACGTCAGCTCACCGCCGATCGAGCTGATGTTGACGATCTTGCCCCATCCCTGACGGCGCATCCCCGGCAGCACGAGCTGCGCCATCCGCGCGAGGCCGAAGACGTTGGTCTCGAACTCGCGACGGACGAAGTCGAGCGGCACCTCCTCGATCGCTCCTGACTGGCTGTAGCCGGCGTTGTTGACCAGCACCCCGACGGCGCCGTGCGCGGCCTCGACGTGCTCCACGGCCGCCGCCATCGAGCGCTCGTCGCAGACGTCGAGCGCCAGTGTCCGCGCTCCGCCCCGCTCGAGATCCGCGATCGACTCGGGACGCCGAGCGGTCGCGTAGACCGTCCAGCCGTTGCTCGCCAGACGCGTGGCCGTGGCGCGGCCGATCCCCGACGAGCAGCCGGTGATCAGGACCGCCTTGGACACGTCGTTGGGCGTCACCACTACGCCGGCCCTCCTTCGGCGTCGAACAGCTCGAAGAGGATGCCCTCGCGCAACCCCCCACGCCCCACACACAACGACTGCCCGAGCCGCTCGGCGACGGCCGCGAGAACCGTGATGCCCGCCGGCAGCAGGCGCACCCGCTGATGGTCGAGGTCGAAGCGGCGCGCCACCTCGGCGATCGGCGCGGCGCAGATGATCGCGAGCGCCCGCGCGATGCTGTCGGCGTCGATCTCCGGGCCGACCATGCGGTGCAGCGACGTGGCGCTGCCACCGGCCGCGAGGGCGAGGCGAGGCCGGGGCGGCGCCACGCCGTCCAGCGCCCGCGCCACCTCGGCGCGCAGCGCGCGCAGCTGCTCGCCGGAGGGCGGGTCCGAGCGCAGGTGCTGATCGGTGAGCGTGCCCGAGCCGAGCGGCAGCGAGACGCTGTAGCGCACGCCTTCGCAGGGATTGCCGACCACGATCTCGGTGGATCCACCGCCCACGTCCACGACCGCTAGGTCGCCATCGCAGGGATCCTCGAGCATCCGGGTCGCGCCGAGAAAAGCGAGCCGCGCCTCCTCGTCGGCCGGCAGCACCTCGACCTCGACACCGCACGCGGCACGCGTCGCCTCGACGAGCTCGGCGTGGTTCGTGGCCCGGCGGATCGCCGCCGTGGCGACTGCTCGCAGCGCCACGGCGCCCGCCACCTCGGCGAGACGGTGCTGTCTGGTCACCTCCGCCGCGACCTCCTCGACCTTCGCCGCGGCGATACGACCATCCGCGTCCAGCGCCGAGCCGACACACGTGAAGGCCCGCTGCTGGAGCACGACGGCCAGCGCGCCGGCTCCGTCGGGCTCGGCGACCAGCAGCCGGGTCGTGTTCGAGCCGATGTCGATGCACGCGCACAGCACTGCACGCCCAGCTTGGCATGATTGCCGACATGACGGCGAACGGTCCGGCGATCGAGGTGCGGGGGCTGCGGAAGCGCTACGGCGAGCACGAAGCGCTGCGCGGCATCGACTTCAGCGTGCGCCGCGGCGAGGTCTTCGGCCTGCTGGGACCCAACGGCGCGGGCAAGACGACCACGGTCGAGATCCTCGAGGGCTACCGCGAGCGGACCGGCGGCGAGGTGACGGTGCTCGGGCATGATCCCCAGCGGCGCGGGCGCGAGCTGCGCGAGCGGGTCGGCATCGTGCTCCAGAGCTGCGGCACCTATCGCCACGTCACCGTACGCGAGCTGCTCGAGCACTGGGCGCGCTTCTACCCGGCGCCGCGCGCCGTCGACGAGGTGATCGAGCTCGCCGGCCTGAACGCGAAGCAGCACGAGCACACGCGCCGCCTCTCCGGCGGCCAGCTGCGCCGCCTCGACTTCGCGCTCGCGCTGATCGGCGATCCGGAGCTGATCTTCCTCGACGAGCCCACCACCGGCTTCGATCCGGCCGCGCGGCGCAACGCCTGGGAGACGATCCGCTCGCTGCGAGGACTCGGCAAGACGGTCCTGCTCACGACCCACTATCTCGACGAGGCGCAGGAACTCGCCGATCGCGTGGCGATCCTCGAGGACGGCCGGATCCTCGCCGAGGGCACGCCCGGCGAGCTCGGCGTCGGCCAGAGCCTCTACCGGGTCTCCTACCGCAACGGTGACGGGCTGGTCGAGCGCGAGACCGACGACCCGACGACGCTGCTGCACGAGCTGACCGGCGCGGCGCTCGCGCGCGGCGAGCGCCTGGAAGGGCTCTCCGTCAGAAGGCCCTCGCTCGAGGAGGTCTATCTCGAACTCACCGGGGCCGGCGTTGAACACGACTGAGGCTCACGCGCTGCGGCTCACCTGGCGCCAGTACCGCCTCGAGCGGCGCATGTTCTGGCGCAACCCGACGGCGGCGTTCTTCAACTTCCTGCTGCCGCTGGTCTTCCTCGGGTTGTTCGGCTCCATCTTCGCCGGCGATCGGGAGAACCTCGAGATCATCGTGCCGGGAATCGCCGGGATGAGCGTGATGGCGACGACCTTCTCGGCGCTCGCCTTCAACATGACCTTCCTGCGCGAGCAGGGCGTGCTCAAGCGCATCCGCGGCACGCCCTTGCCGGTGGGCTCCTATCTCGGCGGTCTCGTCGCGAGCGCCGTCACGAACGCGACGATCCAGATCGCGTTCGTGACGATCGCCGGCGCGGCCGTCTTCGGCGTCGGCTGGCCGGCCGACTGGCCGGCGCTGCTCCTCTTCGCGGCGCTCGGTGTGGCCTGCTTCGCGACGCTGGGGATCGCCCTCTCGCACGCGATCCCGAGCTTCGACGCCGCGGCGGCCTACGTGAACGCGATCTTCCTGCCGGCGATCGCGATCTCGGGCGTCTTCTACGACGTCGCGGACGCGCCGGCGCTGCTGAAGGACGTGGCCGAGGTGCTGCCGCTCAAGCACGTGATCGACGGCCTCTCCGGCGCGATGGTGACCGGCGCGGGCGTCGGCTCGAACGTCACCGCGGTGGCGGTGATCGGCGTCTGGGCGCTGGCCGGACTCGCGCTCGCGGTGCGCGGCTGGAGCTGGGAGCAGCGCCGGGACTGAGGAGCTGCGTTACACCAACACAAGGACAGTGCTGTGAGCTCAACAGATGAAGCGACTGCAGATCATGATCGACGAGGACCTCGACGCCGAGCTCGCGCGGCGGGCAGCCTCGGAGCGCACCTCGAAGGCCGCCATCATCCGCGCCCTCGTGCGCGCGCAGCTAAAGCCGCTGCCGCCGATGTCGGCCGACCCGCTCGCCCGGATGGTCGGCGCCGACGAGTTCGATCCTGTCCCGGTGAACGACATCGTCTACGGATGATCTTCGTCGACACGTCCTTCTGGATCGCGCTTCGCAACCGGCGCGACGCCATGCACGATCAAGCCCGCGCCCTACGCGACCGTCACGGAGACGAACCGCTCGTCACCACCAACCACGTTCGCGGTGAGAGCGCGACGTTCCTGCGTCGCCGCGTCGGCCACGGCGCCGCCGTCGATCTGCTGGACGTCCTCGAACGATCTCCGCGTGTACAGGTCGTCCAGGTGCCTGAGCCGCTCGAGAACGAGGCCCTCCAGTGGCTTCGCCGCCGCGACGAACGCGAGTACTCCTACGTCGACGCGACGAGCTTTGCGCTGATGCGGGCGCGGCGCATGCGCCGCGCGCTCGCCTTCGACGGAGACTTCTCCGCGGCGGGGTTCGAAGAGCTGCGCTCGAAGTAGGCGGTGGCTCAAGCCACGACCCAGGCCGGCGGCGGCGCGCCGTGGGTCGCGACCGGCACGTCGGCGAGTTCCGAGCGCTCCCACTCCGAGCGCAGCAGGCCGAACACCACGACGTCGCGGGGCTCGCCCCGGTGGCGATGGAAGGAGCGCAGCACGCCTTCGCGCGCGAAGCCGAGCCGCGCGAGGGCCGCATGCGAGCGCTCGTTCGCGGTGCTTGCGGGCGCGCCGACCCGTTCCATCCCCAGCGTCCGAAAGGCCAGCGAGCAGATCAACGCCTTGGACTCTGCATTGGCGCCGCTCCCCCACCAGCGCTGGCCGAGCCAGGTGCCGACGATGCAGCGGCGGTCGCGCCGCGAGAGCTCCGCCAGGCCCGTGACCCCGATGGGCCCCGTGCCGCGCAGCTCGATCAGGAGATCAAGCAGCCCTCCGGCCTCGCGCTTAGCCGGGAGGCTGGCGATGTAGCGCTCGGCTTCCTCGACGTGCTCGTAGGGGCCCCAGGAGAAGAAGCTCGTGACCTCGGGGTCGCTGGCGAGCTCGAAGAGGGCCGGCGCGTCGGTCGCCGTGGCGTAGCGCAGCGTGAGCGTGGGGCCGACGACCTCGAGCGCGTTCACAGCGCGTGATGGTATAGGTCAACGTAGAACAATTACTCCGCGTTCTGGCGGCGTCTGTACGCGCCTGGCACCACCCGCTCGCGCCCCGTACGACCAGTACTCGCGCTGCTCGCGGGTGTCGCCAGCCACGCCCAGCCACTCGCCAGTTCCACGAACTAATTCTTCTACGCTTCCTAGCTGCCCGGAGTGCTCGCGCTGCTCTACGACATCCACGGCAATCTGCCCGCGCTCGACGCGGTGCTCGAAGACGCCCAGGCGCGCGGCGCCACCGGCTTCCTGCTCGGCGGCGACTATGCGCTCTTCGGCCCCTGGCCGCGCGAGACCGTCGTCCGCCTGCGGGAACTCGACGCCACCTGGATTCGAGGCAACGGCGAGCGCTGGACGGCGAACGCGGCGCAGGCGCCCGACGGCGAGCCGGTGCAGGGCGCGATCGCCGCCTGCCGCGAGGCGCTCGGGGAAGAACTGGTCGGAGGGCTCGCCGGGCTACCCGAGCAGGTCGTCATCGACGGCGTCCGCTACTGCCACGCGTCGCCGATCTCCGACGTGCGCTCGTTCCTGCCCGAGCCCGAGCCGGACGACGCCGAGCTGCTGGGCGGCGTCCACGACGCGCGGCTCGTCTTCGGCCACACGCACCTCCCGTTCCGGCGCATCGCCGGGCAGCATGGCGGCGAGGTCGAGCTAGTCAATCCGGGCAGCGTCGGGATGCCGTTCGACGGCGACCCGCGTGCGGCCTACGCGCTGCTCGACGAGCGGCGGCGCGTCGAGCACCGTCGCGTCGCCTATGACCACGGCGCGAGCGCCCGCGCGCTGCGCGAGCGCTTCGCCGGGGAGTGGGTCGCAATCGTGGCCAGCCGCATCGAGCGCGCGGCGCCCTGAGCACCAGGCCCGGGCCAAGGCCTGGGCCCCGATTCAGAGCGCAGCGGGCCCGACAACGTCCACGAGCCGGCCCGCACCCCGGCGCAGGCGGCCATCGACGGTCACCAGGCGGCAGCCGAGGATCTGTGCCAGCGCCACGTACTCGGCGTCGTAGGTCTTCGCCCGACCGAGGCCGTCCGCGATCGACCATGCCCGCTCGATCAGGCGGGCCGGGCCTCGCCGCGCGATCGGAGCCTGCGCGAAGCGCTCGAGCGCCTCCCGCGCGCGGTCCGCGGGAACCGCGCCCCGCCACGCGAGCTCGTGAAGCACGGAGGGGACCTCCGACCACAACAAGGGAGGAGCCACGAGCTCCTCCCCCAGGAGCGGCTCGAAGCCCGCGGCCGCGAGCGCGGCCTCGACCGCCACGCTCGAGTCGATCACCACCACCGTCAGCGACTCGTGCGCGATGCGCGCACGGCCGCGACCACGTCCGGCATCGGCTCGCCGTAGAAGGTCTTCCGCCAACCGTCGGGCACGGGCAGGCGATCCTCGGTTATCGCTGTGGCGAGGTCGTCCTCCTCGATCAAATGCTGGGTGCCGATGCGCGTGGAACGCAGGCGGCCGGAGCGGATCCAGCGCCTGATCGTCTCGGGGTTGCGGCTCACCCGGGCAGCCGCCTGCGGCACGGTCAACATTGCAGTTGCATACTACAACAACACGGTCGGAGCCTCGCTGCGCCGCCGCCAGCAGTCTCAGCCGGTCGGTTGCTGGCGGGCCGCGGCGATCAGGTTGGCCATCGCCGTCGTCGCCATCGGTGGCGACCAGATGCGTCGGCCAGCCGCGATGTTGACCTCCTCGACCAGGTCGAAGGCGTCGCGATCGGCGAGGTCGGCCAGGCGCCTGACACCGATGCTCTCCAGCCGCTCGATGACCCGCGGCCCGCACAGGCGGACCGCGAGCATCTTGTGCCGCTCCTCGGCGGAGATGCCCATCAGGAAGCGAGCGCCCTCTCGACGTTGGCGAGTTCTCGCTGCAGCGAAGCGTGCTGGGCGTCGAAGAGTTCGTCGGACATGTCCGGCCCCACGAACATCGTGAAGATGTACGCCGTGCGCCCGTCCCCTAACTCCACGGCGCGGGTGGGGAAGACGGCCATGTGCTCCTTGTCGGGCCCGGCGAACATGTCGATGACGCCCGTGTCGCGGTCGGCGCGGATGTCGAAGTAGAACTCGCCAAGCCCGTTGACGATCTTGTAGTCGTCGCCCTCGCGCTTGAGCTCGCGAGCGAACTCGGTCGCCCACTTGGGCAGGTTCTCGATGTCAGCCATGTAGGCGAACACCTTCTGCTGCGGCGCATCGACCACCGTCGTAACCGTGGCGTTCTTCATAGGTCCATCACTCCTTTCAGCGCTCGGGCGAGCGCGTGGTGTTGTCGCTGGCCAACAGCGGCCAGCACCATCTCGTCGAGCTCGCGCAGGATGCCCGCGACGACTGTCTGGAACTCGCGTGCGCGCGGCGTGAGGTGGATGCGGAAGGCGCGGGCGTCGCCGGGATCACGCTCGCGCACGACAAGTCCGTTGCGCTCGCACAGCCGGACGAGCGTGGTGATCGTCTGCTTGGACAGTCGGGCTCGTCGAGCGATGTCGCCCATGCGCAGGCCGTCTTCCTCGAAGAGGGGCAACAGGACTGATCCATAGGAGGGACGGACCTCGGCGAAGCCGTGCCCGCGGAAGCGCTCGCCGAGCAACTCGTTCCAGCGCTGAGAGGCCTTGGCGAGCATGAAACCCAGATTCGCCGTGTTGGGTAAGGCGGTGCTCGGCATAACAGTACGATATCGGACTAACGCGGCGTCAACCAGTTACGGCTCTCCTGACGTTCCCGTGCGTCGCAGGCGCCCCGGGGCGAAGGGCAACGGCGGCATTGAGCGGTGCTCTGGCCGGCCGCGTCTGCGAAGACCAACGCGGCACGCGCGCCTTGTGCCGCGTTCGCGTCGACTTCGCAACGGATCTCACCCACGCCGAC
>Ga0247727_10015923_pt1 | contig 12241 bp, 11 predicted proteins | sample WisWelCaveWW1625_FD_202498 | JGI IMG/M metagenome (GOLD analysis project Ga0247727, IMG submission 202498) | Biofilm microbial communities from Wishing Well Cave, Virginia, United States - WW16-25 | ecosystem: Environmental > Aquatic > Deep subsurface > Groundwater > Cave microbial mat | place... | reverse complement strand
TGATGTAGGTGATGTCCATGCTCCAAACCTGATTGGAGTGCATGATCTCAACTCCTCTTAAAAGATACGGATACACCGGATGATCAGGGTGAGGCTTGGAGGTGTTCCGCTTGGGAAACACCGCCTCAAGCCCCATTAAACGCATGAGAGACCCGGCGCGGAACCGTCCGACGGGCACACCCAGCTCTTTGAGCTTCAAGGAAATCTTCCTTGCGCCGTAGAAGGGCTTGTCCGTGTAGATCTCGTCAATAAGATCCATGATCAGCTTATCCTCCATCGACACCGGAACCGGCTCATAGTAAAGGCTCGACCTGTTCAGTTCCAGAATCCCGCACTGGTCTCTGACGCTCAAACCCTCACACTCCTCGCGTTCAATCAATGCTCGCTTCTCCTCAATGCTCAAAAATTTAATTTTTTTTTGAGCCAGTTGTTCTCGACCTGGATGCGGCCGATGTCGCTAAAGAGCTCTTCGATCCTGTCCTTGTACTCTTTGGCGCTTGTGCCGGCTGATCCGCTGAACACATCCGCAGCGCGTTCTTTCAAGACTGCCTTCCAAGTGTTGATCTGACTGGGATGGACTTGGAACTCGCTGGCTAGCTCCGCCATTGTCTTATCGCCCTTTAGCGCCGCCAAGGCAACCTTGGCTTTGAAATCATCAGGAAACTTCTTACGCATGGCCATTCAAAGCTTGTCAGCTATGTGGTCTTGGTGGCGCTTTTGGTGCTTACTTTTTATCTTTGGGATTATGCGCGCAGCGGCTGGATGGCGCAATCCGTGCAAAAGCGTTTTCCCGAGATAGTACTTGGTACGGGGATTATTTTCAGCCTGCTTGTTTTTTGGGACATTTATTCACTTGTGACAGCGCGTTCTAGAGCCGTCGGGCTTGCCGAAAAAATGACCGAGGATTTACGCCTGGAAATAGTCGAGCGTAAGCATGCCGAGGCAGAACTCGCGCGTTCCAATGAGGAACTTGAAAGATTTGCGTACGTCGCGTCGCATGACTTGCAGGAGCCGCTTCGCATGATCTCAAGCTACACCCAGCTTATTGAAAAGCGCTACCGGGAGAGGCTCGACGCGGAAGCGGGTGAATTTATGGGTTATGTGACGGATGGCGCCGCGCGCATGAAGCAGCTCATCAATGATCTTTTGAGCTACGCGAGGGTCGGAACGCGCGGAAGGGAATTTCAGCCTACGCCGTGTGAGGCGGTGGTGAAAGAGGCGGTGCGGAATCTTGAGATAACGCTTAAGGACGCTCACGCGGCGGTGACTTATGATCCGCTGCCTGAAGTTCTCGCGGATTCGTTGCAACTCACGCAGCTTTTTCAGAACTTGATAGGCAATGCGGTCAAGTTTCACGGAAACGAACCTCCTTGTGTGCATATTTCAGCTGTGAAAAACAGTCATGAATGGACGCTTACCGTGCGCGACAACGGGATCGGAATCGACCCGAAATATGCGGAGAAGATTTTTGTGATTTTTCAGAGGCTTCACACCCGCAACGAGTATCCCGGCACGGGGATCGGCCTCGCGATTTGTAAAAAGATCATCGAAAGGCACGGCGGCAGGATCTGGCTGGAATCAGGGGAAGGCAGGGGGGCAACATTTTATTTCACGCTACCGGTGATAAAGGGGTGATCTGTATGGAGCGGCAGTCCTTAGGCAGAACGGTGGAGATTCTACTCGTGGAAGATAATCCCGGGGACGTGCGCCTTACGGTCGAAGCTTTGAAAGACGGCAAGGTCTCCAACAACATGAATGTCGTGAAGGACGGGTTTGAGGCGATGGATTTTTTACTCCGGCGCCATCAATATAAAGAAGCGCCTCGTCCCGACCTTATTCTCCTGGACCTTAATTTGCCAAAAAAGGACGGCCGCGAGGTTTTGACGGAAATAAAAGAAAGTCCGGACTTGAGGCGTATTCCGGTCGTGATTTTGACGACCTCCAAAGACGAGGCGGACATTTTAAAAAGTTACGATTTGCACGCGAATTGCTACATCACGAAGCCGGTGGACTTCGACCTTTTTATGAAGGCGGTGCAGTCAATTGAAAATTTTTGGTTTTCAATCGTGAAACTTCCATCTTAGCCATGAGCCCCGTCTCACAAGTCCCAGCCATAAAGATGAGTGATGCTGATCGAAGACAATCCTGGAGACGCGCGTATTTTGAAGCAGGTTTTAAATGAAGTAAAGGACACGCTTTTCGAGCTTGAGCATTTTGACCGACTTGCGCCTTCGCTCGAGCGTCTTTTGAAAGGCGGTCTTGACGTGGTGCTGCTCGATCTTTCGCTACCGGATGCCAGGGGATTTGAGGGTTTGGTCCGTATTCATGCCGAGGCGCCGAGTGTGCCGGTCATCATTCTTACGGGACTGGATGATGAGACATTTGCGCTCGAAGCCGTACGCAAGGGCGCGCAAGATTACCTGGTTAAAGGCCAGTTTGACAGCAAGATCATTTCCCGCGTGATGAACTATGCGGTGGGCCGTAAGCGCCTGGAAACCGAAACGAAATCCGCGCTTCCGCGCGCCGGGCTTAAAACCGCCCAGCCGTCGGCGCAGCTTACGGAAAATCTAAAGCACGCGGGACTTTTCAAGCTTTTGGAACAGGCGATCCACAAGTCGGCCTCAGATATATTTTTGTCTATCGGTGAGCCGCCCGTTTTAAGAATTTATGGTTCTTTGAAAAGACTGAATGAGCCGCCAGTGACGGAAGAATCTCTGTCAAAAATGATCGATTCTCTTTTGCCCGACTCAAAACGCTGGCAGTATCTCGAAGGCAGGGAGGTAGATTTCAGTATTGACGTGGAAAAGCTGTCGCGTTTTCGCGTGAATATATTCCGCGAGCACAGGGGCTATGCGGTCACTTTCCGGCCTATTCCCAGAAGGATCCCGACCTTTGAGGAACTCGGCCTTCCGGCGGTCATGCGGGAACTCACAAATCTCACCAAGGGCCTTATCTTATTGACGGGTCCGACCGGAAACGGAAAAACGACCTCCATGGCTTCTTTTATCGAGATGATTAATCAAAATCATGAACGGCATATCATTACGCTCGAAGACCCGATCGAGTACATCATTCCTCATAAGCGCTCGCTCGTGCATCAGCGGGAGATCGAGCTTCATACGCGCTCTTTCGCGGAGGGTCTGCGCGGCGCGTTTCGCGAAAACCCGGACGTGATCATGATCGGCGAACTGAGAGACCTTGAAAGCATTTCGCTGGCGGTGCGCGTGGCTGAAACAGGGCATTTGGTGCTCGGCACGCTCCACAGCGGCAACGCGACACAGTCAATCACGCGCATTTTGGATGTCTTTGAGGAAGGTTTGAAGGGCCAGGTCCAAAAACAGCTTTCGATGTCGCTCGCGGCGGTTGTTTCCCAGAAGCTTTTGAAAAAGCAAGATGGGTTGGGCATGGTGCTGGCGACGGAAGTGCTCGTCGCCACTCCCGCGATCCGCAACGTGATCCGGTCGGGTCAGCTCCAGCAGATCAAAATGTACATCGAAACGGGCAAAAAAGAAGGTATGCACACGCTCCAGCAGTGTGTAAAAGAGCTGATCCAAAAAGGCCTTGTAAGCTCCGAGGCCCTCTCCCAGATCGATTCGACAGAAGACTCTTTTTAATTTTCTGTTTTATATCCTCCGCTTCTATTGCATAATAGAAGGCCATGAATACCCTTAGACTCACATAAAATGGCCATACATCTTATTACCAAAAAAGCGACAAAAAAGCAGATCGAACAAGCTTTAGAGACTCTTAGCAGCTACATAAAAGTAGCGGTTGATACACAAAGCGGTATACTCGCGGCTGGAGGGGCTTTGCACGCTGATTGTGAAGCTGTCTTGATTGATTATGGCAGTAGGCAAGAAAATATATGGGGCGCCAACTGGATACCTTCTGACGATAAGGTAACGTTTGAAGCTTTGCTCAACATTGCTCCCAGACGTAAGAATCCATCGATGGAAATTCAAAGCCCGAGCGTGCGCGCGGAGGTTGAGAAAATCGTTCGAAATTTATTGGGGAACCCTTCATGAACTTAGAAGCTTTACATCAACGTTTTCTTCATGAGGATGCCAAAACGAGATTGGGCCATTTGGCATCTGATTTGCTTAAAGCCGCTACGTTCATCGAAATTGGGTCGGATCAGCAAGCCAAGTCTGTCATATTTGAGGGGAAATATTTAGCTGAATGGTCCGCCGGTGATTTGGATTCCAGCAATCAAAGTGCTGTCGCAGAGATCCAGAGCTATCTTGCTTTGCGAGAGCTCCAATGGCTGAAGTGGCATGAAAATCCTGACGATCTTAAAAGCACCGCAAACAGCCTGAGGAACTGGTCGCAGGATTTGTTAAGGAGGGGCGGATTTATAAATGACAATGAATAAAAAAGTTTTTCTACAAACTTTCGGCTGTCAGATGAACGAGAGAGATTCCGAGGCCGTCGAAGGACTTCTCTTGGGCCGCGGCTATGAGACGACCCCCGCTTTGGAGGATGCCGACCTTATTTTGTACAATACCTGCAGCATTCGTGATCACGCCGAGCAGAAAGTATTTGGGCGCATCGGCAGTTTCAGGAAGCTCAAAGAAAAAAAACCGACGCTTATCGTAGGCATTATAGGCTGTATGGCGCAGGAGCACGGCGAGAATTTTTTCAAAAAAAACCCTGAGATCGATCTTGTCTGCGGACCGGGGAATTTGAGCCAGATCCCCGATCTTGTAGAGGCTATTGAGACCAAACGTTCGCCACGCCTTGCGATCGACCGCCTGAACGAAGAGTATAGTCTTGAGGACGTGCGCCACCGTTGGGGCAGTATAAAAGCACTGGTTACGATCATGAAAGGGTGTGATCACCGGTGTACGTACTGTATCGTTCCCTACACGCGAGGCGAAGAAAAGTCGAGAAGTTCGGAAAACATCCTGCGCGAGATAAAAGATCTGGAGGTCCGGGGCTTTAAGGATGTGATGCTGTTGGGGCAAAACGTGAATTCTTACGGAAAAGGTTTGCCTGAAGGAATTGACTTCGCAGGGCTTCTTTATAAAATTCAGGAAACGGCACCGGGTATACCGAGAATTCGGTTTATCACAAGCCATCCAAAGGACGCGCATACGCGGCTTTTTCAGGCAATGAGGGACCTGCCGGGTGTTTGTGAGCACTTGCACCTGCCTGTGCAGTCGGGTTCCGACAGGATTTTAAGAAGAATGAAGCGTGAACATACGGCCCAGTGGTATCTTGAACAGATCGACGAATATCGCCAATACGCTCCGGAAGGATCGCTTACGACGGACTTCATTGTCGGTTTTCCCGGCGAGACGGAGGAAGACTTTATGGAAACGGTGGGTTTGGCAGAGAGCGCGCAGTTTGACAGCGCGTATATTTTTGAATATTCGCCAAGACCCGGAACACCCGCGCTGAAACTGGAAGATGACGTGCCGCCGAAGGAGAAACGCCGCCGCTTGCAGTGCCTTTTAGCCGCGCAAAAAGCGATGAGTTTGAAAAAAAACCAGCGATTTGTCGGCAAAATAATCCAAGTACTTTTTGAATCACCCACCCGTAAAGACAAGAACCGCTATTCCGGACGCACGAGAGAATTTAAACGTGTAGTCGCGCCCTCCGCGCGGAGCGTGACAGGCGAACTCCTGAATGTAAGAATCTCGGCGGTGGCCGATGAAACGCTTGTGGGAGAAATCGTTTCCTGATGCAGCGCGGCGGAAAATTATTTTTTATCCAAATAAGCGTTGTTTTCTTTATTTTTATCTGCGCGCATTTTTCCTTTGCCGAGTTCGGCCCCACCCAAACCAGAAGAGACAGGCTTAAAACCGGGGGCAGTACTCAGCGCGCCTATTCCGAAGCCGATTACGAAAAAATCCACGAAAATTTTCTGAAGGAAAATTACGCCGAGGTTGACCGGCTCTCTTCCGAATATCTTCGCGGCGGCGTGGACCGGGTGAACCGAGATGATGTTTTGTACCTGCAGGCCCTGAGTTTGCTTAAAGTTGGCCGGCAGACAGAAGCGCGCGCCAAATTGGCCCAGCTCGAGGGTTCTGGAGCTTCCGCGTCGATCGGAGACTCTTATTTTTATGAAGGAAATCTCGATGCGGCCTATCGTAGCTATGAACAGACGCTTGCGAAATACCCTCACGGCGACCAGACAGCTTATTTGCTCTACAAACTTTTTTTGCTTTCCGGAAAAGCAGGTGGTCTAAGGGCTGAATTTTATAAAAAGAGGCTTTTTGAAGAGTTTCCCGAAAGCGAGGAAGTCAGTCTTATTCCGCTGCCGCGTCCTATCGGCCAGGTATCGTTTGAAGAAAAGCCTTTTTTCACGGTCCAGGTCGGCTCTTTTACCGGTCAAAAAAACGCGAAAGCGCTCGTGAATAAGCTCATTTTTCGCCGTTTCGACGCCTACGTCGAAAAAGATTCTGCGGGCGGTATGCTTCGCGTGCGCGTGGGAAGGCTTGAGACGCGCGAAGAAGCGCTTTTTCTCGAGACCCGTTTAAAAAAAGACGGTTATCCCACCAAAGTTTATCCTTGAGCTCTAAAAATCGTATTTTAGTGATCGTGGGTCCTACGGGGTCCGGCAAGACACAAGTAGCCTATGAGCTTTCAAAACACCTGCCGGTCGAGATGATTTCCTGTGATTCGATGCAGGTTTATAAAGGCATGCCGATTATCACTCAAGCTCCGACCGGGAAGCTTACCCGCGTGCTAAAAACACACCTTGTTTCTTTTCTCTCGCTCTCATGCCAATACAATGCGGCGTTGTTTCGCAACGAAGCCCAAACACTGATTCAAAAAATTTTAAAAAAGAAAAAAATCCCGATGATTGTCGGCGGCACGGGGCTTTACTTAAGAGCGTTGCTGGACGGTCTTTTTGAATCGGAGCCGGGCGGTGTTTTGCGCGATGAAAAGTACCGGAAAACGCTTCTTTCGGAGCATGAACGCCGTGGCGGCGATTATTTGCACGAAAAGCTTGCGCAAGCCGATCCTTCCTCGGCCCGAAAAATACACCCCAATGACATCCGGAGGATCGTGCGCGCGCTCGAGGTCTGCCATCTCACACAAAGACCTTTTTCTTCCCAGAGGTCGAACCGCAAGGGCCTTCGGGATGAATTTGATTTTTTGATCGTATTTTTAGATCGAGAGCGTGGCGAGCTTTATGCGCGGATCAACCAAAGGGTCGACCGAATGATCAAGCAGGGCTTGCTCGCCGAGGCGCGGAAGACACTCCGGAAACGCCTCAGTCTCACAGCGCAGGGGGCTTTGGGGCTTAAAGAAATGAGAAATCATATCGACAAAAAATCTTCGTTCGAGGAGGCTGTCGAGCTTTTGAAGAAAAACACCCGAAACTACGCAAAACGCCAGCTTTCATGGTTCCGCCATGAGAGAGGGGTGAAGACTTTGTTTATCCCTTCAGGCGAAAACCCTGATAAGACGGCGCTTCGCATACTCAGTTTATGGGGCCTGGTCGCCAACGACACATGAGAGAAAAAGCGGTTCTCGTATCGATTGATTTTAATTCCAGGCGCGCGCCTTCTGGCGCGCACACGGCCGGCGAGGCAGTGGAGGGCCTCGTCGCGGCCAGGCGCGTGCCGGGCACCGTGGAGGAGGGCGCGCGGGAGCTCGAAGAACTTTCCCATTCGGCGGGTCTTTTGCCCGTAAAAAGCATCATTTACCGCCAGAAAAATCCGACCGCCGCGCTTTTGCTGGGTAAGGGTAAGGTAGAAGCGCTTAAAAACCTTATTACCCAGGAAAAAGCGAATGTTCTGATTTTTGAGAGCAATTTGTCAAGTACCCAGCAGAGAAACTTGGAGGAGATCGTAAGTGTCAAAACGATCGACCGCACCCAGCTCATCCTTGATATTTTCGCGCAAAGGGCGCGCTCAACGGAGGGCAAGCTTCAGGTAGAGCTCGCGCAGTTGAAATATCTTCTGCCGAGGCTTTCCGGCAAGGGCATATATTTATCGAGGCTTGGCGGTGGTGTCGGTACCCGCGGTCCCGGTGAACAAAAACTTGAGGTAGACCGCCGCCGCATCCGTGAGCGCATCAGCCGTCTGGGCCGGGAACTTGCCGCACTCGACAAGAGACGATTGGCCGGTATCGAGCGCAAGAAAGAAATGGATTTTCCGCTGGTGGCAATCGTCGGTTACACGAACGCGGGCAAATCAAGCCTTTTTAACGCGCTGACGTCCGCGCGCGTGGCGGTGCAGGACCGCCAATTTTCAACTCTCGAAACGACGACGCGACTTTTAGTTTTACCCGGTAACCAGAAGGCCCTTTTAGCCGATACGGTCGGGTTTGTGCGGGATTTGCCGCATCACCTGGTGGAGGCTTTTAAGGCCACTCTGGAAGAAACCGTTCAGGCCGATATTTTGTTGCACGTGATGGATGCCAGCCGCCCCGATCTGGATTTCGTGGAACGGGCGGTGCGCAAGGTTTTGGTGGAGTTGGGCGCCACCGAAAAGGAAGTTATCCTTGTTTTCAATAAATCGGACCTCCTGGACGACGCTTCGAGGCGGAGGATCGTCGAGCACCCGCATTGGAAAGAAGGTGTTTTTGTATCAGCCTTGAAGCAGGAAGGTTTGGAGGTGCTTCTTCAAAGACTCAGTCACGGTTTGGGGCACGAGAGGCGGTTGGTCGAATTCTTCGTGCCAAAGGAACAGCTGGGGAAGCTCCATTTCCTATATGAAAAAGCCGATATTTTGAAGCGTGAAGATGATCCCGCCGGCTCTCGCCTAATAGTCAATATCTCGCCCAAAATTGAGGCGCTTTTCCGCAAAAAGTTGTTAATAGAATGATAAGACAAATAGAATGATAAGACTTGATAATCTCGCAATCCAATGTATACTCCTGATGGGTTGTGTTGTATCTACTGGTCGCAAAAAAGGAGCGTGAGGCTTATGCTTGGTTTTTTGCACTTTAAGTTGTGGGCAGTTTTTACCGTCGGTCTGTTAGTCTCGGTCTGTTCCGCTAAGACGGCGAGCGCATTCGTTGTGCCTGATAACGCCGGTTTTGGGGGGGCTAATGGTTTTTATGAGATGAACCTCTTTGACACTTTTGGGGGCAATACATATCCCATCGTTTTTTCTGGCGAAGACCCCCAGCTTGCCCTGACCGATCTCTCAGGTCTCATTTATGGGGTTGAAGTTACTGTTACAAATAACAGTGGATTTAACGTTGATGTCGAGGTTCTAGTCACAGACTCCGATAGTGACTTTGCTTTTATGTCAAAACCCGTAGGAAATACACTATCCCAGGGCTATAGTTTCTTTACCAACGGCTTAATCTACATAACTGATATTCTTATCACCGGAAGCCATCTGGAAGGCCCGTATGACCTTAGTGCGACGGTTATAGCTGGCACTTTCCTTCGAGCTGGTTATGGTTTTGAACCGGCCCAGCCTCCCCCAGGAATTGGACCTGAGGCAAATTTCCAACCATTCACTCCAGGAGGGCTAGGCCCAGCTCCAACGGGAGTACCGGAGATACCCATTGGTTTTCAATTTCCTTTGATAGGATCTCTGGCTTGCGTTCTTTACATTTTAAGAAGGCGATTTACCCACCGTAGATAGCATCCTAAAGGTAACTTACTTACAGCTAGTTTATTGGGGCTTGACAGCAAAGCGCTTTGTGTTAAACTATCATTAGCACTCGTCATAATAGAGTGCTAGTAGGCATTTAGGGCAAGAAGGAGCGTCTTTAGAATGGTCAATAAGGATACCAACGCCAGGCAGGACAAGGTCTTCGAGATCATTGTCCTCTCTTACATAGAAACGGCCGAGCCGGTAGGCTCAAGGACGATATCCAGGCTCTATGAGGAGGGGCTCTCCTCGGCCTCGATCCGGAATGTGATGGCGGATCTTGAAGAAGAGGGTTTTATCCAGCAGCCCCATACTTCTGCGGGACGCGTGCCCACGCAAAAAGGCTATCGCTACTATGTCGATTCACTGATGCAGCGCGAAGCCCTGACGAAGGAAGAAGAAGACTGGATTTTAAAAGAACTTCATAAGGTCAAAACCATTGAGGGAATGGCGGAAAAAGTGTCAAAGGTCATTTCCGAACTGACCCATAACGCCGCTTTAATTTATATCAAAAATCTGAAGCGGCTGTCTTTCTTAAATTATCTTTTGGAGGATCTGATCCAGTCCGAAAGACTGATTGATTTTTTGGAAGAGGAGCCGGGTCTTTTTATCGAGGGCACTTTCCGGCTTTTTGAACAGCCGGAATTTGAGGACGCGCAGAAGATGAGGCTTTTTCTGCAGGCATTTGATGAGAAATGCAATTTTTTGCCGATTTTATTGAGGGATCTTGAGGAGGAGGGGGTGCATGTTCATATCGGGCGGGAAAATGCGCTGGACAAGCTGGTCGATGTGAGCCTGGTGGTCAAGGACTGCTATGTGGGCCGGACGGCGATCGGCGGTATTGCGGTGGTGGGCCCGACCCGGATGAGGTATTCGAAGATCATTTCGGTCGTAGAGTTTGTCGCGGACACGGTAAGCGAAGCAATAGAGAGGTTTTAAAAAACGCATTATGACAAAAGAAGAAAAAAAAGAAACGGCAGATCCAAAACCTTCTGAAACGAAAGCGCCTTTTGAGTCGGATGCCGCGAAAGTCAAAGAGTATCAGGATCAGGTTTTAAGGCTTCGCGCGGATTTTGAGAATACCAAGAAAAGGCTTGAGCGCGAGAAGCAGGAATCGATCAAGTACGCGAATGACAAATTGCTCATTGAAATACTGCCGATCGTGGACAACCTTGACCGCGCGATGGCGAGCCTTGACGAAGGCCACGATCCTGAAAAAGTAAAAAAAGGCCTTCACATCGCGCAAGGCGAACTTCACAGCGTGCTCGAAGCGCATGGGGTCGAGGTCGTCAAAAGCGTGGGAGAGCGTTTTGACGCGAAATTTCATGAAGCGGTCGCGGTCGCGGAGGATGCCGGCGCCGAAGACGGCGTGATCGTAGAAGAGATCCAGAGAGGTTATCTTTTAAATGGGCGGCTTATACGGCCCAGCCGCGTGAAGATCGTGCAGAAGAGAGATCTGAAATCGTAAGTCTAAAATCTGAAATTTTGGGAAACGTTTAAGTTTAGATTTAAAATTTTGGATTTAAGATTTTAGATTAGAATTAATTAAACGAATTTTAAGGGAGGCTTGAAAAAAATGGCAACGGAAAAAGTCATCGGAATCGATCTGGGAACTACCAATTCATGCGTTGCGGTAATGGAGGGCGGGGAGCCTACGGTAATCGCGAACGCGGAAGGAGCGCGCACGACGCCCTCCGTTGTGGGTTTCGCGAAAAGCGGCGAGCGGCTAGTGGGCCAGGCGGCAAAACGTCAGGCGATCACAAACCCTGAGAACACGGTTTTCTCAATAAAGCGCTTTATGGGCCGGCACCACGGAGAAGTGCTTGCCGAGGAAAAACTGGTTCCCTATAAAGTAGTCGAGGGCCCTAACGGCGATGTGCGCGTCAAGATTCAAAATAAGGAACATACGCCGCAGGAGATTTCGGCGCTAATCCTTCAAAAAATGAAGCAAACCGCCGAAGATTACCTGGGTCATAAGGTGACGAAGGCGGTCATCACCGTGCCCGCTTATTTCAATGATGCCCAGCGTCAGGCCACGAAAGACGCCGGCAAGATCGCGGGGCTGGATGTTTTGAGGATCATCAACGAGCCGACCGCGGCCGCGCTCGCATACGGTCTTGATAAAAAGAAAAATGAAAAGATAGCCGTCTATGATCTGGGCGGCGGTACATTCGATATCTCGATCCTCGAGATCGGCGATGGCGTGTTTGAAGTAAAATCCACCAATGGCAATACGCACCTGGGCGGCGATGATTTTGACCAGAGAGTCATGGATTGGCTCGCGGATGAATTTAAAAAACAGGAAGGAATAGACCTCCGTAAAGACCGCATGGCGCTGCAGCGTCTGAAGGAATCCGCAGAAAAAGCCAAATGCGAGCTTTCTTCCAACCAGCAGACCGAGATCAACCTCCCGTTTATCACGGCCGATACAAACGGTCCAAAGCACTTGACGATGACGCTCACGCGCGCCAAGCTCGAACAGCTTGTGGATGATTTGGTCCAAAAAACGATCGAGCCCTGCAAAAAAGCGCTCGCCGACGCCAAATTTTCGCCCGACGATATCGATGAAGTAGTGCTCGTGGGCGGCCAGACGCGTATGCCTAAGGTCCAGGAAGTCGTAAAGCAGCTTTTCAAAAAAGAACCGCACAAAGGCGTGAACCCGGATGAAGTCGTAGCGG
>Ga0247727_10015922_pt1 | contig 12241 bp, 10 predicted proteins | sample WisWelCaveWW1625_FD_202498 | JGI IMG/M metagenome (GOLD analysis project Ga0247727, IMG submission 202498) | Biofilm microbial communities from Wishing Well Cave, Virginia, United States - WW16-25 | ecosystem: Environmental > Aquatic > Deep subsurface > Groundwater > Cave microbial mat | place... | reverse complement strand
GGCAGGAAGGTAAGCAGGAAGGTAAGCAGGAAGTGGCTCTGGTCATGCGGCAGAAAGGTTACGCTTTGAATGTGATTGCCGAATTAACCGGTTTAACCGTGGAAGAGATCGAAAAAATGTAAGAGAGCTTTTGTCAAAGAAATTCCTTCCTCAAACGGGAACCAAGTTTGTGCGCCTCACGTTTCACTGATTGTAAACGACACTGACAGTTGGAACGCTGTCACATTTTAGTTCGAGTCACTAACATGACCTCGGACTTTGGACCATCGACTTTGGACCATTTAAAATTTCAGGAAGAAAGCCCACGATGGGGAAGAAAACCACAGCGAAACGCCCCGCGCCCGATAACGATGACGAACACCGCGCCGATGAACAGGAGCGCCGCTTCAAATGGTGGCAGCTTGTCATCGCCGGCGTGATGGTGCCGTTGGGTATTGCGCTTCTGCAATATGTTCCGCAAATTCGCGATCTTTTGATCAGCGACTCTCCGCAATTTGCGCTGGCCAATCCCATCACCCGGCCCGATTCCGGCATTACCATTTTGCCGCAAAATCGCGCCGCCGCCCGACAGCGACCGTTGAATGTCGAGTTCGACGGACTTTTGTTTGCCAACGGCGGGCGCGTGCAGTCGCAGGGCCGCGATCTTTTCTGGCATTTTTCCTTGACGCCTTTGAGCCTGCCCGATTCTTTGCTGCGCGACGGCGTGCATCACGTGCGCATCGGTTTTGCCGGCGAGACGCTGTCCGAGCCGCTGACATTGATTTTTCACACGAAGCCGCCGGTGGTCGAAGCGGAAGTGTTGCAGCCGCCCGGCAAGCCGCGCGACCGCGTGTTTATCGGGCGCGTCGCGAGCACGTTGCAAGTTCCGGCGGAAACGTTGTCCGTTGATTTGCTCTTTCAATCGGATGGCCAACCGATGCAAATCTCATTGCCGGTGCGCCGCGTGACCGAGGAATCCACCGGCTTGACTTACTTTGAATTTGAAACGACGATTCAAGGCCTGCCGAAAATTTCTTCCAAAGATTCTCGTTATGCCGAGCCGTTCTTCGCGATTCGCGTCACTGATCAAGCCGGCAATCGTTATTATCAGCAGGAAAGTTATGCGCAATTCATGGCGCCCGGCGACAAGCGTTTCGGTGTCAACAGTCTGGCAGATATTGAAATGAAACGGCTGCCGCCCGATCTGCGCCAGAAAACCACCGTGGCTTTTCGCCTCGTGCCGCGCGCCGCGCCGGTGACGCAGCTTGCCAACGGGCAGGCCGCGATTAATCTTCATGTCAGCAGCGTGACCGGCCAGATCAAGCAACTCGAATGGACGAACATTCCGGAGAGTTTGCGCGGGCGCCAACAGATCACCACCATCCTGCGTGACGAACAGCCGCTGGCGATTTCATTTGCGAACGAGTATCAGGACGAGCAAGCGCCGGCGAACCGCGATCCCAGCTATCGCGTCGAGCAAGCCGGCCGCGATGGGAAGCTTTACAGCAGCAAAGCCGCCAAACCGGCAGCGCCGGCGCCGGAAATTTCTATTGAGAAATCGGCAACGCCACAGCGCCAAGCTCTCGCCGATACCGTCAAATCCCGCGATGAGAATGAGATCGAGCAAGTGGTAGCGAAGCACAAGGCCGAGCTGCAGCTTTGTTATGAAAATGCGCGCCGGCAAAATCCCGCGCTGTCCGGCGGCAAAGTCGTCGTGCGCTTCATCATCACCCCGCAAGGCAAAGTGCGCGATGCATGGATGGTTTCATCGACGTTGAATAATGCTGAGGTCGAGCAATGTGTCGTTTCGCGCCTCAAACGCTGGAGTGATTTTAATCCGATTGCTCCGCGCAGCGCGAATATGATTGCGGAGCGCATTTTTTTGTTTGGCCATTGAGTAGTGCCGGTCTTGTGTAAAAAACGTAGCGCAGTCATCCTGACTGCAGACAAGATGTCTGCGCTACGATTTTCCATCTTGCTTTCATTGTCTCCGTTTATTATCTTGTGTTTGAGTTTTAAAAAATAGTAGCGCGTTCACAAATCAACACGGAGACCGTTTATGAACCGCAACAGTTTGTCGTTTGCTTTCCTCATTAAAAATGTTGCGCTCCGCATCGTGTGGGGCAAGTTTGAATTGACGACGCCGATACAAGTCGTTGCGGGAAATTAAACGCAGTGCAATTTCACGAGGTTGTTATGGAAGACAGTTTCACAATCATGCTACCGGCTTCTGCTTCGGAAGCGGAAGTTGGAGCCCTTGAGCAGGCGCTGAAGCAAATCGAATCGGTGGAAGACGCCGGTGCGATCTCATCGCGCGGCTTGGATCCGGCGTCGATTGGCGTATGGGTTCAAGTCGCCACCAGTGTTTTGGGCGTGGTTGGAATCGCCGTGCCACTGCTCCAAAAAATCGTTGACACGATTCGGGGCAAAGGTGTTTCCGGCGCGAGAATCAAGCTTCCGAACGGCGCCGAAATCGCGGTGGACAATGCGACGACCGGCGAGATTGAGCGGATCTTGCGGGCATCAAGAAAAAAATAGTTTATGAGCGAACTCAATCCTTTCCGTCGCAATGCGCACGCCGTCATTATCGGCATTAATAAGTATCAGGATGAAAAAATTCCCGATCTGAAACTTGCCCGCGCCGATGCCGAAGCGGTTTATCAAATTCTAACCGATTCGGAGCTGGGGCGAATTTTGCCCGCCAATGTTATTTTATTGTTGGATGAGCAAGCGACGCAGCGCAACATCCGTTCCGCGATCGGCACGAAAATTCCGCAACGCGCCGGCGAGCAGGATAATGTTTTTCATCGACAGTTGTTACAGCGGCGACGCCGGCGGCAGAACGTTTCAGCATCCGCTTTATCAAAAACGCGCGGTCCTCACCAATGAGTTTCTCGATGATCTCGCCGGTGAAGGCAGAATGGTGCTCACGGCGTGTGATGTGAATGAGGTTTCTCTCGAAGCTCAAAAAATCGGACATGGCTTGTTTACCTATCATCAGATGAAAAGAAAAAATTCGTGAATATTTTTTCTAAATTCGATTCTCGCGCTTCGATTTTCGAACCTCAATCCTCTAACCTTTGGCAATTCTGGATTGATCGCGGCGGCACGTTCACGGATTGCCTCGGTCGCTCGCCCAGCGGCGAATTGAAATGCGCCAAAGTTCTCTCCTCGGATCACGCTCCGCTTGAAGGCATCCGCAAAATTCTGGCGTTGGAAAATGGCGCGCCTATTCCTGCGTGTGAAGTCAAAATGGGAACCACCATCGCCACCAATGCGTTGCTCGAGCGCAAAGGCCGATCACATGCGCTGATGATCACACGCGGCTTCGCCGATGTTCTGCAAATCGGCACGCAGCAACGCCCAGATATTTTTGAGATTCGCATCGTCAAACCTTCTGTGCTTTATCAAACCGTTGTTGAAATTGATGAACGCCTCGCGGCCAGCGGCGAAGTTTTGCGCGCGCCGGATTTGCCGAAAATTCAACAACAGCTGCAAACGCTGCGTGCGCAAGGCATCGACAATCTCGCCATTGTTTTTCTGCACGGCTTTGCTTTTCCGCAACACGAAAAAATCGTTGCCGATTTGGCGCGTTCGCTCGGTTTTCAGAACATTTCGTGCTCTCACGAAGTTTGTCCGGAAATCGGCCTCACTGCACGCGGCGATACGACGACGGCGGATGCCTATCTGACGCCATTACTCCTGACGTATTTACGAACATTAGAAGAACAACTCCCCGCTTCCAGACTTAAAATGATGCAATCGAACGGCGGTCTCATTGAAGCGAACCGCTTTCGCGGCCACAACGCGATTCTTTCCGGCCCTGCTGCGGGAGTCGTCGCCTGCGCGCGTCTCGGGCAGTGGTTTGGATTTCCCAAAATCATCGGCTTCGACATGGGCGGCACGTCGACGGACGTCTCGCGATTCGACGGCGAGTTTGAACGCGTTTACGAAACGATCACCGCCGGCGTGCGCATCAAAGCGCCGATGCTCGCGATTCACACCGTTGCCGCGGGCGGGGGTTCGATTTGCAAATTCGCCTCTGGAAGGTTGACCGTTGGTCCCGAAAGCGCCGGCGCCAATCCCGGCCCGTTGTGTTATGCTTTGAAAGATGAATTTGGAAATTCCAAAGCTTCCGAATTAACGACGACAGACGTCAATCTTTTTCTCGGTCGCCTGTTGCCGGAGAATTTTCCATTTCAATTGAATCGCGAGCGCGTTGGACAAAAAGTTGAAGAGATTCGCCGGCAAGGTCTCGCCGAAGGCCTGAATTTGAGCGCGTCTCAAATCGCCGAAGGCTTTCTCGAAGTCGTTAATCTAAAAATGGCGCAGGCGATCAAAGAAATTTCAGTGGCGCGCGGACATGATGTGCGCGAATATGTGCTGTGTTGTTTCGGCGGCGCCGGCGGGCAACATGCTTGCGCCGTCGCGCGGCATCTCGGCGTCAAACGCATTTTTTTGCACCCGCTCGCCGGCGTGCTTTCCGCGTATGGCATCGGCCTCGCCGATACGATCTGGGAAGGCTCGTCACCCGTCGCGCGTTTCCCACTTCATGAAGATTCATTGCAAAAACTTGAAGTCGAATTTCAACGGCTTGCGCGCGAAGGAGAAAAGCTGGTTGGCGAGCAGGGATTCGCGCCGGCGGCGTTGCGCACGATTCGCAAGCTGGATTTGCGTTATGTCGGCACGGAAACGCCGTTGACGATTATTGAGCCGCCGGAGCGTAATTACGGGCGCGAATTTACCGAGAAGCATCGCCGGCTTTACGGCTACGTTCGCGAAGGGCGTAGCGTCGAGATTTTGCAGTGTCGCGTTGAAGTGATCGGCGCGACTGACATTGCGCCTCCGAAAGAAAATAAAATCGAAAAACATTTTCCACCGCCGGCTCGTTTTGCGCTGGTGACTTTTAAAAATAAAGAATGGCAGGCCGCCATGTTTCGCCGCGAGGAATTGCAGCTCGGCGCAATCGTTCACGGCCCGGCAATTATTTTGGAAAAAATTGCGACGATTTTTGTGGAGCCGAACTTTATCGCGAGTGTTGATGGCTTCGGAAATATTATTTTAGAGCCAACGGACGATAGGCAACGCGGCGACAGGCTGGCAGCCTGTGCCACAAGTGAAGTCGATCCCATTGCGCTCGAAATTTTCAACAATCTGTTCATGTCGATTGCCGAGCAGATGGGCAACGTGTTGCGCCGCACGGCGATTTCTACAAATATAAAGGAAAGACTCGATTTCTCCTGCGCGCTGTTTGATGCGAAAGGCAATCTCGTGGCGAATGCGCCGCACATTCCGGTTCATCTCGGCGCGATGGGGGAGAGTGTGCGTTCGGTTTTGCAGACGCACTTTAAAATTGCGCCCGGCGATGTGTTTGCGACGAACAATCCTTTCGGCGGCGGCTCGCATCTTCCCGACATCACCGTCGTCACGCCCGTGTTTTCTAAAAATGATTCGACGAAACCGATATTCTTCACCGCGAGCCGCGCGCATCATGCGGAGATTGGTGGCATCACGCCCGGCTCGATGCCGCCGTTTTCGACGCGGCTCGAAGAAGAGGGCGTGTTGCTCGATCATGTGAAATTGGTCGAACGCGGCAAATTCAACGAAACGCTTTTTGCCGATCTTTTCACGACGGGAAAATATCCGACGCGCAATCTCGCCGACAATCGCGCTGATCTGCAAGCGCAAATGGCCTCGAATCACGCGGGCGTGCGTTTATTGGAAGAATTGGTCGAGCACTACGGTTTGGAAACGGTGCTGGCGTACATGCGCCACGTGCGCGACAACGCAGCGCGGCAGGTGCGCGAAGCGTTGCGCCGCATTCCTGCCGGAAGTTATCATTTTCAAGATGCGCTGGACGACGGCACGCCCATCGCGGTGCGAATCACGATTGCGGGCAAGAATGTGACCGTAATGCCTCGCGCAGAGGGGAAATGTAGCGCCCCGCCATACGGGGCAGACAAGATGTCTGCGCTACCCACATCTGAGGGAGCACATGCAACCGTTGATTTCACCGGCACGGGAAAAGAGAATGAGTTCAATCTCAACGCGCCGCCAGCGGTGGTGCGCGCCGCGGTGTTGTATGTTTTTCGCTGTCTCGTGGCAGAGCGCATTCCGCTCAATGATGGCTGCATTGAGCCGATTCGTATGATCATTCCCGAAAAATGTATCATCAATCCGTCGCCCGGTCGCGCGGTTGTCGGCGGCAACGTCGAAACTTCGCAACGCGTCGTCGATGTGTTGCTCGGCGCGCTCGGCGTCGCCGCGGCGAGTCAGGGCACGATGAATAATTTGACGTTCGGCGATAAAACGTTCGGCTATTACGAAACCATTTGCGGCGGCGTTGGCGCCGCGGAAAATTACCACGGCGCGAACGCGGTCCACACGCACATGACCAACACGCGCATCACCGATCCGGAAATTTTAGAAACACGCCTTCCCGTTCGTCTGCTGCAATTTTCGATTCGCCCAAACTCCGGCGGCAAAGGCCGCTGGCGCGGCGGCGACGGCGTGATTCGGCATTTCCAATTTCTGAAAGATTTGAAAATCTCGCTGCTCTCGCAACGGCGGCGAATCGCGCCATTCGGTTTGAATAACGGCGAAGCAGGAAAAGCTGGCGAGAATGTTCGTATACTCGTCGATGGCACGCGTGTGCAATTGGAAGGCAATGCGTCGTATCAAGCAGAGCGTGGCGAAGAGTTGATGATCTGCACGCCCGGAGGGGGAGGATGGGGAAAAGTTTTGAGTTGATTTCTTCAGCCGGATTTCTTAAGTTAAAGTTGTTAGCAAAGCAAGAAACGGGTTTTTAACAAAAATCTTCAAAAATAAAATTGGCAGACTCAGTAGCTTTCGGTGAATGGAATGTTTAATTTAAGCAAAGACTCTGACATCAAAGATCTTCGTTTTTATGTCTACGATTTCATGAGCAAGTCCGGTTTCGGCGACGGGGATAGTATTTTAAATGAAGAGGAAGAAATCGTCGAACATCTTTGCCATAAACTTGCAAAAGAAATCGGTGTGGTGGACAATCGGTGGGAGCCTTTGGTTATTTCTACTTCCCATAACCCTTTTTACATCGCATTTAAAGAACTGCAAACCGGCGAAATCGTGCGCTTTTATGACATGGAAGAACGCGAAAAGAGAAAGATAGAGCGAAGGATTGATGAGATCATGTCGGCGCCTTGTTAAGCCGATGAGTTTTAAGGCGCCATCTCGTGTGCCCCAATCTTTACAACCTTGCTCAACGCAACTCGCGCATGAGTGGCCACACTTTCCCAACCGTCTTGAGATAATGAACAAAAAATCAACCTTTAAATATGATTGCCTTTGAAACTCTGCTCCGGAGCCTTCTGCTCATCCTCGCCTGCATGACCCTGCTCTGGCTCCTCAGCCTGCTGAAAAGAGACGCCAGCCTCGTCGATATTTTCTGGGGCCTCGGTTTTATTATTGCTAGTCTTTTCTATTTCAATCTTACGCAAAATCATCATTCCATTCGTCAATGGCTCGTCATCACTCTGGTTATAATCTGGGGACTGCGTTTATCTCTGCACATCCTCCGGCGCAATTGGGGCCACGGTGAAGATTATCGCTACCGTGTCTGGCGAGAGCAAGCAGGAAAAGCGTTCTGGTGGAAAAGTTATTTTAAAGTGTTTTTATTGCAAGGCATTGTGCTCTGGATCGTCTCATGGCCTTTGCCGGCAGCGCAGCAAAGCACGAAACCGTTGTGGACAATATTCGATGTGAGCGGAATCATTTTGTGGAGCAGCGGTTTTTTCTTTGAAACCGTCGGCGATTTTCAATTGACGCGTTTCAAGCGTAACCCGGCAAATAAAGGTAAAGTGATGCGCGCCGGTCTGTGGGCTTATACGCGCCATCCCAATTATTTTGGCGAGGCGCTGATCTGGTGGGGATTTTATATGTTCGCGCTCACGGCATCTTCGAGTTGGTGGACGATCATCAGCCCGTTGTTGATGACATTCCTACTCATGCGCGTTTCCGGCGTTGCGATGTTGGAAAAGAGTCTCGTGGTGACGAAGCCGGAATATAAAAACTACATCGAATCGACCAACGCTTTCTTTCCGTGGTTCCCGCGTCAATCTTAAAGCAAGCGCCGCACGCGGCGAAAAATTTTGTCAAACATCGCTTCGGTTAATCTGCCGGTAAATGTATTTTGCTGGCTCGGATGAAACGTTCCCATTAAAGTCAATTTTCCATTGAGCTGATATTCAACGCCGTGTCCGAATTTCGGGCGCGGCGTTATTCTCAAATTATACACTTCCTCGCAAGCAGTCAGTGCGTTATCAAAACCGATCTTGCCCAATCCCAAAATCACTTGCACATTTTTTAATAATTCGATTTCACCCAAAAGATACGGGCGGCAATTCGCAATTTCTTCGGTTGTCAATTTATTTTGCGGCGGCGCACAACGCGCGGTGGCGGTGATGTAGCAATCCGTCAGTTGCAAACCGTCATCGCGATTTACCGAAGCGGGCTGATTCGCGAATCCGGCTTTGTGCAGCGCGCGAAAGAGCCAATCACCGCTGCGGTCGCCGGTAAACATGCGGCCGGTGCGATTGCCGCCGTGCGCGGCCGGCGCGAGGCCGACGATTAAAAATTTTGCTTTGGGATCACCAAAACTTGGCAACGGCTTGCCCCAATATTCATCGTCAACAAAGCGCTTGACTTTTTCTCGCGCTGCTTGCTCGCGCCATTCGACAAGTCGTGGGCATTGTTTACAGGCGATGATTTGGTTTTGCAGTTTGAGCAGGATTTGCATCGACATAAATTTTATAAAACGATTGTTGTAATTAAAATTTGCCCAACGGATAGAAATCCCTCTGCGGCGGGACAACTGATAAAAACTTTCATCCGTTGCGTTGTTTCTATCCGTTGGAAATCTTATCAATCTCTGGCCGACGGGACTGGCAACCAAATAGCTGATTCGCTGTCGCCGTAAGCCACGCAACGCCCGGCTAAAAATTCGCAGCCAATCCACGCGCAGACGACGGCGTCAAGCGCATCTTCGTAGCCTTTCAGTTGCGAGGCTTGCTCAAACGATTGCGCCGCAGGCAACCACTGCGCGACTCCCGCGATCCGTTTATTGAGCGCGGCGCGAAGGCGATTAAGATTTTTTGCAACTGCAGTGCGGCGCTGATCGCGATCAAGCTCCGGCCAGTATTTTGGCAATTTGCTCACTTTGTATTTGAGCCGCTCGGCAAGGCCAAGCAATTCGATAATCGCCGGATGAGGATACACTTCGATGAAGACGTGAGCGTTTTTATTTTGCCGCGGCTCAGCCTCGGCATTTAACCATTCAAAGCCGTACTGAGTAAGTTGCTCAAATAGCATTTGACTGATCGGCCCCGGACGTTGGGCCATCGGTGAATGCGTTCCCGCTTTTCGCGTAATGTAAGCTTTGGTCACCATTTTGTCCGCGGCTCGGCGTCCGTTGATCGGTTGCGGCCCGAGTGGAATATCAAGCGCGATGACGTTTGGAGTTGTACCGGTGAGTTTTTCACAAACGGCAAGCAAGGCTGGAATATTTGGCGCGTTGCCATGCACTCTGGTCGGCCAACCGATTTTACCGTCAGCCGCGATTTGGCAAAACTCTTCATACGAACGCGCGGCACGAAGCAGTTGCGGCTGGCCGCGCGCCGGAATTTTTACGAGCGCCACACCAGCGGGATGGTGCGCCGTCCATGCCGCGTCGATACCAAGAACGAATTTAGCCATCAAAGATAGATTGAGAATTTTAAATGATGGATTTGCAATTTATCATTTAAAGTTCTTTTCCTCTTCATCTCTTCAAATCCTTCAAAACCTCCCGCGCCGCATTATAACCCGGAGCACCGGTGACGCCGCCGCCCGGATGCGTGCCCGCGCCGCACAAATACAAATGCTCAATCGGCGTGCGATACTGGCCGTAGCCGGCGACCGGCCGCATGAACAACATTTGATCCAACCCCATTTGCCCATGAAACTCACCACCCTCGGTGAGGCCGTAATCGCGTTCCCAATCTAACGGTGTGAGCACCTGCCGATGCAGAATAAGATCTTTTATATTCGGCGCATATTCTGCGAGTGTGTCGATGATATGATCGCCCAAATTCTCACGCTGCTCCTCCCAATTGCCCTCGCGCAATCTGTACGGCGCATATTGCATCGTGATCGACATCACATGTTTTCCCGCCGGCGCAAGTGACGAATCCAATGCCGTCGGAATCACGATATCGAGATACGGCTGTTGCGAATAGCGCCCGTACTTCGCGTCATCGTAAGCGCGTTCGAGGTATTCAAGGCTTGGGCAAATGATGAGGTGACCTGTCAAATGCGCTTCGGCATTTTTGAAACGCGGCAAAGCGCTTAACGCTAAATTCACTTTCGCCGTCGTGCCGCGATAACGGATATTGCGCACGCGGCGTACGAACGTCGGGCCGAGGTTCGGCGCGCCGGCGAAATCAAAAAATGTGCGACGCGGATCGGCATTCGAGATGATGGCGCGCGCCGAAATCTCTTCGCCGTTTTTTAACACAACGCCGGTTGCTTTATCGTCATTGAGTTTGATTTGCGCCACTTCCGTGCCGGTGCGAATTTCCGCGCCGTGCTGGCGCGCCGCATTCGCGAGTGCAGCGGAAAGTTGCCCAATGCCGCCTTTCACAAACCGGCTCGATTTAAAGCCGCCATTTGCCGCGCCGAGATAATGATACAACATCATAAACGCCGTGCCGGAAGCCTGCGGGCCTTGCATGCTGCCAGTGACGCCCACCGAGCCGAGCACGGCTTTCAGTGCCTCGTTTTCAAACCACTCGTTGAGAAACTCCACAACCGTCATCGGCAGCACACGCAAAAATTCCATCATCTCATGCTTGCCGGAACGCTTGAGTTTCAATCCCGCGCCGGCCCATGATAACAGCTTGTCGACGTCGAAGCTGAGCCTGTCGAAGCTCGGCGGCGTGAGCAGCAAAATGCTTTGCAAAACCTCCGTTAATTTGCCCACCAATCGCAGAAACGCCGGAAACTTTTCCGCATCCGCTTTGGAGAGTTTGGCAATTTCGGCGATGTTCTTTTCCTGATCGCGCCAGAGCGTGAGGGAGGCGCCATCCGGTTGCGGCGCAAACACGGCGACCGGGCTTTCAATCAATTCGAGTCCGTGCTTTTGCAAATTCAACTCGTCGATGATCTCCTGGCGAAACAAGCCGGCATTATGAGCGCCGGTATTGAATTTGAAACCGGGAAAAATTTCTTCCGTCGCCGCCGCGCCGCCGAGTGCTTCGCGTCTTTCCAATACCAACACGCGGCGTCCAGCTTTCGCCAGATACGCCGCAGTCACCAAGCCGTTATGTCCGGCTCCGATGATGATGGCGTCGTGGGACATGTCGTTCTTCTACCCTGATTTATATAAATTGCGCTGCTATACTGGCTTAATTTATACGAAATTCGGCTATTTGCAAGATTTTTGTAAAACATTTCCCACTTGCTCTCCATCGCCTCAACCCCTTCCCAATCTTCCGGCACACCCTTCACCATGAATTGCGCCGAACGCTCGAGATAAAGCCGCTCGGTTTTATCTTCCGCATTGGCTTTGAGAACATTCTTGAAACAAACCGAAGCCTCGGCGAAATCTTTCGCAAAATACAAATGTAATCCCTGCTCAAAATCCGCTTTGGTTTTCAGCTTCAATTCGATGATCGCCTCCGCATCGCCGTTATAAACTTCAAAGAGCGAGATCGGCACATCTTTGCCCTTCACTTGCACCTTGCCGAGAAAGCGCGTGTGATATTCGCCGCGGTTCACGAGCTTGTCGAGTGAGATTTCACTCACCACGATGGAAGCGCCGTAAAACTTGCACAAGCCTTCGATGCGATTGGTCAGGTTCACAGCATCTGAAAAAATATCGCCCTGCATGCGCTCCTGCTCGCCGACTATGCCGAGCATTAGATTGCCGGTGTGCAAGCCGACCCCGATCTGAATGGCCGGCTCTTTGCGTTTTACGCGTTCCACATTAAACTGCTGCAATTGTTTTAGCGTCGCAATCGAATTGTTCACCGCGTCTTCGGCGCTTCTTGGGAACAGCGCCATGATCGCATCGCCGGTGTAGCGGTCGACGAAACCGTGATGTTCGCGCACCGTGGGACTGGCGATGCTGAAATACTCGTTGATAAAGGCAAAATTCTCCGCCGGCGTCATTTTCTCGGAAATGGTGGTGAACCCGCGAATATCGGAGACGAAAATCGTCACTTCCATTTGCGTGTGATCGCCGAGC
>Ga0247727_10015921_pt1 | contig 12243 bp, 11 predicted proteins | sample WisWelCaveWW1625_FD_202498 | JGI IMG/M metagenome (GOLD analysis project Ga0247727, IMG submission 202498) | Biofilm microbial communities from Wishing Well Cave, Virginia, United States - WW16-25 | ecosystem: Environmental > Aquatic > Deep subsurface > Groundwater > Cave microbial mat | place... | reverse complement strand
GGCGCCGACGCCATCATCGCCCTGCGTTGCTGCAAGCTCAGCGGCCGCTTCGAGGACTTCTGGGAGCGCCGCTCAGCGGCCGCGGCCGGCCCCCGGTGAGGTCATCTCACAATCCTGTCGTGCACCCTTCCACGGTTTCGAGCCCGGTCGCGCTACCGGGGCCCGAAGTCCGCTCCCGGCGAGGGATCGGATAGACTGTCGAGGAGGAAATCACCGATGGCCACGACCCCGCAGGCGAGCGGCGTGCGGCTCGATCCGGCCCTCCCCGGCCGCTACTACTTCGACCCGTCGATCCTGGAGCAGGAATGGGAGCGGATCTTCCGGCGCTCCTGGATCTACATCGGGCGGGAGGATCGGCTATCGGGCCCGGGCGACTACCTGACCCTGCCGGTCGGCAGCGAGAGCGTCCTGGTGCTGCGCGATCACGACCGGCGCCTGCGCGCCTTCTACAACGTCTGCCGGCACCGCGGCTCCCGGCTGTGCGCCGCCGAGGCGGGCACGCTGCGCTCCAGCATCCAATGCCCGTACCACTCCTGGACCTATGGCTTGGACGGCCGTCTGCTCGGGGCCCCGAACCTGAAGGACGCCGCGGGGTTCTGCAAGGAAGACTTCTCCCTGGCTCCGGTCGACCTCGAAGTGTGGCGCGGCTTCGTGTTCATCCTACTGGAGGGTGGCGGCGAAACGCTCGCGACCCGGCTCGGGGGAATGCCGGACCGGGTGCGGCGGTATCCGCTCGAGGACCTCAAGGTCGAGCGGCGCACCGTGCACGACGTCGAGGCCAACTGGAAGATCCTGTTCGAGAACTACCACGAGTGCTACCACTGCCCCGGGGCGCATCCCGAGCTCTGCGACCTCGTGCCGCTGTACGGCACGGGCGCCGTTGACGTCGTCGGCGGCGACGTGGTGGCCCGCTTCCGCAAAGGGGCGATCACGCTGACCCGCGACGGAAGCACGCGCCGGCCGCTGTTCAGTGGCCTGGGCGATGAGAAGCGCCTGTTCAACGGCGAGTCGATCCTCCCCAACATGTGGATGAACTACCTTCCCGATTTCATCCAGACCCGGGTCCTCTGGCCTCTGAGCCCGACCCGCACGCGCATCGTCACCGAGTGGCTGTTCGAGGGCTCGACCATGGCCCGCCCCGACTTCGACGCCCGGGACGTCTATGATTTCACCATGTTGATCTCCGATCAGGACTGGAAGATCTGCGAGGAGGTCCAGCGCGGCGTCGGCTCGCGCTCGCTGCGCCACGGGGTGCTGGGGCCGCTCGAGGAGTACGTCGTCGAGTTCGACCGCTGGGTGCTCGAGCAGCTGGGAGGGCGCCTGGATGCCTGAGCCGCGCCCTTGTCAGGCCCTGAATCCCGGCAGCATCCGCCGGAGCGTCATGTAGGCCAGCGGGCCGCTCAGAAGCCCCGCGATCCCGAGCCATGCCAGCTCCCGGCCGCCGATCGGCACGCCCAGCCAGCAGATGATGAACGGCCCGGCGCAGACCGCAATCGCGCCCGCCCATCCGCCGGGGACACGGTACGGGCGCTTCAAGTCCGGCCGGCGGCGGCGCAAAGTCAGGAACGACACGTAGAGCAGGGTGTAGATCCCCAGGTTCAGCCACTGGTTCCAGACCACGATGTCGGCGAAGCGCTCCACGGCCAGGGCGATGCCGGTGTAGACGCACCCGTCGAACAGCAGCGACACCCACGGCGCGCCGGTGCGCACCCCGAGCCGGGCGAAGGGCGCGGGGAAGCGCCGCTGCGACGCCAGGACCGCCGGCACGCGGGTGTTGACCATCAAGGCTCCGTGGAACAGGGACAGGTTGCTGACCAGGCCGCCGAGGGCAATCCAGATTCCTAGCCAGGGGCCTCCGAGGCGGTCTCCCAGCGTGGAGAAGTGGTGATCGCGCCAGCCCGCGTACCCCGGATCGATTGCCAGGCCGACGACGATGGGCAGGACGTATCCCAAAAGAAGGCAGGGCAGGATCAGGGCGTAGGCCCGACCGTAGGCGCGCGCCGGGTCGCGCACCTCCCCGGCCACGACCGACACCGAGTCCAGGGTGTTGTAGCACCACATGCCGAACATCAGCGCCAATCCGAGTCCCTGGAGCGTCGTCTTCCCTTCGGCCACCAGGGGACCGATCGTGGGTGCGGCGAGGAGAGGCGCGCCGAGAACGATGAACAGCGCGAACGGCGCAAGGAGGAACAGCGACAGCCCCACCGCCACCCGCCCGCCGGCGCGGATCCCGAACAGGTTGATCACGACCAGCAGCCAGATGAGCCCTATGCGGACGAGCCGCTGCTCCCACATCCCGATGTCCGGGACCCAGTACTTCAGATACTCCGAGAACAGGATCGGGTAGATCGACGTGTCGGCCAGCATTTTGATCCAGTACCACCAGGCCGCCTGGAACCCCCAGAAGCCGCCGAGCGCCATCTCGATCCAGCGCACGAACCCGCCCTGCTCCGGCACGGCGCTCGACAGCTCGGTCGCGACCAGGACATGCGACAGGCCCCAGAACACCAGGCCGAAACCGAGCATGAGAAGCGTGGCGCCCGGGCCTGCGTCGCGCACGGGCGCCTCCAGGCCGTACGGGCCCGAGGAGACGAAGATGAAAATGGTCCCGGTCAGCGTCAGGACGCCGAGGCCGGGCCGCAGGCGGGCTGCCTCGGGATTCCGATCCCGGGAGGTGGTGTCGTCGTTCGACATCGGGGGCGGCCCTAGGTCGCCCCTGCCGGCGGCCGTTCGGGGATGGCCCCCGCGAGCTCCGCCGGAGCGAACACCAGCCGGCGGCGGAACTCCCGCTGCACCAGCATCAGTCTCAGCACCGCCTGGATCGCCGTCGAGGCGACCGAGCTCGCCGCGATGAACGCGGAGAGCGACAGCAGATGTCGTGTGACGGGGACCCGGGTGAGATCGTTCATCGGTCGCGACGCACGGACGCGCGGCTCGGATCCGGCTCGCCCGGCATCATACCAGCGCCAGCGCGCCGTGCGCGCTTCCTGCGCCACACGAAGCCGTAGACGAGGAGATTCACGGCGAGCACGACCGCTCCCAGGATGAATTGGGCGGATCGAGACAGTTCGGCCGGATAGACGACCGGCAGGACGTAATGCTCGATGAAGCCGCCCGCGTAGCCCGCCGCGCCGCCCGCGGCGCGCAGCCTGTTCTCCAGCGGCGTCAGCGGACAGACCCACCCGCCGATCTCGATGGCCGCCCCCCAGATCGCGGCCGGCACGTGGAGCCAGGGGGCGCGGCGAAAGCGAAACGCCAGCAGCCCGCCGGCCACGACGAAGGCGACGAAGCCGAGGTGGACGAGGACGAGGAGATCGGCCAGGGTCCGGCTGAGCATTGGGCAGCCTCCATCGTAGCGCATGGACTCCGATCGCGGGCCCCGGTCTTGACACGCCGGGTCCGTCTGCATAAAGTTCCGCTCCTATGAATATCCATTCGTACCCGCGGATCCGCGGCCGGCGGCGAAGTCGATGACCCCGCGCCTGCGCCAGGAGGCGATCGCCGCGATCCTCGACGAGGGGCTCGTCTCGTCCCAGAGGGAGCTGATGCGCCGGCTTCGATCCCGGCAGGTCCGGGTGAGCCAGGCGACGCTGTCGCGCGATCTGCGGGAGATGGGCGTGATGCGCGGACCGCAGGGCTACGCGCGCCCGGAAACGGTCCACGGCGCGCCGGTGCCCCCACCCGGTCAGCAGGCCGGGCGCATCCTCCGCACGTTCGTGCGCTCGGTGGCTCCGGCCGGCACGCTGGCCGTGGTCAAGACCGACCCCGGACATGCCCACACGCTCGGCGTGGCGATCGACGGCGCCCGGTGGGACGAGGTCGTCGGCACGGTGGCAGGTGACGACACGGTCTTCGTCGCCACGCCGAGCCATGCTTCCGCGGAGGCGATCGTGCAGCGCATCCGGACGCTCCTCCGTTGAGCGCGCGGGTCCCGGTCTGGGTCATCGGGGCCACGGGCTATTCAGGCCTGGAAGCGGTCCGCCTCCTCGAGACGCATCCCTACTTCCGTCTCGACGGCGTGTTCGCCTCGCCCGGTGCTTCGGCGCGCGACCTCGGGGAGATCGATCCGGCATTCGCCTCGAGCCGGCGGCGGGCGGAGCCGTTCGCTCCCGCCCTGCTCGACTCCCCTCCCGGGGCGGCCATCGTCGCCGTCCCCGACGAGGCCGCGGCGCGGATCGTCCCGGCCCTGCGGGCGCGGGGCGCGCGGGTCGTCGACCTGTCCTGCGCCTTCCGCCTGCGCGACGCCGCGCACTACCCGCTCCACTATGGGTTCGAGCATCCGCACCCCGGTCTGCTTTCCGAGGCGGTCTACGGCCTCGCCGAGAGCGCGCGCCGGGAAATCCGCGGCGCGTCGCTGGTCGCCAATCCCGGCTGCTATCCGACGGCCAGCCTGCTGGCGCTCCAGCCTCTGGAGCGGGCCGGGCTCCTCGATGCTCAGGCCGCTGTCGTCGTCGATGCGAAGTCCGGGGTCACCGGCGCCGGTCGAAAGGCCGACGCGGCGTACCTGTTCGCCGAGGTCTCGGAGAACCTGCGCCCCTACCGGCCCCTGAGCCACCGCCACGTCCCCGAGATGCGCCAGGCCCTCGGCTACGAAAACGGCCGGGGTCTCCTCTTCGTCCCCCACCTCCTCCCGGTGGCCCGCGGCCTCCTGGTGACGGCCTACGTGCGCCTGCGCCCCGGCGCGACCTCCGCCGATCTGGCGGCCGCCTACGGCGCCGCCTACGAAGGCTCTCCCTTCGTGCGCCTGCTGGGCGAGGGACGGTGCCCGGAGATTCGCGGCGTGGCCCGCACCAACCGCTGCGACCTGGGCTTTTTCGTCGACGAGGCGGGACGCGCCGCCGTGCTCATCGCGGCGATCGACAACCTTCTCAAGGGAGCCGCCGGCCAGGCGGTGCAGAACCTCAACCTCATGCACGACCGAGAGGAACAGGAGGGCCTTCCCGCGTGACGCGCGTCATCAAGCTCGGCGGGACGCTGCTCGAGGATCCGGATCGCCTGAAGCGCCTCTGTCGCGACATCGTCCGGTCCTCGCGGGCCGGCCCGACAGTCGTGGTCCACGGTGGCGGCCGGAAGGTCTCGGAGATGGCGCGGCGCTGCGGTCTGACGCCGCGCTTCGCGGATGGCCTGCGGGTGACCGACGCCGCCATGCTGGAGATCGTCATGATGGTCCTGGCCGGATCCGTCAACACCGGCCTGGTCGCCGCCCTGACCGCCTCGGGGGCGCGGGCCGTCGGGCTGACCGGCGGGGACGGCGCCGCGGCGGTCGCCGAGCCCCTGCCCCGCGGGGGCGGCGTCGACCTCGGCCACGTCGGCCGGGTTCTCGAGATCCGGACCGACCTCCTGAAGCGTCTCCTGGGGTCGGGCTTCCTGCCGGTCATGGCGCCGCTGGCCATCAGCGCCGCGGGGACCTGGCTCAACATCAATGCCGACCAGATGGCGGCCGCCACGGCCAGCGCCCTGCGCGCCGACTGCCTGATCTTCCTCACGGACGTGGAGGGGGTCCTCGGCGAGGACGGCACCGTCGTGCCCCGGCTGGAGGTGTCGGGCGCGCGGCGGCTGCTCGAGACGGGGACCGTGCATGGCGGGATGCGGCCGAAGCTCGAGGCTTGCGGCGAGGCGCTCACCGGGGGCGTGTCCGAGGTGCTCATCCTTCCGGGAGCGCAGGCCCATCTCCTGGCGGCCGGCGCCCTCCCGGGCGGATGCGGGACGAGGTTGACGCCGTTAGCCGGGCGCTCGACGAAGCGGCGGCGCGCGACGCGCGGACCGCGCCGGCGCCGGCCCGGAGCGCCGCGAAGGATCTCGAAACCCGGCACCTCTATCCGACCTACCGTCGCCCCGACCTGGTGTTCGAGCGCGGATCGGGGTGGACCCTCTGGGACTCCGACGGTCGCGAGTACGTCGATCTCCTCGGCGGCATCGCGGTCAACGCCCTCGGGCACGCCCACCCGCGCATCGCAAAAGCGATCGCCGACCAGGCGGGCAGGCTCATCCACTGCTCGAACCTGTTCCGGCACTCCATGCAAGGCGCCCTGGCGGAGCGCCTGGCGCGCCTCTCCGGCCTGCCGAGGGTCTTCCTCTGCAACAGCGGCACGGAGGCCGTGGAGGCGGGGATCAAGGTGGCCCGCGCCCTCGCCAGGGCGCGCGGCGAGCCGGCCCGCACCGATCTCGTGGCGCTCGAAGGCTCGTTCCACGGCCGCACCGCGGGCGCGCTGTCGGTGACCGCCGAGCCTTCGTACCGCGCCCCCTTCGAGCCGCTCCTCCAGGGCGTGCGGTTCGTGCCGCCGGAGGACGTTCATGCGCTGCGCGAGACGATCGGCCCACGCACCGCCTGTGTCCTCATCGAGCCGATCCAGGGCGAGGGGGGCGTCCGCTGTCTCAGCGCGCCCTATCTCGCCGCGGCGAGGGAAGCCTGTGACGCGGCCGGCGCTCTGCTCCTGTTCGATGAGGTGCAATGCGGCCTCGGGCGGACCGGGTGGTGGTTCGCGTTCCAGGAGTCGGGCGTGCTGCCGGACCTCGCATGCGTCGCCAAGCCCCTGGCGGCCGGCCTGCCCCTCGGCGCCCTCCTGGGCCGGGAGGAGACCGCCGCGATCCTCGGCCCCGGGTCGCACGGCTCCACCTTCGGCGGCGGCCCGCTGGCGTGCCGGGTGGCGCTCGAGTTCCTCGACGTGGTCGAGGAGGAGAGGCTTCTCGAGCGCGTCCGCGCCACCGGCGTGCGCGCCGTGCGTGCCTTCCGCGGCCTGGCCGACAGGCAGCCGGCCGTCCGGGATGTCCGCGGCCGCGGCCTCATGATCGGCATCGAGATCGACCGCCCCGCGGCGCCCGTCGTCGATGCCCTCCTGAAACGCGGATGGATTGTCGGATCCTGCCGCGGCGAGGTGCTCCGGCTCCTGCCACCCTATGCCGTCCCACCGGAAGTCCTCGAACGGTTCGCCTCGGTACTCGGCGACCTCCTCAATGGAGAACCCTCATGACCGATTCGCTCCGCTCGGTCGTCCTCGCCTACTCGGGTGGGCTCGACACGTCGATCATCGTGCCCTGGCTCAAGGAGAACTACCACTGCCGCGTCATCGCATTCGCGGCCGATGTGGGCCAGGGGGACGAGCTCACCGGGCTGGCGCGCAAGGCCATCGCCTCGGGGGCTGACGAGTTCCTGGTCGAGGATCTCCGGGAGGACTTCGCCCGCGACTACCTGTTCCCTGCCCTCGCCGCGGGCGCCGTCTACGAGCACTCATACCTGCTCGGCACCGCCCTCGCCCGTCCGCTCATCGCCCGGCGGCAGGTCGAGATCGCCCTGGCCCTCGGCGCCGACGGTGTGGCCCACGGCTGCACCGGCAAGGGGAACGATCAGGTCCGCTTCGAGATGACCTATCGCGCCCTGGCGCCGCAGCTGCGCGTGGTCGCCCCCTGGCGCGAATGGACCATCGCGTCGCGCGAGGAAGCCTGCGCCTACGCCGCGGCGCGGGGCATTTCGGTGCCGGTCTCGTCCGGGAAGCTCTATTCCCGCGACCGGAACCTCTGGCACTGCAGCCACGAGGGCGGACCGCTCGAGGACCCCGGCAGGGCGCCCGAACCCGACCTGTTCCTGATGACCGTGGCGCCCGAGAAGGCCCCCGACCTTCCTGTTGACGTGACCATCGGCTTCGACGGGGGCCGGCCGGTCTCCCTCGACGGGCGGCCGCTGTCGCCCGCCCGCCTCGTCGCCGCGCTCAACGAAATCGCCGGCAGGCACGGCGTCGGACGGGTCGATCTGGTCGAGAACCGGGTGGTCGGCATGAAGTCGCGGGGCGTGTACGAGACGCCCGGCGGGACCGTCCTCGTCGAGGCGATCCGCGCCCTCGAAAGCCTCACGGTCGATCGCGAGACTGCCCGCTTCCTCCAGCAGGCCGGGCTGCGCTACGCCGACTTGGTCTACGCCGGACAGTGGTTCACGCCGCTGCGCACGGCGCTCGACGCCTTCGTGGGAAACGCCCTCGCCACCACCACGGGCGATGTGACGGTGAGGCTACACAAGGGGTGCGCCACGGCGGTGGCCCGCCAGTCGCCGCACTCGCTCTACGACGCGGCGCTCGGGGGCTTCGCGATGGCGGGCTACCGGCCGGCCGACGCGCTCGGCTTCATCAGCCTGACCGGTCTGCCGCTGGCGGTCCGCGCCACCCGGTTCGGGCCGGCCGTGCCGCTGCGGGGCGATACGGTGGGGGCGGTGCACGTCAAGGCGCCGGAGGGCGCCGCCGCGCGCCGGAAACCCACCGGGGGGGGAACGCGGGCGAGGCGCGACAAGCCGGCGGACGCCCTCCAGGTTCGAGCCGCGGGGGCGCGTCGGTGAAGCTCTGGGGGGGCCGCTTCGCGCAGGAGCCCGATCCGGGCCTGTTGCGCTTCGGAGACTCCTTCGCCGTCGACCGCCGGCTCCTGCGCCACGAGCTCGCGGCCAGCGAAGCGTGGGCCGAGGCCCTCGAGGCGGCCGAGGTTCTCAAGGCCGCCGACCGCGAGACGATCGCCGCCGGTCTGCGCTGGATCGGCTCCCGCGCCGAGTCCGACACGTCATTTCTCGAAGGGCCGTTCGAGGACGTGCACACCTTCGTGGAGGTCCGCCTGACCGAGCGGGTCGGCCCGCTGGCGCGCTCCCTGCACACCGGCCGCTCGCGCAACGATCAGGTCGCCACCGACCTCCGGCTCTGGGCGCGGTCCGAGGTGGCCGACCTGCGATCCCGTCTCCTGCTGCTCCGCCGGGCGATCGTCGACCTGGCCCGGCGCGAGGGGGACGCTCCCATGCCCGGGTACACCCACCTCCAGCGCGCGCAGCCAATCCTGTTCGGGCACTTTCTCCTGGCGCACGACGCTCGCTTCGCGCGCGACGGCGGTCGCCTGGCCGACGCCGCCGCCCGCGCCGATGCCTGTCCTCTGGGGAGCGGGGCGCTCGCGGGATGCGCCTACCCTATCGACCGCGAGCGCCTGGCGAAACGGCTCGGCTTCGCGCGGCCGACGGAGAACAGCCTCGACGCCGTCTCCGACCGCGACTTCGTAGTGGAGATCCTGGCGGCGCTGGCGCTGCTCGGGACGCACCTCTCCCAGATCGGCGAGGACATCGTCCTCTTCTGCACGGAGGAGTTCGGCTTCCTGGCCCTGGACGACGCGGCGGCCACCGGGAGCAGCCTGATGCCCCAGAAGAAGAACCCCGACCCGGCCGAAATCCTGAGGTCGCGCGGCGCCGCCCTCACCGGCCCGCTCGTTTCCATGCTTGCCGTCCTGAAGGGCCTCCCCTCCGGGTACAACCGCGACCTCCAGGAGGACAAGACGATCCTGTTCGGCGCCGCCGATGCGGCGAAAGCCTGTCTCGAGGCCGCGGCCCGCCTACCCGGTCACCTCGTCCTGCGCCGGGACCGGATGCGCCAGGCGGCGGCCGCACCGGCGCTCTACGCCACCGAGATCGCCGATCACCTGGCCCGATCCGGCGTGCTGTTCCGCGACGCCCACGAGGCGGTCGGGCGGGCCGTGCGGCTGGCCGAGAGCCGTGGCCTGCCGCTCGACCGGCTGGGGATGGCCGACTGGAACGCGATTCACCCCGGGCTCGGCGAGGCGGTCGCCCGTCTCTTCGAGCCTGCGTTGGCCCTCGAGCGCCGCGGCGTGGCCGGCGGGACCTCGCCTTTGCGGCTCAAGGAGGCGATCGACCGGGCGTCCAAGGAGATCGACCGCTCTCTTGGTCCGGCGGCCGGGAAGGGAGCATCGGCGTGACCCCACGCCAGGCGGTCCCCGCCGACATCGAGCCGATGCTCGCCCTGATGGCTCCGCACGTGGCCACGGGAGACCTGCTTCCCAGGAATCCCCACGACGTCAGGCAGAGGCTGCACGAGTTCCTGCTTCTCGAGGAGCCCGGGCCGGTGCCGCGGTTGATCGGCATGGCCGCGCTCCATTGCTACGATTCGGATCTGGCCGAGATCCGCTCCCTTGCCGTCGACACAGCGTGGACCGGGCGCGGCTACGGCCGGCTCCTGGCCACGGAGCTCCTCGAGAAGGCCCGCTGGGACGGCCTGGCGCGCGTGATCGCCCTGACGCACCGCCCCGCCTTCTTCGAGCGCCTGGGCTTCGCCCGATCGCACCTCGACGCCCTCCCCGAAAAGTTGATCAGGGACTGCATCCTCTGCCCGCGCCGGCAGAGTTGCGATGAGATAGCGATGCTGCTCCGGCTGTGACCCGGCTGCCACGCGGCTTCTCGGCCTCCGGGATCGCCTGCGGCATCAAGCGGACCGGGCCCGACCTGGCGCTGTTCGTGTCCGATCGCCCCGCCACCGCCGCGGCGCGTTTCACCACCAACCGCTTCCGCGCCGCCCCGGTCCTCGTGAGCGACGCGCACCTCCGGGCGAGCCGCGGGCGGGCGCGGGCCGTCGTCGCCAATTCAGGGTGCGCCAACGCCGCCACGGGGAGGCGTGGCCTGCTCGCCGCGCGGCGGACCGCCGCGGCCCTGGCGCGCCGGCTCGGGATCGACGCCTCGGAAGTCCTCCCCGCATCGACCGGCGTGATCGGCGTGTCGCTTCCAGTCGACAGGCTCATCGCCGCGCTGCCGGCCGCGGTGGAGGGCCTCGCCGCCGGCGGGCTGGGTCGGGCGGCGCGGGCGATCATGACGACCGACACGCATCCCAAGCTCGCGGGCGCCACCTTCTCCTGGAGGGGAAAGACGGCCATGGTCAGCGGCTGCGCCAAGGGGGCCGGGATGATCCACCCCAGGATGGCGACCATGCTCGTGTTCCTGTTCACCGACGCCGGCGTCCCCGCCGCCCTGTTGGGACGGATCCTGAACGCCGTCTCGCCCGGGACGTTCGAGTCGATCAGCGTGGACGGCGACACCTCCACCAATGACTCGGTCGTCATTCTGGCGAACGGAGCGTCCGGACTCGAGGTTCGCTCGGGCGACCGATCGATGGACCGCTTCCGCGAGGCGCTTAGGGAGGTCTCTGCTTCGCTCGCGCGGCAGATCGTGCGCGACGGGGAGGGGGCTCGGCGGACGCTCCTGGTCGAGGTGCGCGGCGCCTCCAACGACGGCGCCGCCGACCGCGTCGCCCGCGCCGTCGCCCTCTCCCCCCTCGTCAAGACCGCCCTGGCCGGAGGTGATCCCAACTGGGGCCGGATCCTGGCGGCCGCGGGGACCGCCGGCGTGCCGTTCGCCCCCGGGCGGGTCTCCGTCTCGATCGGTGGCGTCCTGGTGGCACGACGCGGGGCCGCGATCCGGCGGGACCCGCGACGGCTGACTCGCGTCTTCCGGAGACCCGAGGTCCATGCCCGCCTGACCCTCGGGGAGGGCAAGGGGAGGGGACGAATCCTCACGTGCGACCTGACCGCAGCTTACGTCCGTATCAACGCCACTTACACGTCCTGACTCGGCCCCCGCCTGGGGCGGGGTCTCCCGAAATACCTAGAAACTGCTTGCAACTTTTGCAAAAGCGGCCTATTTAAGGGGCTCTGACTCTACATTCGCGGGTCCGGAACCACGAACCCATGGGGCGTGACTCTGGGGCGACGTGAGGGACACGACGAGAGCGCTTTCGAAGGCGTGCCCGGTCAGTCTGCCACGCGGCATTTCGCGATCCGCCGAGTCGGTCCGTTCCCCACATCTCGGGAGGAGACACACATGAGGCTGCGATTCCGCCGGGTCACGCTGTCCGCACTATCCTTTCTGGTGCTGCTGGTCGGCATCGCCCTGGTGCAGGGGCCGCCGTCGGATGCAGCCACACGCAAGCCACCGAACGGGAACGACCCGGGGCCTGGCAAGCCCGGCGTCCCTCCGCCACCCTCGCAACTGGAGCCGGTCCTGATCCAGGCGGCCAAGCCCTACGCGCCGGTCGTGGCGGAGGTGCAGCGCCTAGGTGGCACCGTCACGCTGCAGTACAAATACTTCGACGGCCTTGCCGCCCGGGTGCCACGCAGCGCGCTGGCGGGCATCGAGGCGATCACCGGTCCCGACACGATCAAGAAGGACCTGACCGTCGCGGCCCCGCAGCCGCGGGACCTCGGTCTCACGAAGACCGGGGCACCTCCGGTGGTCGGTGACGCGGGGAACATCTCGTTCGAGTCGGCGGAAGTGATCGCCGGCGACGACCTCCCCGCCTTCGCGGCCGCGCACCCGGAGGGGTACATCATCAACGACGCCATCAACAACTCCTCTCCCCTGCATGCCGGGGGGATCACCGGGGCCGGGGTGGTTGTGGGTGTCATCGACTCCGGCATCCGGCCGGGGTTCCCTCACATCACGCT
>Ga0247727_10015920_pt1 | contig 12243 bp, 11 predicted proteins | sample WisWelCaveWW1625_FD_202498 | JGI IMG/M metagenome (GOLD analysis project Ga0247727, IMG submission 202498) | Biofilm microbial communities from Wishing Well Cave, Virginia, United States - WW16-25 | ecosystem: Environmental > Aquatic > Deep subsurface > Groundwater > Cave microbial mat | place... | reverse complement strand
TACGGCATCGCCTCGGGCGGGACGAAGTTCTTGCGCCGCAGCGCGACGGGATCGAAGCCCAGCTCGGCGGCGGCGTGACTCACGAGCCGCTCGATCGCGTAGGCGATGTCGGGCCGTCCCGCGCCGCGGTAGGCGGACACGGGCGTCGCGCTCGAGTAGGCGATCCGCGTGCGCGCGTAGAGCGCCGGGATGCGGTAGACACCGCCCATCGTTATCGTGATATTGCGCGTGCCGATCTGCGCGCCGAACGGCGTCGCGTAGGCGCCGAGGTCGGCGGTGTCCTCGAAGCGCAGCGCGAGGAATCGTCCGTCGCGGTCCATCGCCAGCTCGCCGGTGAGCGAGAGCCCGCGGCCCTGGTTGTCGGAGAGGAACACCTCCGAGCGCGTCGCCACCCACTTCACCGGGCGGCCCAGTCGCTGTGCGGCGAGCATCGCGGCGAGGTGCTCCGGATAGGAGAAGCTGCGGATGCCGAAGCTCCCGCCCACATCCTGCGTGACGACGCGGATCTTCTCGCCGGGCAGCCCGGTCGCCGCGGCGAGGAAGCCGCGCATGCCGTTCAGCCCCTGGCTCGGCGAGTAGACCGTGAAGACGCCGGCGCCCGAGTCGAAGCTCGCGAGAAAGGCGCGCGGCTCGATCGGATTGCCGACGAGGCGCTGGCTCCGCACCGTGAGGCGTGTCCTGAGCGCCGCACGGGCAAACGCTTCCTCCACCGCCGCGCGGTCGCCGGATTCGTATTCGAAGGCGAGGTTGCCGGGAACGTCCTCGTGCAGCTGCGGCGCACCGGCGCGCGTCGCGGCTTCGAATCCGACCGCGGCCGGCAGGTCGTGGTAGTCGATCGCGATGTCCTCCGCGGCGTCCTGCGCGAGCGCGATGCTTTCCGCGACGACGAGCGCCACCGGCTGGCCGACGTAATGCACCTTGGCTTGCGCGAGCGCCGGCCAGAAGGGTTTTTTCTGCTTCTGTCCGCCGACGCCGTCGTAGCTCACGCCGCCCGGGAGCGATTTCCAGCCGGCGGCCGCGTAATCGGCGCCGGTCAGCACGAGGCGCACGCCGGGCCGCGCGGCCGCGGGCTTGGCCTCGATCGATGCGATCTCAGCATGCGCGCGATCGGCGCGCAGCACGCAGGCGTAGAGCTGCCCGGGGAGATTCCAATCGGCGGTGTAGCGGCCCTGGCCGGTCAGGAAGCGCGCGTCCTCGCGCCGGAGAAGCTTCTGCGTCATGAATTCGTCCTGGCGATCAAAAGAGCGCGATTGTCTCAAACTGCCGATCGAGTGCAAGACTTTCCTTGATCAGGGGCGGTCGCGGAACCATTGCGCGGGCACCGGTGGCGTAAAATTGGCCGCGCCTCGCGCCAGGCTTCGTTCCGCAGCCTGACGAACTTCGAGAAAGGGGAAATATGAGCTCGAGCAAGGCAAGGGTGGTGATGGGAGCGATCAGAACGGCTGCAATCGCTGCAGTTGTCGTATGCGGTTCCCTGGTCGGTGCGTCTGCGGCGCTGGCGCAAACGCAATTCTTCGTGGGGGGTAGTTTTGGCCGGAGCGATATCGACAAGCACGTCACCGATGGGCTCCTCACCTCGGGATCGGTTGACGGCCAGGACTCGGGGTTCAAGGTTTTCGGTGGCTTCCAGGCTAATCCGAACTTCGGTCTGGAGCTCGCCTACGCCGATCTCGGTAAACCGACCTTCAGCGGGACTTTTGTTGGTCTCCCCGTCAGCGGAACCCTCACCGGCGGCAGGATAAAACTCACGGGTGTCAATGTTGCTGTGGTCGGCACCTACCCGGTCACTTCGAGCTTCGGGGTCTTTGGCAAGCTAGGCCTGTTCGCGTGGGAATCCGAGGCGCGCGCCCGTATCGGCGGAGCCACCGTTGTTGCGAGGGATAGCGGGACGGATCTCGCCATCGGTCTCGGGGTGAGCTACTTCTTCACGAAGAACCTCGGCGCCCGCGCCGAAGGGGAGCTGTTCCGGGTGCTCGAAGTCAGGGCCGCCTTGCTGACCCTTGGCGCCGTCTACCGGTTCTAGCGGTAACGCCTGGGCCCTTCGAGGACCGGGTCGTAGTCGCGGCAGATCTTCGTCAAAACAGGATCGCGATGCCGTCGAGCTCGCCCTCGGAGTTGACGAGATCGACGCGCTTGTGCGCGATCTTGAACCCGCCGCCCGCGCGGCGCAGCCGGTGCTCGACCAGCGCGCCCCAGAGCCGCTGGCGCTCATGGCGCCATTCGACCAGCTGCAGGGTCGAGCCCACCGTGAGCTCGCCGTTCTGGTCGCCGAGAAGCATCACGTTGCCGACCTGGTGCACGGTGCGAGCGAGCGGCAGGCGCGCGTGGGCGCGCGGGTGACGCGCCTGCTTCACGCGCAGCTCGAGCAGCGTCCGGTCGTCGTGAATGATCGAGCTCGTCTCGGCCGCCTCCTGCTGGTCGCGCTCGAGCGGCACCCAGTAGATGGCGTCCTCGGTAAAGAGGTCCAGCCAGGCTTCCAGCTGACCGGTATCGAGGAGGCGCGCCTCGTGATAGAGGAACTGCGCGACGTCCACTTCAGCCTTCGCTGGTCATGTAGTCGAGCCAGGCGCGGAACTGCGCGCGGATGAACACCTCGCTCGTGCCGGTGCCTCCGCGCCGCGTGCCGTCGGGCTCGTCGACGTCGGCGCCGTGGCCGCGGCCCAGGTAGGCCCACTCGACCGCCCCCGAGCCGAAGCCGCGCTGCACGCGCTCGTAGACCTCGAGATCGTCGGTCAGCACCCACGAGCCGGTGCCGTTGACGACGTTCGCGAACGCGACCGTGTCGCGGAACATCTGCGGCGGCGCGTCCTTCATGCGGAACGAGTAGGTGTAGACGACCGAGCGGTCGACGGCGACCGGGTGAATGATGCGCAGCTGGCGGAACTGGCTCATGAACGAGCAGCTCGGATAGACGATGGTGTTCCAGCGCGTGACGCCGAGGATGCGCTCGGCCTCGGCATCGCCCGCGCGCGCGGCGAGCCGCCGCCGGTACTCGTCGAACGCCGGGTTGCCCGGTCCGGCGACGAGCCGCGGGTCGGTGTGGTAGTCGCCGAGCCAGCCGTGGCCGCGCGGCGTGGTCCACACGCCGATCGATTCCCACAGCGATTCGGGGGCACCGTTCTGCCGCATCTGGCGCACCGCGATGTCGAAGTAGTGCTCCTCGCCGGGCGCGCCGGGCTCGGGCGCCCCGCGCGCCACCGCGACCGACGAGGCGTGCACGTGCGCCGGGTGCACGCCGTCGAGGTGATTTTCGAGCATCAGCTTCCAGTTGCCCTGGTAGGCGTGCTTGAAGACGCCGCCCGCGACCTCGAGCTCGCCGCCCGGCGCCCGGTCGACGAAATCGTCGAAGGACGCCCTGGCCGGGCCGAGAAATTCCTCGAGGCTCGGCCCCGAGGGCGCAGCCGAGGCGAAGATGAAGCCGCGGTACGTGGTGACGCGCGGGACTCGCTTCAACCCGAGTGGATTCAGGTTTTCCTTCCGGTAACCGGATTCGACCGGCACGGCGCGCAACTGCCCCGCGGTGTCGTAGCTCCAGCCGTGGTACGGGCAGACGAAGCGCTGCGTGTGGCCGCGGCTCTCGGCGCATACCGTCGTGCCGCGGTGGGCGCAGCGATTGACGAGCACCGCGACCGAGCCGTCGTCCTGGCGCACCACGATCACCGGCTCGCGCGCGAGGCGGGTGGTGAAGAAGTCGCCGCGCTCGCGCACCTGGCTCTCGTGGCCGATGACGAGCCACGCGCGGCCGAAGATGCGCTCCATCTCCAGCTCGAAGACGCCCGCGTCCGCGTACACCGAGCGGTGCACCCGGTCGGGTTGCACCAGCATCGCCAGCCGCTCGCGGTCAAACGCTCCCATGGTCCAGGCTCGAGAGATCGACGGCTGAAAGGATAGACGATCCTTATGGTAAAGATGTCGCGATGGCGATGATCTCGACACTGGTCGTCGGGGGCGGGATCGGCGGGCTCTCCCTGGCCCGCGAGCTCGCGATCCGCCAGCTGCCGGTGACGGTCCTGGAGAAGGCCCCGCAACTGAACCCGGTCGGGGCCGGGATCATCATGAATCCCAATGCGATGCGCGTCCTGGAGCGAAACGGGCTGGCCGGGGCATTGCGCGCGAACGCCTGGCCGTATCTCACCCGCGAGACCTGTGATCACCGCGGCAGGTTGCTGGCGATCCGCGATTATCGCCCCCTCTACGAGACCGGAAAGCTCGCGACGGGGGCGCTCGTGCACCGGGCGCACCTGCTGGACGTGCTCTATCGGGGAGTGCCACGGGAAGCCGTTCACTTTGGCGTGACACTGAAGAAGATCGATCTGCTGCCCGATCGCGTCCGGGTCGAGACCGATCGGGGGGCGATCTTCGAAGCGGATCTCCTGGTCGGCGCGGACGGGATTCACTCCCAGGTGCGGCGCCAGGTCTTCGGCGAGATCCGGCCGCTCTACATGGGATACCGTTCGCACCGGCTGGTTGCGGATAATATTGCCGGGAACCTGCATTTCACCGAGTTCATGGGCCATGGCCAACGGATCGGACTCGTTCCTCTATCGGAGACAAAGGTCTACGTCTGGACCACGTTCAATTCGCCGTACGACCGCCCGCCCGCCCTCGGCAGCGCGGAGGATTTTACTGAGCTGTTCGAGCAGTTCACCGACGAACGGGTCAGGCGCGTGTTCGCCCAGGTTCAATCCGCGGACGGGATCATCTCGACGGAGATCGAGGAGGTCAGGCTGGATCAGTGGGGGCAGGGCAGAGTCGTCCTGCTCGGCGACGCGATCCACGCGATGACTCCCAACATCGGCCAGGGCGCCGGCATGGCCATGGAGGACGCGGCCGTCCTGGCCGAGGAGCTGGAGTCGGCACGTCGCGGAGCGCAGGCGGTGGAGCATGCCCTCGAGAGCTACGTGAGGCGTCGCAAGCCGCGCGTGGAGTCGGTGATGAGGATCTCCCGCGAGGTCGGCGACGAGGGACAGCAGTCGAACCCGATCGCTTGCTGGCTCAGGAATCGTCGCATTCACCGGGCGGGTCGCAACCTCGAGCAGGCGCTGGCGGATCTCGAGCGGCTGCTGGCCTACCCGGGCTGACGGAAGGGGTGAAGCGCATGGGAAAAATTCGGCACATCGCCATCACGGCGGAGGATCCCTTCGCGACCGCCGCGCTGCTCAAGAAGGCGCTCGGCCTTGAGGAGATCGGGCGCGGGGACAGCGAGCTGGCGCGCGAGGTCTATCTCACGGACGGCTACATCAATCTCGCGGTCGTCTGCTGGAAACGGACGAGCGAGAACCCGAATCCCTACCCCGAGGGCTACGGGCTCGACCACTTCGGCGTCCTCGTCGACGACCTGGAGGGCGCCGAGGCCCAGGTCAAGGAGGTCGGCGCCACGCCGCAGCCGCCGCCGCCGGTCGATCTCTCGCAGCTCGACGGCCGGATCTTCTTCGAGAAGAAATACGTGCTCGCGGGCGTGAAGTTCGATCTGTCGGGCCATGGGTGGCCCGTCGGACCGGAGCAGAAGTGAGCGCGATCGCGCTGGAGGCTTCCGGCGTCAAGAAGGTCTACACCAAGAACGGCCAGCGGCTGGAGGTTCTCGACGTCGACCGCTTCGCCGTTCGCGAGGGGGAGTTCATCACCGTCATCGGCCCCAGCGGGTGCGGCAAGAGCACCTTCCTCCACATCGTCGGCGGATTCATCAAGGCGGAGGGCGGCAGCATCCGGGTGTATGGCCAGGAGGTCAGCGGGCCCGGCCCCGATCGCGGCATGATGTTCCAGGAGTTCGCCCTCTTCCCGTGGAAGACCGTGGCCGGCAACGTCGCGTGGGGCCTCGAGGTTCAGGGCGTTCCGCAAGCGGACATCGAGGCCGTCGTCCAGAAGTACCTGGAGATGATGGGGCTCGCGGATTTCCGCAATCACTATCCCGCCGAGCTTTCGGGCGGGATGAAGCAGCGGGTCGCCCTGGCCCGGGTGCTGGCGTTCGACCCCAAGGTGCTCCTGATGGACGAGCCCTTCGGCGCCCTCGACGCCCAGACCCGCGAGGTGATGCAGGAGGAGGTAACCCGGCTGTGGGAGCGGACCGGCAAGACGATCGTCTTCGTCACCCACGACATCGAGGAGGCGGTCTATCTTGGCGACCGCGTCGTCGTGCTGACCGCGCGCCCGGCGCGGATCAGGGAGGAGGTCCGGATCGAGCTCCCGCGGCCGCGCGATCTCACGATCAAGAAGTCGGTCCAGTGCCACGAGTACCGGAACTACATCTGGGATCTGATCCGCAGCGAGTCCCTCAACGCGAAGCGGTAGCGTCGTCGCACGGCGCCGCGGGTTACCGCGGCAGATAGCTCTGATCGACCATCTCCTCGACCTTCACCGGCTTCTCCAGCCACTGGAGCTTCTCCTGCATGAAGATCGCCAGCCTGCTCAGGCTGGCCACGTCCACCCGCGCATTGGGATCGCGCTTCCAGTCGGCGGTCCTGAGATAGATCTCCAGCGGCGTGCGCACGAACCCGGCCTGGTGGAGGTCGCGCTTCGCCTGGGCGGTGTTGGCCAGGTAATACTTCGTGACGGCGACGTAATCCGCCAGGAACGCGCGCACCGCGTCCGGCTGCGCCTTGAGGAACTTCTCCCCGAACCAGAGATCGAGGAGCTCGTGATCGTAGCCGACGGCTTCGACCGCGGTGAAGATCTTGCGCAAGCCCCCTTTGGCCACCTCCGCCGAATAGAACGGCTCGACGAAGGTCCCGGCGCCGATCTTGCCGGTGCGCACCGCATCGCCCATCGCGGGGAAGCCCATGGGAAACACCTTCGTGTCCTTGTCCGGAGCGAGGCCGGCGTTGAGCAGCCCGGCCCGCGCCCACAGGTCGGTCGCCGTCTTGATTCCGACCACGCCGATCGTGCCGCCCTTCAGGTCCCTGGTCGTCCGGATGGGCCCGTCGTCCTTCACCATGTAGGTGGTGCTGAACCACTCCTTGCCGGCGGCCTCCATGCACACGCTGGCCATGATCTTCATGTCGACCCCTTGCGCCCGGGCGAAGATCACCGCGAGGCCCGGGGCGGTCCCGGCGTCGAGCTCGCCCGCCAGGTAGGCCTGAAAGCGCTCGGGGTTGGCCTGGAACAGGATCTGTTTGAGCTGGTACTTCTTGCCCTGGCTCGGGGTCAGGTCGGGACGCGCGCTCATCAGCCAGACCTGTTCCTCGGCCGCGAAGCCGCGACCGAATCGGATCAGCGGCGCGTCGGCGGCGTCGGCGTCGGGAATCGCGGGGAACTGGACCGCCAGCACGGCCAGCAGGAGACCAAGGGCTCGCGTCACGGCTTCTCTCCTCTCAGACGTAGTAGGTCTCTAGTTTTTCCCAGTATACCAACCGGTTCCTCAGGGCGACGAGCGCGTGGTCCAGCGCGAGGCCGAGGAGCGCGATCGCCACGACCACGGCGAGCATGCGATCGGTCCGCAGCGAGGCGAGCGAGTAGATCACGAGGTACCCGAGCCCGTCGGCGGAGCTGATCATCTCGGTGATGACGACGACGATCATCGCGATCGGCAGGGCGACGCGGAACCCGGCGAAGATGAACGGCGCAGTGGCGGGGACGACGACCCGCCGGAGGATCTGCGCGCGGGAGGCGCCCATATTCTGCGCCGACCAGAGCAGCACGCGATCGACGCTGCGCGAGCCGTGGTAGGTCATGATGACGATCGGGTAGAGGCACTCCAGGAAGATCAGCGCGATCTTCGAGAGGCTCCCGATCCCGAAGACGAAGATGAAGATCGGGAAGAGGGCGAGCTTCGGGACGGCGTAGGTGCCGGAGAAGAGGGGATCCAGCAATCCCGCGACGAGCGCGGAGCGCCCCATGAGCATGCCGATGACGACGCCCACCACCGCCGCCAGGGCGAAGCCGCCGAGCGCCCGGTAGAGCGAGGTCCAGGCCTCGATGAGCCGGTCGGATCGCGACACGAAGAGCGCGAACTCGTGGGCGATGCTCACCAGCGACGGAAAGACGATCGGGCTCCACAGCGCGCTGCGGGCGGTCAGCTCCCAGGCAACGAGCGCGACGGCGACCAGAGCGAGCGGCCTCAGCCCGGCGAGCATGCGCTGCAGGGCGAGCGTCATGCGGCCTCGTCCTGCCAGGCGAGCACGCGGTGGCGAGTCCAGCGCAGGAGACGATCGCCGAGGTAGCCGAGGATCGCGATGCTGAGCAGGGACACGTACATGAGATCGAAGCGCAGGCTGTTCTCCGCGACCCGGATGAGATGCCCCAGGCCGGAGCGGGCATTGATCATCTCGGTGGCGAACATCACGATGAAGGAGAGCGCGAGCGACACCCGCATCCCGGCGAAGACGAGCGGCGCCGCGCTCGGGACCACGATCCTGCGGAAGATCTGCCATTGGTCCGCGCCCATGTTGAGCCCGGACCAGACCAGGATGGCCGGCGTGGACTTCGCGCCGTAGTAGGCGTTGATGAACGTCGGGTAGAAGCAGGCCAGGGCGATGATGAGGATCTTGGACAGATCGCCGATGCCGAACCAGAGCATGAAGAGCGGCAGCATGACGATCTTCGGCACCGGATAGGTCAGGAAGATCACCGGGCTGAGCATCTGATCGAACCCCCGGGCGATGCCGGCCGCGAGCCCGAGGGCGATGCCCAGCAGGGTCCCGATGGCAAAGCCGGGCAGCGCGCGCAGGAGGCTCGCGCCGATGTGGTCATAGAGCTCCGCCGACCCGAGGGCAGCGACGAAGTGCCGCAGAATCTCGACCGGGCCCAGGACGTAGTCCGGCAGCCCCCGGACCCACAGGAGCTGCCACAGCACCAGGAGGGACAGCAGGAAGCCTGCTCTGGCGAGGTTTCGCAACGTCGCTACGCCCGCAGCTGCAGCACGTCGTCGAAAGCCGCTCGAGCGTTGGTCATCTCTTCGGCTTGTACGGGGTCCCCAGGGAGTGCTAGAACCGCGATGACCGGTACGCCGGGGACTCGGCCGGCAGTTTACCCTGATGGAATCGGGTCCGAGTACGCGAGCAGGTATAGTTGCATTGTCTGGGCACGTCGAGGAGCACCGACCCATGGCAACCCAAAGCAAACCGCTCGTCATCGCGCTCGAAGAGCACTACTGGGATGCGGAGGTGGCGAAGCATTTCGACAGCCCGGAGGGGCGAAATCCCGCGCTGCGCCAGCGGCTGGAGGATCTGGGCGCGCTGCGGCTGAAGGAGATGGACGAGGCCGGTATCGACGTGCAGGTCATCTCGCACGGCGCGCCGGCGACGCAGCGGATGGACGCGGCGACTGCCGTGCCGGTTGCGCGCCGGGCGAACGACCGGCTGCACGAAGCGGTGCGGGCGCACCCCGACCGCTTCGCGGGATTCGCGGCGCTGCCCACAGCCGATCCGAACGGGGCCGCCAACGAGCTCGAGCGCACCGTCACCAAGCTCGGCTTCAAGGGCGCGATGGTGCACGGCCCCACGAACGGCGTGTTTTTCGACGATCGGCGCTTCTGGCCGATCTTCGAGCGCGCGCAGGCGCTCGACGTTCCGATCTACGTGCATCCCTCCGTCCCGCACCCCGCCGTGGTCGAGGCGTACTACAAGGATTACCTGAAAGCGTTTCCCCAACTGCTCACCGCGGCCTGGGGCTTCACGGTGGAGACGGCCACGCAGGGCGTCCGGCTCGTGCTGAGCGGGGTGTTCGACGCCTATCCGCGACTCAAGATCATCCTCGGGCACCTGGGCGAATCGCTGCCGTTCTCGCTGTGGCGCATCGACATGGCGCTCTCGCGCGGCGCCGACCGCCCGAGCGCGTTCGGCGACACCTTCCGCGAGCACTTCTGGATCACGACGAGCGGGAATTTCTCGACGCCCGCGCTCCTGTGCTGCGTCATGGAGATGGGCGCGGACCGGATCCTGTTCTCGGTGGATTGGCCCTTCGTGCCCAACCCGCCGGGGACGAAGTGGATGGAGACCGTGCCGCTCGGCACGGCGGACCGGGAGAAGATCCTGAGCGGCAACGCGAAGCGGCTCCTCCGCATGTGAGTAGGCTAGACTCGGCCGCAAGGAGGACTTGAGAATGCAACCCTCGCTCGCCAAACTCGTCGCCGTCGCGCTGGCGCTGGCGGTCCCCGCGGCGACCGCGCAGGAGTATCCCGTCCGGGAGATCCGTTCGATCTGCAACTTCGCGGCCGGGTCGGGGGCCGACATCCTGGTGCGCTACTACAGCGACAAGCTGAGCAAGCTCGCCGGCAAGCCGGTCATCGTGGAGAACAAGGTCGGCGCGCAGGGCGCCATCGCCACCGATGCCCTCGCCAAGGCGAGGCCCGACGGCCATACGATCATGATCACGCCCGCGAGCTCCACCATCGCCGCGGCGCCGCATCTGTTCAAGCAGTTGCCGTTCGACACGACGAAGGACTTCACGGCCGTCACTACAATCGCCTCGCTCGCGTTCGTGATCGCGGTCGACGCGGCGAAGCCGATCCGCTCCATCGCGGAGCTGATCGCACACCTCAAGACCAAGCCGAGCGACGGGTTCTACGGCACCAGCAACAATTCCGGCGTCATTTCCGCCGAGCTCTTCAAGGAGCGGGCCGGCCTGAAGACCGTGTACGTTCCCTACAAGGCCAACACGAGCGCGCTGACCGACCTGCTCCAGGGCCAGCTGGACTTCCTCCCGTACGACGCGACCTGGGCGACAGGCCAGCAGCGCGCCGGCCGGCTGCGAATCCTCGCGGTGACCTCGGCGAAGCGCTCGGCCGCGCTGCCGAACGTGCCGACGCTGGCGGAGCTGGGCTACGGGGACTTCGACATCACGCCGTGGTGGGGCGTGGTCGTGCCCGCGGGCACGCCGCAGGCGGTCGTGGAGAAGCTCGCCGGCTGGTTCAACCAGATCACGGCGACGGAGGAGACCAGGCAGTTCCTCGATCGTTCGGCGTTCGACGCCTTCCCGGGGACGCCCGCGTCGATGGCGGCGCTGCTGAAAACCGACGCCGAGCGATGGGGGCGCTGGGCCAGGCTGGCGAAGATCGAGCGGCAGTAGACCTTAAGGGGAACGGCGGGGCACAAGCTTCCGTCACCAGCGAAGTCAACGAAACCTCGCACCGGAGAGGGGGAGCGGCCATGAGAACTGCGCTTGGAATTGCATTCGTCGCAGTGGGCCTCGCGGCGGCGATCTTCGCCGCACCGGCCCAGGCGGGCAAGCGCGACGGCAGCATCAAGTTCGCGTCCAACCAGGTGCCGGAGAGCCTCGACGCGTACTTCAACAACGTGCGCATCGGCGTGATCATCGCGCACCACGTCTGGGACCATCTGATCTACCGCGACCCGAGGACGAACGAGTACAAGCCCTCGCTCGCCACCTCATGGCGCTGGGTCGACGCGAAGACGCTCGAGCTCGAGCTGCGCCGCGGCGTGCGGTTCCACAACGGCGAGGCGTTCGACGCCGACGACGTCGTCTACACCCTAAACTACGTCTCGGACCCGGCGAACAAGGCGATCTCGCAGCAGAACGTGAACTGGATCGCCAAGGCGGAGAAGCTCGACCCGTACAAGGTCCGGCTCCACCTCAAGGCGTCGTTTCCCGCGGCGCTCGAGTATCTCGCCGGCCCGGTCGTCATCTTCCCGGACGAGTACTACAAGGCGGTCGGGCCCAAAGGCATGGGCGAGAAGCCGGTCGGCACGGGCCCCTACAAGGTCGTGGAACAGCAGCCCGGGCGGCTCGTCCGCTTCGAGCGTAACAAGGACTACTTCAAGGACAGCCCGCGGCCGCAGCCGACCGTGGACCGGCTGGAGCTGCGCCTCATCCCCGACCAGAACACGCAGATTGCCGAGCTGATGGCCGGCGGCCTCGACTGGATCTTCCACGTGCCGCCGGACCAGGCGGCCCAGCTCCGCCGCGTGCCGAACCTCAAGGTGGTGAGCGGCGAGACGATGCGCGTCGTCTTCCTCCACCTCAACTCGCTCGAGAAGACGCCGGCCGCGCCGCTCAAGGACGTGCGCGTGCGCCGGGCGATTGCCCACGCTATCGACCGTCCGGCGATGCTTGGCGCCGTTGTCGGCGAAGGCTCGCGCGTCATCCACACGATCTGTTTCCCGAGCCAGTTCGGCTGCACCGACGAGGGGGCGCCGCGCTACACCTACGACCCGGCGAAGGCCAAGGCGCTGCTCGCCGAAGCGGGCTTTCCGAACGGCTTCGATATCGATCTCTACGCCTACCGCGAGCGTCACCAGACCGAGGCGATGATCGGCTACCTGCGCGCGGTCGGCATCAAGACCAACCTGC
>Ga0247727_10015919_pt1 | contig 12244 bp, 10 predicted proteins | sample WisWelCaveWW1625_FD_202498 | JGI IMG/M metagenome (GOLD analysis project Ga0247727, IMG submission 202498) | Biofilm microbial communities from Wishing Well Cave, Virginia, United States - WW16-25 | ecosystem: Environmental > Aquatic > Deep subsurface > Groundwater > Cave microbial mat | place... | reverse complement strand
CCGACTTCAGGCATGGAGGGCTTCAGCAAGTGGCGTGACATCCCGAGCGCGCAGCGCCTCGGGATGGCGCGACACTTGCAGGGCGGTTGGGGGGCCGTTTTTTACCCACAGATTCGGGAGAAGACCCTTATTTCCAAGCCCTTAGCCTGCATTTTTTACAGAGTGAAAAATGCAGGCTAAAAGGCGTCGGTGTGCATGATCACCTGGGCGCCGAGGTGATCCATTTTGAACGGCACCCAGACCTTGATGCCGGGCAACGCCGCCTGAATGCGTTGATGCTGATAAGGCGGCGCGAAAAACATGATGAAGCCGCCACCGCCGGCCCCCAGCAATTTGCCGCCGTAAGCGCCCGCCTTGAAGCCCGTTTGATATAAATCGTCAATCTGATCGTTGCTGATCCCTTTTGTGATCGAGCGTTTGATCCGCCAGCTTGCGTCAAGCAATTTGCCGATTTCCGACAAATCGGCGCGGGCATTGAGAAGTCGCAACGCCTCCTTCGCGATGGAATGGATTTCGTCCATGTGGGAGTTGCCCTTCTGAATTTGCTCGATTTGCGCCCCGGCCAGATGAGTGGCATCCCGCGTTTGACCCGTGAATCCAAGCAGGATATGTTCTTCGATGGTCTGGATATAATCGGGCGGAAGAATCAGGGGGGTGACTTCATAGTCGCCCGTCCGGTCAATACTGATGATCCGCAGCCCCCCATAAGCGGCAAAAATCTGGTCCTGAATTCCCACGTTCTCTTTCAGGATTTCCTGCTCGATCTTGATCGCCTGATTGGCCAGATCCTTTTTGGTCGGCATCACGTGTCGCATGGCATGCAGGCTGAGCAGAAAACCCACGGTGAATGTTGAGCTTGACCCAAGCCCCGATCTTGCCGGCAGATCGCCATCATGATGGATTTCAAGGCCGTCTTGAATTCCAAGATGAGAGAGGCATCCCCGGATCGAGGGATGCTGAATCTCCTGGTTTTCCTTCACCAATTCGGTGCGCGAATAAACAACCCGCGTTTTGTAGTCAAAAAAAGGCGGCAGGGTCCGGCACGAAATATAGCAATACCGGCGAAAAGTGGTGCCGATGACCAGTCCGCCATGCTCGGAAAACCATGTGTTGTAATCCGTGCCTCCCCCGAAAAATGAAAGGCGAAACGGTGTGCGGGTGATGATCATCGCTTGAATTCGTGTTCGGTTTCGGCCATAGTGAGAGGGAAGGACAATCCCTCTATCTTAACCTATCGAATCATGCGATAATAAAAAAATGGTTTCATTCCCCTTTGAATCTTCCGCAACCGCGTCCATAGGCGGCATGGATGTTCTTCTGGTGAATCCCGGCAATCGCGGCCAGATTTATCAGGACCTTGGCTCCAAATTGACCGCCATTGAGCCGCCCATCTGGGCCGGTTTCATGGCCACCTTCATGCGCAACCATGGATTTTGCGTGAAGATTCTCGACGCCGAGGCTCTCGAATTGGACCCGGAGCAAACCGCCGCCGAAATAGTCGCCGCCAGGGCCCTGCTGAATGTGGTCGTGGTCTTTGGCCACCAGCCGTCCGCTTCCACGCAAAACATGGCTGGCGCAAGCCGGATTTGTTCCGCGCTGAAAAAAATCGCGCCGACCGCTCCGCTCCTTCTGGTGGGCGGACATGTTTCGGCGCTGCCCGAACAAAGCTTGAAGGAAGAGGATGTTGATTTTGTCTGCCAGGGCGAAGGACCCTACACCGTTCTCAAGCTCCTGGAACTCATCAAAACCAACCGTCTCCATCAACTTTCGGAGGTGCCCGGCCTGTGGTATCGAGAAGGGGAAACGGTGAAATCCACCGCCCCTGCGCCTCTCATCGAGAACCTGGACAAGGACCTTCCAACCGTCGCTTGGGATCTTCTTCCGATGGAAAAATATCGGGCGCACAACTGGCACTGTTTCGATCACATTCATGAAAGACACCCTTATGCCGCGATTTACACCAGCCTTGGCTGCCCCTTTAAATGCACCTTCTGCTGCATCAACGCGCCATTCGGAAAGTCCAGCATCCGTTATCGCAGTCCGCAAAATGTGATCGAGGAGATCGGCGTGTTGGTTGAAAAATACAAGGTCAAAAACCTCAAGATCGCCGATGAGATGTTCGTTTTGAGCATTCCGCATGTGGAAGGAATTTGCGACCAGATCATTCAACGCGGCTACAACCTCAACATCTGGGCTTATGCGCGCGTGGACACGGTGAAGGACGGCCTGCTCCCCAAAATGAAACGCGCGGGCTTCAACTGGCTTGCGCTGGGCATCGAGTCCGGAAGCAAACACGTGCGAGACGGCGCCCACAAGCGGTTCACGCAGGACGACATTCGCGATACCGTTCGATCCATTCAGGCGGTTGGCATCAACGTCATTGGCAATTATATTTTTGGGCTGCCGGATGACGATCTCAACACCATGAAAGAAACCCTCGACATGGCCCTGGACTTGAACTGTGAATTCGCGAATTTTTATTCCGCGATGGCCTATCCGGGTTCCCCTCTTTATTCCATGGCGGTAAAGGAAGGCTGGCGTCTGCCGGCAAACTGGCATGGATATTCCCAGCACAGCGTGGACACCCTGCCGCTTCCAACCAGACATGTTCCCGCCGCCGAGGTGCTCCGTTTCCGGGATCAGGCTTTTCACACCTACTTCAGCAGTCCGAGGTACATCGACTACGTCAAATCCAAATTTGGCGCCGACACAGCCAGTCATGTGAGGGAAATGGCCGTTCACCGCCTCGAACGAAAATTTGTCTGATATACTGAATGGCTAACCCCAAAGAAAAGCCGGTCCTTTCCGAATCTGGAAAGGAACCTTCCTCGCGTTCCTCGCCGCTTTTTTTGATCCATGGAGACGATGACTTCCTCGTCAACGAGGAAGCGCGAAAAATCATTGCCTCCCTGACCCCGAAAGGGGCCTCGGAATTCAACCTCGAAACCATCGAGGGTCTTGCAGCCAATCAGGCGGAGGCCGAGGGTGTTTTCCGGCGCCTCTTTGAAGCGCTTCAGAGCCGCTCCTTTTTCGCCACGGAAAAGATCGTTTGGTGGCGCAACACGAATTTGCTCGGCTCAAGCTCCACGGCGGGGGCTTCCGCTGTTGCCGACTCGCTGGCAGCGTTGAACGATCTCCTCAAGGCCGGTTTGCAAGAGGGTTTCTCGCTGGTAATCACGGCAACCGAACTGGACGCGCGAAAGGCCATCGTCAACACTTTCAAACAACAGGGCAAAGTGGTCGCCTTCAAAGTAGATCCCTACAAACAGCAGGAAAACCAGGCAAACGCCCTTCTTTTCGCGCGTGAGACGGCTTCGAAACTCAACAAACAAATCGAGGAGGACGCCGGTTTCCTGATTGTTGAAATGGCGGCGGGCGACAGCCGGACCATCGCCTCGGAAGTCGAAAAGCTGGCGGTTTATGTTGGGGACGAAACCTTGATCCGCGAGCAGGATGTCCGAGCCATTGGAAGCTGGCGACCGGGAGGCGTTGTCTGGGATTTGCCGGACGCGCTTGCGGAGCGCAACCTGGGGAGGGCAATCCGGGTGTTGGACAATTTGATTTTCCTCGGTGAAACCCCGATGGGCCTGCTTTTCGCCCTCATCGGGCGGACCCGGTTGCTTTTGCTCATCAGCGTACTGGTTGAAAAAAAACTCATCAAAATCGGCGGCAACTACGCTTCATTCAAATCCCAGCTTGATCATCTTCCCTCGTGGGTCGCGGAAAATCTGCCGAAGGACAAAAAACTCAATCCGCTGGCCGGCCATCCTTTCATGCTCTGGAAAACTTCGTTGGGCGCCGGCAATTATACACGACCCGAATTGCAACAGGCCCTTGCGTCGTTGCTCGAATGTAATGAGCGAATGGTTTCAGGCGGTGGCGACCCGCGCAATGTCCTGGAGGAAGCGCTGCTCAAAATTTGTGTGAAGCCGTGAAGAATTCCAAAGCGCGGACGGAGCCATCCCAACCCCCTTATTCCCCACCCCCTCCGAACCCTCCCTATTCTCTGAATGGAGGGCTCGCCTCCGTGCGAGCCGATGGCGGACGCGAGGGACCGCGCCCCTCCGCCTCCTCCCAAATGCCGATGGACCTGATCACTTTCCCCCCGCTGGACCGCTTTCCATGGTTGGTTCACGGGTTTATCACACGACAACATGGAGTGGATGCCAACGGGCCACGAGAAGACGTGATCGCCTGTTTAAGAGAAGGTCATCGAATGGTTTTCACCACATTGGGAATTGAATGGAGCCATTTGCGGCTTCCTGAACAAGTTCATGGAAACTACGTCGAGGTTGTGGATGACAAGGAGACCGGGTCCCAAATCCGCAATCCGCACTCCGCAATCGCTAATGCCGACGGATTGGTGACCACCAGTGTAAACGTCCCCCTTGGCATTCATGTGGCGGATTGCTGCGCGGTTTTTCTGGTCGAGACACGTCATCGCGCCATCGGCCTGCTTCACTCGGGTCGCCGCGGCACGGAGGGAAATATCGTCCGCCAGGGAATCAGAGAATTGACGACTTTGAGCGGGGGAAACCCTTCCGATGTCGTGGCCGTGTTAAGCCCGTGCATCCACGGATGCTGTTACGACGTGGATTTTGTCGCCCAAATCGAACGGCAACTGCGCGATGAGGGCGTGGAGGAAGTCTGGCGTCATCCGGACTGCACCGGTTGTCACATGGACCGATATTATTCCTACCGCAAAGAAAAAGGTCGCACCGGCCGGATGTTGGCTTTCGCGATGATCCGGACAACCGCCGCTTGATCGGATCATCAGCTGAGAATCGCCTATTTCGATGCAGCCAGTTGTTGATACCACCGGTGCGCCCGGTTGTTTCATCATGAATGCAAACAATCCTGCCATCTTTCGTCAGCCGAAAATCTCCCTCCACGGCATCGGCGCCCTGATCCCATGCCAGGCGGAAGTTTACCGCTTCCTGCCCACTGCTCACCCCCTACGCCGCACTTCGACCGTGCTTTCCGTTGTTTGAAGCCGTTTGGCCGCGACCTGAAAAATCTGGTGGCCGGTGGTACGTAGCACCGTAAATTCGTAGCCATTGACCGCAAGATGTTCCCCTTCCTGCGGAAAATGGCCAAGCTCCTCAACCAGATATCCTCCCACGGTGGTCACATCCTCGGCCATCAGTTGAATGCCAAGAAGTCCCTCCACGTCGTGCAGGGGAAGTTCCCCGTGCAATCGGAACTCCGAATCGGAGATCTTTTGGAACATCAACGCCTCCTGGTCGAATTCGTCCTGAATATCGCCCACGATTTCCTCGAGAATATTTTCGAGCGTCACCATGCCGACAATGGTGCCAAATTCGTCCACCAGAATGGCCATGTGGATCCGTCGTGTCAGGAAGATGTTCAGCAGACGTTCCAGAGGCATGGTTTCCGGGACGAAAAGAACATCGCGCTTGATCGAGTTGATATTCGCCTGATTGCCCTGATCGTGCACCAGCCACATCAATTCCTTGAGATGCACCATTCCAACCACCTGATCGATGGCCCCATCGCATAGAGGGAAACGGGTGTGTCCGGATTGTCGCGCAATCCGAAGGTTTTCTTCGATGCTGCGGCCGGTGGAAAGCGAGACGATTTTGGTGCGATGCATCATCACCTGACGCGCCTTGCGGCGTCTCAATTCGAGCGCGTTCAGCAGAAGGGAGCCGGCAACCGGGGTCAACTGACGGGTCTGGCTTGATTGCTCCAGCAATGCCCGCAATTCCTCCACGCTGTGGGCCGCCTCTTGGGCGTTTTCAGGCCGCAGGCCGAGAACCCGCAGCAGACCGAGGGAGGCCGAATTCAAAATCCAGATGGCCGGGAAAACCACCGTGTGAAACACCCGCAGCGGCCACGCGATCCAGAGAGTCGTTTCCTCCGCTTTTTGGATGGCGAGCACTTTGGGCGCCTGTTCGCCCACCACGATGTGTAAAAAAGTGATGATCGCAAACACGAGGGCGGCGGAGACCGCGTGCGCCCAACCGGGTCCCATGTTGTCTTTTACAAAAAGAGGTTCAAAAAGATTCGCCAACGCCGATTCCGCAAGCCAACCAAGTCCCAGGCTTGTCATGGTGATGCCAAGCTGCGCCGCCGACAAATAAGCGTTGATGTTCTGGAGCAGGTGCAAACCGATTTTTGCTCCAAAACGCTCGTCTTGCGCCATGCGCGTCAGGCGCGGACGCCGCGCCTTGACCAGAGCGAACTCCGCCGCCACAAAAAAACCGTTCAACAAAACCAGGACGATCACGCCCAGCAATTTGATCGTTGTTAAGAGCCAATCATCCATGCCATCAGCAAAACACAACCCGGGCCCAGTCTCAAGCCGCAAGCGTCCAGCGCCTCCCCTTCAACTCCTTTCAGAGGCATCCCATGGAAAATGGATAAAGGGATGGGGAGCACACGCGGCTCGCGTGTGCTCCCCCAAGCCAAAAGTCATAAACTCACATCCACAATTCATTTGAGCCTCCCCTTCCTAAGAGGGGCAAGAAACTCCTTTTCACGAATTGTGGGATGGCTGTGAACTCCTTTGATAAAAATTTCGCGGTGTTGTATGTTCTCCAAAAACAATCAATGGGAATACGGGCGTGTTTCAACGATCGAAGTCCTCATTGCAAAAGGCGCTGATCTCAACGAAAAAATAGCTTTGGACGCACAGCATTAAAAGTCGCCGTTGGATATGCCTCGTGGGGTGGAAATAGCGGCGCAGCCGCAGACCTGCTCAGAAAAGCCGGGGCAAAGGAATAATTGGATTTTTTCAGATATTTCGACGATCGGTTGGCTGATCCATTCCGGGCAAGTCCGTTTTCCTATTGACTTCCGTGCCCGTTGTCTTCGAATACCGCGCATGTCGAAGAAATCGCCGCCGCTTGATTGCAAAACCATTTCACTCCTTCAATTGACCAATCCGGAACGGAACGAAAAGGCGCGCATCGCCATGGTCAGTTTACCGGTTCCGATGAACGCGAAACTGCCGTTGGGCCTTTCCCCCTTCCCAGAGGGATCTTGCCCTCGATCCGATGTGGCAACCCAGAGCGTGGACATCGTCTGGTGGCCCGATTCTCTCAGCAGAGGCAAACGGGTCCCGCGGCGTCGCCTCCTTTTTGCCATGAGCAGAAATCCGCTGCCACCAAGTTTTCATCTCGGAAAACCTCTTGCCTCCCTGTCCCCCGAAGCCTTGGCGAAGGGGGATCACCCCTCACCTCTCACCTCTCACCTCGATGTCAGCATTCCGATTGTCCACAAGGACCACGAAGACTGGCTTCCGCACGAAGTGGGCGAGTTGCGCTTTACGTCGGGCAAGAAAAGTTTCGGCCTGCGGCTCGGCTCTCTCTGGCGGAACGAATATCACTGGTGGGAATGGCTGCGTCTCGAAAAGCTCTGGTCGGGTCCTTTGGTAACCGCTTATCGGGTGGGCGGTTGCATCGAAACCGTCCCCTTGAAAAAGGAGGATTTCACCGCCGGGGACCCCAATCCCAACAAAGCGATCATTCCCACCGTCAACGCGAGGACAATTATCTGGTTCGCGCGTCGGAACGGCGCGTTCCAAAGGGCATTGCGCGGACGGTGCGGTTTGCGATCAGCCTGAGTAATGTCACGCCGACGATCAACCGTCTGGTTGTTCCGGAATGGTGGTTTGTTCGGAATCGGCGGCATCGCACTGGTATTGGATGGACCGTCACATGTGGCCGCGCTACGCCTACGGGCGCGATGGGTCCAGCATTCGCAGCCTGATTTTTTTGTGGGATTACACGGGCAAGGAAGACTATGGCTCCATGGCGCGCGAAGCGATCGGGCGCCTGATCCAATGTCAACAGGCCGATGGCTCCTATCGCGATCAGGGAAGCGGGACGGGCATCCATGGCGCAAGCCACATGCCGGTGAAACCCTGGATGGCAAGCCTTGCGAACGATCCGGTCATTGATTATCTGGAGAGAAATCCGGATGCTCCGGAATTGTGGCAGGCGCTGATTCGTTATGGCGACTTTCTGATGCGCACGAGCAGGGATGAAAACGGAAGAGTCTGGTGGCCCTACCAGGTGGCGTATGGCGACTCGCAATACGACCCATGGACCGAATTTCGTGATCCTCCCAGCAAGGGCAAACTGCCGGCTCATCGCGGATTTGCGCATGGACACAAGGCGAGGGCATTGAATGTTCTGACCCGTCACACGGGAAACCCCCGTTATTTTGACGCATGGCTCAAATTTTACAGCGCCTCGTGGGCGGAAAATATGCCGCCCAGAGCGGGCGATTACCATGTGTTCAGCAAATCGCTCCAACATCTTCCCTATGCGCAGGCGCATGCGTGGAATGCCCGATGGAAAAATGGGGCGTTGCATATCGCGCCGGTTCTCTCCACGCAACGTCCGGAATTGAAAGGAACGATCCTCACGCCCCTTGGCCCGGTCGCGCTGCATGTGTGCGCATCCGTCATTCGCGGCAAAACGCATAAGCGCTGGGTCATGGTCGAGCAGAAGGGCGACAAAAAAATCCGGGTGGTTGCAGCGCCTTCAGAATCCAGCCGTAAATAAGGCAACGCGAGTCATGCATTAAAAAATGCTCCTCGACCAGGCTTGGGACATTGCTTCGCAATGGAGCGGGTGAACGGAATCGAACCGTCGTGGCCAGCTTGGAAGGCTGGAGCTTTACCATTAAGCTACACCCGCAGGAAAGATGGATGAAGGATGAAGGATGAAGGATGAATTTGCAAGCTGCCTTTTTCTGAGGATATCTGCGCGCGTTTGACAAAAAATGGTGGATGAGGCACGCTGCTTTCAGTCTTGAAAAGATGAGCGCGCCCGCAACCCCAGCCGTCCCATTACCCCTTGACAGCTCATCGGCGGAAAATAAATCCCCGATGGGTCTGACCGCCCCATCCCACACAACGACGACGGGAACGGGTCAACGCATTCGGGCCAATTCCAAGTTTTTTTTCCAGGGTGGCCGGAAATATTTTATCAAAGGCGTTACTTATGGCCCCTTTGATCCCCGGGATGGCATCCATCTTCCCGAACGCAGCCGTGCGCGCGCGGACTTGGTTCAAATGCGGCAGGCGGGGATCAACACGGTTCGCCTTTATCATCCACCGCCCAACTGGTTTCTCGATGAGTGCGAGGAGGCGGGCCTCAAGGCTTTCATCGCAATCCCGTGGGAACAGCATGTCAGTTTTCTGGATGATCGGGAACGGCGCCGGGCCATCCGGCGGCGGATCACCGATGCGGTGTCGTCGACCCAGGGACATCCTTCGGTTTTTGCTTATGCGGTTGGCAACGAAATCCCGTGCGGCATCGTGCGATGGTATGGCTCGCAAAAGGTGGAACGCTTTATCGAGGACTTGATTGACGCCGCGAGGCAGATTGATCCCCGCCCCCTTTACACCTATGCCAACTATCCATCCACCGAATATCTTCTGCTCTCCTCGGTTGATTTTTATTGTCACAACATTTATTTGCATTGCCAGGCGGATTTTCAGCGTTATCTGGCGCGGCTGCAGAATCTGGCCGGCGAAAAACCATTGATCATTGGCGAATTTGGGTTGGATACCATCCACCATTCGGAGGAGGAACAGTCCCACATGCTTCGCTGGCACATTGAAACCGTGGCGCGAATGGGGCTGGCCGGTACGGTGCTTTTTGCATGGACAGATGAGTGGTTCACGGGCGGTCACCTTATCGAAGACTGGAAGTTTGGATTGGTGGACGCGCAACGCCGTCCCAAAAAAGCGTATTTTGAAGTGGAACGTCTGTTTAAAAACACGCCTCGCATCCGGTTGAATCGTTATCCATCCGTTTCCGTGGTGGTTTGCTCCTACAACGGCGGGCGGACGCTGGATGCCTGCCTCACTTCGCTGCTCCAGATGGATTACCCCGATTACGAGGTGATCCTGGTGGACGATGGTTCGACCGATGGCACGCCACGCATTGCGAAGGAATTTTCAGGGCAAAATCACCCCGAGGCGCTGCGCGTTTGGGGTGACCGCAGGGTCAAAATGATCCGCCAGGAAAACCTCGGGCTGAGCGTGGCGCGCAACGTGGGAATGCAGGCCGCGCGCGGTGAGGTCATTGCTTACACCGACTCGGACTGCATGGCGGACAAAGATTGGCTCTACTATCTGGTGGGGACTTTGGAACAAGGCGATTACGTGGCGGTTGGCGGACCGAATATATCGCCGCCGGCGCGGAACCTGGCGCAGGCTTGCGTGGCCGCCTCACCCGGGCAACCGAGCCATGTGCTCATTGGCGACTCGGAAGCCGAGCATATTCCGGGTTGCAACATGGCCTTTTACAAATGGGCCCTGGAATCCATCGGTGGGTTTGATCCCGAATATCGCAAAGCGGGAGACGACGTGGACGTTTGCTGGCGGCTCATGGCGCAAGGACACCGGATCGCGTTCAGCCCCTCCGCGGTTGTCTGGCATCATCGGCGCTTCACCTTGCGCGCTTATTTGAAGCAACAGGAGGGATATGGCGAAGCGGAGGCGTTGCTGCGCTTCAAGCATCTTGTTTATTTTGGGCCGACGGGGTCCGCCAAATGGCGCGGACAGGTCTATGGTGGCGCTCATTTTTCGTTGTTCCTGCAGCGACCCATTGTTTATCATGGAGTTTTTGGCATGGGCTTGTTTCAGTGTGTCTATCCGAAGCGCTCCTCGGACTTTGTCCAGCTCATGAGCAGTCTGGAGTGGAACACGTTCGCTTTGGTCGCCACGCTCTTTGCAATCCAGGCTCATCAGGGATGGTATGTTCCCGCCGCGCTTTGGGCGTGTTCACTGGGAGTGGGGATTTCCTACGGGCTGCGCGCGCGGGTCGAAATGCCTTACAGGGGATTTTGGAGCCGCGTCCTTGTCTCGTTGCTTGCCATCGCGCAGCCAATGTGGCGCGGTTGGGCGCGCTACCGCACCTGGATGCGAAAAAAACGCACGCCCGCGCCGGTTCTGGCCTCAACGTCTGAAACGCGCGATTTGAAGGTGATCTGGGACCGGCCGGCGCTGCTTTCCTTCTGGAGCGAATCCCGCCAGGGCGGGATCGGCCGGGAACATTTGCTTAAAGCCATCCAGATTCGCCTGGATCGCGAAGGCTGGAAATATTCCCAGGACACCGGTTGGACCAATTGGGACTATCAAATTTACGGCAATCGCTGGTGGCAGCTTCATCTCCTCACCGTCACCGAGGAACATGGCGACGGCAGACGATTGACGCGCGCGCGTCTGCATCCAAGTCCCACAACCTTCGCGCGGCTTGTTGGCATGGCAGTCGGAGTTATCAGCCTGCTGGCCTTTTATCAATTTTGCGCGAGAACGACCGTGGAGGGTTTTCAAGCGATTGGAGTGTGGTTCTGCATCGTGTCGCTCGGGTTGACTTATCTTGTGTTAAAGAGCGCCCGACTCCGCAAACGCATCGCGCAAATTGTCGAGCTTGCGGCTCAGGATTGCGCGCTAACAATCATCCAACGTCCACGTCAAAAAAACATGTAAACTTATGAACGTTTGTAAACTCGCGGAAAAAGAATGTGTGCCATGCAAAGGCGGCGTGCCGCCCTTGAAAGGCGCGGCCCTCCAAGAACTCGCCGGCCAGCTTGACGATTGGCAGGTGGTCAAGGAACATCACCTGGCCAAGACCTGCGAATTTCCGGACTTCGCCAAGGCACTGGCCTTCGTCAACCGGGTCGGCGAACTGGCCGAACGAATCGGTCACCACCCGGACCTGTACCTGGCGTGGGGCAAGGTGGGCGTGGAAATCTGGACCCACAAGATTGACGGCCTGACGGAAAGCGATTTCATTTTCGCCGCAAAAGTGGACGCGTTGCTGAAAGGATGAGTCTCCAGCCCCGGCTGGAACAAAAAAACATCACGGATGAAACCAGACACGCCAGATCACCAATCCGAGATAAGTCCCCGCAAGCGCGATGAACAAAGCCGTCAGCAACACATGCCCCACCACAAAAGCGCGGCCTTTTGGCCAGTCGGAATGACTGAAGTAAAAGAAGTCCACCAGGAGTCGTGCGGCCCAGAACAGGCCGATGAATGAAGCCAGCCCAAGCGCGGCGCGATCACCTCGCAATAGTTCATCGTGCAACACCAGCGTCAGGGTGCCGAACCCGATGATGGCGCCCACGGTGAATGCCCCATAGGTCCACATCAGTTTGCGGTTGAGCGGACTGAGTCGGGCAAGTTCCTCTTTCCACTTTAAACGGTGGGGAACCTGAAAACTCGCTCCCAGAATACAGAAGTGACCAATCCCCGCCA
>Ga0247727_10015918_pt1 | contig 12244 bp, 11 predicted proteins | sample WisWelCaveWW1625_FD_202498 | JGI IMG/M metagenome (GOLD analysis project Ga0247727, IMG submission 202498) | Biofilm microbial communities from Wishing Well Cave, Virginia, United States - WW16-25 | ecosystem: Environmental > Aquatic > Deep subsurface > Groundwater > Cave microbial mat | place... | reverse complement strand
CCTCCGAGCGCAGGAGTGATCTCCTCGAGCGCGGCCAGCGTGTCGTCCTCGCCCCCTTCACGAACCATCGCAGCCCAGGCGGCAGCGGCCTCGAACCACCCCCGCTGGTTTGCGGCCTCCCAGGCTTCCAGCAACTTCTCGCCTTCGCGCAGTCGCTCGCTGAAATCCTCCATTATCTCAACATCGATGCCCGCGCCGGGCGAGCGGTACCAGTAACCCAACACGCCGCGCAATCCGGGGTTGAGACGAAAGATGCGGTCGTACCACGCCCAGCCCGGATGGAATGTTTGAAAGACCACCTGCTTGGCCGATGTGAGTCCCGGCACAATCGCCCCGCTGCCGTGCATCTCTCGATGCCAGGTCGTCAGATGACCGCGCTCAGCCGTAGTCAGTCGCAGCCCTCTGGAGTAACGAAGCCCCAACACGGAGCAGCCCGCGATGATCACCCAGCGTGGGGTGTTTCGCCAGACCGGGCGAAAGCCCGGTGACCAAATGTCGGCGATGAAACGAATCGGTTTGTTGTCATCGTCGTCCTCGTGGTACCAGAGCTGGCCGTGACGCCAAGCGTGACTCGAAATGTAAAGAATGTCGGCCCAGTGACCGCTGTGACCTCCCAGTTCTATGATTCGACCGATCTGATCGGCCTGCGCTTGCGTAGCCGCGCGCCAGGCCTCGATGATCCCATTGTGAAACGCGCCGGCGATGGATGACAGCGCGGGCAGACTCCGCAGATCGCCGCTGATGTTGCGCGGCGAATAGTGCGTGATCAGCGGACGACGTGTGCCATCTACGAATGTCTTCGCGTCCTCGGTCTTCGTCCCGTCAATCGCCAGCACTTTGGCTCTGTGGTTGGCGCGACGATCCACGAACGAAACCGCGAAATCCATCGCCTCGTCTTTGGCAAAGCCTGGTTCGAGCAGCCATCCGTTGTAGGCGTAAAGCGCCTCCGAGTCCGATCCGTCGTTGAAGACCGCGTCGTCAAAGCCCATGTCCCGCAGTCGCTGGCGCAGCGCTGCCATGCGCATGGCGTTGCTGGTTGACGAAAAGATCGAAGAGAGGTTTTCCTGCACCAGCAGCAGGATCAAGCCCAGATCGCGCTCGACCGCGATGACCCCGCGCCCGACATCGGCATCGCGGTTATAAATGCTCTGCGCCCACGGCGTCAGCGGCGAAATCGGCGCTCCGCCCAGCAGCACAGGCCCCAGCCCGCCAAAAGCCGCTCGCGCATTCGGCTCCGTCGCGTCCGGATCGCCTCTGCCCACGTGGAAGCCTGCGATGGACGCCGCGTTCCAGACCTGCGCGAGGTAATAGCGCGTCGTTTGCGAGTCGGCGTTTATCAATTCGCCTTCGCGGATCACCTGGCCTTCGGTACCGACGCCGAAGACATCCGAGATAAACTGGCCGTTGATGATCGCGTCGGGTTTGCGCGGCATCTTCTCGACCGTGTCGGTCAAACCGAACTCGTGGCATTCCAGCACCGTCATATCGAAATGACTGGCATCGAGCACGACGAAGCGGAAGTCGCCGTCCCGCCCGCGAATGACGCCACTCGCGCCCATCTGCGTTTTGGCCAGCGCTGGAAAGTTGTTGCGGCGAAGCACATTCCTTCCGCGGAAACGCGAGACAGGGTGACGCGCCGGTCGAGCGGGCAGGGCCGCCACGGAAACCGACGGCGCGCGCTCAGCGTTGACATCGGCCACCGAAAGCTGCGGGCGCCGCAACCGCCCGTCGCGCGAGACGATCAGGCGATAGTAAAGCTGGCGGCTGCGCCTCATTCGCTCCCAGACCGCTTGCAGCAGCGTGTAAGTGGCGCGTCCGGTTGGCGCTTCCAGATGTCGCCCCGCCACACGCTGCGCTGAGCCGCCAGGGCGCGGCGCGATGCGGTCATCGCCGAACCAACTGTCGAAGAAGTTGGCCTGAGTCCGGCGCGACGCGTTGGCGCCGTTGAGCAGCAACGCGCCGGTCGCCACCTGCACGGCGTAGAAACGGTAGCCACCCGTCTCGATGCGAAAGCTCGGCGGCGGGCCGTCGGGCGCAAAGCTGGTTTGCGTCGGAGTGATCCGCATCGCTTACGTAATTGTCACCACCGGCGGTGTCTTGGTCGCGTCAATCGTGACGATGCGCGGCACCAATCGCGCCGGCGGCGGCACGGGTTTGAGCGTCGTGCGCAGCAGGCTCGATCCTTCAGCCGAATGCGAATAGGTGTTCGACGTCTTGTAATTGACGTGCGAGCTGAAGGTCGTCGAGACCGAAGCCGAGCCGAACAGGAAGCCGCCGCTCGCTTCGGCGCTGACTTCGAGCGAGGCCCCGAACTCGAATTCCGAAGAACCCGACGTGCGATGCGAGATCGAAATCTTGATCTCGATGATGGACTCGGTGAATTGGTAGAAGGTCGGCAACAACCCGGCTTGAAGCAACGTGAAGGTCGCGGTATCGCCAAGCTCGGATCGCACATTGATGCCGGTGACCGGCACATTACTTCCGCCGGCGTTAACGTTTTTCGCCGGCCCGAATTCGATGATCTCGAAGATTTCAGGGATCACCTTCACTGTGGCTTTGGCCAGCGCGCGGGCGGTCTCGATCGAAGCGGCGTCGAGTTTGCGCTGGCCTTGCGCGATGGCGTTGGCCATCTTGAAGATCATATCGGGAAATGGGACATCCAGTAATTCTTGGCCGATAGCCATTAGTCACCTCCTAATTGCTTTGATTACAAAACAGGGTTGATTTGTTTCGGGAACGGTTCAACCGCCCCCGTCTTCATCACGCACAGGCCAGCGCAGAGGCCGATAACCGGGTGGAAACCGGTCCTCCGTGGCTTGCGCCGAATCGCCAGTCGGTGGCGCGCCACTGCCGCGGCTGGCGAGCTGGAGCGCGACGTTTTGGGCGAACAACTGTCTGAGCGCGGCCGCTCCGGGCGCGTTCGGATCGAGCGTCACTCCGCCGACGAAATTGACCAGATGATGCGACTGGATCGCGCTCAAATATCTCTCGTCGAATGCGACGATGAGCGACCCGTACGAGCTGGCCATCAGGATGAACCCGTTGCAGGCGGCGACGTATTCCGCGATGGTCTCGCGCGCCTGGTCGTCGGCGTTATCTTTCGGATGCACCAGGTATATTTGAACAGCCATTGTCCGTTTCTCCTTTACGCCGTTACGGCCAGCGGCTCGGTCAATCTTTGGCGCGCGCGCTGGCAGATTTCCGCCGCGACGCCCTGGTCGGTCAGCATCAGGCGGCAAAGCTTCGCCGCCACCGCCGTATCGGCGGATTCCAAAGTCAGTTCCGGCCACAGCCTCGCCTGCTGACTCTGTCGCGCAACGCCTATACACGGCACGCCAAGCTTTGCGGCCTGAACGGCCAGCAAAGGATCGGAGCTGCCCAGATCAATCGCGAGCGTGCTGGCGGCCAGGTACTTTCGGTATACAGGGGTGTTTGCGGGCACGGATTTGGATCGAATCGTTTCGCCTGTGTCCGGATCGTAACCGAGATCGAGCGCCGTCGGCGACCAGGAGCTCAAGCCGGGAAAGATGCGGCTCAAGGCCTGGACAACCGGCACATCGCAATGGCCGGCCAGGTAAACGCCGCCTGTCACGCGGCTCTTCGCCAGTTTGGGGTCGGCTGGCGGAAGCGTCACCGGAATGGTCAGCGTTCGCTCGAAAGCTTGCGCGTCACGAAAGACTTCGGCCGTCAATTGACCGGCTTTGCTCTCGACCACGTTGACGGTGATCTGCATGTTGTCTACAGGCGTTGGCAGCGCGCGACGTACAGTTGCGGCCAACTCTGCCGGCCCATCGGTTCTTCGCTGTTGGAGAGTGACGCGAGTGGCCGCCGCGGGGTAGCGCATGGCGTTGCGCAGCCGTGGTACTTCGCGCTGCAAAAGCTCGCGCCATTGCGGCGTGATCCGCGCCCAATCGTAACCTTCGGCGAAACGCCGCGCGGCTTCGGATTTCGCCCGCAGCGATTCGCGGTCACGATAGAGCCGTTCCAGTTTGGCGACCGCGTCATCAATATCAATCAAAGCGCGCCGCAGCCCGAATTGATCCTGCAGATAATGCTCGACGCTGATGGCTTTGCCGTGTCCGAGCGTCAACTCACGGCTCGCGGTATAGTCGGACGCCATAGGGACTACGCCCGCCGAAGCCGCTTGCAGCGTGGGCAGCCCGAAGCCTTCGCCCAAGCTTGCGAGCAGGTGAATATCGGCGGCCTGATAGATGGCGGCCAGTCGCGCGAGCGACAGACCTTCGGCAATCTTCATCCCCGCCGTCACCCGAACTTTGTCCTCCAAATCGAGGAAGGCGATGTCGGATCGCAGGTCGTAGAAATATTCCGGCGTTCGCGCCGCCGGGTCGTTCGGGTCGCAGTGCAGGTGGAGCAGCGCGTCGTCTTTGCCCGCCGAAAAGCGGCGGAAGATTTCCAGCAGCCGTGGAAGTTGCTTGCGCGGCTGGTTGCGAGCGTCCGAGAGGATGACGAATTTGCCTTCGTAGCCGAGCGCGCGTTTGGCGGTGGTTTTGTCTTCCGGCGGTTTGAAGACGCTGGTCTCGACGCCGTGTGGAATGTAAGCCGGCTGCACGCCATTGATCCGGCTCACGTCGCGCCCGTACTGGCTCATTGCGATCGGCAGGTCAACGGTCTTCAGGATGTGAACCCAGCTCGGCGGCAATTGCCCGTCACCCAGATCGCCGTCAATCGGGTAGTAGAGCGCCCAGGGAATGCAGGCCGTGCGCATGAAGTTGGCGATGAGCGGATGCGAGATGAAGGTCAGCCACCAGACGTCGGCGAGCGCCACCAGGACATCGGGTTGAATGCGGCGCAGATAATTCAACAGCACGTCGGCGCCGAAGCCGTCGTAGCGGACGGGGTAGAGAGTGCAGTTCCGCCATGGCGCCGGCTCGCCGCGCGCCTGCCAGCCGAGAATCGAGACCTGATCGCCGTAGTCGGCGAGTCCGGCGCAGACGAACCGCGTCACATTCCCGAACCCCGAAGGCGAGGTCGGACTATCGGACATCCACAGTATCTTCACGGCAGGAAGCCCTCGACAGAAACTCGGTTAGACAAGTGAGAAATGCTATCTTTACTCGTGGGCAACGTGTTTGAGCGACGTGTGTAGCGGGGGATGCCTGTCTTTAATTCGTCATTCGTCCGGCTTATTTGTCTATCGCTTTATGGCTGCTTGCTACTGCTTCATCTATAATGACGCGCGGAAAGTATCCGAATCCCATTTGAGTGTCAAGAAGAACCCGGGGAGGACAATGTTATGGCAGAAGCACTGGCAGACGCCGCAATGATCACACCGACCAGACCCTTCAACCTGCCGCCGCCGCCGACTTTCAATTCAGTCGAAGAGGAACGGCTGCATCGCAAACAACGGCTGGCCGCCGCGTTTCGACTCTTCGCCAAATTCGGGTTTGACGAAGGCGTCGCCGGCCACATCACCGCGCGCGACCCGGAAATGGCCGACCATTTCTGGGTCAATCCGTTCGGCGTGGATTTCAGTCAGATTCGCGTTTCGGACCTGATCCTGGCCAATCACAAAGGCGAAGTCGTCGAAGGCGAATATCCGGTCAACACCGCGGCCTTTGCGATCCATTCGTCGGTTCACGCCGCGCGGCCCGATTGCGTGGCCGCCGCTCACGCGCATTCGATGTATGGCAAAGCGTGGTCCGCGCTCGGACGGCATCTCGATCCGATCACGCAGGACGCCTGCGCGTTTTACGAAGACCACGGCGTCTTCAACGATTACACCGGCGTCGTTTACGATCCGGCTGAAGGCGCGCGCATCGCCGATGCGCTGGGCAATTACAAAGCCGTCATTTTGCGCAATCACGGGTTGCTGACGGTAGGCCAAACAGTTGACGAGGCCGCGTGGTGGTTCATCACGATGGAGCGCAGTTGTCAGGCGCAGCTTCTGGCCGAAGCCGCAGGCGAGCCTTACTTGATCAGCCACGAGAACGCCAAGCTCACTTGCCAGCAGGTTGGCTCGCAGGTCGCGGGTTGGTTCCAGTTCCAACCGCTTTACGCCCGCATCACGAAAGAGCAACCCGATTTGTTTGAATGAAATGGCGCCTGGCGCCCGGCGGCCGGGCACCGGGCGCCGACCACCGTCTTCAGAACCAGATCGTGAACTGCGTTGGCCCGCCTGCCTGGCTTTCCAGCGAAAACTCGAACCCGTGCTGATCCAGAATCTCCTGCACGAGCGTCAACCCGATTCCCTGTCCATTGCCTTTGGTGCTGAAAAATGGCGTGAAGAGGTTTGCGCGCACTAAGGGTGAAATGCCGCAGCCGGTATCTTCGATTACAGCGAAACTCTTTCCGGCCTGGTTGCCCAATCGAATTGTGACCGTGCCGTCTTCATCTATTGCTTCAATCGCGTTCTTCAGCACATTCACGAAGACCTGCTCCATTTGACTTCGATCCAAACTCACCGGAACAGGCTTATCTTCAATCTCAAATCTCAAATCAATCGGCCGCTTCGCGCACTCGGACTTGAAAAGGAACGCGACGTCCTCGATCAGTTCCTGCAAGTCACATGATTGCCGGTTCGGCGGCGGCAATCTGAAAACATCCGCGAAGTTGCGCATGAACGTGTTGAGTTGATCGGTGCGTCCGATGACCACGTTGACCGCCGTCTCGAAATCCTGGCGGTCTTCGCCGCGCAATTGATCGGAATAATGCAGGAGTGAGTGGAGCAGGGAATTGGCCGAACCGACCGAATTGTTCACCTCGTGCGACATCATCCTGATCACTTTCTCGTGGGCGGTCTTCTCGGCCTGTCGCAATTCTTCGGTCAACTCTTCCATCAGAATGAAGTCGCGCGTGAAGCCGCGGTCGAGGAACTGCGAACGCTGGCATTTCACGCGCCGCCGTCCGAGCAGAGGAACGATCTGCGGCTCGCCGAGCTTGAGGTCGTCGAGCGATTGGGCAAAAGCCGATGGCAATTCATTGAGCTTTTTGCCGATCAAATCCGCCGCATCCTGTTGCAGCATGCGTTCAGCCGCCCGGTTGAGCATGGCGATGCGGCCGTCGAAATCGAGTGTGACGATGCCCGAAGGCGAAGCGCTGAGGACTTTGTCGAGAAAATAGTTCTGCTCCTGCATCCGCACGCGCTCTTCGCGCAGGCTGTCGGCCATCCGGTTGTAGACCTGCACCAGATGATCCATCTCCGGCTGGCCGATTTCGCGGAAGCGCGAGGTGAAGTCACTGTCTTCGATGAACTGCGCCCCGGTGTTGATCAGCTCGATTGTGCCGAAGAGGTTGCGGATAAGCGCGACGCCGGCGGCCAGCGAGATGACGAAGAGGGCTTCGACCGCGAGCAGCCAGAGGGGATGTTTTAAAAGCAGGTAGATGGCGACGCCGGCGAAGAGCAGATGGACGAAGATGAGGTAGAGGATGAATTTCAGCCGGAGGCTGATGTTGAGGCGTGCTTTCATTTGCCGTAGATCGAATAGATGAGCAGGCAGGCGTACACGACCATGATCACGCCGGGCGCGCTGAATTCCCATGATCTCTCAACCTTCACGCGCGACAGCATTCTCAACCCGTGTTTCGGGTAGACGAAGTAGATCAGGCTCTTGATGCAGTAGCCCCAGCCGATGATCGTCAAGACCATCGGGATGCCGTGCCAGACGTTGTGGAAGGCTACGATCAATGCGCCCATCGGCAGGTGTATAAACGCGGTGATGAAGACTCCGGTCTCGCCTTTCTCGCGCAGCCTGATAAAGAACTCCGCCCACGCGCGGGGCTGGAAGATGTGCGACAGGCCGATGACCAGGAAGCAGATGATCGTTAGCTTTTGGATTGCGAGTTCCATAGGCTGAACAGCCTTTAGTAGAGGCTCATGATTTGCTTCAATCCGTCTTCGACCTCGCTCATCAAGGAGTCAGACAATGTTGATACGTATTCGGTCAGCCGCGTTTTGTCCACAGTGTAAAGTTGGGAGACATTGACAACGCTGTCGTATTCGAGACCGGAGAGAGTGTTCAGCAGGAGGACGTTACCCGGGGCGCGGGCAAGTCTGAGGTTGGTGGTGATGATGGCCACGATTACTGTTCGAATCCGGCTTTTATTGAAGTGAGTGCTCTGGATGACCAGGACGGGCCGCCGCCCTCCAGGCCCTGAATCTACCGGAGGAGGCAATGTTGCCCACCAGATGTCGCCCCGTGTTATTTCCATTCCTCTTGATCAAGCGTTTCAAACTGCAATTGCGTCATTACCGGATCAGGCGAAGAATCTTCATGCTCGTAAAGCTCATTCAGCCTGCGTGTGATTTCGGATTCGCCATGCGATTCCAGGAAGCGATTTATCGCTTGCAAACAAAGCTCGTTGATTGAAACGCCAAATTTTCGCGCCAACTCTTCAACACGCGGAATTGTTTCGGTTGGAAGTGTGATTGCGATTTCCATAGCAAAAGTATAGCCCTCCCACGCCTGACCGGTAAAGCTACGATTTGATTCCGAACTTCTCAAACCGGCGATACAACGCCGCCCGGCTCAACCCCAACGCCTCGGCGACTTTGCTGATATTGCCGTCGTAATGCCTCATCGCTTTGACGATCATCGCCTTCTCCATATCGTCGAGCGTCATCGCGCCAACCTGCGGCAACGAGTCTCTGCTCTCCTCGTGCGCGTCCATCTCCATCGCCAGCCCGAACTCTTCGACCGCCAGCGTGTCTTTACTGCTGATGAGCAGAGCGCGCTCGATGGTGTGGCGCAGTTGGCGGATGTTGCCGGGCCACGGCTGATTGCGCAGCCAGCGCATCGCCGAGTCGCTGATCGTCAGACCCACGCGGCGATAGACCTTCGCCAAATTTTCGAGGAAGTGGCCGGCGATGAGCGGGATGTCGGTTGATCGTTCGCGCAACGGCGGCAGATGAATCGCAATCAGATTCAAACGATAAAGCAAATCCTCGCGGAATTGTCCCGCCGCGACCATCTCGGCCAGGCTACGGTTCGTCGCCGAAATCACGCGCAAGTCAACCGACCGCGTCTGGCTCGAACCGAGAACTTCGTAAGTCCGATCCTGCAAAACGCGCAGCAGCTTCACCTGCGCGCTCGCGTCCAGGTCGCCGATCTCGTCCAGGAAGATCGTCCCGCCATCAGCGGTCTCGAATCTTCCCTTTCGATCCGTCTTCGCGTCGGTGAACGCGCCCTTGACGTGGCCAAACATCTCGCTCTCGAACAACTGCGCGGGGATGCCGCCAAGGTTCACTTTGACGAACGATTGGTCGCGGCGATGGCTGTTGCGGTGAATGGCGCCGGCGATCAGCTCTTTGCCCGTGCCGCTTTCGCCGGTGATCAAGACCGAAGCGTCGGTGGCCGCGACGCGCCCGATCAGTTCGAGCACGCGCAGGAACTTCGGGTCTTCGCCGACCAGCAGGCCGAAATCGTAATGCTGATCGAGTTCCGCGCGCGTCGGCGTGGGGCCGTGTTTGCGTTGCGCGGCGGCCAATCCGAGCGCCGTGTTGACGGCCTGGATGATCTGCTGGTGCGTCCAGGGTTTGGTGATGAAATCGGAAGCGCCGGCGCGAATGCCTTGCACCGCCAGATTGATCGAACCCCAGGCGGTGATCAGGACGACGGGCAGATCGGGCTTGCGCGCTTTGATCTGCCGCAGCAGTTCGATCCCTTCCTCGCCACTCGTCGTGCGCGAGAAGTTCATGTCCTGCAGCACGAGTTGGAACTCATCTTTTTCGATTTGCGCGAGGGCTTCGGCGGGCGACGAAACGGAATGTGAGCGATAGCCCGCTTGTTTGAGCAACAAGCCAAGCGAAGTCGTCACCGACGGATCGTCGTCAACGATAAGGATGGGTTGATTGGCTGTGAGTCTCATTGTTACGTATAGGGCAGGAAGGTGATGCGGTCGTCAACCTCGTTCGGCAACGAGGCCAGCGCCAGGAGGAGCAACTCGTCAATTGTTTCGCCTGTTGTCATGTTCGGATTGAGAATAAAGATTCCTGGCACGTGTCGGCCCAGCGCCAGATGGTCGTCCAAATGAACTGGCATCGTATGGCGGTTGCTGGTTACCAACACAAAATCACGGTCTTCGCACCAGATCAGAATGTCGGGATCGGATGTGCTTTTCTTCGGCGCGCCCGCATCGCCAACCTTCCAAATGGTCAACTCCGGCGCTCGCCGCAACATCTGTGTCTGGTACAACGGATCAACGTGTTCATCCAACAGATATTTGAGACTCATCGCGTAATGTGGGCTTTGCTTGCTGACTGAGACGCCGCCCACTCCTCCACGGTTTTGCCCTCCGCCTTTAGTTGCGCTTTCAACTGGCGCAAGCGCAGCATCCCCGGCGTCGGATTTTGCTCCTGCTCTTTGCGCATGCGGTGGCCCCATTCAAGCCAATCCTCCAGATACTTCGTGACCGCTTCCTTGTTGTGCAGGTAATAGAGAATCGTGGCGTAAACCTGCTCCAGCGTCAGCGTGCGAAAGCGGTCAGCGATCTCTTCAGGCGTCTGAGCGCGATGGATGTATTCGTACAGGATGGTCTCGATCCCAATCCGCGAGCCTTTCAGGCGAATGTCATCGGATCGCTGAAAGTCAAAATAATCTTCGAGTTGCATAATTCACCTCCGGTTCTACTCGTAGTGCAATGCTTCTGCCGGATGAACTTTAGTCGCCAGCCTGCTCGGATACAAGCCGCAGATGGTCGTCAACAGATAGATCACCGCGACCGAGAGGATGATGCTCCACGCATAGACTTTGGCGCTGATCCAGCCGATCACGTCGAGCAGCGGGAATTGAATTACGACCAGCACACCGATGAGCAAGCCGAAGGACGTGATAACGAACAACTCGCCGAGTATCTGTTGATAGATGCGCCGCGCGGTGGCGCCTTTCGCGCGGCGCAAACCGATCTCCTTCGTGCGTTGCGTCACGTTCAGCCAGAGCACTCCGGTCAAACCGAGCGCGACCATAATCATCAGGAAAGCGGCGATCACGCCGACGACGATAATTGGGATCAGTCGTCGTTGGAACGCTTCGTCGCGCAATTCAACCACCGGCTTGATCTCGAACGACCAGCTTTTGGCGACGGCTTGCAATCGCGCCGCCAGCTTCTCTTCGAACGCGCGCGTCGTGCCCGGTCGCAGCTTAACGAGCAGATTGCGCGGCGGACGCTCCTGCGGGTCATTGAGGTTTTTGCGTTGAAAGACCACATTCTCGACATCGGCGAACTCGCCGCCGTGACGAAAGTCCGTGACCACGCCGATAACGCGCCTCTCGGTGGCGTCTCCAACGTCCGGGATGCGTTTGCCGACCGGGTCTTCGTCGCCGAAGATTTCGTGGGCGAGCCGTTGGTTGATCACCAGCGGCTGCCAATTCGCCCCGTCGTCCTCTTTGCCGAACCAGCGGCCGCGCGCGAGCGTCAAGCCCGTGACTTTGCCATAATCATCGGTCACTTCGTTGCGGCGAAAACCAACATCGCGCCCGCTCAGGCGAAAGGCGCCGAAGCTTCCGCCGAACGTGAACAACTGAGTGTGCGCGCCGGCGGCAGCTTCGATCTCCTCGAACTCTCTCAACGCCAAGTAGAGTTGCCGCACCATCTCCACCTGTTCCGGCGAATGGTAATCGTCGGAAGCCTGCTTCATATCAATCCAGACGTTCCAGACATTCTCGTAGCTGAAGCCGAGCGGCTTGCGGTAATTGTCGGTGTAGTAAACGGCCTGCACCATCACGGCGAAGAGCACCAGGAACGAGAAGAAGATTTCGAGCGCGATCAGAAAATTGGCGCGCTTGCGGTTCCAGACGATTTTGATGAGATGCTTGATCATCGCGCCACTCCTTTCAACGCTTCGACCGGATGCAGCCGCGACATCTTCCACGCCGGATAGACGCCGGAGAAGAGGCCGAAGAAGATGGCCATCAGCAACCCGTAAAGAAAGATGCGGTAGTTGAGCTGGAACTCGGCGTAAGGCAGCAACCCGCTGCTCGTGATTGCGCCGAGCGCCAGCCGCGAAAGCCCAAAACCGAGCGCGCCGCCGACGAGGGTGAGCAACAGATTTTCGACGATGAATTGACCGACCAGCGTTCGTGATGAGGCGCCGAAAGCTTTGCGCACGCCGATTTCGCTGGCCCGCTCCATAATCCGGCTGATGTTGATGTTGATCAGGTTGATCGTCGGCAGAAGCATGAACAGAATCGCCGCGAAGATCAGTCCGATGAAAAAGCGGCGCGGCTGCGATTCCATGTCATTGGTTCCGAAGAGCCGCGCGGTGAATTCAAAGAATGTCTCCGCCGCG
>Ga0247727_10015917_pt1 | contig 12245 bp, 2 predicted proteins | sample WisWelCaveWW1625_FD_202498 | JGI IMG/M metagenome (GOLD analysis project Ga0247727, IMG submission 202498) | Biofilm microbial communities from Wishing Well Cave, Virginia, United States - WW16-25 | ecosystem: Environmental > Aquatic > Deep subsurface > Groundwater > Cave microbial mat | place... | reverse complement strand
TGCTTCAAGACGGAACCCTCAGAGGTGTCCACGCGGTTGATGCCAATACAATTGTTGCTGTTGGGGAGGCAGGGACTGTCATACAAAGTACTAATGGCGGTACCGACTGGCATTTTCGATCCACCGGCACAACTGCTCATTTGAATGAAGTAACATTCATGGATCTTGATGTTGGCGTGGCCGTTGGTGAAAGCGGGACAATCCTTCGCACGCCGAACGGAGGAGGCATATGGTCGGTTCAGACGAGCGGCACGACAAATTCGCTACTCGGTGTGGGACATGCGGGTGGTCTCGAGTTCACGGCGGTCGGCTCTCTCGGAACAATTCTCCGGAGCAATGACGGCGGCCTTACCTGGACCGCCCAGACCAGCGGAACAACCCAATCACTTCACGCGGTCTGCTTCACCAGCCCGGATGAAGGTATCGCTGTCGGCAACCTCGGGACAATCCTGCGGACAACTGATGGTGGCGCCACATGGATTCCTCAGACGATTGCGACAACTGAGCTCTTGCGCGGATGCGCGTTTGTGAACGCGAACGTCGGTGTCGTGATCGGGACGAATGGCATCATCGGGCACACCACTGACGGCGGCACCACATGGACCATTCAGAGCAGCGGCACGACAGCATTTCTCAGGGGTATTTCGTTCGTCGATTTCAACAATAACACCGGAATCGTCGTTGGGGGTGACAATATCGGAACTACTCTTGGTCCTCCCATCATTCTCCGGACGACCGATGGTGGACTGACCTGGACCGAAATCGTGCAGGATGCGGCGACATTCCTACTCACTTCGGTCTCCTTCAGTGACCTGAGTCTGGGAACGGCCGTTGGTGGATGGGGGCACATCATTCGCACTACTGACAGCGGACTGACCTGGACGAACCAGGCCGGCGGAGGCGCATCGGACAATCTGTATGCCGCAGCTTTTGGAGCAAGTGTTGGCACCGTAGCAGGGTCGCTGGGCAACATTTTTCGCACGGTGAATGGAGGTGTCACATGGGTGAACCAGGAAAGCGGAACCGAGGATATCATTCATGGACTGTCATTCCTCAACCCCAATGTGGGGACAGCAGTGGGAGGCAACGGTACCATCCTTCGTACGGTGGATGGGGGGGAGACGTGGGTAAGTCAGGTGAGCGGAACATTGGTGTTTCTCTTCGAGGTTTCCTTCACTGACTCCAACACCGGAACCGCGGTGGGGGGCAGCGGCACAATTCTCCGCACGGTTGATGCAGGCAATATCTGGACAGTACAAACCAGCGGTACGACCGAAGATCTCTACGGAGTTTCGTTCACCAGCCCGACAGCGGGGACTGCAGTGGGTGCTACAGGGACGATTCTTCATACGCTTGACGGGGGCGGCAGCTGGAGTCTGCAGGTCAGCGGAACTTCGAGAAACCTCTGGGCTGTTTCCTTTATCGATGCGAGCATTGGGACTGCGGTTGGAGGGGGAGGTACGATCTTGAGAACAACAAATGGCGGGACAACCTGGACTCTGCAAACTTCGGGAACCACGGACGATCTTTTCGGGGTTGCGTTCACGAATGCCAACAACGGGACCGCTGTGGGAGAGAATGGAACCGTCCTTTATACAACGGACGGCGGTGACACGTGGACGGCGCAGGTGAGCGGGACCGGAAGGATATTGAACGCAGTGTTCTTTATCGACGCCAATGTTGGGAGCGCAGTGGGTGAGGCGGTAACCGTCATCCGGACCACGACAGCTGGAACGGGTGTTGAGCCTCCGGTGGTGCCATCGCTCGTTTCACCTGCGAATGGATCTGTGGTGGGAGCTGACCCTCTTCTCGTCTGGAGCCCGGAAACCGGTGCCCTTTGGTACACGCTGCAGGTTGGACTTGACCCAAACTTCAGAACTGTGCGCTTGAACCGCACAGATCTCGATTCCGCCGACTATCGACTGAACAATCTTGAGAATGGCGAAACTTATTATTGGCGAACGAGTCAGACGGACAGTACGGGCACTAGTGGATGGTCCGAGACCTGGAGTTTTTCCGTGCTGATCACAGATGTGGAGGAATCGGACGAGACTCCGGCGGAGTATAGTCTGAGCCAGAATTATCCGAACCCGTTCAATCCGAAGACGATCATCGGATTTGAGATGAGAGATTTGGGATTTGTGATTTTGAAGGTCTACGATGTCCTCGGTTCTGAAGTGGCAACCCTCGTGAGCGAGAGACTCACTCCCGGGACATACACGAGAGAGTGGGATGCCGTCGGCCAGCCGAGCGGAGTGTATTTTTACCGTTTGACTGCTGGGGAATTTGTGGAGACGAAGAAGTTAATTCTGATGAGGTGAGAGGAACACATGCCGCCATGAAAGCCCCGACATTCCGTTGGGGCTTCCTTGTTGTTGCGTGACTGAGGTTCTAACCATGGAACTGCAGGGAGGGCAATGATGGTCGCTCCCTTCATGCCAAAAGGAGAGGAGGTTTTGAGTTGGGCGCTATGTCGCATTGCTGACGGTTTCCATGCTTTTCACGCGGCTGAGAGCGAAGAAGAAAGGGGGAGAGAAGCCCGGGGATGAGAAGAGCTGAGTTCGGGGAAATGGGTGAGTCCAATTAAGAATTGACCATTGTCGATCCACTATTATCCACTATTGTCGATTCCAGAGCCCACTCGAATCGGGACCTCCCACCCGGACCGGTAGAGTACTTTTGGTCGGTCTTGACAACGCCGTTTCACCTTCCTACCTTGGGGTAGGTTTCCCGCTTTCCCTTTCATGGCAACGCAATCCCGGGTAACCTTTATCCGGGAAGTTCGACAGTTGGAAAAGGAATGGGCGACGCCTGCGACTGATCAGGTGTGTTCCTTTCATTAGCCCTCCAGACACCGGCCCGTTCTTCAGTTGTTCTTACCAAACGCCAAATCTATCTAACAGACGGTGACGTGTGTCATGAAGCGCATCTTCATCCTATTATCCCTTCTCCTCCAATGGCCCGAAGGGCTCCTTTGGGAGAGTCCTTTCGGACTTGTTCCCTTCTCCCTTTTTGCCCAGGGCTGGCATGTGCAGAATCCTGCCCCACTCTACAGTGTTTGCTTCGCCGATGCCAATGCCGGCTGGGTGGTCGGAGACTTTGGCACCATTCATCACACCACAGATGGTGGAACATTCTGGACTATTCAAGCAAGTGGAACGTCAAACAATCTGGGATCCGTCTTTTTCACTGATGCGAACATCGGCTGGGCGGTAGGAGACGCTGGCACGATTGTCCACACGACTGATGGCGGAACAAGATGGATGGACCAAACAAGTGGAACGTCGACCAATCTGGGCTCTGTCTTTTTCGCTGATCCGAATACAGGTTGGGTGGCAGGAGATGCTGGCACAATTGTTCATACGACCGATGGCGGGACAACGTGGACCGTCCAAACAAGTGGAACGTCAAACGATCTGGGCTCCATCTTTTTCACTGATGCGAACATCGGCTGGGCGGTAGGAGACGTTGGCACGATTGTCCACACGACTGATGGCGGAACAAGATGGATGGACCAAACAAGTGGAACGTCGACCAATCTGGGCTCTGTTTTTTTCGCTGATCCGAATACAGGTTGGGCGGCAGGAGATGCTGGCACAATTGTTCATACGACCGATGGCGGGACAACTTGGACCGTTCAAATAAGTGGAACGTCGACCAATCTAGGCTCTGTCTTTTTCGCTGATGCGAACATCGGCTGGGCGGTAGGAGACGCTGGCACGATTGTCCACACGACTGATGGCGGAACAACCTGGATGGCCCAAACAAGTGGAACGGTGAGAACATTTTACTCCGTTTTTTTCGCTGATGCAAATACAGGCTGGGTGGTTGGAGCGAGCGGTACCATTCTTCACACAGTAAATGGTGGAACAACTTGGTCGATTCAAACAAGTCCCAGGTTGAACCACTTCCCCTCCGTCTTTTTCATTGATGCGAATACGGGCTGGGTGGTGGGAGACCCTGGTATAATTCTTCATACCACCAACGGCGGGACAACCTGGACAGATCAAATTAGTGGAGTGATGGCTCACTTCTACTCTGTCTTTTTCACTGATGCAAATACGGGCTGGGCGGTTGCAGGGCAAGGCACAATTGTTCATACGACCGATGGGGGAGCAACCTGGACCGTTCAAACGAGTGGAGGGTCATACATTCTGTGGTCGATTGTTTTCACCGATGCAAATACTGGCTGGACGGTGGGAGGCGATGGCACGATTCTTCATACGATTGATGGTGGATCAAGTTGGACGGCTCAAACAAGCGGAACGCCGTACAATCTTTACTCCGTCTTTTTCATAGATCCGAGTACAGGTCTAACGGTTGGACAAGAAGGCACCATTCTCCACACGACAGATGGTGGAACAACATGGATGCCTCAGTCAAGTGGGACGACGAGGACTTTATTCTCCATTTGTTTTATTGATCCGAATACAGGCTGGTCGGTTGGAACGAATGGTACCATTCGTCACACCACAGATGGCGGAACAACCTGGACAGCTCAGGTAAGTGGAACGACGAATGCGTTGCGCTCCGTCTTCTTTACTGATTCGAATACAGGCTGGGCGGCTGGAGACCGGGGGACCATTGTTCACACCACAAATGGCGGGACAACCTGGACGGCCCAGTCAAATGGAGCGACAAACACCTTGGACTGCATCTTTTTCATTGATGCGAATACAGGCTGGACGGTGGGAGAGGAAGGCAACATTCTTCACACGACGACAGGTGGTACCGGTAATGAACCGCCTCTCTCCCCAACGCTTAGCTCACCTCTCAATGGTTCAGCGGTATCAACAAGCCCACTGCTTAGTTGGGATCAAGCTCCGGAGGCACTTTGGTATACGCTCCAAGTATCGACAAGTCCATATTTTGTTACATATCAGCTTAATCGGACGAATATTACCGAAACTTCATATCAGCTCAGCGGACTTCAAGCGGACACAACCTACTACTGGCGTGTCAGCCTCACGGATGGCATGGGAACAAGCGGATGGACGGAAACATGGAGCTTTACCGTCCACGATGTTCCGAATCAGGTATCTTTGGTGGCACCTCCCGACGGAGAAGCGATTGCTTCTGACAGTGCGGTTTTTGTCTGGAACCAAAATCTGTCTCTTGTCGACCGTTACTGGATCGAAGCGGATGAGGATTCCTCGCTTGCAACTCCTTTCGTTGATTCTCTTCTCACCGACACAACGCGGACTCTGCACGATCTCGCGAACAATGAAACCTACTACTGGCGAGTTCGAGCACATAACTCTGTTGGCTGGGGCCCCTTCAGCGACGTATGGAGGTTCTCCGTCCTTCCGGAAGTGCCTGCGTCGCCGATGCTTGTTTCACCACCAGATAGTGCTTTTGGAATCTCCACATCCCCCATGTTCAGTTGGAATCCATCGCTTGGAGCCGATTTTTACACACTTCAACTTTCCGATACTTCCGGCTTTTCAAGTTTCGTGGTCAATGAAGACAGTCTGACCGAGACTTCATTAGAAGTTACCGGGCTCTCAAACACCACGACCTACTACTGGCGAGTGAGCGCAAGGAATGCAGGCGGAACGAGCCCCTGGTCTGAGGCCTGGAGCTTCACAACCCTACTTCCACTCCCAGCCCAGGTGACACTTGTTTCTCCTGTGGGTGGAGCTACGATTCTGGAGGATAGCGTTCGTGTCCTCTGGAGACAGGCCGCGCCTGAGATAGACCGGTACTGGTTTGACTATGCAACAGATTCAAGCTTCATGACTGCCACAACGGACTCATCTCTTTCTCATACCTCGGCCGTGGTTCGTAACCTTCGGCACCATGAGACCTATTACTGGAGGGTCCGGGCACATAATGCATCCGGCTGGGGTCCGTTCAGTACGGTACGGAACTTCTTGATTCTGACTACTCCGCCCCTGGCGCCACTCCTGGTTTCTCCCCCCGATGGTGCAACAAATCAACCGCTGACCATGACATTCTCGTGGCGTACGGTCAGTCCAGCTCTCATGAGTCAGATGATAGGAGAGGGAAGAGAAGTCGCACTCGATCGGGATGAAGTACAGATGAAAAAGAAGAGTTGTCCGAGAAACTCAGAGGTAATCTCAACAAAGGGAGTCCGCCTGATGATGGAAAGCCTCTCCACCTCGACGGATACCGTTTGGTATCATCTTCAGGTTGCTTCTGATGCAGGGTTTGACAGTCTCCTTGTGAATGATTCCACGCTGGTTGATACGACGGGAGAGGTAAGTTCACTGAGAGAAAACAGGACCTACTACTGGCGAGTGCGGGCAAGAAATCTTTTCGGCACAAGCCTCTGGTCAGATGTATGGAGCTTCACAACTCTACCCGTACCAGTTCAGGTGGTTCTTGCTTCGCCCGAGAATGGTGCAATCCTTGCAGAACTGAGTGCCGTCTGCCACTGGTTCCCAAGCACACCTGAGATAGACCGGTATTGGTTCGAGTGGGCAAGCGATTCACTGTTTACGGATGCAAGGATTGACTCGACGGGAGACGATACTATGTCCATTGCTTCTCCACTCCTTAACAACCAGACCTACTACTGGAAGGTGAGAGCCCACAATGAAGCCGGCTGGGGAGAGTTCAGCGATGTGTGGAGCTTCTCAGTGTCGATCACGGGTGCGGAGGAGGATGAACAAATTCCCACGGTGTTTAATCTGAGCCAGAACTATCCGAACCCGTTCAACCCCTCGACAACCATCAGCTACGGCTTGCCTGAGCAAGCCCACGTGCGGCTTGAGGTGTTCAACGTGCTGGGACAGCGTGTGGCGGTGGTGGCCGATGAAGAACAGGAAGCTGGATTTCACTCGGCATTGTTTGATGGCTCAGGGCTTGCAAGCGGAGTGTACGTCTATCGGCTTAGTGCGGGGACGTTTGTGCAAACGAAGAGGGTTCTCCTGCTGAGATGAGCATCTGTTTGTTGTCATTCTTATCAAGCTAACTCATTTGTTGAACAATCATTTTTCCGGAGGATTAACCATGAAAAATATCCTTGTCCTCTTATCCCTTCTCCTTTTTCCTCTACGAGTCGTCTACGACACTACGGGTCAGTCGACCCGTTGGGATTTGTCGACCTTCTCCCTTTATGCGCAGGATTGGCACTGGCAAAACCCGTTGCCGCAGGGCAACACGCTAAATGATGTCGAGTTCCTCGATGCGAACACCATTGTTGCTGTCGGTGACAACGGGACAGTTGTCAGGTCGTCCGATGCCGGCGCCAATTGGAGTGTCCAACACAGTTTGGGCGGCGGCATTTTGAATTCATTGTCAGGTATTTCATTTGTTGACGCCAACACTGGTTTTGCCGTTGGATATTATGGTACAGTCCTACGCACAACCGACAGTGGAGTGACATGGCAGGCCTATGCCGGTCCCTTTTCGTCGCTCTATGATGTATCGTTTGCTGATGTCAACACAGGAACCGTAGTGGGCGAGGGTGGAACCGTTGCTCGGACGACGGACGGTGGGCTTTCCTGGACGGCACAGACGAGCGGAACAACGGAAGCATTGCTCGGAGTTTCCTTTGCTGATGATCAAGTTGGCATCGCGGTCGGATGGAATGGAACCATTCTCCGGACGACCAACGGTGGCCTAACGTGGATACAGCAGTCAAGTGGAAGCGGTGGATATTTGTGGGACGCACACCTCATTGATGCGAACGTTGGCGTTGTTGTAGGCTTTGATGGAATCATCCTTCGCACGGCCGATGGGGGTACTACATGGACACAGCAGTGGAGTGGCGATATACACCACTTTATTGATGTTTCCTTCATTGATGAAGATAGAGGAGCAATTGTAGCGAATGACGGAATAGTAATCTCTACCACAAATGGCGGGTTGACTTGGACAGAGTACTATCCCGGAGAGTCATTCGGATTGGCAGGAATCAGCCTTGCGGATGAAAACCATTGGATCGTGGTAGGTGCGTACGGTCAGGTGATCCATACATCTGATGCCGGGACGACCTGGCAGGATATGACAACAGCAATAACACGCTATTCTGTTAATGACGTCTCTATTCCCAATCCTTACGTGGCGACAGCCGTCGGAGACGACGGGATCTTTAGGACGACGGATGCCGGGGCATCGTGGTTTCGTCAGACAAATCCTTCGCAGCAGGGTCTTCTCGGTGTCAGATTCGTCGATATTAGCAACGGTTTTGCTGTCGGCTACAGCGGAACAATCCTTCGCACGACAAATGGTGGTGAAAGCTGGATCGAGCAGTCAAGCGGAATAAGGGATCACCTCTTTGATGTGTCGTTCGTCGATGCCAATACAGGCATTGCTGTGGGAAGCAATTACAACAACTATCGGGGGATCATTCTTCGGACCACAAATGGCGGTTCGAAATGGATTCCCAGTTACCTTGGGAGTTTAGCACTGTCCGGTGTTTCTTTCGTTGATGCCAGTAATGGTTGGGTCGTGGGTGATCTCGGCACAATTCTCCATACTTCAGATGGCGGGGTAACCTGGACAGAGCAGTCCAGCGGGACAACCAATTGGCTTACCAAGGTCTCGTTCACAGACACGAGCAACGGCACCGCGGTGGGTGGGTTGACGATTCTTCACACTACAAATGGTGGCAATGAATGGACAAGCCAGGGGAGTCCGGCTTTCGGTTCTTTGTTCGATGTTTCTTTTTCTGATGCCAACAACGGAACTGCAGTGGGTCAATCCGGGATGATCATTCATACAACGAACGGCGGCTCAACCTGGATTGCCGAGTTGAGTCCCACACAATATGACCTTTGGGGGGTGAGTCACTTCGATGACACAACGGTCACGGCTGTGGGGGGTGGTGGAGCAATTATTCGGACAGGAGGTGCTAGTCCTCCAGGTCTCTGGGTTGATATCAGCATCGATTCGACCTGGCTTCCCATACCAGCCGAAGGAGACACTATTCCTATTGATCTCACATTCACCAATCATACCTCTGATTCAGCGAAGACGAACATGGTGCTGGAGATCAGGTTCCCTGATGGGAGAATCAGGCCGCTTGCCACAAAAAGAATCCCGCTTGCGCCGAGTCAAGTCACTTCACGATCTGAGCTCCTCCGCATTGGGGGTGACTTTCCCCCGGGAGTGTACGTCCTTGAAGTTTATTGGGATAACCGTGCATGGTCCGATCAATTCAGCTTCGTCAAACTGAGCACGACGCCCTCTGTTGCTTTTTCCCCTGCCTCAATGCAGTTCACGATGGATCCTGATCAGGTCAATTCTGCATCGATGACCATTTCAAACAATGGAAGTGTTGACCTGACCTTCTCGCTCAGCGACGGGGACGCATCCCTCATGATGCTGGCGAAGAAGAACGCTGCGCGTTCGGGTCTGAAGGCAGAAACACATGCTTTGCCCAAAGGTGCAAAAGATTTTCGGCATGGCGAACCTCCAGTTGAAGGGATGGGAGGTCCCGATGGGTTTGGTAATTATTGGATCGACAGCGATGAGCCGGGAGGTCCCGAGTTTAGCTGGATAGACATCACATCGGTCGGGACTCCTCTGGAAATGAGTGACGATGATAATCAGGGTCCATTCCCTCTTGGCATCGACTTTCATTACTATGGCTCCACTTACAGTTCGGTCCGCATTTGCTCGAATGGATTCGTAAGCTTCACATCAACCTCTGGTGATTTTGGCAATGTGCCGATTCCATCGGCAGGTGATCCAAATAATGCCCTTTTTGGATTCTGGGATGACCTTTACCCACCCGGTGGCGGTACGGTCCACTATTACACCGATGAAGCGAATAGCCGATTCATCGTTCAGTGGACAGCTGTACCACATTACGATACTGGCGGCCCATACACCTTTCAGATCATCCTCCAGCCGAATGAGGTGTTGTATCAGTACCTGAGCATGGGGAGTCCGACAAATGACGCTACCATAGGGATTGAAAATGCAGGTGGATATGATGGACTGCTGGTGGTCTTCAACGCCGACTATGTGCATGACAACCTCGCGGTTCGCACGGTCGTATCGACTGCCGCGGGGGGTGGCTCAGTATGGCTGAGTGAGAACCCCACCCAGGGTACAGTCCCGGCTGGTGGCAGCGTGGAGGTCGAGATTATCGCGGGCTCTGCAGGCCTTACGGCAGGAACGTACAATGCAAACGTCGTTATCAGCAGTAACGACCCATTCCATCCTGATACCACGATGCCTGTCAGCCTCACCGTCCTCGGGGTCCTCGGAGGATGTGATGGATCCGGTGTACCCGGCGAACCCGGCGAACCACTGATGAGTCTTGTACACACACCGGGGAATCTGAATGTGGGCATCTTCAACGACGGGTCTATTGGAACTGACAACCAGACCTACACCGGTCCCGGCGTTACCTGGCGTGGGGTGAACGGCTGTTTTGTCGGAGGTCCGATTTTTGGCACTGCCGCCCGCGGTTGTGTGAACGGTCTGATAGGAAGTTTCTCGGTGTTCGGCGACATCATCAATGACACGAGCAATTTTGACGGAGGCTTCACGAGCGACGTCAACTTTGATCAGATCGCGTCCGCTGACCTGGATGACTCCGGAGCGCCGATCCCTTACGGGGTTGCGATCCTGCAGAGATCGTACACGAATACAGGTGAGGAGCATGGCTTTGTTCGCTATGGTTTTGTGAACACAAGTGGTGCGACGCTTGATGACTTCTACGCGGGTATCTTCATCGATTGGGATATCTTTGAATACATCACTAACTCAGGTGGATATGATGTGGGACGCGATCTTGTCTATAATTGGGATGCAGATGGTACAACCTATTATTACGGACTGGCCGCGCTGGACGGACTCTCCGGTGCAAGGACAACGACGAGCACTCCAGCCCCTGAAGTACGAAGTGGTTCCTTCACATGGATCACAACGTTTGATTTCACCATCTTAGCCAATGGTGACTTCAGAACATGGATCGGCACCGGTCCATTAAGTATTTCGCCGGGAGACACAGCGTGGGCAACGTTTGCTGTACTGGCTGGTGATGATCTTGCAGGGCTGCAGGCCAATGCAGATGGCGCGCGGGCCAAGGCGATTGAAGTCGGATGGATCCCTGCTGGTGAATTCACGGGTCTCAGTAAGGAAGGGGGCCTGCCCAAATCATTCGACCTTGCCCAGAACTTCCCCAACCCGTTTAACCCGAGCACCAGGATAAACTACGCCCTTCCCGAACAGGCCGTGGTCTCCCTGAAGGTGTATAACCTTCTTGGACAGGAGTTGACCAGTCTCTCTGCGGGTGTTCAGGAGGCTGGTTATTACGAAGTGACCTGGAGTGGACGGAACGGCGCAGGGGCTTCTGTAGGGAGCGGGGTCTATTTCTATCGCCTTGAAGCAAGAGGAATTTCAGGCAAGAACTACGTGAACTTGAAAAAGATGCTCTATCTGAGATAAGGACTTGGAGTCGTGGCCCTTTTTTCATTCGAGATTTGAGATTTGTTTGGAGGGATTCCAGGAAGGCGGAATTTGGAGGTGTTGGGGAGTGTGGTTTGGGATTTCAATTACTGTGATCCGGGGAATGCATTTACAGATTTCGTGAATTAGAGATTTGGTGATTTGTTGAGATTCAAGGAAGCACGATATCTGATTGTAGTGTGAAACCCAGCAACCGTTTGAGATTTGCAGCATTGGAGATTTGGGATTTGTTTGGATATTGGGTTTTAGGTCGATGACTCGACTCGTCGAGATTTCGGATTTCGACCAGTCCTCGCCCTAAGTCAACAGGAACGAGTTGAAAGAACAAGAAAGATAGAGAGACCAAAAAGCAGAGTTCGTGCAGGAACAGCATTTCGCACGGGACACGAGGTGTGTCATGAAGCGTATCTTCATTCTTTACTCCCTTCTCCTATGGAGTCCGTTCGGACTTGTTTCCTCTCCCCTTTTTGCCCAGGACTGGCATTGGCAAAATCCGCTGCCGCAGGGAAACACTCTTGAAGGTGTTCACGTCTTCGACGAAAACACGGTCGTTGCTGTTGGACAAGCAGGCACAATACTGAAAACAACAGATGGAGGGACAAGCTGGACAGCTCAAACAAGTGGAACGACGTACATCTTGTACTCTGTCTTTTTCACCGATTCAAGTACAGGCTGGGCGGTTGGAGGAGAATATGCAGTGGAAGGAACGATCCTTCACACAACCAATAGCGGAACAACCTGGACAGCTCAGACAAGTGGAACGACGAACAACTTGTACTCCGTCTTTTTCACGGATTCAAATACAGGTTGGGTGGTTGGACAAAGTGGCACAATTCGACACAGCACCAATGGCG
>Ga0247727_10015916_pt1 | contig 12245 bp, 9 predicted proteins | sample WisWelCaveWW1625_FD_202498 | JGI IMG/M metagenome (GOLD analysis project Ga0247727, IMG submission 202498) | Biofilm microbial communities from Wishing Well Cave, Virginia, United States - WW16-25 | ecosystem: Environmental > Aquatic > Deep subsurface > Groundwater > Cave microbial mat | place... | reverse complement strand
AGGAACCATTGAGGATCCGGAGTCGATCGGTATTCAACTCGCGGAACGACTGCTCGCACGCGGTGGCGATAGAATACTCCAAGCGATCTACGGGATCACATGATGAAACCGAGAAGACCGGGGAAGGTTTATTTGGTGGGGGCGGGACCAGGCGATCCTGGACTTTTGACGCTGAAAGGGAAGGAATGCCTTGAGGCGGCCGATGTCGTGCTCTACGATTATCTCGCCAATCCAGTCTTACTGCAGTATGCTCCGGCCACGGCACAACGCATCTATGTCGGTCGGCGGGGACGCGGGCAGTATCAGGACCAAGCCGATATCAATCGACTGCTTATTGAACGCGCCGAGGAGGGAAACGTGGTGGTTCGTCTCAAAGGGGGCGACCCATTTGTCTTTGGACGTGGTGGGGAAGAGGCAGAAGCGGTGGCCGCTGCAGGGGTCGACTTCGAGATTGTGCCTGGTGTGACGGCAGCGGTTGCGGTTCCTGCCTATGCAGGCATTCCGGTTACCCATCGAACGTTGGCCTCCACGGTCACGTTTGTTGCCGGTCATGAAGATCCTACCAAGCCGGGAACTCAGTTGGAATGGCCGAAATTGGCCAGTACATCAGGGACGCTCGTGTTCATGATGGGCATGAAGAATTTACCTGTGATCGTCAGACGGTTGCTGTCGGAGGGACGGTCGCCCGACGAGCCGGTCGCGGCGATCCGATGGGGGAGCAAAGCCGATCAGCAGACCATCGTGGGGACATTGGGCAATATCGTCGTGAGAACGGAAGCCGCGCATCTCGAACCGCCGACGGTGATCGTCGTGGGTGAAGTTGTGCGATTGCGAGGACAGCTGAATTGGTTTGAAACCAAGCCGCTCTTTGGGAAACGGGTCGTGCTTACCCGCACACAGGCGCAGGCGCGAGAATTTTCCCAGTTGCTGGCAGCCTATGGAGCGGAGCCGGTTGAAGTCCCGACGATTCAGATCGTGCCTCCGACCAATTGGCAGGCGATCGACGCCGCGGTGATTCGTCTCAGTACCTATCAGTGGCTCATCTTTACCAGTGTGAACGGGGTAAGGCCCTTCATGGACCGAGTCCATGCGGCAGGGAAGGATGCGCGCGCGTTGGCGAACCTTCGCCTGTGTGCGATTGGACCAAGAACCGCGCAGGAACTGGGAGCCTATGGACTGACCCCGGATATCGTTCCAACCGAGTTTCAGGCAGAGGGTATGATCGCCGCATTGGCCCATGTGGGAATCCGTGGGAGCCGCGTATTGATCCCGCGCGCCGAAGTCGCTCGCGAAATCTTGCCGCAACAGTTGCGGGAGTTAGGGGCAACCGTCGATGTGATTCCTGTCTATCGCACGATCGCCCCGGCGGTGGATGTCGCGTCCGTGACGCACCAGCTTCACAATGGGCAGGTGGCGGTGGTGACATTCACGAGTTCCTCCACCGTCCGCAATTTTGTGGAACTCTTTGGAGGGCGGGACGCGGTGAGACCACTCGTCGCCCGGGTGGTCATTGCCTGTATCGGGCCCATTACGGCATGCACGGCGGAAGAGTATGGGTTGACGGTCACGGTCATGCCTGTTGAGAATACTGTGCCGGCGCTGGCAGAAGCGATCGTGAGGCATTTCAAGGAAGGAGCTCGAGCCGCCGTTTCTACGCGCGGTTAGGCCGAAGTAGACGGGAGGGTAATGGACTGAGTTAGCCAAGGGAGGGCATTGTATGGTTCCAGTCAAGTCGTTCATGGTTCCAAGAGAGAAGTTTATTACGATTGAGCGGGATACGGATGCACGGACAGCGGCACGCATCATGCGGGATCGCGGCATCGGCAGCCTGTTCGTGACGAACGGGAAGGAGATCATCGGCATCCTGACGGATACCGATATGGTCCGACGCGTGGTCGCGGCTGGATCCGACACCCACAAGACGACCGCCGAACAGATTATGTCGGCCCCGATCTTGACGATCGAGCAGAATAAGACCGTGTTGGATGCCAACGATCTGATGGCTCAAACGCATGTCCGCCATCTCGGCGTGACGCAGGACGGCAAGTTGGTCGGCATGATTTCTGTGCGCGACCTTGTGGTGTTCCTGACGAATCTCCCGAGGAAGTAATCCGATGGCCTTCCCAATACAGCGACTCCGCCGGCTGCGGCAGCACGAGGCATTTCGTCGCATGGTACGGGAAACGAGCCTTGCCCCATCTGACTTGATCTATCCGCTGTTCGTCGTCGAGGGGCGAGATCGGCGGGAGGAGATCATCTCGATGCCGGGCCAGTTCCGGCTGTCGGTCGATCTTTTGGTGAAAGAGGCCATTGAGATTGCGGCCTTGAGGATTCCCGCCATCATCCTCTTTGGGATTCCCAACCGCAAAGATGCGCGGGGGAATTCGGGGTTCGATCCGAACGGCATCGTGCAGCGGGCCGTCAAGGCGGTGAAGGACCAAGTCCCTGGGCTGATGGTCGTGACCGACGTCTGCATCGACGAATACACCAATCACGGCCATTGCGGAATCGTCAAGGACGGTCGCATTCTCAATGATGAAACGTTGGAGTGTCTACGTGCGATGGCCAGGACCCATGCCCAAGCCGGGGCCGACATGGTCGCGCCGTCCGATATGATGGATGGGCGGGTGGCGGCGATCCGGGCGGAGCTGGATCAGGCTGGTTTTTCAGAGCTGCCGATCATGGCCTATGCCGCCAAGTTCGCGTCCTGCTTTTACGCGCCCTTTCGGGATGCGGCGTTTTCAAGTCCTCAATTCGGCGATCGGCAGTCGTACCAGATGGATCCCGCCAACCGCCGGGAAGCGCTTCGCGAGATCGCGCTCGATGTCGAAGAAGGGGCCGACATCATCATGGTGAAACCGGCATTGCCGTATCTCGATATTATTGCCGCGGCCAGAGCGCAGATGTTGTTGCCGGTGGCGGCCTATCAAGTGAGCGGGGAGTACAGCATGATCAAAGCCGCCGCCACCGCCGGCTGGCTCGATGAATCGCGGGCCATGATGGAATCGTTGCTCTCGATTAAACGGGCCGGCGCAGATCTCATTCTGACCTACTTTGCCAAAGACGCAGCGCGTCTTCTCCACTGACGACTATGCTGAAGGTGACGCGTGTGCTGTCCGGCGAGTGTCCACGTGCCTATCCCGTCGCCACGATCGGCAATTTCGACGGCCACCACCGGGGCCATCGAGCACTGCTGCAGACGGTGGTCGAGACGGCTCGGAAGGCACAGGGGACTGCGCTTGTCCTGACCTTCGAGCCGCATCCGGTAAAAATCCTCGCACCCCGCGTCGATCTTCGGTTTCTCACCAGTCCGGAGGAAAAGCTTGCGCATTTCGAAGCTGCAGGGATCGATGAAGTGGTCTTCCTGGACTTTACCCCCGCCTTCGCGGCGATGAGCCCGGATCAATTTGCCGAAGACATCTTACATCGGTCTCTTACCCTGTCTGAACTGTTCGTGGGCAATCATTTTGCGTTTGGGAAGGGCCGAGCAGGGCGTATCGATGACCTCGTGCGTCTCGGCGGGCAGTACGGCTTCTGCGTACATCCCGTGACCCCCGTGATGATTGAGGGGGACGTGGTGAGTTCAAGCAGGATTCGCCAGCTTATTCAGGCAGGGAATATGGAACGGGCTGCCGCGTTGCTTGGACGCATCTATGGGATTCGAGGTACCGTGGTGTACGGGATGCAACAGGGGCAGACGATGGGCTGGCCCACGGCCAATCTGCGCGTCCCGGCTGATCGTGTCGTGCCGCCTGATGGAGTCTATGCCGCGCGAACTGTCCACAATACTCAGGCCTATGATGCGGTTGCCTACATCGGGACCAGGCCGACCTTTGGAGCGGGCGAGCGGCTGATCGAAGTCAATCTTTTGGATCAGACCAGCGATCTTTATGGCCAGGAGATCTCCGTGCAGTTTGTGGCACGTGTACGCGGCGATCACACCTTTGCGTCTGCCGATGAGCTGTCGAAGCAAATTGCCCGTGATGTAGAGCAGGCACGGAACAGCTTGCGACGTATTCCGCAGGGAGTACAGTAACCATGACCGCTGAGCCGACGATCATGAGGCCGTCATCCAAGTCCGCCGCACGACCAGCACTATTGACCTGTCTTGTGCGGACGGTGCGTCAGCAACAGCTGTTCGTTCCCGGTTATCACCTATTGGTGGCGGTGTCGGGCGGGCCCGACTCGGTTGCGTTGATGTCTCTCCTCCATCGCCTGGCCCGATCCTGGCGGCTCACGCTGACGGCGGTCCATTGTAACTATGGGTTGCGAGGAGCGGAGTCGGAGGGCGACGAATTGTTTGTGAGCGATTATTGTCGGGAACGACAGCTGCCTCTTACCATCCATCGCCCCAAGCTGGTCAAGCGACGACGGCGCTCATCGCTTCAAGCCACGGCACGCGATGCGCGGTATGACTTCATGCAGCAATTGGCTCACGAGGTAGGAGCCGACCGTATTGCGGTCGGTCATACCGCGAACGATCAGGCGGAAACCCTGCTCATGTGGCTCTTGCGTGGGGCGGGAATGGCAGGGTTAGCGGGGATGCCTTATGCTCGTGAAGACAGGATTATTCGTCCTCTTCTCGCAGCCACCCGCGAGGAGGTGCTGGCATACTTGGATCATGAAGGGCTGACCTATCGTCGTGATTCAAGCAATGAGAACCCGCTCTATCATCGCAATCGGATCAGAAAGGAACTCCTTCCTGTCATCACGCGGTTGGCGCCGGCTGCCGTCCATCTGTTGCAGCGGCAGGCAGACTTACTACGCAAGGACGAAGAATATTTGACGGGAATTACACATGGCCTGGTGCGCACACTTGTCAGCCATGATTCCAGAGGCGTTCAACGAGTCGATCGCCAGGCCTTCATCGAGTTACCGGTTGCGCTTCAGAGGCGTCTCATTCGGGCAATCCTGCAGACCTACGATGAAGAGAGGCGCGCCAGCAGCCTTCGCGTGGTGGAGTCAGTTCGGCGTGTCTTCCTCAAGGGAAGGAGCGGGGCCCGGCTGTCTTTGAAGCAGGCCCTCGTGATTCTGGATCAGAGGTCGGTGCGATTTAGCCCAGGTGCTAGAGGAGATCATGGGCATGAGGCTGAATCAGGCCAAGGGAAGGGGGAGGCCCTGCCGCTTCCAGTGCCTTCAACGGTCTATTGGGCTAGAACGAATCAGAAAATTCAGGTACAACTTATGACTCGGCGTGCTGCCGAGGAGATGGGCAAGGTTCCTTCTCAAGGAGTAGTATCATTCGATGCCGACCGGTTTTCGGAGCCCTTGTCAGTTCGGGCTTGGCAGGCCGGCGATCGATTCTCTCCCTATGGGATGAAGGGGAAGAGCAAGAAGCTGCAAGACTTCTTTACCGATAGGAAGGTTCCTTGGCACGAACGTGGGGAAGTTCCATTATTGGTGGCGCCGGAGGGAATTCTCTGGGTGGTGGGAATGCGGCAGGATGAGCGCTTCATCGTTCGTGGCGGGACGACACGTTGTTTAGTGGCCTCGGTGAGCAACCGGGCGTCAGAGAAGGGGTAAAGGAACATGGAACGGATCTTCGGTCGGCCGATCGTGACGCAGGAAGAAATGCGGGCCCGGATTCGTGAGCTGGGCAAGCAGATCACGACCGATTATACAGGGAAGGATTTCGTCTTGGTGGGGGTGTTGAAGGGGGCCTATGCCTTCTATGCCGATTTGGCCCGCGCAATCAGAATTCCCATGCGGGTGGACTTTCTTATGGTGACGAGTGACGGGTCTCGGGCAAAAACATCGCACAAGGTCAAAATGGTGACCGAGCTGACCGAGGACATCAAGGGTAAAGACATCTTGCTGGTGGAAGATATCGTCGATTCAGGACTGACGGTCCAATACTTGGTCGCGACTCTGTGGAAAAAGAAGCCCCGGTCGATCAAAGTCTGCACCTTGCTAAGTAAGCCGGATCGTCGGACCATCAATGTCGCCATCGACTATGTCGGGTTCAAGATTCCGAATAAGTATGTGGTCGGGTATGGGCTCGATTACCAGCAGAAGTACCGGAACCTTCCCTATTTGGCTGTCTTGGATATGGAGGGGGATCAAGAATAAGACTTCGGTCACACGGTTGTCAGTACGATTGCGCCTGTGGTAATATCACTCACGTTCGCGATTTTTCAGACAGTTCGAGCGAGCTATCCACAAGGAGATCCGGATGAATTCCAGGACGAAGAACATACTTTTCTGGGTCGTCGTCGGCCTCTTCATGATCTTGCTGTTCAACCTGTTCAGTGTGCCGCACCATGAGCCCGAAGAAGATGTGATTTTTAGTGAATTCATGACCAAACTCGACAAGGGAGAGGTCGAGCGGGTCATCATCAAAGCGAACCACATCAGCGCCGTCCTGAAAGACAAGACCCGTATTCGAACCTACTCGGTGGAATATCCTGAACTGGTGCAGGTCTTGCGGGATCGGGGCGTACAGATTGAGGCGAAGCCACCGGATGAAAGCCCTTGGTATATTACGTTCCTTGTAACCTGGGGGCCGTTTGTACTATTCCTGGGGCTGTGGTTCTTCTTGATGCGGCAAATGCAGATGGGGGGCAATAAGGCTCTCTCCTTCGGGAAGAGCCGCGCTCGTCTGCTGACCGAAGAGCGTAAGAAGGTGATGTTCTCTGACGTTGCAGGTGTCGATGAAGCCAAGGATGAAGTGCTAGAGATCATTGAGTTTCTCAAGGATCCGCGCAAGTTCCAAAAGCTCGGCGGCCGCATTCCCAAAGGTGTCTTGATCGTCGGTCCTCCCGGTACAGGGAAAACGCTGCTGGCCAAGGCTATTGCCGGTGAAGCCAGTGTACCGTTCTTCAGTATCAGCGGATCGGATTTCGTGGAAATGTTTGTCGGCGTCGGAGCGTCCCGTGTTCGCGATCTCTTCGAGCAGGGAAAAAAACATGCTCCCTGCATTATCTTTATCGACGAAATCGATGCCGTCGGCCGGCTGCGTGGAGCAGGGTTGGGCGGAGGTCATGACGAACGTGAACAGACGCTCAATCAATTGCTCGTCGAGATGGATGGATTTGATACGACAGAAGGTGTGATCCTGGTCGCTGCGACCAACCGGCCTGATGTCCTCGACCCTGCCTTGCTCAGACCGGGGCGTTTTGACCGGCAAGTCGTGGTCAATCGACCGGACTTGCGTGGCCGTACTGAAATTCTCAAGGTGCATACGAAGAAAGTTCCGATCGCGACGAACGTGGAGCTGGAAAAGATCGCGCGCGGCACGCCGGGATTTTCGGGGGCCGACCTGGAAAACTTGGTCAACGAAGCAGCACTCTGGGCCGCGAGACTCAACAAGAAAGAAGTGGAAGTCGTCGATTTCGAGATGGCCAAAGACAAAGTGCTGATGGGAGCTGAACGGAAGAGTCTGATTCTGAGCGACGAGGAGAAACGGACGACGGCCTATCATGAAGCCGGGCACGCGTTGATTGCCAAATTGATTCCTGGAACGGATCCCGTGCATAAAGTGACGATTATTCCTCGAGGCCGTGCCTTGGGCGTGACGATGCAGCTCCCCATCGATGACCGGCACGGCTATTCGAAGGTGTATTTGCTCAACCAGCTTGCTATTCTCATGGGCGGGCGTGTGGCGGAAGAGCTGGTTTTGAAGGAGATGACGACCGGAGCGGGGAACGATCTCGAGCGGGCGACGGATCTTGCGAGGAAGATGGTCTGTGAATGGGGCATGAGTGAAAAGATGGGTCCCCTGACGTTCGGCAAACAGAACGAACAGGTGTTTCTTGGGCGAGAGCTCGGGAGTCAGCGCGACTTCAGCGAGTCAATAGCCATGGAGATCGACCAGGAAGTCAAGCGGCTTGTGACGGAAAACTATGAGCGGGCTAAACGACTGCTCACAGAAAACATGGCCACTCTGAAGCGTTTGGCGGAAGCACTGTTGGAGAAGGAAGTGCTCGACGGGTCCGATATCGATAACATTCTCATGCAGTCCACATCCCAAGCGGTTCCTGCCTAAATTCTGCATCGCTGATCCCGGGGCGCCATTTCAGGGCATTGGAGTCCCGGGCAGTAAATCTGAGAGACGATAGGCGGGAAGGGAGTCCTTCTCGCGAGGGGTGTATTGCGACGTGTACCCTATACGGAGTGGCGCGCGACAGGCGCGAAGAGCGAGACTCGCGTGAGGTGTGAGCCCTGTCCATGCCAGTCGCGCTTTTCCCGCCAATCTCGCCTGTCTCGCTTGAGTCCGGCATTGGCCATTACAGCAGAAGCGTTGAATAATGCGGGTTAGGTCGTGTGCCGGATCCCTGATGCGGAGGCCAGTCGTTTGGTGTTAGAGCTGAAGACATTGACACGACAGGCGAAAGATCGGCTGATCCAATTCTCGGACCGACCGTTAATCATGGGCGTCGTAAATGTGACGCCGGATTCGTTCTTCGACGGTGGCCGCTATTTGGATGTAGAAGCCGCGGTGGCCCATGCCGTTCGGTTAGTGGAAGAAGGGGCGGATCTGTTGGATGTCGGCGCAGAGTCGACGCGTCCCGGCGCCGATGTCGTGAACGAGGCAGAAGAGCGTCGTCGTGCGATTCCCGTTGTGACCGCAGTTGCAAAAGCCGTCACCGTTCCAATTTCAATCGATACCTCAAAGGCTGCTGTTGCACGCGCGGCCCTCGACGCGGGGGCAATTCTGGTGAACGACGTCACGGCTTTACGAGGCGACGCCGCCATGGTCGATGTGGTCGCCCGAACGGGAGCCGGAATCGTCCTGATGCATATGCAGGGTACGCCGCGTACGATGCAGCAGGTCCCCCGCTACGACGATGTAGTCGTCGAGATCTCGGAATTTTTTGAGGAACGAATCCATTTCGCGACGGCACATGGCGTCGTACGAAGACAAATCATTCTTGATCCAGGTATCGGGTTTGGTAAGCTGCTGATACATAACCTTACGCTGTTAGCCCAATTGCACCGTTTCGTGCAGTTTGAGTGTCCATTGCTGGTCGGTGTCTCGCAGAAAGCGTTCCTTGGCCAGCTCGTGAATCGTCCAGTTCAGGAACGTCAGTGGGGTACGGCGTCGGCGGTGGCGATGGCAGTGGATCGTGGGGCTGGAATTCTTCGCGTCCACGACGTCAGGGCCATGAAGGATGTGGTTCAGGTGACCGCGGCGATTAGTCAACAGACGATCGTACCTATGAAAGCACAACATGCGTAAACTGTTCGGTACCGATGGGGTCCGGGGGGTTGCGAACCTCGATCCGATGACCAGCGAGATAGCCATGCAGCTAGGGCGAGCCGCGGCGCATTTATTCATGCGCCGAGCGGGACGCCATCAGATCGTGATCGGGAAGGATACCCGCATCTCCGGCTATATGTTGGAATCGGCGTTGACATCCGGGATTTGCTCGATGGGTGTCGATGTCTTGTTGGTCGGTCCACTGCCGACGCCGGCGATTGCATTCTTGACAAGAAGCCTCCGTGCCGATGCAGGGGTGATGATCTCGGCCTCGCACAATCCCTATCAGGATAACGGAATCAAGTTTTTTTCCAACGACGGGTTCAAGCTGCCCGATGAGATGGAAGCTCGCATTGAGAGCCTCATTGTCTCGAACGAGATTGCTCATCTACGGCCGACCGCTGAGGCCATTGGGAAAGCCTATCGAATTGACGACGCTGAGGGGCGATACATCGAGTTCGTCAAACGGTCTCTCCCGAAGGAGCTGGACTTCCAGGGGATCAACGTGGTGGTCGATTGTGCCAATGGCGCCGCCTATAAAGTCGCGCCAACGGTGCTGCGCGAACTCGGGGCGAAGGTTGAAGTGATCGGCAATAAGCCGGACGGGATGAATATCAATGCCGGCTGTGGCGCGGTGCATCCCGATCTGCTGCAGCAGGCGGTCCGCGAGCAGGGGGCTCATATCGGCGTGGCGCTGGACGGGGACGCCGATCGCGCCATCTTCGTCTGCGAACAGGGACGCGTTGTGGACGGTGATCATATTATGGCGATGTTGGCGCTCGATCTCCATCGTCAGGGGCAACTGGCGAAGCAGACGGTGGTGGGGACCGTCATGAGCAACTTCGGGTTGGAGCTTGCTATGACCAAAGCGGGGATCACCTTCGTGCGGACCGCTGTCGGTGACAGATATTTGCTCGAACGGATGTCGGTCGAGGGCTACAACTTCGGAGGAGAGCAGTCGGGGCATTTCATTTTCCTGGATCATAATACGACCGGGGATGGATTGATTTCGGCTTTGCAAATCTTGTCTTTGATGAAACGCACGGAGAAGCCCTTGTCCGAGCTGGCGAAAGCGATGACGGCAGTGCCACAAGTATTATTCAACGTGATTGTGACGAAGAAGCCGAACCTCGACACAGTCCCCGAACTGCAACGCGCAATCCATGAAAGCGAACAGCGTCTCAACGGCAGCGGACGCGTGTTGGTGCGCTACTCTGGGACCGAACCGCTCTTGCGGGTAATGGTCGAGGGTGAGTGCGACGACCAGATTCGCGAAGTGGCCCATCGACTTGTCGAGGTCGTCAAGACTCATCTAGGTTAGGGTTGTCGCCCTCCATTGAGGGAAGCTCATGCTGCCGTCCCTCACTGTTGCCTTCATCGCCGGGCTCCTCGTCGGATCACAGACTCCCTATTTCCCCCTGTCCGCCTCATTCCTGCTCTTCCTCGCTGCGCTAGGCAGCTTTGCCCTTGAACAACTCAATCGGTTCTCTACCCGCCAGGCGACTTGGCTTTACGGAGCACTCCTGGCGGGAGTGGTCTATTGGGCGGTGGCCGTAAACCTGGCTGCTCATGACCAGATGGTCGAGCATTCGTCTGATGCGGCGATCGAGGTGACCGGTCGTATCGTGGCACCCGTGCAACAAGCGCCGGATCGACTGGTCATGATCATCAGGCCGGACGATCCAATCGATGCGTCGGGAGCGACCAGACATGTTCGTCTGACCTGGCGCGCACCGGAGCGAATATTCTTTCAAGGCGATCGGGTCGGCTTTCGGGCGGTGTTGCGCCGTCCGAACGGGTCATTGAATCCTGGCGGTTTCGACTATGCGGTCTATCTTGAGCGGCAAGGGATCGATGCGATCGTCATGGTGACCGGATCCGAGGCGGTGCAGTTTCTTGAGTCTGGGCGTGCGCATGCCTGGTGGGCGATCTGGAATCAATTCGACCGGTGGAGAGGCAGCATCCGTCTCGCCGCGCTGCACACCCTTTCCCAGCCTGCACTGGGCCTCTATGTGGGCATCATCATCGGTGATCGAGGGTATTTGGATCCAGAACTGCGTGATCAGTTCATGGTGACCGGGACGGTCCATCTCCTTTCTATTTCAGGGAGCCACTTGGGCCTCGTCGCTCTGCTCGTCTTCGCGGTCGTCAGATGGGCGATGATTCTGTTGCCGGCCGATTGGCTTCTTGCGCTGTCTCGGAGAATCACACCGACTCGCATTGCCGCCATTTGTACGCTCTTTCCTGTCGCAGGCTATGCATGCCTGGCCGGGGCGGAACTGGCCACGATGCGGTCGTTGTTGATGGTGACTGTTGGACTGAGTGCGATCTGGCTCGGACAGGAGCGCCGTCTGTTCCATGCCCTCTCTGCTGCCGCGGTGGTGATGTTGCTGCACGATCCTCAGGCGCTGTTCGATCTTTCCTTTCAGCTCTCCTTTTTGTCCGTCATCGCCATTGCCGGGTGGCTCTCCTGGCCGACCGCTGCTGAGGTGGAGGAGCTACCGAGCGAGCCCTCATTCCTGAGAATCTGCGCCCGATGGGGGAGAGACTCCGTGGTCATGAGCGGGGTAGTCACCATGGTGACCCTTCCTTTTGTTGCGCACTATTTCAATCAATTGCCCTGGCTCGGTCTTTTCACCAATGTTGTGGCCGTTCCCATGGTGGGAATTATTTTGGTTCCGATCGGACTTGGCGCCGGAATCTGGCAGATCGTGGTCGGGGGAACCATGCTGCCTCTGGCTTCGCTGAATCAGTGGCTCCTCGAACATTTTGTGGCTGCGATCCGTCTGGTGTCGAGGCTTCCGGGAGGGGAATGGCATGTCGCGGCCCCTTCGGGTCTCACCATGTTGTTGTTTTATGCCTGTCTCGTATTGCTGTGGCAGCGAGTAGGCCGCGCATCGCTCCGGTTGGCCGCAGGCGCCGGAGTGTTATTGGTATTGCTGTGGTGGGCCTGGTCCCCACGGATGTTTCTTGATGGGGATCACTTCCGAGTCACGTTCCTGGACGTCGGGCAAGGTGATAGCGCGGTCGTTGAGCTGCCTGATGG
>Ga0247727_10015915_pt1 | contig 12245 bp, 9 predicted proteins | sample WisWelCaveWW1625_FD_202498 | JGI IMG/M metagenome (GOLD analysis project Ga0247727, IMG submission 202498) | Biofilm microbial communities from Wishing Well Cave, Virginia, United States - WW16-25 | ecosystem: Environmental > Aquatic > Deep subsurface > Groundwater > Cave microbial mat | place... | reverse complement strand
GATCGGGCAAGAGACACTTCCTGCCTCTCACACGACGCCCGGCGCACTCGACCTTCAATTACTCTTGGCGAAGATGGTCGAGAGCGGACTCACCGCAGCAGTGATGGAAGTCTCGTCCCACGCCCTCGCGTTAGACCGGACATCGGGCTGCGAGTATGACACGGCAGTCTTCACGAACCTCACACAGGATCACCTCGATTTTCATCACACGATGGATGAGTACTTTGAGGCGAAGTTGCGGCTGTTTACCGGATTGGCCGGGGGGCAGAAGGCCGGGAAGCTTGCCCTCGTCAATGTGGACGATCCACGCGGAGCCACGATCCGCGCGGCCTCCCCTGTGCCGGTCTGGGGCTATGCCGTTAAGAACCAGGCCGATCTCAAAGCGGAACGAGTACGCCTCTCGCTTACTGGGACTACCTTTACTGCGGCGACTCCCGCGGGCTCATTTAACGTCGAGAGCCGACTGGTCGGGGAGCACAACGTCTACAACTTGCTGGGGGCGATCGGGGTGGCGTTGCACGAGGGGGCGACGTCCGATCAGATCTGTGAAGCGACCGCCCATATTACCAATATTCCAGGTCGCTTCGAGCGGGTCTCTTCCGGGCAGGATTTTACCGTCGTCGTCGATTATGCCCACACGGAAGATGCACTCCTCCGGTTGCTGACGGCAGCCCAGGCCTTGAAGACCGGGCGGATCATTACAGTCTTCGGCTGCGGTGGTGACCGGGATCGAGGGAAGCGGCCCAAGATGGGACGCGCTGCCGTGGAATACAGCGACGTGGTGGTCTTGACGTCCGATAACCCTCGAACCGAAGACCCGATGGCAATCCTCCATGAAGTAGAGATTGGCGTCCGAGATGCGCTAGAGCGACGCAATCATGTGCAGTACCGCTTGGTGCCGGACCGCCGTGAGGCGATCGGCGCAGCCATCCGCGAGGCGCATCACGGCGATATGGTGCTCATTGCCGGCAAGGGTCATGAAGATTATCAAATCATCGGCACCAAGAAGTTTCATTTTGACGATCGTGAGGTGGCTCGCGAGGCGATTCAGCAATTGCGGGATTGCGCGTGAAAGTCCAGGCCACAGCCGAGATCGCGCAAGACAAGGAATCGATGGGACTCTTTACGATCGAGGAGTTACGAGAAGTCATCAGCGTGAAAGTTCTCGCGGGGCAGGACTCGTTATCAGGAAAGCACAGGATCAGACAGATCAGCACAGATTCCCGATCGGTTCGCCGAGGCGATCTTTTTGTCGCGTTCAGAGGCGATCGATTCGATGGTCATGAGTTTGTGCCGGCCGTACTTGCACAGGGTGCAGCGGGAGCCATCGTTCACGATGAATACCGCCTTCCTCCAAGCTCCGCTGCGGTACGCCGGATCGAGGGACCATCTGCACCCTTTCTCTTCGGTGTGCGCGATCCCCTGTTTGCCTACCAGCAGTTAGCGACGCATTATCGCAGTCGGTTCCATATCCCCGTCGTGGCGGTGACCGGGAGTAACGGCAAGACGACGACGAAAGATATGGTGGCGGCGGTGTTGGCACAGCGGTGTCCGGTGTTGAAGACCGAGGGGAATTTTAACAATCGGATCGGCGTACCGTACACCCTGTTTCGGCTCACGGCTCGCCATCAAGCGGCCGTCATTGAGATGGGGGTGGATCAGCAAGGGCAGACGACCAGGCTCTGTGAGATTGTCAGGCCCACGATCGGGGTGATTACCAATATCGGCCCGGACCATCTCGAGTTTTTCGGAAGCATGGAAGGATCGGCGCAAGCCAAGGCGGAATTGTTGGACCTGCTTCCAGTTGATGGCACGGCGATTGTGAACGCCGACGATCCCTATTTTGACTACCTCGCCGCGCGCGCGCAATGCCGCGTCATGTCGTTCGGATTTTCGGAGATGGCCGATGTCCGCGCGAGCGGGGTCACGTCCGATGTTCGCCAAGGAACGACCTTTCGCCTGCACCTCCCTGGAAAGAGTCGCCCCGCGATTGTTCGAATCAAGGTGCATGGCGCCCACAACGTCACCAATGCGCTTGCCGCGGCGGCGGTGGGTGCTGCATTGAACTTGTCCGGTTCGATGATTGCCCAAGGGCTGGGCCGATTCCGTCCTGCCGCGATGCGGTCGCAGGTGGTGACCCACCATGGCGTCCATATCATCAACGATTGCTACAACGCCAATCCCGCTTCGATGAAAGCGGCGCTCCAATTGTTGGCACAGTGGAGTCCTGCACGCGAACGGATTGCCGTGTTGGGAGACATGCTCGAACTCGGCACTGAGACCGGTCTAATGCACCGGGACCTTGGACAGTTTCTTGCCACACAGGGGTTGTCGAGGCTGATCGTCTGCGGGACGTTGGGTCGTGACATTGCGGAAGGAGCCCGGCAGGGCGGGATGGCAGGTCCGCAGATCGACGAAGTGGTCGATGCGGCGGCTGCGGCTGATCACCTCAAGAGGATCGTGCGGCAGGGTGACGTGGTGTTGGTGAAGGCCTCTCGCGGCATGAAAATGGAGCAGGTTGTGCAGGCTCTGACGGGGATGAGGGCAGTCATCAAGCAGGCATCGTAAGGAGTCGGCGTCCATCCGACGCAAGAGTCGGTCAGACAGACAGGCTCATTGTTAAGGTCAAGACCGCATGCTCTATAACTGGCTGTACCCGTTTCATACGGACTATTCGTTTCTGAATGTCTTTCGGTATTTGAGCTTCCGGATCATCTATGCGGCCGTGACGGCGTTCTTGATCGCCTTTGTGCTGGCCCCGCGAGTGATCAGGAAGTTACAAGACATGAAGCTGGGTCAGCAGATTCGCGATGACGGCCCCAAACATCACCTGGCGAAGAGCGGCACACCCACCATGGGCGGGATTCTCATCCTCTTCGCTGTGGTCCTCTCGACGCTCCTGTGGGCCGATATCGCGAGGCCCTATGTCTGGCTTGTGCTCGCCGCCATGCTGGGGTTTGGGGCGATTGGATTTGCCGACGACTATCTCAAGTTCATCAAGACCCAATCGAAGGGATTGTCGGCGGGACAGAAATTCACTGCGCAAGTGGCGCTGGCCTTGGCGATCGCGCTGGTCCTCTATTTTCTGCCCGGCTATACGACCAAGCTCAGCATCCCGTTCTTCAAGAATGTCGTTCCGGATCTCGGCTGGTTGTATGTCGCCTTTGCCGTACTCGTCATTGTCGGGAGTTCCAATGCCGTCAATCTGACTGATGGTCTCGATGGGCTTGCGATCGGACCCGTCATGATCGCGGCATTGGCCTATACGATTGTGGCCTATGTCGTCGGCCATCGAATCATGTCGGACTATCTTCTCATTCAGCACATCGAAGGCGCGGGTGAACTCGCGGTGTTCACCGCCGCCATCCTGGGGGCGAGTCTGGGATTTCTGTGGTTCAACACCTATCCGGCTTCCGTGTTCATGGGGGATGTGGGCTCGCTTCCGCTGGGAGCGGCGCTGGGCACGGTGGCGGTGATCAGCAAGCACGAGCTGCTGCTTCTGATGGTCGGCGGAGTGTTTGTGATTGAAGCGGTCTCGGTCATTTTTCAGGTTCTCTCGTTCAAGTCGCGCGGGAAACGCATTTTTCTCATGGCGCCCATCCATCATCACTTTGAGATGAAAGGGTGGGAGGAGCCCAAGGTTGTGGTGCGCTTGTGGATCATCGCCATCCTGTTGGCCTTGTTGAGTCTGAGTACCTTAAAGCTCCGGTGATGGCATGGTGGGAGAAGCGGCTGTGGAACTCACGGGAGCACGTGTCACGGTGATGGGACTTGCCAGAAGCGGTGTGGCGGCTTGCCGGCTGCTCCAGGCGGCGGGAGCACGTGTCACGGTAGCCGACCGGAAGGAATCGGCAGAACTGACATCGGTCCTCGTCGGCATCGACCGCGATCATGTCGGCGTGACCGTCGGGGTGCGGTACGAATCGTCGCTCGACGAGGCGGACCTGGTGGTGATCAGCCCCGGAGTGCCTTATCGACTAGCATCGCTTGAAGCGGTGCGCCGGCGTGGTGTGAAGGTGATCAGCGAATTGGAGTTGGCCTCGCAGTTCTTCCGGAGTCCACTCCTTGCAGTCACTGGTACCAACGGCAAGAGCACGACCGTGACCCTGATCGGCAAGTTTCTGGCCGAGAGCGGCCAGCGGGCATTTGTCGGCGGAAATTTGGGCACTGCCTTGAGCGAAGCGGCGGTGGAAGACTTTTGCGCCAACCAATCAGGGAAGCCGAGCCCATATGACTATCTCGTCGTGGAGGTCTCCAGTTTTCAACTGGAAACGATCGATCGATTCCATCCCTGGATTGCCGCCCTGCTCAACGTGACGGTCGATCACCGGGACCGTTATGAGTCGCTGGATGAATACGTCGCGGCGAAACAGCGGATCTTCGAGAACCAAACCGCGTCAGATTTCGCCCTGTTCAATCTTGACGATGACCGTGTGGCAGCGCTGCGACAGCGGATCCGTGCGAAACGCCTGGGGTTTACGACCACGTCGACGATCGGCGCTGATTTGTCTGGGGGGACCTACCTCGAAGGTGATGTGATTGTGACGACGGTTACTGGGGTACGGCAGGAGATTTGTCTTCGAAGCGAGATCCGTATCATCGGCAACCACAACGTGGAGAACGTCATGGCGGCCGCGACCTATGCCGTGCTGTGCGGCTGTCCTCTCGACGCGATTCGTCGCGTCCTCGCGACGTTTCCCGGACTTGAGCATGCCTTGGAAATCGTCCGCGAGCGTCGAGGGGTCCGATTTGTGAACGATTCGAAGGGTACGAATGTCGATGCCACGCTCAAAGCGCTGGAGAGTATCGATCAACCGGTTTGGCTCATTGCCGGCGGACGGGATAAGGGTGGCGACTTTTCGCGACTCGCCCAGGCGGTCAGCCGGCGGGTCACACGGGTGATTCTGATCGGAGAAGCGGCGCCGCTTCTCCGACAGGCTTGGGAGGGTGTCGCGACGATGACCGAAGCGGCCACCTTGCGGGACGCTGTGGATCTTGCGGCGCAGGGGGCATCGCCGGGTGACGTCGTGTTGTTGTCCCCGGCCTGTGCCAGCTTCGACATGTTTGCGGACTATCAAGACCGTGGTTGCCAATTCAAGGCATTGGTTCATGCCTTACCAGCGTGACGTGCAAGGCGAGGGAGGGGCGGTTCTGAGCAATGTCGCATCGATCAACGGGAACTCTGGCGCTCCCATGGTCCCAGACCACCAGCCAACGATTGGGCAAGCAACGGGTGGCGGCGGACCACACGCTCCTGGCGGTCACCATGACCCTGGCGTTGGTGGGACTCGTCATGGTGTTCAGCGCGAGCGCCATCGTGGCGGGCAACCGGTTTCAGGATCCAGGGTTTTATCTGAAGCGGCAGATCGCCTGGCTCGCGTTCGGCTTTCTCTTGATGCATCTCACGTCGCGTATCGATTACACGCTTTGGAAGAAGCTCTCCATTCCGATGTTGGCCTGCATGTTGTTGCTGCTTACCATAGTACTGGTACCGTCGATCGGAGTGGCGGCCAAGGGGGCGCGGCGATGGTTGCGGCTGGGATTCATCTCGGTTCAGCCGGCGGAGATGGCCAAGCTCGTGGCGGTCATCTATATGGCGGCGTATCTGACCAAAAAAGGGGACAAGATCACGCTGTTTCGCGATGGCCTCCTGCCGGCCCTGATCGTGATCGGACTGCTGAGCGGACTGGTGCTGCTGGAGCCGGATCTTGGGACGGTTGTGGTGCTCGGACTGGTGACGGTCGGGATGTGCTTTCTCGCTGGGGCGCGCATCTCCCATCTCTTGGCTTTAGGCCTCTGCGCGATTCCAGTCGTGCTGGCGCTGGTCCTTGGTTCCAGTTATCGACGCCAACGGCTCATGACGTTTCTTGCGCCATGGAAGGATGCGTCGGACGCCGGGTTCCAAATCACACAGTCCTTTTTGGCCTTCGGCAGCGGCGGTCCGTTCGGGGTGGGATTGGGCGAAGGCAAACAGAAGCTCTACTTTCTTCCGGAGGCGCATACGGATTTTGTCTTGGCGCTGATCGGCGAAGAACTGGGGCTTATCGGGACCGCCACCGTGATCCTGCTGTTTGCATTTTTTGTCTGGCGGGGGGTTCAGATCGCTGCGCGTGCACGGATGCCGTTCGGCCGCTATCTGGGCATGGGCATTACCCTGTTGATCGGCGGCCAGGCCTTGGTGAATGCGGCGGTGGTGACCGGGCTTTTGCCGACGAAAGGGCTCACCTTACCGTTCGTCAGCTACGGAGGATCGTCGCTGGTGGTCAGTCTGATCGGCGTGGGGATCTTGCTCAGTATTTCCCGCGACCGGCATGCTGGCGGGTCTCGAGGTGGACGTGGTGGGTCGGATCACGAATGACGATCGTCATTGCAGCAGGAGGAACCGGTGGCCATCTCTATCCCGCTGTGGCGTTGGCGCGAGAGTTTCTCCGGCGCGACGCCACGACCAAGGTGCTCTTCGTGGGGACTGCGCGTGGACTTGAGTCAAACGTGCTTGCCCACGAGGGATTCGACCTGGCTTTGATCAGTGCTAAGCCGGTGATGGGCAAGGGGCTGATCGGGGCGGTGACAGGCTTGTGCGCCATGCCGGTCAGTTTGAGGCAGTGCCTGCAGATCCTGCGAACGAGACGGGCGGATCTGGTCATCGGGGTCGGCGGGTATACGAGTCCGATGATGATTCTTGCTGCAGCATTGGCTGGGGTGACGCGCGTGATTCTTGAGCCGAATGCGAATCCCGGCATGGCGAACAAGGCGGTGGGGCCGTTCGTCCAACGCGTCTTTCTCGCATTCGAGTCGGCGGCTGACTCGTTCAATCGTTCCAAGGTGCGCGTGGTGGGAACTCCGATTCGTAAGGCGTTTCTGGACGGCGTGCAGCAGAGCCGGGAGAAATCGGGACCGCCACATCTGCTGATTTTTGGGGGGAGCCAGGGGGCGCAGGCGCTGAACGCCGCGGTGATGGAAGGATTATCCGATCTGATGACGCAGCTGCCACATCTCACTGTGACCCATCAGACCGGCGAGCTCGACCATGCGCGGGTGGCCGAGGCCTATCGTCGCGCCGGCATCGAGTCGCAAGTCGTGCCGTTTCTCTATGACATGCCTGTGGCGCTACGGGAGGCGGATCTGGTCGTGGCGAGAGCCGGCGCCATGACGGTGGCGGAACTCACGGCGTGCGGAAAGCCGGCCATCCTTATTCCGCTGCCGTCCGCCATCTACGACCACCAGACGCGGAATGCCAAGGTTATGGAAGCAGCCGGGGCTGCCGTGGTGCTCCAGCAATCTGTGCTCACAGGCCCCCTGTTGGTCCGCACGGTGGCAAGCATTCTCAGGGATCCGGAGCGATTGCGGGTGATGGGCGAGGCCAGTCTATCTCTGCGGCGAATCGATGCGGCCGAGGTAATCGTCCGCGAATGCTACGCACTTATGGAGGGTCATCATGATGTTAACCGCTCTGTCGGAGAGGCAGGAGGCTAATGGTATTGAGCAACGCGGACAGGGATCACAGTCGTATCCACCGGTTGGTGGAGTAAGGCGCGCGCCGATGTTTCGCAAGACGCAACAGATTCACTTAGTCGGAATCGGGGGATCGGGGATGAGCGGTATCGCCGAGGTGCTGTTGACGATGGGATACAAAGTGACGGGTTCGGACCTGCAGGCCTCCGATACGACGAGGAGATTGGAAGAACTCGGCGGGCGCATCTTTGTCGGCCATCAGGAATCGAATGTGGGGGAGGCCCAAGTGGTGGTCATCTCCTCCGCTGTGTCGGCACAGAACTCCGAGGTCGTGGCGGCCAAGGCGAAGCAGATTCCCGTGATTCCCCGGGCCGAGATGTTGGCGGAGCTGATGCGATTGAAATTCGGGGTTGCCATTGCCGGCGCTCACGGAAAAACCACGACGACGTCGATGGTGGCCAATGTGCTGGCGCAGGGCGGGTTGGATCCTACGATGGTGATCGGGGGCAAAGTGAATGCGCTGGGGAGTCATGCCCGGCTTGGTCGAGGCGATCTCCTCGTTGCGGAAGCCGATGAGAGCGACGGGTCGTTTCTCCGTCTGTCTCCAACCATCGTCGCGGTCATGAATCTCGACCGCGAACATCTCGATCACTACGGCAGCATGGAGCGAATCAACGAGTGCTTTCTCGAGTTTATCAATAAGGTGCCGTTCTATGGGTTGGCCGTGTTGTGTGCCGACGATGACCGGCTTAGAGCGCTCTTCCCGAACATCGTGAAACGCTATCAGACCTATGGACTCAGTGCGCGTGATGGTGTCACACCGGACTTCTTTGCGACAGAGATCAACCTGAACCAATGGGGCGCCGAATTTCGGGCGCAGTACCGTGGGCGCAATTTGGGCCCGTTCCGTCTGGCTGTGCCAGGTCAGCACAATGTCTCCAATGCGCTCGTGGCGATCGCGATTGGGATCGAATTGGATGTGCCGGTGGACCTCATTAGGAAGGCTCTGGCGGCCTATACCGGGGTAGAACGCCGCTTTCATCTGCGAGGGGAAGCCAATGGGATCATGGTCGTGGATGATTATGGGCATCATCCAACCGAGATCAAGGCTACCCTGGACGCAGCGAAGCAAGGCTGGGGGGGGCGGCGGCTGGTGGTGCTGTTTCAGCCGCATCGCTACACCAGGACGCGAGATTTGCTGGAGGATTTTGCGAAGGCGTTCGACCGATCAGACGTATTGTTCTTGACGGAAATCTATGCGGCAGGCGAGCAGCCGATTTCCGGGGTGTCCGGAACCAAGTTGGCTGACGTTGTTCGTGCTGCCGGCCATCCGTCCGTGACCTTTGTAGAGGAGAAGAACACATTGGTGGATCAGGTGTTGCCCCATCTGAAATCGGGGGATCTCGTCATCACATTAGGGGCGGGGGATATTTGGAAGACGGGGCTTGGGCTCTTGGCCCGATTGACCCCCACCGCATGATGCCATGAAGCAAGGAGGTCGGCGTGTCACGACAGCGGCAAGAGGGCATGCACGATTTACGCAGGCAGATGTGCGGGCTGCGGTGGCAGGCCTTCGGGGATCCGTGTCCTTCCAGGCTCCGCTGCGAGAGTACACCTCGTTCAAGATCGGAGGGCCGGCGGATGTCGTGGTTGAACCGGCTGATATTGAAGATGTCTGTCTGGTGGTCCAGCAGGCGCGCGCCCGCAAGATTCCGTTGTTCGTCCTGGGTGGGACGAATCTGCTCATCCGGGATGGGGGAATCCGTGGCATCGTGGTCAGCCTGGTGCGGTTGCGGGCAATCAAAGAAGCACCGGGGTCCGTTCTCTATGCCGAGGGAGGAGTTGGGATGCCGACGTTGATCGGGTACGCCATCCGCCACTCCTTTGCGGGATTGGAATGGGCGGCGGGAATTCCCGGGACTGTGGCCGGCTGCGTGGTGATGAACGCCGGTACCAAGCTTGGGGAAATGAAGGATTCGGTCAAGGCTGTTCGTATAGTGAATATGAAAGGGCAGGTCGTGGACGTGGAGGCAGCCCAGGTGAGGTTTGAGTATCGACGGGCCCTGCTGCCACGCGGCATCGTCGTGGGGGTGTGGCTTCAATTGAAGCAAGGGGTCCGATCGGAGATTGAGCGAGTGGTCAAAGACTACCTCCGCTATCGACGGAACACGCAGCCGCTCGCGATGCCGAGCGCTGGTTGTGTGTTCAAGAACCCTCCGAACGATTCCGCCGGCCGATTGATCGAGGCGACCGGTCTCAAGGGTGCACGCGTCGGCGATGTGGAAGTATCGATGAGGCATGCCAATTTCATGGTGAATCGGGGGCAGGCCCGCGCGGCGGACGTGATGGCGCTGATTGGGAAGGTCCGCAGCGCGATTCGCCGTCGGGCGGGTGTGCGGTTAGATCTTGAGCTGAAAATCGTAGGGAAGACGTAGCGGTATGAGCGATCCTCGTCTGACAGAGCGACCTCTTCTGACCCGCGCCCGCATAGGGGTGCTGATGGGTGGACAATCGGCCGAGCGCGATGTGTCGCTTAGGACGGGCGCCGCAGTGCATCGGTCGCTGGTCCGTCGTGGCTACAACGCGTTGACCATCGATGTCGGACCGACGCTCACTCAGGATTTGCACGACCAGAAGATCGACCTGGTGTTTCTCGCGTTGCACGGACCGGGTGGTGAAGATGGCGCGATCCAAGGATTCCTGGAAACCCTGGGAATTCCCTACACCGGATCCGGCATTCAGGCCAGTGCGATCTGTATGCATAAAGTTACCGCGAAAACTCTATTGGTCGCAGCGCGCATTCCTGTGCCGGCAGGCGCGGTCGTGAAGCGCGGAGAGAAGGTCTCACGCGCCACCGTGATGCGGACGGCGAAATTGCGCTGGCCCGTCGTGGTAAAGCCTGCGTCGCAAGGGTCCACGATCGGCGTCACTATCGTGCGGAAGCAGGCGCAATGGCGTGACGCTCTGGCCTTGGCCCATCGCTACGACGTGGATGCGATGGTCGAGGTCTACATTCCGGGGCATGAGGTTACGGTGTCGATCATTGGGAGGCACCATTCTTCTCCATTGGTGCTCCCTGCCGTGGAAATTGTTGCGCCGGGCGGCTTTTACGATTTTGCGGCGAAGTATGAAAAGGGGAACACACAGTATCTCTGTCCTGCGCCCTTGACCGCGGCGGTGACCCTGCAGATTCGGACGTTGGCGCTGCGCACCTATGAGGTGCTGGGCTGTGAAGGCGCGGCCCGGGTCGATTTCCGTATCACCCCGCGTGGCCGTCCCGTTGTGTTGGAGATTAATACGGCGCCGGGGATGACCGAAACGAGTTTGCTGCCAATGGCGGCGGCGTGGGCTGGGATCGACTATGACGAGCTGACCGAACGGATTCTCGAGTCCGCCCTCGTTCGCGCAGCCCGCCTCGCCCGTCCGTCAGGGGAAGGGAGCATGCGATGAAGGTGTTTATGCGGAAGCGAGCGGTGCCTGCAATCGGCCCACGGCTGAACCAATGGAAGGGCGCGCGTGCCAGTCAGGTCTTGGATCAGCGGCAACAGGCGCGTCGGGAGAGACTCGTTTCGCGGGGACGACGTACGCTGCGCTTGGGGCAATGGATCGTCGGTCTAGCGGCGTTGGCTTGGGGGCTGACTGTGGTCACGCGAGAGATGGGGCCGACTCTGCAGGGCTGGCTGGAAATCCGCGAGGTAGAGGTTGAGGGCATTCACCATGTGACGAAGCCGGAAGTGTTGGAGCGGCTCGTCTTGAAGCCCGGGATGGGGCTCCATCAAGTCAGCACAGCGTTTCTTGCCGAGCGAGTGCGGACGCATGCCTGGATTAAGGAGGCGACGGTCGAACGCAGGCCGCCGCATCTGCTGCATGTCACCGTATTGGAACGCACGCCGGTTGCCATTATTCGGACGGGCGCGGACCATTGGCTGAGCGATGAGAGCGGATACCTCCTTGCCAAGTTGGACCGGCAGGATGACCAGACGCTGCCATTGTTGATCGGGCTGGATCCTCAGTCCCTTCAGCGCGGCGAGGCAGGCGTCCGCAACGCGGTTCAGTCCGGGGTTGTGCTGGCTAAGCTCATCGCCAATACCTTCGACGGGCGAGTTGAAGTCGATCTCACGAATTCCTCGAATGTGGTGGCGTCAGCAGATGGGGTGCGATTCCAGTTTGGTAACGATTCCCTGGTTGATCAGTGGGAGCGGTTCCGAAAAGTGAATCCGTCGTTCAAAACGGCCGCATTCGATGGTCGGAAGCGCACGGTGAGCGAGATCGATCTGCGTTACGACAACCGTGTCATTGTGCGAGAAAGGGTGTGAGGGCTGTGCCGAAACGTGATCAGATTCTTGTGGGGTTGGACATCGGGACCACGAAGATCTGCGCCATAGTTTCGGAAGTCACCGATGAGGGAGCGCTCAACATCATCGGGGTCGGATCCAGCCCGTCGCGAGGGCTCCGCAAAGGCGTCGTGGTCGATATCGAGAGTACTGTGGAATCGATCAAGAAGGCGGTGGAGGAAGCCGAGCTGATGGCGGCGGTCCAGATCAATTCCGTCTATACCGGCATTGCCGGCAGCCACATCTCCGCGGAGAACTGCAAGGGGGTCGTGGCGCTCAAAAGAGCAGAGGTTACGCGGGAAGACATCCAGCGTGCAATCGAGAGCGCGCGGACTCTGGCGGTCATCCCCCATGAACGACGGATTCTTCATGTGCTGCCTCGTGAATTCATGGTGGACGGGCAAGAGGGGGTTCGGGAGCCGTTGGGTCTGTCCGGAACCCGTCTCGAAGTCAACGTGC
>Ga0247727_10015914_pt1 | contig 12246 bp, 10 predicted proteins | sample WisWelCaveWW1625_FD_202498 | JGI IMG/M metagenome (GOLD analysis project Ga0247727, IMG submission 202498) | Biofilm microbial communities from Wishing Well Cave, Virginia, United States - WW16-25 | ecosystem: Environmental > Aquatic > Deep subsurface > Groundwater > Cave microbial mat | place... | reverse complement strand
AAACCGTCGAGATCGTCCTGCGCCTCATACAACCGCGTCGCCACCCGCGCCAGCTTCTCGCCGAACGCTGACTTCGCCTCGATCCCAAAGTGCGCAAGTTGTTCCGCGACCAAGGCCGGGATGTCCGTCGCCTGCGTGGAATTGCGTTTCGGAGAAAGCCGTCGTGCTCGCGTGATGTCAGGCATCACGGCAATGAAGCCGCAACCTTACCGCGAAGTCAAGGCGCGGCTGGCCGGTTGCGCTTTTCGAGCGCGAGCAGAAATTCCTTGCGCCGCAGTCCGCCGCCGTAACCGCCGAGCTTGCCGTCGTGATTGATCACGCGGTGACACGGAATCACAATCGCGATGCGATTCAGTCCGTTCGTCCGGCCAACTGCTCGCTGCGCGTCGGGATTTCCGATCTTCACCGCCAGTTGCCGGTACGACATCGTCTCGCCGTACGGAATTTTCAACAGCGCGCCCCACACCCGTTGCTGAAACGGTGTGCCCGGATACGTCAACAGCACCGTGAACTCCCGCCGCGTGCCGGCAAAGTATTCGGCCAGTTCCCGGCCCAGTCGCGCGAGCAACTCGTTCTTCTGCGACGGAATGACCGGGCATCCAAACAATCGCTTCACGGCCGCAAGTTGCGCTTCCAACATCCGGCGGTCCGAAAATTCCAGCAGACACACGCCGTCCGCCGTTGCGCCGCCGATCATCGGCCCGAGCGGCGTCGGGAACCACGCCAGTTCCACGCTCGCGCCGCGATGCCGGCCCGGCGGCTCGCCGAACAACCGGCCAAACGCCTCCCGGAATCCGCTGTGCGATTCGTATCCGCTGTCAAACACCGCGTCGTCCACCCGCCCGCCCGCGCGCAAGTGTTGCAGCGCCTTCCCCAACCGTCGCGCCCGCGCGAACGCCTGAAACGTCATCCCGTAATGCCGGAGAAAATGACGTCGCGCCGTCGTCGGGTCCACGCCACGTTCCTGCAAGTCCGCCTCCGTGATGCGTTGGTCAGGTTCCGCCTCGATGTCCGCCAGCAATCGTTTCGCCCAAGCCGGCTGGTCATCCAACTCCAACGGATGACACCGCCGGCACGCGCGGTAGCCGGCAAACAACGCCGCCGCCGCGGTCGGAAAGTATTCCACGTTCTGCGGCGCCGGCTTCCGTGACGGGCACGTCGGCCGACAGAAGATTCCAGTCGTCCGCACCCCGAGGAAAAAAAGTCCGTTGTACGACTCGTCGCGCGTCCGGTAAGCGCGCTCCATTTCCTGAATTGGCAATAATTCATTCATGCCCGCAATTTACACCTTCGCTCGGCGTCGTTACCACCGAACTTCGGGCGTCAATCTATCGCCAAGCCGGCACGTTGCCGGACTACTTGATCGTGCCTTCCCACGTGTAGATGACGCGGCCATCCGGCCACTCTTTGTCGGTCTTGACCGTGCCGCTGCCCTCGATTCCTTTAAACTTGCCGGTTCCGCCGACAAGCACCCACGTGCCCTCTTTCGCCCCGCTTGTGACATTCCAAACGTCGCCATCGCGGTCAATACCCAGACAGTGCACCACCGACGACACGACCGAACCATCCGCCGCCACTACGTCCGAGAAGAAACAATCTTCACACGCGCCATCAAACGGATTCCCCGGCTCATTCCCGATTGTAAAACCCTTTGCATGCGTGTTACGGACTGCTGTGCCGTTCGCCAATTTTGTGTTATCGAGCACGGTCGCCACCATCACTGATCGCCCGGTGACCTTGCCCTTCTTCAACTCCGCGCGCACCACCGACCCGGCCACCACCACGCCCACCACCGCTGCTGAAACCAGAACCAACGTACGAGTCTTCATACCGGTCTCCTCTCCGTTAGGGTTTAAAGAATTATCGCTCGCCTGCGACGAGCCGGGAGTCTCGCGCCGGCAACAGAAGCGATGCAAGCAAATTCCCGGTCGCTGTAGCGGCGCTCTATGAGCGCCGTCTGAGACCGGTCACTCGCGCTTGCGCACGAAGGTGTGCGTCGCGCGACCGTAGAAAACTTCGGCCGCTTCCATCATTGTCTCCGACAACGTCGGATGCGGATGGATTGTTTCCGCGAGATCGAACGCCGTCGCACCCATCTCGATGGCGAGCACGCCTTCCGCGATCAACTCACCGGCGCCCGCGCCGGCAATGCCGACGCCAAGAATGCGTTCGGTCTCCGGTTCGATGATAAGCTTTGTGAGTCCGTCCGTCCGGTCGTGCGTGAGTGCCCGGCCCGACGCCGACCACGGGAATTTCGCGATCTGCACAACAATGCCCTTCTCCTTCGCTTCCGTCTCGGTCAAACCGGCCCACGCAATTTCAGGATCAGTGAACACAACCGCCGGCACGACGCTGTGAAACGCAGTTCCTTCGCCGGTAATCGTGTCCACCGCGATGCGGCCTTCGCGTGACGCCTTGTGTGCGAGCAACACGCCACCGGCCACGTCACCGATTGCCAGAATGTTGGGATCAGACGTGCGCTGTTGCGCGTCCACCTTGATGAAACCTTTGTCGTCACGCACGACCTTCGTGTTTTCCAAACCGAGGTCCGTGCAATTCGGAACGCGGCCGACCGACACGAGCACCCGGTCGTACAATTCCTCCGTCGGCTTGCCGGCCACGTCCATAACGACTTTGATCTGTTTGCCGACGGTCGCCATCTTCTGCACTTTCACGCCGGTCCGAATCTCACGGAACATTTTCTCGGCTTGCTTGATCACCGGCCGCACGAGATCGGGGTCCGCGCCGGTCAGAATCGTCGGCAACGCCTCGACCACCGTGACCTTGCTGCCGAGCGCGGCGTACACCGTGCCGAGTTCCATCCCGATGTAACCGCCGCCGACGATAAGCAGATTCTCCGGTACTTCCTCGACCTCCAACGCCTCGCGCGATGTCATCACGCGCGGATTGCCAAGATCGAACGCCTTCGGCATCGCCGACTTCGAGCCGACCGCGATGATCGCGTGATCGTACGTCACAAACTTGTTGCCGTCGGCAGTCTCAATTCGCAGCGTCTTGGAATTCTCGAAATAACCGCGACCGGCCATCACTTCGACGCCGCGCTTCTGCGCGAGACCGGCAATACCGCCGGCCAGCTTCGTCAAAATCGCTTCCTTCCACGCCCGCAGCTTCGCAACGTCAACATTCGGTTCGCCGAACGTGATGCCGCGATGCGCCGACTCCTTCGCTTCGCCGATGAGTTTCGTCGCGTGCAGCAATGCCTTCGACGGGATGCACCCGCGATTCAAGCACACGCCGCCGAGTCGCTTGTCCGCTTCGACAAGGATGACCTTCTTGCCCTTGTCCGCAGCGTAAAACGCCGCCGCGTATCCGCCCGGCCCGGCACCCAACACCACGACATCTGTCTTGATCGGATCCATATTAATTCTTCATGTCCGCTTCGCTGAAGTTCTCCAACGCCTTCACCAAATCGACGATGAACCGCGCCGCGCTACCGCCATCAATCACGCGATGGTCGTACGACAGCGCGAGCGGCAACATCAGTCGTGGCTCAATTTTACCGTCTTTCGTAACGACCGGCTTCAACGCGCCCCGGCCCATGCCGAGAATCGCGACCTCCGGTACGTTAACAATCGGCGTGAACGCACCGCCGCCGATGCCACCTTGATTCGAAATTGTGAACGTGCCGCCTTTCATCTGGTCGGCCGTCAGTTTCCGGTCGCGCGTTTTGCCGGCGAGATCGTCGAGTTCCTTCGCGAGCTGCGCGACGCTCTTCTTGTCCACGTCGCGAATGACCGGCACCATCAACCCGTGCTCCGTGTCCACCGCGATGCCGATGTGGTAGTACGCCTTCACCACAATCTCCTCGCTCGCTTCGTCGAGGCTCGCATTGAACAGCGGATGCTTCTTCAACGTCGCCACCACCGCCTTCATCGCCAACGGCGTCAGCGTCAACCCCGCCTGCTTCTTGCGCGCCTCGTTCAACTTCGTGATGTCCGCCTCGTCGAACTGCGTCACGCGCGGCACCGCCGACCACGACTCGCCCATCCGCCGCGCAATCGTCTTGCGCAACGACGACAGCGGCTTCTTCTGCACCGGTCCCCACTGCGCAAAATTTACCGCGCTCTGAGCGGGGTCAATCCGTTCGGCTGGTTTCGCCTGCAACCACGCAACGTAACCGCGCACGTCTTCGATGGTAATCCGACCGCCGTGCTCGCTGCCTTTCACGCGCGCCAGATCAACGCCCAACTGCGCCGCCATCTTCCGCACCGACGGCGATGCCGGTGGCGGAAAACCTGATTTCGATTGATACTCACCGCCGGCCACCGGTGTTACCGGCGTCGTTGTAGGCCGCGTGCCCTCACGCGGCGCGGGCGCTCCCGCCCCGCCATCGGTCACCGTCATGATGACTTGCCCGGCCGAAATCTTGTCGCCAATCTTGACGCGAATCTTCTGCACCGTACCGGCCGCCGATGCCGGTATCGTGCCGACCGCTTTCTCGGTCTCCAACTCAAGGATCGGCTGATCTTTCTTAATCTGATCGCCTTCCTTGACCATGATATTGACGACCGTGCCCGAATCGGCACCTTCGCCAAGATTTGGTAGCTTGATGTCCATGCGTAAGTCTCTCGTCGCTCCCGAAATTGCCCCCTCCTGATATTCCAAGATGCGCAAGCGCGCAAGAGTGATTTGCACTTGCGAAGCTCTCCGAACTACTACAACGTTGCTCAGATGAATATCATGTGGCTATGGATTGCCATCGTCGTAGTCGCAATGCTTCTTACCGCTTTCGGTTGCCGTCGCAGCATCGCCCGGGGCCGTAGGCCGCTCATCTGGTTTGCGATACTAGGAGCGGTCTCCGCAACACTGATCGTCCTTGCCTGTTTAGCTTTGAGTGATGGCAGCCAAGTTTTCACGCGGCGCTACTGGTTGGAGAATGAGGGCCCGCCGCTGCTATTCCCATTTCTCATTCTGAGCGGACTGGGAGTTATGTTCAGCCTCTTGCCGGCATCGGCGGTCGTCTTCTTTTACCAGACGAAAATAAAACGGTGAATCGGTAGCGTCTAAGCATGTGCCTCTGTCACCAGATCTGCCGCTAGACAATCTGCGGATAGATTTTTTCGGGGTCGATGCCGAGGTCTTTGATGGCTTGGGCAACTGCAGCCGGTTCGATGGCGCCGCGTTGGGACAGCGCGTAGAGGACGGCGATGACGGTGCATTCGGCGTCCACTTCGAAGAAGCGGCGGAGAGCTTGCCGGGTGTCGCTGCGACCGAAGCCATCGGTGCCGAGCGTCGAGAGTCCGCCGGGAACCCACGGCGCAATCTGGTCCGGGACGACTTTCATGTTGTCGGAGACGGCGACGAAGACGCCTTGTTCGCCTTCGAGGATTTGCTGGAGATACGCTTGGCGCGGCGGTTCGGTCGGGTGCAGCATGTTCCAGCGGCTGCAGCGTTGGAGGTCGGTCTTGAGGAGTTTGTAGCTGGTGGCGCTCCAGACGTCGGCGCTCACGTCGTACCGGTCGGCGAGAATGTCCTGCGCGCGCAACGCTTCGCGGAGGATCGTGCCGCTGCCGAAAATCTGCGCTTTGTGTTTCTTGCCGTCGGGGCCGCGCTTGAATTTGTAGAGGCCTTTGAGAATCCCGTCTTCGACGCCCGCCGGCATGGGCGGCATCGGGTAATTTTCGTTGTGCAGGCACATGTAGTAGAACACGTCTTCGCCCTGCTCATACATGCGGCGCAATCCGTCGGCGATGATGACGGCGATCTCGTACGTGAAGGCCGGCTCGTAGGTGAGCAGCGTCGGGATTGTCGCGGTCAACAACAAGCTGTGGCCATCCTGATGTTGCAGGCCTTCGCCGTTGAGCGTCGTGCGGCCGGAGGTCGCGCCGAGCAGGAACCCTTTCGCCTTGATGTCGCCGGCCAGCCAGAACAAATCGCCGATGCGTTGCGGGCCGAACATCGAATAATAAATGTAGAACGGAATCATCGGTTGCCCGTGGCTGGCGTACGCCGTGCCGGCCGCGAGCCATGACGACATCGAACCGGCCTCGGTGATGCCTTCCTCCAACAGTTGACCGTCCTTCGTCTCGTGGTAGTAGAGCAACGACGCCTTGTCGACCGGCTCGTAGAGCTGGCCTTTGTGCGCGTAGATGCCGAAATCGCGGAACAACGCATCCATGCCAAACGTCCGCGCCTCATCCGGTATGATCGGCACGACGTGCCGGCCAATCTGCGGATTGCGCAGCATGTTCGTCAGCAACCGCACGAAGCCCATCGTCGTGGACATCTCAAGCTGGCCGGAGCCTTTGAGGAAGTCGGCGAACGCATCGAGCTTCGGCATCTCCAACTTCGGCGCGCGCACTTGACGCTTCGGCAGAAGACCGCCGAGCGCTTTGCGGCGTTCGAGCAAATACTTCGTCTCGGCGCTATCCGCGGGCGGCCGGTAGAACGGCGTCTCAGCAATCTCTTCGTCGCTGACCGGGATCCTGAACCGTTCGCGAAACTCCCGGAGTTCTTTCTCGTTCAGTTTTTTTTGCTGGTGCGTGATGTTGCGACCCTCGCCGGCCTCGCCGAGGCCGTAACCTTTGACGGTCTTCGCGAGGATAACTGTCGGCTGCCCTTTGTGACGCACGGCGTTGTGATACGCCGCGTAAACTTTCTGCGGATCGTGACCACCGCGCTTGAGCTTTTGGATTTGCTCGTCGGTGAGATGATTCACCATCTTGTACAACTCGGGATACTTGCCGAAGAAATGTTTGCGCGTGTGGCTGCCGGGTTCGACGGAATATTTTTGGTAGTCGCCGTCCACGGCTTCTTCCATCCGCTTCACCAGCAATCCTTCGTCGTCCTTCGCGAGCAGCGCGTCCCAGTCCGAACCCCAAATCACTTTGAGCACGTTCCAGCCGGCACCGGCAAACGCCGCTTCCAGTTCCTGAATAACCTTGCCGTTGCCGCGTACCGGACCGTCGAGACGTTGCAGGTTGCAATTCACGACCCAAATCAAGTTGTCGAGGTTCTCGCGCGACGCGAGTGTCAACGCGCCGAGAGTTTCCGGCTCGTCGATCTCGCCATCACCAACGAACGCCCACACTTTCGGCTCCTCGCCGGTCAGAAAACCGCGCGCCTTGAGATACCGGTTGAAGCGTGCTTGGTAGATGGACATGATCGGGCCGAGGCCCATCGAGACGGTTGGGAACTGCCAGAACTCCGGCATCAAGTACGGATGTGGGTACGAAGAGAGGCCGCCGCCGGCTGCCAACTCCTGCCGGAAATTCTGCAAGTGTCGCTCGTCAAACCGTCGCTCCAAGAACGCCCGCGCGTAGATGCCGGGCGAGGCGTGACCTTGAAAATAGATCAGATCGCCCGGCCGGTCGCCGTCGCTGCCGCGAAAGAAATGGTTGAAGCCAACCTCGTATAGCGTCGCTGCCGAAGCGTACGTCGAGATGTGTCCGCCGAGTCCGCTGTGGATCCGGTTGGCGTTGACGACCATTGCCATCGCGTTCCAGCGGATGAGGCTCTTGATGCCCCGTTCGAGTTCGCGGTCGCCCGGATACGCCGGCTCCGCCTCGACCGGGATGGTGTTGACGTAGGGCGTGTTAAGCGGATTGCGTAATGGTTGTCTGATTCTCAAGTTCACTCGCCAAATTCCTGCTGACTACATTGCCATTTACCATGATACTAATTCAAGCACCATGAAGTTCCTCGATCTCACGCTGCCGGCACCCGCGGAGAACCTCGCTTGCGACGAGGTACTGCTCGACCTGTGCGACGAAAACGGCGGCGACCATGAAGTGCTGCGTTTCTGGGAATCGTCCACGCCCTTCGCCGTGCTCGGTTACTCAAACAAGGTCGCGACAGAAGTGAATCTCGATCCCGCCCGGCAAGACAACGTGCCGGTGTTGCGGCGCGTCACCGGCGGCGGCGCGGTCCTGCAGGGTCCCGGCTGCCTCAACTATTCCCTGATCCTGCGCATCACCGACCCGATCCACGAGACGAACGTGCAGATCATGCGTCGCCATGCCGCCGCGCTCGGTACCGGCGTCGAGGTTCGCGGCACGTCTGACCTCACGCTTGGCGATCTAAAATTCTCCGGTAACGCGCAACGACGGAAGCGCCGCGCCTTACTCTTTCACGGCACGTTCCTGCTCGACTTCGACATCGAACGCGTCGAGCGGTTGTTGCCGATGCCGTCGCGCCAGCCGTCTTACCGGCAAAACCGCCGGCACCGCGACTTTCTCACAAACATCGCCACGCAACGCCGCGCGATCAAAGACGTTCTCGTGCGCACCTGGCAGGCCACGCCGACCGACGACGCACCGCTGGAAACAATCGCCGCGCTCGCCCGGTCACGCTATTCGTCGGATGAGTGGACGTTCAAGTTCTGAAGTTCCGTCTTGTTTTTTCAGAACGCGCTAGATATGGTGTTGCTCGGCGCGAGATTCTCGTGGGGACCACAAGTCCAGTTTCACTGAGAACGCAAGCGGAGTATCTCGCGAGGGGCAGTGGCGGTCGAACCTCAACCCTGAGGAGCAGCCATGGCTAAGGTAGATTTTGCGGTCGGTATCGGCGGCGCGGCGGGACAAGGCATCGCAACTCCCGGCGACATTCTCGCACTCATCTTCGCGCGGCGCGGCCTTCATCTCAACGCGTACAATGCATACCAGTCCATCATTCGCGGCGGGCACACGTTCCTGACGATTCGCACGAGCGACGAGCCGGTGCGTTCGATGGGCGACAAACTTGACCTGCTCATCCCGCTCAATCAAGACACGATGGACCGGCATCTCAACTTGATGCGTGCCGGCTCCGCCGTTTTGTTCGACGGCGACAAGATTAAGCCGGGCACCGCGGCGGCCGGCGTCCAACTCGGCGCGTTGCCGATCCGCGAGTTGATGGGCACGAGCAAGAACCCGAACGCCGCCAACACCATCGCGCTCGGCGCGGCGTTGCAGATGCTCGGCGTCGATTTCAACACCCTCGAAGACATTCTCGCCCGGCAATTCAAGAAGAAAGGCGACGCGGTCATCGCGGAAAACGTCAACGTCGCGCGGGCCGGCTACGAGCACGCGGCGGCGCACCTTCAACCGTTCCCGTTCAAGCTGCCGAAGCTCGACCGGCAATTGGCGGTGCTCGATGGCAACAAGGCACTCGCGATGGGCGGCGCGGCGGCGGGCGTGAAATTTTATTGCGCGTATCCGATGAGCCCGGCCACAGGCGTGTTGCACTGGTTTGCCGGGCACGCGCGGCAGATCGGGGCGATGGTCCGGCAGGTGGAGGACGAGATCGGCGTGATCAACATGGCCATCGGCGCGGCGCATACCGGCTGTCGCGCGATGTGCGCGACGTCGGGCGGCGGATTTGCGTTGATGACCGAAGCGCTCGGCGCTGCCTCGATGATGGAAATCCCGGTCGTCTGCATCAACGTCCAACGCGCCGGTCCGGCTACCGGCGTGCCGACGAAAACCGAGCAAGGCGATTTGTGGCAGATGTTGGGAGCCGGCCAGGGCGATTACCCGCGCCTCATCGTCGCGCCGACGAGTATCGCGGATTGTTTCAAGACGGTGCCGGAACTCTTCAATCTCGTGGACAAGTTCCAATGTCCCGGCATCGTGCTCAGCGATTTGCTTGTTTCGGAAGGCCGGGCGAGCGTGGACCCCGGCGAACTTGATTTCAATGTGAAGATTGATCGCGGCGAAACGATTGGCCTGAATGGCGACCGCGAGAAGAAGGCGCTGCCGCTCGGCGGTTACAAGCGCTACAAGATCACCGACTCCGGTATCTCACCGCGCGCGTTGCCGGGCACGCCGGGTCTTGAGCACGTTGTCGCGACGGACGACCACATGGAGGACGGCGTGCTTATCAGCGATGAGTTCACGAATCCACACAAGCGCCGCGCGATGCACGAGAAACGGATGCGCAAGATGGACGGCGTGTTGCCGCTCATCGAAGCGCCGAAGTTGTCCGGCCCGGCCAGCGCGCCGGTCACGCTTGTTGGCTGGGGCTCGACAGCCGGCGTCATCCGCGAAGCGGTGGAGAAGCTGGCCGGCGAAGAAGGCGTCGCCGCGGGTCATCTGCAGATCAAATGGCTCGTGCCGCTGCACGCCGACGAAATCACGCGCATCCTGTCGGCGAGCAAGAAGGTCATCATCGTCGAAAACAATTACAGTGGCCAATTCGCCCGGTATCTGCGCGGTGAAACGGGCTTCACAGCACACGCGCACATTCGCAAGTACGACGGCGAACCGTTCATGCCGCACCACATTGTCGACGGCGTGAAGGCAATTCTGGCCGGCGAAACCAACGTGTACGTGCCGACGCACGAAATCATGGTGTGAGGAGACGAACATGGCGATCGAGACTGAAGTCAAGACTCTGACGGCAACCGAGACGCGCCCGCTCACCGCGAAGGATTTCAAGGGCAAGGTCGATCCCGACTGGTGTCCCGGTTGCGGCGACTTCGGCGTGCTTTCGGCGTTGCAGCAGGCCCTCGCCGAGTTGGGACTGCAACCGCACCAAGTCATCACGATCAGTGGCATCGGTTGCTCGTCGAATCTGCCCGGCTACATCGGCACCTACGGAATGCACACGTTGCATGGGCGCGCGTTGGCAGTGGCCACGGGCGCGGCCCTCGGTAATCATGAACTGAAGATCATCGCGACCGGCGGCGACGGCGACGGGTACGGCATCGGCGGGAATCATTTCGTGCACACGATGCGACGGAATGTTGATCTTACCTACATCGTGATGGACAACCAGATTTACGGGCTGACGACCGGCCAGTGCTCCCCGACGAGCGCCAAAGGGATGAAGACCAAGAGCACGCCGTTCGGCAGCGTCGAGAATCCCATCAATCCGATTCCGATGGCGATCATCGGCGGCGCGACGTACGTGGCGCGCGGATTCAGCGGCAACCAGAAACATCTCGTCGAGCTAATCAAAGGCGGCATCCAGCACAAAGGCTTCGCGCTGATTGATGTCTTCAGCCCATGCGTCACCTACAACAAGGACAACACGTACCAGTGGTTCCGGCCCCGCATCAAGACGCTGGAGGAGATGAAACACGATCCGACAAACCTCCACGCCGCCATCGACAAGGGAATGCTCTGGGGCGACGAAATTCCCATCGGCCTGTTCTGGAAGCGCACCGACCTACCGTCGCTCGATCAACTCGAGCCGGTCCTCACCGAAGGCGGCTCCCTCGCCCACCGGCCGCTCGGCATACCGGCGGAGACCGCAAAATCACTGGTCGCTGAGTTGATGTGACCGGCACGTCAGGCTTGACGCCGAGCCTCCGGCTGAGTTGAATGTCGAACATGAAGCTATGCGCGTACGCCGTCATCGTCGCAACCAGTGTCTCCACTCTGGCCGCTTCGAACGAGACGCAGAAAATCTGCATCAAGGGATCGAACACCTTCGGTGAGGAACTGGGCCCTCAGCTCATCAAGGCGTACACCCGACTCCATCCGGAGAGAGCGATCAACATCGAGTCCAAGGGCACTGCCACCGGCCTGGCCGCGTTGCTGGCCGGTGAATGCGACGTCGCCACCGCTTCGCGTCCGGCCAATGAAGATGAACTGCGGCTGGCCCGTTCCCGGGGCGTCACCCTGTCGCATTACGTCATCGGTTACTATGGCGTGGCCATCGTCGTCAACGCCACCAACCTCGTCCGCGCGCTCACCGATCAACAGGTCACCGACATCTTCGCCGGCACGATCACCAACTGGCAACAACTCGGCGGCTCCGACGCGCGCATTCAAACTTATATCCGCGACGCCGCCTCCGGCACCCACCTCGGATTTCAGGAACTCGCGATGAGCCAGCGCCCGTACGCCGGTGGCGCCAAGACTTCCGCCAGCTATCGTGACATCGCCACCGCCGTGGCCGCCAATCCCACCGGCATCGGCTACGTCGGCATCAACGTCCTGTTGCCGGCACAGGTCCAGCCCGTCCGCATCAACCGCGAATGGCCCACCGCGACCTCCGTGAACGAAGGCGCCTATCCCTACGCCCGGCAGCTCCGCTTGTATGTGAACGCCGACAAGACCACACCGGCGGCCAAGGAATTCATCCAATTTGTTCTTGCGCGCCCCGGCCAGCAGATCCTCGACTACCTGGGTTTCGTCCACGCCATTGAAACACCCATCTGGCCCCCACCGCCCGCAGCGCCGCAGTAACAGCGGAGCGAAAGCCGTCCGGCGGCGTTACCCGCGCGGACGGCTCTGATGCGTTCAATCTGGTATTCTGTTACGGCACGTCGGCGTTGGCCGGCCCGGCAGCCTGACTCTC
>Ga0247727_10015913_pt1 | contig 12246 bp, 12 predicted proteins | sample WisWelCaveWW1625_FD_202498 | JGI IMG/M metagenome (GOLD analysis project Ga0247727, IMG submission 202498) | Biofilm microbial communities from Wishing Well Cave, Virginia, United States - WW16-25 | ecosystem: Environmental > Aquatic > Deep subsurface > Groundwater > Cave microbial mat | place... | reverse complement strand
CTGCCGACGACGGTGATCACGGACCGTGGCTGGATCCTTCGGCGCTGCGCGCCGCGGGTCCGGCGGAAGGTTCGCGCGATCGCGCGGGCGAGGCCTGCCGAGCCGACGAACAGCGGAGGCGGCCGCAGCGCGAGGCCGTCGCGCGCGATGGCATCGAGATCGGCGTCCGACGCGGCATCGAGCATGGGCAAGCGGGGCGCGCCGCGCCGGGGAACCCCGTTTAAATAAAGACGGCCGTTCCTGGTTGTGCGCCCTTGCGCGGGAAAGGCGGGCGCAAAGATGACCTGCCGTCCCCGGCCAAGCGCAATGCGCGCTGCGGCCAATTCGGCTGCGACGTGGCCGCGCAGCGTGGAGTCGATTTTCTTGAACAGGATCCGCGCAGACTTGGCGGCGCGCGAAGAAAACGCCCGGCGCACGATGGCACGCGCGGCCCGTTCCGGCCGGGAGCGCGTGTCCAGGTCGAGTGCCGCGACTGCGCCGCGCGTCCGCGCGCGCGCGTCGAGCGAGACCGCGATGTCCCGGGCACGTCCGAGGAAGGCCGCGGCGCAGTCAGCGGCGCCGGTGAGATCGTCGGCGAAGATCAGAACGCGGGCCAGCGACCGTTCAGTGGTTGTCGCGCGGCACGAAGGAACCGGACTTGCCGGCGAGGAAATCGAGATCCGCGCCCTGGTCGGCCTGCAGCACGTGGTCGAAATAGAGTTTCCAGTAGCCCCTGGCGAGCGGAGGCTTGGGTTTCTTCCATTTTTGTTTGCGTTTTTGAATTTCACGGGAAGAAACAAGAAGATTCAATTTCCGCTTCGCCACATCCAATTCGATCACGTCGCCGTTCTCGACCAGCGCGAGCAGGCCGCCCGCGGCCGCTTCAGGAACCATGTGCAGGATCACCGTGCTGTAGGCCGTGCCGCTCATGCGCGCGTCTGAAATTCTCACCATGTCGGTGATACCTTTTTTCAGGATCTTCGGCGGCAGCGGCATGTTGCCGACTTCAGCCATGCCGGGGTAGCCCTTGGGGCCGCAGTTCTTCAGCACCATGACGCAGGTCTGGTCGATATCCAGCTTCGGGTCGTCGATGCGCTTGTGGAAGTCCTCGATGTTCTCGAACACCACGGCGCGGCCGCGGTGCTGCATGAGTTTCGGGGTCGCCGCCGAGGGCTTGATGATCGCGCCCCCCGGGCACAGGTTGCCTCGCAGCACCGCGATGCCGGTGTTCTTCTTGAAGGGCTTCCTGAACGGGAAGATCACGTCGCGGTTGTGGCAGGGCGCGTCCTTGTTGTTCTCCCAGATGGTTTTGCCGTTTACCGTCATTGCATCCTTATTCAAAAAACCTTCACTACCCAATTCGCTGAGCACCGCGGGGAGCCCGCCCCCGTAGCAGAAGTCCTCCATCAGGTACTTGCCGCTCGGCATCAGGTTGACGAGCGTATGCACGCCCCGTCCGAGCCGGTCCCAGTCGTTCAGCGTCAGGTCCACACCCAGGCGCCGCGCGATCGCGATCAGGTGGATCACCGCGTTCGTGGATCCGCCTATGGCCGCGTTCGCTCGAATTGCATTTTCAAACGCTTTTTTAGTCAAAATGCTTGATATAGAAACCCTGTCCTTAACCAATTGCACAATGCGTCGGCCCGCCATGCGCGCGAGCACGTTGCGGCGCGCGTCTACCGCGGGATAGGCCGCGTTGCCGGGCATGCCGATGCCGAGCGCTTCCACCATCGAGGCCATGGTCGAGGCGGTGCCCATGGTCATGCAGTGCCCGTGCGAGCGGTGCATGCAGGACTCGGCCTCGTGGAACTCGTCGAGCGTGATCCTGCCGGCGCGCAGGTCTTCCGACATGGACCAGGTGTTGGTGCCCGAGCCGATGTCGGTGCCGCGATACTTTCCGGAAAGCATCGGCCCGCCCGAGACCCCAATGGTGGGCAGGTCGACGCTGGAGGCGCCCATCAGCAGCGATGGGGTGGTCTTGTCGCAGCCGAACAGCAGCACGGTTCCATCAATCGGATTTGCGCGCAGCGACTCCTCCACGTCCATCGAGGCGAGGTTGCGGTAGAGCATTGCGGTGGGCCGCAGCAGCGTCTCGCCCAGCGACATCACCGGGAACTCGAGCGGAAAGCCGCCCGCTTCCAGCACCCCGACCTTGACGTGCTCGGCGAGGACTCGGAAGTGCGTGTTGCAGGGCACCAGCTCCGAGTAGGTGTTGCAGATGCCGATCACCGGTCGGCCGTCGAACTGGTCCTGCGGCACGCCCCGGTTTTTGGTCCAGCTGCGGTAGATGAAGCCGTAGATGTCCTCGCGCCCGAACCACTGGACGCTGCGTAGCGGAATGGTCTTCTTTTTCATGTCAGTAGGTCGCTCTGCCGCCGGAAATGTCGAACACCCCGCCGGTGGAGAACGAGCAATCCTCCGAGGCGAGCCAGCAGACCATCGCCGCGATCTCATCCACCTTGACGAAGCGCCCCATCGGGATCTTGGACAGCATGAACTTGGCGAACTCCGGTGTCACCTGCTCCAGGATCGCCGTCTGCGCCGCTGCCGGCGTCACGCAGTTCACCAGCACGCCGGATTGCGCCAACTCCTTGCCGAGCGCCTTGGTGAATGCGATCAGGCCGCCCTTGGCGGCGGCGTAGGCCGCGGCGTTCGGGTTGCCCTCCTTGCCGGCGATCGAGGCGATATTGACGATGCGTCCATAATTCGCCTTGACCATGTGCGGCACGACGGCGCGGCAGCAGAGGAACGGACCCGTCAGGTCGACGCTGATGACCCGCTCCCATTGTTCGATCGGGTAGTCGACCACCGGCATGGTGGGGCCGGCAATGCCGGCGTTGTTGACGAGGATGTCGATCTTGCCGAGCTCGCCGAGCGTATTCTTTAACGCATTCTGTATTGATCCGTGGTTCGAAACATCCACCTTGCCTGGTCCATCGAGATCCCAGATCGCGACCTTGGCGCCGGAAGCCTCGAGCCGCTTGACGATGGCGGCGCCAATGCCCTGCATGCCGCCGGTGACGATTGCGGTCTTGCCCTTGAAATCAAGCTGGTTCATGTCATTCCTTTGCGGAGGCGAATGATAGCCTTCTGCACAGCGATTCGGCGCAAGGGAGGATATTCGCATGGGACGGCTTGCAGGAAGGGTTGCGATCATCACCGGCGGCGCGGGCGGAATCGGCGCGGCCACCGGGCGCCTGTTCTGCGAGGAAGGCGCCCGCGTGGTGCTTGCCGACCTGGATGCCGATGCCATGGCGGCGGCCTGCGCCGGCATCCGCAACCAGGTGCCCGGCGCCCAGGTCAGCGACGTGATCGCCGATCTCGCGAAGGAGGAGGCCGCGGCGCAGATCGTCGCGCATGCGAAGAGTGCCTTCGGCCAGGTCGACGTGCTCGTCAATAATGCCGGCATTCGCGCCTACGAACCGCTTGCCGAGGCCAGGCGCGAGACCTGGGAGCGGATTCTCGCCGTCAATCTTCTCAGCTACGCCTATCTCGCCCGCGAAGCGCTGCCGGCATTGCGCGCATCCGGGCGTGGCAGCATCGTCAATGTATCCTCCATGCATGCCTTCATTGCGCGCGCCGGCATGGGGCAGTACGACGTCACGAAGGCCGGGATCGTTTCAATGACGCGCACGCTGGCTTTCGAAGAAGCGCGCCACGGGGTGCGCGTCAACGCGGTTTGTCCCGGGGCCACCTTCACGCCCTTCCACGCGAAGCGCTTCGCCGCGCAGAGCCGCACGCAGGCGCAGATTGACGAAATTGCGGCCAAGTGCTGCCTGCTGCGCCGCTGGGCGGCGCCGCGCGAGATCGCCTATCCGATACTCTGGCTTGCCTCGAACGAGGCGAGCTACGTCACCGGCACCGCGATCATGGCCGACGGCGGCGGGCTTGCCGGCTAGCTAGCGCTCATAGAGCTTGAGCACCGCCGCGGTGTCCAGTTCGGTGTGGCCGAGGTGCGCGAGCATCCGGTACAGCGAAAGCGCCTCGCCCATCATCGGCGTGGGTGCCTTGAGCGCGCCGGCGAACTCGTTCACCATCTCGAGATCCTTGAGCAGCTGGCGCACATAGCCCTGCGGCGCGAAGTCGCGCTTCACCATGCGCGGATAGAGCTTTTGCAGAAGCGCGCTGTCGGCGAGGCCGCCGCCGAGGCACTCGGGCAGGCGCGCCGGATCGATTCCCGCCGCCTCCGCCAGCACCACGGCTCCGGCCATGACGGTATGGCCGAAGCCCACGATCAGCTGATTGAGCATCATGGCCGCCATGCCGGCACCCGCTGGCCCCATGTGGCTGAAGCGCCCGGCGACATCGGTGAAAAAAGGCCGCGCCGTGCGCTCGATCAGTGCCTAGACAGAATTGCCGGTCTTCGTGAAGAGCGCGAACGTGTCCAAACGATCCGACCTTTGAAGACGTAAAAATGGCTGCGACATCCCTTCGTGCGCCAGATTGACGGATAGATCGTGACGCCGCCCGCAAATGTGCGCCGGGCTTTCCACCGAGGCTTGTCCGTCCGAATCAGGCTGAGCCGAACCTCGGCTTTGCATCCACATGGGCACTGGAGTGCCGCGCACCACGGCTCGGCCTTGTCACCGATCAGGTAGAGCAGCCCTGTGTCAAGAACGTCAGGCGGATCTTCGACGTAAACCACACGGAGGCGTTTTTGCGCGCTGAGCCATTCGCTCAGGGTTTTCAGACTGCGTTGTAGCCAGGAGCTGCTGGTCATCGGCGCGCGCTGAGTTCGGGGAGGTCCAAGAGCGGAGTTATATCGCCGCGCCCCACATGGCGAGATAGCGACGGGCACGGCGGGCCATCACCCTCATGCTCGAATATTCCGTGGCTGAGGCTCACGCGCTGGATCGCGAACTCTTCATTCGGATCCAGGCGGTAAGGGTGCAATCGCGCCAGAAAGTCGTTGATCGCCAGACTCGCAATGAAGGTGTTGAGCTGGATCACCGCTGGCCGATTTACCGCAGCTCCACGGATATAGCCCTCATTGCGCAAGCGCTCAAAAGCCGCAGGGTCGGTTCTACGTATTCCCGCCGAGCGCACTTGCTCGAGATCGAACATGTTGCGGCTGAGCAGGCTCGATCCACCGGGCTGAAGGTAGTGCACCGAGCCGCAGACCTGATCGATTCCGCCGTGACCATCGGCCTCAAGTTTCACGCCAAGGTCAAAGTAAGGGATTCCGTAGAATACCGAAAGGCGATTCAGCAGATGCCTGCCATCGATCGAATCAACGCAGCCAAACACCACATCGCAACTCGAGATGGCCTTGACCGCTCCGGCGTCAAACAGGGATCGCTGCAACGGGAGAACATTCGTACCCAGACCCATCGCCTGGATGGCGCGAGCCGCCACCTCGACTTTGGGCGTGGCGGCCTGGGCGTCCTCAAACGTCGCATTCCAAATCCGGTTCAAGTTCTTGTGCTCGATCACATCCGGATCGACCAGAACCAAGCTTCCGATGCAGTTGCGAGCGAGCTGCTCAATGACCGGACTGCCAGTGCCAGAGCAGCCGACGACCCCGATGCGCAAGCGCCGCAGAACAGCATAAGTGCGCTCGCCGAAAGTCTGCGCGATCCGTCGGCCATGCTCTGGCGCGGACCCGTCTTCAGCCTTCTCCGAGTGCCAGAAAAGCAGGTCTGGGCCCACCACATTTATAACGTCCAAGGGGGTAAAGGAGCTGTCCTCCGCGACGGAGCGCCCAAACATTGTCCCATCGCCCAGCATGATGGCGCTCGCATGCGGCACTTCGTGATTCACCCAATCGTGGACAGAGGGAAACAGCGCCTTGTCGGAGTGGTCGTCTAATTGCGAAAAGGCCGCAAAGTGGCCGTGGCCGTGTAGCTTAACCAGCGACATGCCGCCAGCGGCCGCTTCATTAAGCAATGGCACCAGCCAGTCTGTCGGCCAGGTGACGCGGTCAGGCTCACGGACAGAGCATCGCTCATAGGGCAACGGCATGACCCGCCGCGCAATCAACCGCGTGCGGTCAGGGGTGCTGGACTGGCCACACAGCGCGAACGCGACCGCCTCACGGCCGTCGCTAGGAAAGACGTGAGCCTTGATCGCCTGGTGCTGGGCCCAGGTGAGTGTGAGAGACGTGCCCACCGTAGGATCATGCCTTCTTCAGTTCACGGTCCAACCACTCCCCGACGGCGGTCATGTGGGTCGACAAATTATCGACTCCGGGGCGCCAGGGGTTCGCGCCAGTGCGGTGGCGGCTCCAGCGCTGCCAGGTCTTGCCGTCGAACGTATCCGTGGCGGTTGCATTGATTGCCCGGCCGTCCAGTCGCTGCAACGGCGGGAAAAAGTACGCCATGTCGATCTGGGTATCGGGATACCCGGAGTCGATTCGCACGTTCACGGCAACCTTCGAGAGGTTGTAGCCCACGGGAACCGGAAAGTCGTAAAGCACCACCCGTAGCACTCCGCCTTCCGCTACAAGTTCGTACTGCGGGCCTGTCGCATTGAGCCACTGCATGTCGTCCGCCGGGAGCGCGAACTCCCGGCGAGTGCCGAGGCCTTCGGTCTGGTCCAGTGGCAGAGTCAGAAACTTCTCCGTTCCGGGGGTACGCAGATCGATTACGTCATTCAGTTGCAATCGCTTAGGCTGCCCGCCGTGGACCTTCAAGTACAAGGCAAACTGCTCGACCGGAGTCTTGCCTGCCAACTCCAGGAGAGCGCGACCCGTGATGGTGGGTTCCTGCACATCGAAGTGCTGCTTGTCAATCTGAATCTTAAAAGGCTTATCCTGCTTCTCACCGTCGGGATTGGTCATCACTCGACTCCACTTGAAAGGGTTATCTACTAATGCTGACGACGGGAATGATTGCGGACACCTACAGAGCTACGACTTTTTTTCAGAATCTGTCCGCGCGGGACGGGTTCGTCAGCAGTAGATTATATTGGACCCTCCATGACGAGGCCCGATGATGATCTGGCAAGTGACGTCGAAGTCGCAGCGGCATTGCGCTCCTTGGGTGAGGCTGACCTACTGCGCATCGAGCAATTCGCGCGCTTTCGGGCGTACGGCCTGCCCTGGCTCGATTGGCGGGACTTGTTTCACGAGGCCATATCGCGGACGCTGGCGGGCGAGCGACGGTGGCCGCGTCACGTGGTTTTTGTGGTCTACCTGAGAGAGTGCATGCGCAGCATCGCGCACGAGGAGTTGCGGAAGCGATCGGAAGGGCCGGTGACTACCGAGGCCGAACTCCTGCTGCCTGGCGCACCTGCCGAGCAGGATCTGATCGCCAGTGCAGTCGACCCGGCCGCCGGACCGGAGCGGATGTTGGCCGCCTCAGAGGCCATCGACGCGATCTTCAGTGCCTTTTCTGACGACCAGGAAGCGCAAGACGTGCTGACTGGTCTTGCCGAAGGCCTTACCCCTGAAGAGATCTGCGCCTCGTCGAACATGACCCGCACCCAATACGAATCGGCGCAGAAGCGCATTCGTCGCCGGTTGGCGCGCAGCCGGCGCGACGCAGAGCCAAAGAGGACGCTGCAATGAGTCAGAAGCGAAGTTTGCAACGCTGGGACCACATCACGTCTGCTTTCGAGGCTGATGTCAGCAGGCTCCCCGAATCCGAGCTTCTCGGCGAACCTCAGGCGCCCGAGCGTGTTGCAGCTATGCGCCAACTCATTCGTACCGCGCTACAGCCTCAGGGTCGTCTCCCAGCGGATCCGCGGGCCCGGCGAGAGTTGCTGCGGCGCACGCTTCGGCGCCGTGCTGCCTTCTCCGGCGGCATTTCAATGTCATTTTCGTCGCCAGACAGCATGTCTGACACTGAGGTCGATGCTGCCCTTCGCGATCTTTTGGACAAGGGCCTGCTGAAACCGCGGAGCGAGAAGGAATGACCTCGGAAGTCGTCGTCATGAACAGTCTGGCCGTGGCGCTGGCGGCAGACAGCGCCGCCACCGTGACCGCGGGTAGCGACAACAAGATCTACAACGCCGCGGACAAGCTGTTCATGCTCTCGAAGCACCACCCAGTCGGCGTCATGGTGTACAGCAACGCAGCGCTCCTTGGTGTGCCGTGGGAAACGATCTTGAAAATGTTCCGGCGCGTGCTCGGAGACACCGAGTATCCCCATCTGGTGGACTACGGCGATCGGCTAATCCAGTTCCTGAACGACAGCAGAAACCTATTCCCACAAGAGGTGGAGGATCGGTTCTATCTGCGCTTGGTCAGGACGCTGTTCGAACAGATCGCCGACGACATTCATGAGCAGCTGTACACGCAGTCTCTAGAAAACGCCAAGGAGAAAACCGCAGACGAGAAGCGTGAGTTTGCCAAGAAGGTGATCTTCGAGGTGCGTGACAAGTGGTCGAAGTTCTCCGACGTCACCTGTTTTGAGGCACGGACGACCGGCGAGGCGATGGTCACGCGTCATTCCGGCAAGGTCAACGACCTGATGATAAAAGCCTTCGAGGACCTACCCCGGGACGCTGATATGACGACGGCCCTGCGTATCCTAGCCATCCTGCTCGTGGGTAAGAACGAATTCCTGCGCGAGGCATTGTCGGGTATCGTGATCGCGGGTTTTGGGCGGGATGAACATTTCCCCGTGATGCAATCGTTCGAGCTGGGAGAGATTTACCAGGGCAAGCTCAAATACCGGCCCGGCAAAGTCGTCGCAATCGACGGCGATCGCACGCCGTCGATCATCGTTCCGTTCGCGCACGCGGAGATGGTCAATACCTTTCTCTATGGCGTTAGTCCCGACGTGGAACGCCGCTGGATGATCGAAGTCGTGGCTTTGATCAGCAAGCTCCCGGCTATGGTCATTGACCTCGTAACGGACCTTTCTTCCGAGCAGCAGCTTCAGTGGAAGAACAAGATGGCGCCAGAGAGCACCAAGATTGCGCTTCATTTCTTCGAAAAGCTGGCACAGTACGGCAAGCAAGAGCAGCTGAGCGCCATCTACCAAGCCATCGGCAACATGTCGAAGGGTGAACTGGCGCATGCAGCCTCTTCACTAGTAAACCTGAACTCGTTTCAGAAGAGAATGTCGATGGGTCCCGAAACGGTCGGCGGGCCGATTGACGTTGCCGTGATTACCAAGGGTGACGGTTTCATCTGGACCGAGCGCAAGCACTACTTCAAACCAGAACTCAATCAGCACTTCTTCCGCAACTACTACGCAGACGCGAAGGCAACCGGAGGACACGATGATAAGACACCCCAGGCAGAGGTCGGGCGCAACGAGAGTAACGCGAGCGGCTGATCCTCGAGTCGAGGCGGCGGTCAAGGAGATGCTCAACCGCTATCCTCACTTGCAAGTGACTGGGGAGTCGGCGAAGGTAGAGGGATCTGAGGATAGCTTCGCCGAGGAAGCTCTGGAGCTATTCAAGAAGAAAATGACCGCCTCTTGAATCCGTGAAGAAGTGGAATGGAACGACCACGTTCTCCCATTACTGAATAAGGGTACAGACGCTCACACTGCAACCCTGCTAGCGCTCGTAGAGCTTGAGCACGGCCGCCGTGTCCAACTCGCTGTGGCCGAGGTGCGCGAGCATCCGGTACAGCGAAAGCGCCTCGCCCATCATCGGCGTGGGTGCCTTGAGCGCGCCGGCGAACTCGTTCACCATCTCGAGATCCTTGAGCAGCTGGCGCACATAGCCCTGCGGCGCGAAGTCGCGCTTTACCATGCGCGGATAGAGCTTTTGCAGCAGCGCGCTGTCCGCGAGTCCGCCCGCCAGGCACTCGGGCAGGCGCGCCGGATCGATTCCCGCCGCCTCCGCCGGCACGACCGCTTCGGCCATCACCGCATGGCCGGCGCCCACGATCAGCTGGTTCAGCATCTTCGCGACCATCCCGGCGCCGGACGGCCCCATGTGCGTGAAGCGCCCGGCGACGTCGGTGAACAGGGGCCGCGCGCGTTCGATATCGCTTGCCTCGCCGCCCGCCATCACAGTCAGCGTGCCGCTGCCCGAGGCGGGCGGTCCGCCCGAGACCGGCGCGTCGATCCAGCCAACGCCGGTGCCCTGCCGCAGCCGTCGCGCGTAGGCCTTGCACTGTGCGACCTTGTTGGTGGAGAAGTCGACCAGTAGCTGTGGCGGGCGCAGCACCAACGCAACACCGTTCGCCCCGAATACCGCGGCCTCCACCGCCTCCGGGGTCGGCAGGTTGAGCAGGACCAGGTCGGCGCCTCGCGCCGCATCCGCAGGCGATGACGCGGCCGCGGCGCCCGAGTCGCGGGCCGCGGCGATTCTGTCAGGCGCGATATCGAACACCCGAACCGGGTAGCCGAGCGACAGCAGCCGCTTTGCCATCGGCAGGCCCATCAACCCGACGCCGACATAACCGATCTTCGCTTTGCCTGTCATCCTTGCTCCATGTGGTAGATCCGGATTGCATTGTCGTGGAAAAACGCCCGTTGCTCGTCTGCCGTGAAGCCGCGCATGATCTCGCGCATGCCGGTGACGATGGCCTCGAAGCTCGCGCACAGCCCGTCCACCGGGAAATTGCTCGCGAACATCGCGCGCCCGATGCCGAAAATGTCGAGCGCGGCAAGCACCACCTCGCGGTTGGCTTGCGCCGTCCACGCCTGCCCCGGTACGCCGAGTCCCGAGATCTTGAGCGCCACGTTCGGGCAGGCGGCGAGCGCGCGCAGCGCTTCCTTCCAGCCGGCGACGCCCTCGCGGCTGCGATCGCCCGGCAGCCCGGTGTGATTGAGAACGATGCGGGCGTCGGGAAAAGCGCGCGCGAGTTGCGCCGCTTCCTCGAGTAGCGTCCACGGCGCCTGCAGATCGAAGCGCAACCCGCGCTGGGCGAGCAGCTTGAAGCCCGCACGCCAGCGCGGGTCGGCCATTTGCCCTGCGCGCGGCTTGTGCCGGATGCCGCGCACGAAATCGAAGCGCGCCAGAGCCGCGAGCGTGGACGCCAGGTCGTCGCGGTCCAGCCAGGCCTGCGCCACCGCGACGGTGGGCAAGCCGCTCGCGCGACGCAGCCGCGCGACGTAGCGCATCTCGCCCACCGGATCGCGCGGGTCCCACTCAGTCTCCACGTAGACGGTCTGCACGACCTGGTCGCCTATCCGCTGATGTGGTCGTTCGGCGGCCAGGAAGTCGATGCCAAGGGCAAGGTGGTGCTCGACTCCAAGGAAACCATCGAGTCGGCGCGCTTCATGACCCAGTTCTGGAAGGACGCGCACGACGAGGGCGGGCTTGCCTGGGACGACAGCAACAACAACCGTGCTTTCCTCGCCGGCGACATCTGCGCGTCGTTGAACGGCGCTTCGATCTACGTCGCCGCGCTGAACGGCGCTGATAAGTTCAAGACCGAGAAAGGCGCGGCGCTGCATACCGATATCCTGCATGCCGCGCTGCCCGCCGGGCCCAAGGGGCAGTACGCCTACCACACGGCGTTCACCCACATGGTGATGAAATACACGAAGAACACCAAGGGGGCGAAGGAGTTCCTGCGCTGGGCGCACAAGAAGGACAACTACGAGAAATGGTTCGTGGTGCAGAAGGGTTTCGCAGTAGGGCCGACGCGCGACTGGGAAAAACACGCGATGTGGAACAACGATCCGGTGATGCTGCCGTTCAAGGCCGCGACGCGCCAGGGCCGCCCCATGGGCTTCGCCGGCGCGCCTGGCAAGCAATCCGCCGAGGCGTGGAACAAGTACATCATCGTCGACATGTACGCGCAGGCGGCGAGCGGCAAAATGAAGCCCGAGGAAGCGGTCAAGTGGGCCGCGGGCGAGCTGCGCAAGATCTATACGTGATCGTCAGGCCTTGAGGGACCCCGTAGTAGCGGGCGCGGGGAGTGCCGCGGGCGCGGCGCTCCCCGGTGAGCGCGTCCGGGTTTCGCGCCTGACCCGGATGCTCGAGAGCGAGAAGTTGCTTGCGGCGGCGCTGCTCGCGCCGGGCGTGGTCATCCTGGTTCTCTTCATCGCCTACCCGTTCGTGATGGCGCTGTGGTTCTCGCTCACCAGCATCCGGGTGGGCGAAGTGGGTGAGTTCGTTGGGCTGGCAAATTTTGCCAAGGCCTGGAGCGACACCATCTTCCAGACCGCGTTCAAGAACACGGTCTTCTATACGTTCTGGGCCACCATCTTCAAGTTCTCCCTGGGCATGTGGCTCGCGCTGCTGCTGAACCGCCACTTCCGCTTCAAGCGGCTGATCCGCGCCTCGATGCTGCTGCCCTTCATCATCCCCACCGTACTCTCGGCCTTCGCCTGGCGCTGGATGTTCGATCCCACATTCAGCGTCATGAACTGGCTGCTGTTCCACAGCGGCGTGATCACCGACCGGCTGCCGTTC
>Ga0247727_10015912_pt1 | contig 12247 bp, 8 predicted proteins | sample WisWelCaveWW1625_FD_202498 | JGI IMG/M metagenome (GOLD analysis project Ga0247727, IMG submission 202498) | Biofilm microbial communities from Wishing Well Cave, Virginia, United States - WW16-25 | ecosystem: Environmental > Aquatic > Deep subsurface > Groundwater > Cave microbial mat | place... | reverse complement strand
CGTTTTCCGCATCGCCGGTAGCGCAGAACCGCGGCCAGCGCCGTAGCGGGCGCCGCATCGGGGCGCCGAGGTCCCAAGGTGGCCTACCGCAGGCGCTCCGGAGCGACAACCCACGCCTCTGGCCGGTCCTGATCCTGGCGATTCTAATCTAGTCCCCCATGGCGCCGGGTCACAAGAGCCGGATGGGCTTCCGACGAGATGGGCGCGCTGCGTCCGATTCTATCGCCGTGGATCTGGGGTGGCCGTGGCCCGCGACGAGCGGCGCTGAGCGGCGATCTCGATTGCAGCCGCACCCGCCGGCGCGAGGCAAGCCCTCGGGCCGGCGCTTGTTCACGGGTCGAGGTTCCTCGCGCGCTCGCGCGGGTAACCTCGACATGCCCCCGGGATCAGGAGTCGCCCGCAGACTTGGGCTGAGTCAGCACAACCGAGATTCCGAGAAGGAAGGCAGCATGTCCCGACCGCTCGTAGTCCGATCGGCGATTCGTGAAAAGCGCGCCAACCGCACTCCCCGCATCGCCTGGGAAGAACAGCGGCAAACGCACGCCGGCGGTTACGACGAACGCTGGCCCGTGGTCCGCTAGGCGGCTCCTCAGATGCGCCTCGCCTCCTAGCGCGATCCCGACGGCGAAGATCGGCGCCGACCAGTTCTTGCTCGTGCTCCGGCGGATGAGATCCGCTGGAACCCGTGTGTCCGAGGCATCCAGCTGCTCCATGTTGAGCGCGGGGTGGAGCGTGATCTTGCGGTTCTTCCATTTGAGGTTCACCGAGCCGAGCGCGAGACCCGCTCGTGCGGAGGGTTTACCCGGTCCGTGTGTCGGGAGAAACGTGTCCATCGTGACGTTATTGACGAGGAAGCTCTTCAACGGCGCCGCGCCCATCGCGTCGAAGATCCCGCCCGCTGCGGCACTCGCGAGATTCGTGCTGAGACCCGCTGCGTTGACCGGCCTCTCCTTGCCGAAGACCTGCTCCAGGGTAACGGTGAAGATGACGTCCTTGATGGGCTTCTCGCTGGAGGGAGCGGATGGCAACCTGGGCGCAGCCTCGATCGCCTTCGACACGATCCCGCGCTGGGGCACCGGCAGCGCGGGTAGCAACTCGGTCTTGATCTTCTGGGCATCACGCCTGAAGGCCTCGTACCGCGCTCGAAACGTGTCGGGGTCTGCCTGACTCCCCACCACTCTGGCTCCCTGGTCTGCGAGCGCATCCAGTTGGCGGGAGGACGGGGACGAACGCTCTGTCTTGGACGCAGACGCCTTGTAGACTTTGACCGCAGCCTCCACGCGAGCGATTGCATCCTCCATCTGCGCGGCCGCCGCAGGCGCCGATTCCTTTGCGATCGCGCTCACCGTCTGGACGGCCTGCGCGGTCGAGATGGACGGGCAAAGGACCAGGATGACGGGGACAAATCCCAGGGTCCGGATCGAACGATTCGCACGCATATCCGACTCCTTCTTGAGCTCTCGGCCTGTGGCTCATGGCGGCGCTGAGGAAGCCGGGATCGATGCTCGCCCGACGTGGCCAGCGGCCGGCGGCTCGGAACGCATCCAGGGTTGGGGAAGAGCGCCGATCATTGCCGGCAGCGTGTCATCAGTCGTCCGCGTCCACCACCGGTCCCTGCATGGGCTTCTTGAAGATAGTGTCCCGCACTGCACGCCCGCTCCGCAGTCGCCACGTGACAGACCCAATGATGGTGCGCTTTCCCACATCGGGGCGCAGCGTCGAAACGTGTCGCCCTCTGGGCTCGAGAACGATGACGGTGCCTTCGCCAACGAAAGGCGGCGGTGGCGGAAAGTAGATCTCGGCGATCGTGTCTTTACTGGCGATCGTGCCTTTGCTGAAGAGACTCCTCCACAGCACCTTATCCGGGTGGGCCTTGGTGCCCTTCTCGTGGGAGCAGAGCGAAATGTACTCGGGATTCGTTCCCTCAACCCAAGCGTTACCATGCCGGACCCACCACACCGTTGTGCTGACCTGCTTGTGGCGATGCTGCTTGTCCTCCTGACAGGCGCAATCTTTCGCCGCCGGGGCGGGCGAGGCAGCTTCACCCGTCGTTGGAGTCTGCTGAGAGGGTTTTCCGGAGCAACCCGCGACGAACGACGCCGCGGCGAGCACGGTGAGCGCAGTCACACTGTGGATCAGCTTCACGGCCGGCCTCCTGGGTTGAGGTGTGCTTCCTGCGAGGGGATCGTGTGTTTGTTCATGCCTTGTTCGAGCACGCGCGCGACCTCCGGATCGCTCACCAGCCCCGCCAGCCCGGGCTCGCGCAGCGCCTTCGCCGCGCTGTAACCGCGCGCGACAGCCTCACGCAGCCGCGCTACCGCCTGCGCTCGCTCTCCACGGAGATGGTGGATGTACGCCACGCGCACGAGGATCAGTGCGTCGAGTGGCGCCAGTTTGAGCGCGCGCTCGATCGCCTCGCGGGCCTCGTCGAGACGCCCGAGGTGCCGAGCCAGTTGGCCAGGTGGGACCATCCTTGCGCGTCCCGAGGGTTCTCGGCCAGTCGGTCGCGTAGCAGGTGCACCGCGCGCTCCAGGGGCTCGCGGGCTTCGGCTTCGCGGCCGGGGGTCCACCGAAAGCCGGCCCCGAGATTGCCCCATCCCATCGCGTCGGCGGGATCCAGGTCGCGCGCCTTCTCGAAGGCGCTCGTGGCCTCCTCGAGGCGCCCGCTGTAGAAGAGTACCGTCCCCAGCCACGCAAACGCCCGGGCGGTGGGCCGGATCCGGATCGCATGCCGGTAGGCGTCGATCGCCTCCTCGAAGCGGTCGAGGTGGTAGAGCGCCGAGCCTGTGTTGTACCAGCCTCGGGCGTTGTCCGGGGTGATGCGCGCCACCTCACGCCAGGCCTCTAGCGCGTCCGCGAAGCGTCCCTCGTGGAATTGGAGCACTCCGAGCCGGTTGTACCCCCGCCAATCGTCGGGCCACGTCCGGATGGCGCGGCGCGCTGCGCTTTCGCCCTCCGGGAGCCGGCCCGCCGCTTCCAGCGCCCGTGAGAGCGCCACCAGCGTGTCCGCATCACCCTCGCGCAGCGCCAGCGCCTCCTCATACGCCGCGACCGCTTCTGCCGGACGACCGGTCGCAGTGTGGATCTCGCCCAGGGTGAGCAACACCTCGGGTGACTTCGGCTCGAGCCTCATCGCCCGGTCGCAAGCCCCCGCCGCCTGGCTCAGCCAGCGAGAGCCTCCGACGAGCTGGTGCTTGCGAAGGCAGGCGCGCGCCAGGGCTGCGTGATACGCCGCGACCTTCGCGTCTCCCGCAATCAAACGTTCGAGGAGCGCGACGGCCCCGTCCACCGAAGCCTCGTTCTCGTGACGCCGCAGGTAGCCCAGCGCCTGCAGGTAGCGCTCGTGCGCTGCCGGATCCCTGCCCCGCGCCCGAACCCGTACGGTCCGCACCTCGTCCCCGAATCCCAGCGCGGCAGCGATCCCCGCGACCAGCCGATCCTCGAGCTCGAAGGCATTGGCGAGCGAGCCGGCAAGGACCTCCGCCGCGAGCTGCATGCCCGTGGCGGGCTGGATCAGGCTCCACTGCAGGCGGAACTCATCACCGACCCTGCGCACGCTGCCTGTCACCACGAGATTCGCTCCTGTCCTCGCGGCGATCGCGAGGATGTCGGGCGAGGATCCCTGTACACCCAGGGTCGAGGGCGAGAAGACCCGCACTCTCGGCAGGCGGCCCAGCTCCCCGCTGACTGCCTCCGCGAATCCGGCCGCCAGGAGTTCACCCGGTTCATCGCGCGAGCTGGACGACGACAGGGAGAGAAATGGCAGCACCGCCACGTATTTCCGGTCCGGGATGCGAAACCGGTGCGAGGCAGGCGAAGCCTCCTCGACCGCCGGTCGATCCGTCGTCCCCTCTCGGAGCGTGACCGCGACGTCCGCGGCCACGTCCGCAGCACTTGCGTACCTTTTTTCCGGCTCCTTCTCGAGCAGCCGTAGCACGACGCGCTCCAGCTCGGCGGGGATGCCGGCGCGCAATCGACCGGGGGGATCGACGGACTCGTGCAGGGTCTGGTAGTCGCGAGCCTCCGCTCGTCCCGTGACCGGTAGGGTTCCGGTGAGCAGCTCGTAGAGCACGACGCCGAGCGAGTAGAGATCGCTGCGCGCATCGGCCGCTCCATTCCGCAGGACCTCGGGCGCCATGTAGCCCGACGTCCCCACCCGAGTGCCTCGGCTCGAGATCCGCGTCGATCCCTCGCGCCAGGCGAGCCCGAAATCCACCACCACGACGCGCCCGTCGCGGGCGACCATGATGTTGCGGGCGGTCACGTCGCGGTGGAGGACGCCGTGGGCATGCGCATGAGCCAAGGTGTCCGCAGCGGCGGACGCGATACGGATAGCTTCCGAGACCGGGACCGGACCCCGTGCCAGGAGGTCGGCGAGTGTTTCCCCGTCCACCCACGCCAGCGCCGCGAACGGCCCGTCTGCGCCCTCACCGGCTTCGTAGACCGCAGCGATGCCAGGATGGTTGAGCGCCGCCGCAGCGCGCAGCCCGCGCAGGAAGCGCGCCCGATCCTCTTCGGTGCATCCCTCGGGTAGGAACTTGAGCGCGACCGGGCGGCCGAGGAGGGTGTCCTCGGCCTTCCACACCTTCCCCATGCCGCCCTCCCCCTCGAGGGAGAGGATGCGGTAGCGGCCGATGGTACGACCGATCATTGCGGCTCGATCTGGGCGCCGACGGCACCCACGCCACGCCGGCAGGCGGGAGGATCCGACCTCCGACTAGTGGTCCCCGAAAGAATAAGCCGCCGCCGCCCGGCCGTCGAGTATGCGAATCGCCGTGGCCGCTTCACACGGGCTCCCCAGCTCATGGCCTACGCCGGCCTGGTGCCGTCGGAGTCTTCCAGCGGCCGGTCGGTGCACCGCGGCGCCATCACCAAGAGCGGGAGCTCGTACCTGCGTCGGGTACTGGTGGAGGCCGCGTTCGCCTATCGCCATCGCCCCTTCATCGGCCATCAGCTCCGGGCGCGCCAGCAGGGCCAGCCCGAGGTGGTGCGCCGCATCGCCTGGAAAGCCCAGCAACGTCTTCATCGGCTCTATCGTCATCTGCAGCCTCGGAAGAAACACCAGCAAGTGGTGGTCGCCGTCGCGCGCGAGATGGTGGGCTTCTTGTGGGCCATCGATCGTGCCCTGGCGCTCGCCCCCGCTCCGACCCAGTAGCACTCGCCGTTCGGCAGTCCCGGTGCGACTACGGAAAGGAGAACCCTCGAATCCGCCATGCGACCAGCGCCTGTACGGGTGAACTCGCGCCTCTAGACCGAGGTCGCTCCCGACGAACCCTTGCCATACGGTAACCGGCCCGCGGATATCAGACTGATCAACCGTCGTGTTGCGTCGCACCGGGCTGCCATTGTCATCGACTCAACTACCGGAAAGGAAAACCGCCGATACGAACTCCTTGACCAACTCGTCCCATATCAGCAGAAGCGCGAAGGCCGGAGCGTGATGCCCCGGCCCCGCGACGCCCAGCTGTCAGAAGGGGGATGCGATCAGCTGGGCAGCACCCGTTTGTTCGAGGGTTCGAGCAGGCCCCTCGCCCACTTCTACGCCCCGGCCCGGGGATCGGATGAGCGCCTGGCAGGCGCGCCAGTCCCCGGCCGCGGTAGGCGCGCCGCTCCGCGCGAGTGCGACCGGATTTGACAAACGCTCAACGCCGGGGCTTGATGCGAGGCATCCCAAAGCGTCCCGGGCGCCGTAGAAGGAGGTGGAATCCACAACCCCTCTGCGAAAGGACGGACGATGACGAGCGAAACGCGATGGATCGGCGGGGTCCTGGCCGGACTCACCGCCTGTATGGTGGGGATGACTTTCACGCGCGCGGAGGCGACCGCCACGCCAGATGCGGCGCGCGCCAAGGCGACGACGACCGAGGGCGCCCGGGCGGGAGGCGCCAGGATCGAGAAGATCGTGAAGACCGAGAACGAGTGGAAGAAGGAACTGACGCCGGAGCGGTTCAGGATCCTGCGCCAGAAGGGCACCGAACGGGCGTTTTCCGGCAAGTACTGGGACCATCACGCGACGGGCACCTACATCTGCGCCGGTTGTGGTCTCGAGTTGTTCCGCTCGGACACGAAATTCGACTCCGGAACCGGCTGGCCGAGCTTCTACGCGACGTTCGCTCCGGGGCACGTAAGGGAGCACACCGACACGAGCCTCGGCATGGCACGCACCGAAGCGGTGTGCAGCCGCTGCGGCGGACATCTGGGGCACCTGTTCGACGACGGCCCGCGACCGACCGGACTGCGGTATTGCATCAACTCCGCGTCGCTGGCATTTCGGTCGAAGTAGCTCCCTCACGAAGGCTTGACGACGCGGCCCTGGCTTGTCCGGGGCCGCGTCGCTTTGCGCTGCGGAGGCGCGCCGGTCCAGTCGGTTCCCCTTTCCTCTTCGCGGCGCTTCGTCGGATACTGCGGCCATGGATCGGAGGGAACTGGCCGCCGCCGGAGCATTCGCCCCCGGCGAACTCATCGCCGACCGTTTCGAGATCGAGACGCTGGCCGGCAAGGGCGGCATGGCCGAGGTCTATCGCGCGCACGACCGCCAGAATGGCGAAACGGTGGCGGTCAAGCTGCTGCACGGCGGCAGCGGCGAGAATGCCGAGCGGCTGGTGCGCGAAGCGGGAGTGCTGGCCCGGCTCGGCCACCCCGGCATCGTACGCTACGTGGATCACGGCACGACCGGGGTCGGTGAGACATACCTCGTCATGGAATGGCTCGAGGGCGAGGATCTCTCCCAGAGGCTCTCCCGCGGTCGGCTCTCGGTCGAGGAAACGCTGGTCGTCGCCCGACGGGCCTCCGACGCGCTGGCGGCGGCTCACGCACAGAGCCTTGTCCACCGTGATCTCAAGCCCAGCAATCTGTTCCTCCCGGGCGGCCGCGTCGAGGACTTGAAGGTACTGGATTTCGGCATTGTGCGGCTCTCGCAGGCCTCCATCGCCGCCACCGCGACCGGAACGATCCTGGGCACGCCGGCCTACATGGCGCCCGAGCAGGCGCGCGGGGAGCGCCACGTCGACGCCCGCGCTGACGTGTTCTCGATGGGGTGCGTGCTGGCCGAGTGTCTCACCGGCCGGCAGGTCTTCGCCGGCGCGCACGCGCTCGCGGTGCTCGCCCGCATCCTGCTCGAGGAGGCCACGCGGGTGAGCGAGTCCTGCCCGGACGTCCCGTCCGCGCTCGACGACCTCATCGCCCGGATGCTCTCCAAGGAACCGGGGCTGCGGCCCGCCGACGCCCGCGCGCTGCTGGCGGAGCTCGAGACGCTCGACCTCACGGCAGCGGCGGTGGAAGCGGCGCCTGCCGCTCCGGTGGGCATCACGGCCGGCGAACAGCGCGTGCTGGCCGTGGTGCTTGTGGCCACGTCGCCCGCCACCCGGCGCGAGGTGCCGCAGGCCTACTACCTGGCCGTGAACCGTCACGGCGGCAAGCTCGAGCCGCTCGCCAACGGCTCGCTGCTCGCGGTGCTGAGCGAGAGTGCCGCGGCCACCGATCTGGTGCGCGAGGCCGCGCGCTGCGCGCTGGAACTTCGGGCCCTGGCGCCCGGCGTGCCGGTGGCGCTGGCGACCGGGCGAGGCAGCCTCGACCAGAAGCTCCCGGTGGGCGAGGTCGTCGACCGTGCGGTCGATCTCCTGCGGCGCGGGCGCGCCGATGACGCCGGCCCGCGTCTCGACGAGGTCAGCGCCGGACTCGTCGACGCGCGCTTCCAGGTACAGGGCGACGATCGTGGCCTGGTGCTGGCCGGGGAGCGCGATCTCGCGGAAGAAGCCCGAACCCTGCTCGGCAAGGCCACGACGTTCGTGGGGCGCGACCGCGAGATCGAGGCTCTGATGAGCTATTGGGAGGAATGCGTCGAGGAGCCCATGGCGCACGCGGTGATCGTGACGGCGGCTGCCGGCATGGGCAAGTCTCGGCTGCGGAGCGAGCTGCTGCGCCGGGTTCGCGAGCGCGACAGGCCTATGGAGGTGTGGATGGCCCGCGGCGACGCGATCGGCGCCGGCGCCCCCTTCGGCATGGTAGGACAGCTGGTCCGCCGCGCGGCGCAGGTGGTGGACGCCGAGTCGCTCGCGCTCCGTCACCAGAAGCTGCATTCGCGCCTCGGCCGCCACCTCGACGGCGCGGACCTCGCCCGCGCCACCGAGTTCCTGGCCGAGCTGATCGGCGCCCCCTTCGCGGCTGCCGACGCGAGCGTCGAGCTGCAGGCGGCGCGGCAGGATCCACGCGTCATGGGCGACCAGATGCAGCGCGCATTCGAGGACTTCCTCGCGGTCGAGTGCGGCGCCCAGCCGGTGCTGATCGTCCTCGAGGACCTGCACTGGGGCGACACGCCATCGGTGCGATTCGTGGATGGTGCGCTCCGGCACCTCAGGGATCGGCCCCTGATGGTCCTCGCTCTCGGCCGGCCCGAACTGGAGGACCTGTTCCCGCGCCTGTGGGCCGACCGCAGCGCGCAGTCGATCCGCCTCGGCGATCTCACCTCGCGGGCGAGCGCGAAACTGGTGCGCGAGATCCTGGGTCCCGACCTCCCGGACGGCACCGTGGATCGTCTGGTGGCGCAAGCGGCGGGCAACGCCTTCTACCTCGAAGAGCTCGTCCGTGCGGTGAGCGAAGGCCGGGACTCGGCGCTGCCCGAGACCGTCGTGGCCATGGCCCAGGCGCGCCTGGAGCAGCTCGATCCCGGAGAGCGCCGGCTGCTGCGTGCGGCCAGCGTGTTCGGGGGCGCCTTCTGGCGCAGCGGCATCGAGACGTTGCTCGGCGGGCAGCCGGGCGGCGCGGCCCTCGACCAGCTGATCGATACGATCGTCGAGCGCGAGCTCGCGCAACGCGACGCCGAGAGCCGCTTCCCCGGTGAGCGGCAATTCCGGTTCCGCCACGGCCTCGTGCGCGAAGCCGCTTACGCCGCGCTCACCGCCGAAGATCTCCGGCTGGGTCACCGGCTGGCCGGCGACTGGCTCGAACGCGCCGGCGAAGGCGATGCGGGGGTGCTTGCGGAGCACTTCGACCGTGGCGGCGAACCGGCCCGCGCGGTGCCGTGGTACGTGGAAGCGACCCGGCATGCCCTGCAGGGCCTGGACCTGGTGGCGGTGCTGAGTCGAGTGGTGCGCGGCGTGGCATGCGGGGCCGCCGGCGAGGCGCGGGCGGAGCTGCGCATCATGGAAGCACACGCCCACCTGCGCCGCAGCGAGCACCACGACGAGCAGGCCTGCGCGCTCGAGGCCCTGGAGCTGTTCGAGACCGGAAGCGCCCGCTGGTGCTTCGCGGCGGGGATGGTGGCGCAGGCGAGCATGCATGTGGGGGACCGCGAGCGGCTGGAGGCCACCGCCGGCGCGCTGCAGGCCGAGGCTGCGAAGGCGGTCGATCCGAGCCCCGAGATGGTCACGGCGATGGCACGCGGCGTGCTCGCGCTTTATTCCCTCGGGCTCAATGATGCGGCGGAGGGGTTCTTGGGCTGGCTCGACGAGAAGCGGGACGCGGCCGCCATGTCCCACTCCGCCGCGATGCTGGTGGTGCTCATGGCCCGTGCCCGCCGGGCGCTCCAGCGCGGCGATACCGGCGAGCACCTGGTGCTGCGCGAACGCGTGGCCGAGATCGCCGAGAAGCTCGGGCACCGGCCGACCACCTGCATCACACGCGAGAACGTCGGTTACACCTACCTCCAGCTGGGGATGTACACCGAGGCCGAGGGCGCGCTGCGTGATTCGATCGCGTCGGCCCAGTGGCTGGGGCTTCGCACGACGATCACCACGGCGACCAACAATCTCGGGCTCGCGCGCGCGCTTCAGGGCGCGCTCGCGGAAGGTCTGGCGCTGGAGGAAGAGGCCCTGGTGCAGGCGTCCGCGACCGGCCACGTACGGCTCGTGGGCGGCGTGCGAATCTACCTCGCGCGCATTCTCGCGATGAGCGGCGATCTCGAGCGGGCCGAACGGGAGGCGCGGGCGGCTGCCGAGGTGCTCGCGACCGCTCCCCCGCTCGAGGCCTACGCGCTCGGTGTGCTTTCGGACGTGCTGCGCCGGAGCGGCCGCACGGACGAAGCGCTCGACATTTCCCGCCGGGCGATGGCGATCGTGGAAAACCTCGGTGGCATCGAGGAAGGCGAAACGCTGGCGCGCCTGGCGCACGTCGAAGCGCTGGCGGCGGCAGGCGAGGGGACCGCGGCGTCGGAGATCCTGGCCGAGACCCGCGACCGGCTGGTGGCGCAAGCAGGCAGGATCGCCGATCCGAAGTTCCGCGGGAGCTTCCTCGAGAACGTGTACGAGAATGCCCGGGTGATGGCGCTCGCCCGCGAGTGGCTCGGCGCGATCGAGAAGGTGTGATGGCCAACGAGCCGCGCCTCTCCCCCGCCTCACGCAAGCGAGGGAACGGGGCCCGCTAGGCCCCGACCTTGAATTCGAGCAGCGCCTCGACAGGATGCGAGGCCAGCTTCTCGCGCCCGCCGAGCCCTACCAGCTCGACGAGGAAGAGCAGGGCCTCGACCTTGCCTTCCAGCTGCTCGACGAGGCAGGCGGTCGCGGCAGCGGTGCCGCCGGTGGCGAGCAGGTCGTCCACGATCACCACCCGCTGTCCGGGGCGGATGGCGTCGGCGTGGATCTCCAGCGTGTCCTGTCCGTACTCGAGCGAGTACACGTGCCTCACGGTCCTGCCCGGCAGCTTGCCGAACTTCCGGGCCGGAACGAATGGGACGCCCCACTGTAGGGCGAGCGCGGCCCCGAACACGAAGCCCCGCGACTCGATCGCCACAACGGCTTCGGGGCGTTCGAGGCGTGCGGCCATCTGCCGCACCGCCTGGGCCAGCGCCCGGGGCTCCGAAAGCAGCGGCGTGATGTCCTTGAAGACGATTCCTTTGCGCGGAAAATCAGGAACGTCGCGGATGTAGGTCCGAAGGTCGAGCATCGGCGTGGCAGCCTAGCACACGCGAGATGCGACTCGGCGTCGCCTCCTCGCGTCGCATGCTGGCCGCTTTGCGGACGGCTGTTCGGCGGCCTGTCAGTGGATGGTCGTGCCCGTCGCGCCCGCGATCTCGTGGTAGTCGAGCGCGTGGCGGAGCTTGTCGAGCGCCCGCGCCTCGATCTGTCGCACGCGCTCGCGCGAGATGCCGAAGTGCTCGCCAGTCTGGGCGAGGGTGCGGGCCACGCCGTCGTGGAAGCCGTAGCGGATGCGCAGGATCTGCTCCTCGCGCTGGCTCAACGAACGCAGCAGCCGGTCGAGCTTCTCGTGTTCGAGCTGGATCTCGACCAGCCGCTCGACCGAAGCCGGGACCTCGCCGAGATCCTCGGCGGAAAGCTGCTCGAATGCTTCGAGCCCCGAGCCCTCGTCGAGCGAGCGCAGCCCGGTGATGAGGCCGGCCAGCCGCTCGGCTCGCGGTGTCGAGATCCCGAGCTCGACCGCGATCTCGTCGATGCGCGCGTCCCGACCCAGGCGCGCTCGCAGGGTGCGCTCGGCGCGAGAAAAGCGGCTCACCTGCTGGAACATCTGGACCGGGATGCGCAGCGAGCGCGCCTGTTCCGCCAGGCCGCGGAGGATCGCCTGCCGTATCCAGATCGAGGCGTAGGTCGAGAAGCGCAGCCCGCGCTCGGGCTCGAAGCGGTCCGCGGCCATGATGAGCCCGAGGTTGCCTTCCTCGATGAGGTCGAGGAGCGGCAGGCCGCGCCCGCGGTATGAGCGGGCGACGTGCACGACCAGGCGCAGATTGGACAGGATGATGCGCTTGCGCGCCGCCTGGTCTCCGCGGCGGCAGCGCCGCGCCAGCTCCAGCAGCTCTTCGTGCTGGAGCAGCGGGATTCGGCCGATGTCGGCGAGATAGATGTCGAGCAGGTTGCGCTCGGGCTCGCCCGCCGGGACCATGGCGTCGGGTGGGTTGGACTCGGCATCGGCCACGGGCAGCAGAACGCCGGCGCGTTGCGCCTCGGCCTGGAAGCGCTCGAAGGTCACCGGATCGAAGTCGGGATCCACGAGCAGCGCCTCGTAGTCGCGCTCGCGCACTTCCCCCGCGCGCACGGCCTCGTGCAGCACGGCCTTCAGGCGGTCGGCGAACCGTGTGCGCTGGGGACCCGGCATGGCGCTCAACCCGTGACCTCGAAGCCCTCGTGGATCGGCCTGCCTTCGCTCCATTCCGCCTCGACGGCGGAAATTCGTGCGGCCGGTGGCCCCTCGCGCAGGGCTTCAACGAGCGCTTCGAGCGACGCCCGGTCGCCTTCGGCTTCCACTTCGACGCTGCCGTCGTGCCGGTTGCGCACCCACCCGGTGAGCCCGGCAGCCCGGG
>Ga0247727_10015911_pt1 | contig 12247 bp, 3 predicted proteins | sample WisWelCaveWW1625_FD_202498 | JGI IMG/M metagenome (GOLD analysis project Ga0247727, IMG submission 202498) | Biofilm microbial communities from Wishing Well Cave, Virginia, United States - WW16-25 | ecosystem: Environmental > Aquatic > Deep subsurface > Groundwater > Cave microbial mat | place... | reverse complement strand
TAAAGCCGTCGAAGAGAGTATCTTCAACGGCGCCGAGGTCAGGCTTGATAAAACGACGATGCGAAAACGAATCGTATTGAAAGTGGGAAATCGTCGTTTGCCGTTCATGGTTTGGTCCGCCGGACAAAGAGAATTTATCCCGCTGCTGATGGGATTATACTGGTTGATGCCGTCCCAAAAGATAAGAAAGAAAAAAAATATCGAATGGGTCGTCATTGAAGAGCCGGAAATGGGATTGCACCCGCAGGCGATTTCAGCGTTGCTCATCGTTTTTCTGGAATTGATGCATCGCGGCTATAAAGTCATCATCTCGACACATTCGCCTCAAATACTGGAGCTGGTTTGGGCAATACAAAATCTCTCCAAGCGGCCAAGCGTTGACGCATTTTTGAAAATGTTTGCCTTGAAGAAAACGGAATTCTTGTCTAAACTTGGTGAAGACATTTTAACCGGCAAAACTTTCAAGACTTACTATTTTGCGCGACACCACAAAAAGTTCAAGGCAATAGACATTTCAACTTTAGATCCGGGAAGCATGGATGATGCGGTTTCTGAGTGGGGAGGATTGACTTCATTCAGCACAAGGGTCTCGGAAGTTGTTTCAAGCAATGGCATTAGAATTACCAAAAACAGCAAATACAGCAGAAGGCTTGCAGCGGCGGGGATTGCGGGGCCGCACAGCAGGCTCGATTTATGAAATGGTTGTGATGTCAACAGATACCATAAAATAGGAATCGCCGTGCGCCTTTTCATAGTCACCGTATTTGCCGTACTTCTTCAGCTTTTTATCACCCAAGTAGAGGCCCAGAACCCAATCCTCATAACAAGTAGCATTCATAACAGACAAGTTACTGCCTCTCTCGCCGAACCCTTTCCCATCACCACGCATCCCGAAGCCGACCTCATGCCGGCGCTGTCACCAGATGGCAAGTGGATTGCCTACGTTTCGCGCGCGAACAAAAATTACGACATTTGGGTGAAGCCTGCGGCCGGAGGACTTGCGACACCGTTGACGACGCACACGAGCGATGATTACAGCCCCACGTGGTCGCCGGATGGCAAGTCGCTGGCTTTTATTTCGCGACGCGATGATGCCGAAGGCGATCTCTATTGGTTGGAATTGAAATTTGGCGACGGCACGATCACGCCGGGCAACACAAAATTGCTCAAACATAATCTGCAGCGTGAAGCGTTTCCAGCTTTTTCTCCCGACGGCAAAAAAATTGCATTCAGTTTGGGGTCGACGCGTGAAGAGCAAATTTGGATTTACGAAATCAAAACGCAACACAAATATCCTATCACGAAATTGGGCGGCTCGCAACCGGCGTGGTCGCGGGATGGCAAGCAACTCGCAATCACGAGTTCCATGCCCAATTCACGCGGCCAGCAAATTTTTGTCATCAGCGTGGATTCAACAAACGCGGATCGCGGGCGCGAGCAGATCACTTTCGCGGACGACAACGGTTTTCCTTCGTGGTCGCCGGATGGGCAAAAAATTCTCGTGCAGCGTTTTGAATCGGCTCATTCCAATTCACCCCAAACCTCGCATCTGCGCATTATTTCCCTGACGAATCGTGCCGAATTGCAAATCACGCCGTCGCGTTCCGAGGCGCTGTTTCCGTTTTGGGGAAACGATCACACCATTTATTATGCCGCGCCGTTTTCTTTTTTAAAAGCAACGCCTGACAATCGCGGGAATCTCGACGTCTGGCGCATACCGGAGTCGGGTTTGTTCCCGCCGCAACGGACGGCGCAGGAAAGTTTTGTGGCCGCGCAGGCCATCGCCGATCCGGAAATCGCTCGGCTCGCTTTTGCGGCATTGCGTTTTTATTTTCCGGATTCAACGCTGTGGTTGAGTCGCGCTGATTTGGAAATGGGGCGGCGTTATTTGAGGCTTGGCGATTCACTGCGGGCTGAAACGATTTGGGCGCAAGTTGCAAAAGAATACGCCGGACGATTTGAAGCGGCAGCGTTTGCCGAAATCGAGCTGGCGAAACTGGCGCGCGACACGAAGCGACTCGGTGAAATCAGCGAGCGAAGCGCCGCGTGGCCGGCGGCGCAGGCCTTCGGCATGCTGGAAACCGGCAAAGCGTTGCAAAACGCCGGCGCCTTTGAGGCGGCGCTGCAATGTTTGCAAAAAATTCCGACGCAATATCCCGACCTTCAAGAAGTATGTTACGAAGCGCTGTTGCGCGCCGGTGATATTTATACGATGCTCGATCGAGCTGAACTCGGGGAAGCCGCTTATTTGCAAATCGTGACGGCGTATCGCGAACATGAAGATTGGCAGGCGACAACAGTGCAGCGTTTGCTCGATGCAACTCTGCGTCGCGCGTTGGCCGGCGACACGCTGGCGATTTATCAACGGGCGGCGCAAAAATTTTCCGCGCATCCCGCGGTGACGCATGCGGCGCGCTTTCGCATGGCCGAACGTTTGTTCCGCGACGGCGAAATCAAGCTGGCGGAGAATGAATATCAAAATCTCATCGGCCTGCTGGAAAATCAAAGCGAGCCTTTTTTGCAGACGCTGCGGGCTCAAGCCCTGCGCGGCTTGATGCGTCTGCACATTCACGAGAATGATTTTCCGCCGGCGGTGCAGGTTTATGGAAATTTGTTCGAGGCGTATTCCAATCCGCCGGAGAAAAATGCCGTTCAAGAAGCGCGGCAGGAATTGACGACGGCGCTGATTCAACGCGCCCGCTTGCTCGTTCGCCGGCGCGATTATGAGCTGGCGTTGGCCTTGTTTCGGCAGGCGCGCCGGTTCGATCCGCAAAATGTCGAGGCCCATCGCGGCTACGTGGAAGCGCTGCAGGCGCTCGGGGATATTGACGACGCCATCGGTGAATATGAAAAGGCCAATCCCGCATTCGCGCGTTTCGCGCCAACGGCAAACGAAGCCAGCGCGCCGAACGAAGTGGCGCTTTACGCGCTCGGCCTCGCGTATTCATATAAAGGAGAAAACAATCTCGGATGGTTGCGCCACTCGACGGCGTTGATCGAGCGCGCGCTGAGAATTAATTATCAGTTGATTCCGGCTTATCTGACCTTGGGATTCAATTACGAAGCGATAGAAAAATTAGAACAAAAAGCGCGGCAGCGCAAGAAAGGGTTCTTTGCGAAAAGCGCTTTGGCCGCGCCGGGAATCATTGACAAGATATTCCGCACCATAACGTTGCGGCCGCCGAAGCCTCGCGCGCGCTGGTATGAAAAAGCCATCGAGGTTTTGACCAGTGCGCTGGCGTTCAATGACGAGAAAAATAATCCGCAGTTGGAGGCGAATATCGCCCTCAATCTGGCGAACAACTATTATAATATCCGCGAACGCGGCGATATCGCATTTGACTACGCCTTGCAATATTTTCAATACAAACTCCGTTATGACAGCACATTTGTTTCGCAGCGCCAGCAGGCGGTTATTTTCGAGCGCATCGGCGAATGCGCCTGGGCGACGCGGCGCTACGACGAAGCGATTCCCTTTCTGCAAACGGCGCTCAAGCTGTGCCGCGAGCGGCGCGACGTCGATGGCGAGCTGCGCAATCTCAATCGTCTCGCCCTGGTGTATCAGGACAAAGGCGATTACGAAACCTCGAACGAGCAATTTGCGAAAGTGGACACCGTGAACCGCCGCGAAAATCGCCGGGATAATCTGGCGCTGGTGTGGCGCAATATGGCGCTCAATCATCAGCAAAATAAAGAGAGCGACGAAGCGATCACCAAAAGCGTGCGTTCATCGAGGTGGCTCGAGCAGCGCGGCAAATCCACTTTTCCGGCAGAAAAAAAAGAGCGGCTCTTGATCAAAATTTTCGATGTGGTGCCGATTTTCTGGATGACCATCGATCCGTTCGGCGAATCGAACACCGACGGGCTGACGTACGAGCAGGAAAAGGCGCTGCTGTTCAGCATCATCGGCGAGAGTTATGTGGCGGCCAAAGATTTTGCGAACGCCATCGCGGTGTTTGAGAAAAAAGCCGCAGCCTTTCGGCAGAAAAAGAATCTGGCCGGCGAAGCGCGCGCGCTCAACAATCTCGGCGCGCTCTGGTACAGCTACCACGATTTTATCAAAGCCTACGACTATTTTACGCGCTCATTTAATTTGTGCGCTCGTCTGCAAACGCCGGCGGGCAAGATCATCAATGTGATAAATATGGGCAACATCGCGCTGCTCACCGGCGATGCTGGCCGCGCCCACGCGATTGATTCGCTTTTGCAGGCCGGCAAATCTGATATCGAACAGATCGGTTTGCAGGCGCCGCGCCAAAAACTGGCGGTGATGAACACGCTCGGCAATTTGTATTTGCACGCGGCACAAAATTTATTTTCGGCGCCCGTAAGGGCGGCTTTTGCGCCGCCAACAGGCTCTGCAAATAATGGCCTCGGCGGTGATATTGAACGGTCGTATCGTGCTTTGCAAAATTTAGGACGCGCGCAGGCGGCTTACGACACGGCGCTGGCCGTTGCGCAAAGCCAGCGTCTGCCGCGCGATGAAGTCATCGTGCGCCGCAATCTCGCCAGTTTGTTTTTGCTTTCCCGCGATTATGCGTTGGCATTGGAACAATTGCAAACAGCGCACGCTATTTGTATTGCAAAGAATTTTAGCGATTTGATCTGGCGCGTGAAACACGCGCTGGGCACGCTCCGTCGCTTCGTGTATGTGCCGCCGCAATCTCCATTCGCCGGGAAATCCGCGCTCGAGTGGTATCGCGGCGCGATTCAAATTCTCGAAGGTTTGCCGGAAGAACCGGAGGGAAGCGAGCAGCGCCTCGCGGAAACGGCAGAGCAAAACGCGCTTTATGAAAATGCGGTGATGCTATTGGCCGAACAGGAGCAACCGCGCGCGGCGCTGGAGTTGGCTGAGCGCAGCCGCAGCAATCGTTTTATCAGCCTTATTTCCACGCGTTATATTTTGCCCAAAAAAGAACGGCAGCGTTTGTATTGGGGCGGCGCCGGCGGGCTGGCTCTTGACGTGCAACGTCAGCTCAGCCGTTTGCGCGGCGAGCTTGCCCGCCTCGAAGCGGCAGAGCCGCCGCGGCCGAAAGAAATCAAACGGACGCGCGAGGCGTTGGCCACGGCGGCGCGCGAGTATCGGAGCATCGTGCAAGAGGCGCTGGCGGAAGATCCGGAGTTCGCGAGTTTCTTCAGCATTCAAACGGTTGACACCCAGGCGCTGCAAGATTCGTTGGATCCGGAAACCGCCATTCTCGAATATTTCGTCGCGGAGAATGAGCTGATCGTGTGGTTGCTCAGCCGCGAGCGTCTGGAGCAAATACGCGTGCCGATCGCGCGCCAGCGCCTGCAGGAGCTGGTTGCGAGCCTGCGAGAAAGCTGGTTAGGACGTCGTGCCGGCGGGGAAACGCTTTGCCGCGAGTTGTCCACGCTATTGCTCGGCGGCGTTCGCGATTTGGATTCGTTTCATCGTTTGATGATCGTGCCGGATGATTGTTTGCACTATCTGCCGTTTTCCGCCCTGGAATATGGCGGCGAGCGTCTGCTTGATCTTTTTGCCGTCGGCAAAATACCAAGCTTGCTGGCGCTAAACTTTGCCGCGCGGCATCAGAATTTGAATGAAAATAATTTGCTCGTGGTGCAAGACGCCAGAGAAGACAAAAAAGATAAAAATGATAATCAGCAAAAAAGTAAAAAAATAGGGGATAATCTGGTGGCAGCGAATGATACCGGGCATTGGCTTGCAGATAGTTTGGCGCAACGAATTCCCGGACTTAAAATTCAACAATTGCGCGGCGCGGATTGGCGCGCGGACGAAGTGCGGCAGAGATTGCAGCAGGCGGGCCTGCTGCACGTGCAAAATCATTTCGCGGCGCAGCCGCAGCGTCCACTGGATTCCGGCTTTCTGCTTCAACTCACCGCTTCCGATACGGCGCTCTTTCCTTTATATCGTTTGTTTGAATTTGATCTTTCGGCGAGCCTGGTGGCGCTGGAAAATACGAATTTTCCTTTTGCGCCGGAACGGGCCCGCAAAGGCCTTGCGGCCGGCGACGAGTTGGTGGCGTTGCAGCGCAGTTTGATTTATGCCGGAACGCCGACGCTGGTTTATTCGCAATGGCCGGTCGCGCCGAAAATTCGGGAAATCTTTTTTGCGGCATTTTATAAAAACTTGTCGAGCCAACCTGCAATTGCCGCGCTGCATGCGGCCCAAGACGCCGTGCGCGAGCAGTTTCCCGATCCCGGCGACTGGGCCGGATTCGAACTAATTGGATTTCCGGGAATGTCGGTGACGGAGAAAAGCGCGTTTGCCGATCGTCATTTTAAAAAAACGGTGCGCAGTGGAAATGAATCGCAAGAGCTCGGCGAGTTTCGCGACGCCGTGCGCTATTATCAAACGGCGCTGACGATGGCGCAGCAACTCGGCGATGAGGAAGCGAGACAAAATCTTTATTTGCTGATTAAAGCGAGTGCGCTATCCGGCGGTGATTACGCCACGGCCTGCGAAGTCGAAACGAAAATTCTGGAAGGCGCGCTGGCCGCGAATGATATCAGGCAAATCGCGCAGAGTTATCGCAATCTGTCGACGTGGCAAACGCGGTTGAAAAATTATGCGGCGGCGCTGGAGGTTGAAAAGAAATATCTCGAATTGGCCGAGCGTGTCAAGAATCCGCTGGCTATCGCCGACTCGCGTTTGCAGCAGGCGCGCATTCTCGAAGCCGCCGGCGATTATGCTGCCGCGATGGCGCAAGCGGAACAAGCCGTTGAAATTCTCCAACAGCAGAATCAGATGGTGCCGCGTTTTCAGGCCGAAACTTTTCTCGGCAAGCTGGCCTTGGAAGATGATCAATATGCCGGAGCGCTCAACTATCTTGAAAAAGCAACGCGCCATTTTCTGGAGACGCGGCAACCGGCCAATCCCGCGGAGCAGCGCTTGCTCGCGACGGCATATCAACTCACCGGCTCGGTTTACAGCCGCCTGACGGCTTATGGTGAAGCGTTGAAATTTCATCAACAGGCTTTGCAAATTTTTGCGGCGCTTGCCGACACGGCCAATCTTACGCTGGCGGAGCAAAATCTTGCCGATGCCTGCTGGTTTAACGGCGATTATCAAACGGCGCTGCTGCATCAGCAACGCGCGCTGCGTCTGGCGGACGATCCGCGCGAGAAACTGCGGGGGCAATCGACGCTCGGCTTGATCCTGTTGAGCCTCGGCGATCCGGACGGCGCGCTGGACGCGGAAAAACGCGCGCTGCAATTTGCGCTCGAAACCGAAGAGCCGCGCGAGCAGGCGACGATTCATAAAAATCTTGGACTCGTTTATGTGCAACGCCAAGAGCATCAGCAAGCGCTGGCGAGTTGGATCGGCAAACTGGTTTCGAGCGCGGCCTGCTGTATGATTATCTTTTTCTCGGCCAGACTTTTCAGGCGCTGGCGCAACCGGATTCGGCGCTGGCCTATCTTGCCAAAACTGAACCGCTCGCGTTGAAGCTGAATGATCGCCGCGGCCATGCGAAGACGCTTTATTTTAAAGGCCTCGCCTTGATTGATCGCGGCAACAAAGCGCCGGCGCGCGCGGCGTTTGCCGAAGCGCTTGCGAAAGCCGAATCCGCCAAACTGGATGAAATGCAATGGCGCTGTTTATGGCGACTTGGGGCGTTAGCCCGTCAATCCGGCGATTTGCCACCGGCGCTCGACTTTTATCAACGCGCGATTGCGACGCTGGAGCGCCAGAGCGCGAAAATAAAAATCGAAGAATATCGCAGCGGGTTCATCGATGACAAGTCGGAAATTTACGAAGAAGCGGTTTTGCTGCTGCTGCAAATGAATCGTCCCGCCGAAGCGTTCGCCATCGCGGAGCGCGCCAAATCGCGCAGCTTTGCCGATCAGCTTGCGAATGCAAATGTTGATTTGCAGACCGGCGGTGATCGTGATTTGCTAGAACGCCGCGAGCGGTTGTTGGATCGCCTCAGCCTCGCGCAGGGAAAAATCAATGCGCTGCAACAAAAAGCCGGCGATGCGGAGAGCAGCCGTCTCGCTATCGCGGCCTTAAACGACACCCTTTCTAATTTGCAAAAAGAATATTCGAATATTCTCGTCGCACTGAAAACGGCCAATCCCGAGCTGGCGGATCTGGTAAGCGTCGAGCCGTTGCCGCTATCCGAAGTGCAGGCGATGTTGGCCGATAGTGTCGCATTGGTCGAATATTTTTTTGCGAAAGATCGGCTGGTGAGCTGGGTGGTTGATCGCCGGCAGGCACGCGCCGTCAACACGGCGCTGGATCGCAATAAATTAAACGAGGATATTTCGCAATTGCGCCGCGCCATCACGAAGCGCGCCTCCACCGAAAGTTCCTCGCGGGTGCTTTACGATCAACTCATCAAACCGCTGGAGCCGTTGCTGTCGAGCGCGAAACAACTCGTGATCGTGCCGCACAGCGTTTTGCACTACCTGCCGTTTCCGGCGCTGCAAAAAGCGGATAGCACGTATTTGATCGATCACCATGCGCTGGCCCTCGCGCCGAGCGCGACGGTGCTCGGTTTTTGTTATCGCAAAGGCAATTCAATGTCCAATGTGACGCCGGAAAATTTCCGCGTGCTGGCGTTGGGCAATCCGGACGTCGGCAATGCCCGCTTCGATTTGCCGTTTGCCGAGAAAGAGATCAAGAGTATCACGCAAACTTTTGGTGCGATCGAAAGCTACGAGCGCCAGCAAGCTACATCGGGCGCATTGATCGCCGGCGCCGGCCGAGCGAACCTCATCCATCTTTCCTGTCACGGCGTTTATGACGAGCGCAATCCGCTCTTCTCGGCGTTGTTGCTCGCGCCAGATTCAACGAATCCAACGGGACGCCTCGAAGCGCACAAAATTTTCGAATTGAAATTAAATGCCTCGTTCGTCATGCTCTCGGCCTGCGAAACCGGCCTCGCGCGCATCACCGGCGGCGACGAAGTGATCGGCCTCGGCCGCGGCTTTATTTTCGCCGGCGCGCCTTCGCTCATTGCCAGCTTGTGGACGGTGGATGATCTCGCGACGGCGATTACGGTGAAACGGTTTTATCGGTATTTGTACACCGGCATTTCGAAAGCTGAAGCATTGCGACAGGCCCAGCGATTTGTGCGCGATCATCACAATCGCCATCCGGCGTACTGGGCGAGCTTTGGGCTGACTGGGGACTGGAGGTAACGAAAGCAAAAAGCAAAGGGCAAAAAGAAAAAAGCAGATCTTCGTATCGCCACGAAGACTATGCTTGCATTTCGCGTTTGTGCCTGTTAAATTAACAATTGTAAACACGATTGTTTTTTATGAAAGATAAACCGTTAATCAATAGCGAGTCGGAGTTAGAAGCGGCATATCGACAAATGTCCCAAGACCATACCCGTGAAATTGAAGCGCTGGAATGGGCCGAAGCATTAATCGGAGACGCAGACGATGAAAAGGGTGAAAAGGCAACAGCGTGCCGCTGAGGCCGGAAATGGCAAAGAACCGAAATGGTGGAAAAAGGATATTATGGCTCCAATTATTGTGGGGATTATTTTAAGTATTGTGGGTTTTGGTATTTGGCTCATGCAAAAATCGTCTGAGGAAAAATATGGCGATTTGGTGATTGCCAGTAATGTCGATCGTGCAACCGTATTTTTGAATCAAGATTCCATAGGATTGACGCAATCGAGCCGAGCCGTTACCTTTACATCGTTGAAACCTGGAGTTTATGTTTTGTCGGCCGCAAAGGAAGGTTTTATCTCTTTTGTCAACCCTAACATAAAAATTGCCGCCGGAGAAATCACCTCGATACAGGCTGATCTCAAAATGGCAGGAGCCAACGAAATTAGGGCTAAAGACACGCTCAAACTTTCTCCCTCTTTTCGCCGGCGTGCCGAAGCCGGAAAAGATGGTTGGCTTCTCATAACCGTTACGGACCGATTTGAAAATGCAAAAATTAAGATTGATGGCCAATGGGTAGCCACGGCGCCAAACACCATTCGTGTGAGCGCGGGACGACGTCACCTGCGCGTGGAAAAAGATGGGTTCTGTTACGATGACATGATCGAGGTATCCGGTCAAGATACAATCCCTGTCAATATTGAAGACGATGAATTTGAAATAATAAGAAAATAGATCATTGCGTTTACGAATGACGCATTTACGAATTAAAGGGGCAACAACATGAAATCAAAAATTCTTGCCACATTCATTGCGGCCTGCGTAGCCGTTAGCGGTTTCACGACGATAGCGCTTGCTCAACCGGACAAAACCTGCTACCTTTCCATTACGCCTTTCGATAGCCCCAAGGATTCCCTGGCGCTGGAGATTGAGCTGCGCTTCTGGCAGGAATTTCGTGAGCAGGCGGAGCAATCCGAGGCAGTGAAAATCGTTGCCAACTGGAATCAGATTGTGAAACTGCTGGAATATGCGGAAAAGACGCAACGGGTTCGGGCCATTTTTGACACCAGCACCATCCGAAATCCGCAAATGAAGGCCGCCAATGCGCACGTGCAGGGCACGATTCGCAAGCTTCGCTCGCAGGAGATGGAATTGGATGTTCAAATCATGAAAATCCGCACCGGCGAGCAGATCGCGACGGGGCAGGCGCGCATTGCGATTTCGACCGATCCCTTCCCAGTCTCTTACACACCGGCGCTGCGCCAACTCATTCAGAAGCTGATGGAGCCCCTCGATCCCAAAATTAAAAAGCAGAAGAGCTGGCTGGGCGAGCCGTTTGATCCGGAAAAGATCAATATTTTGGTGGCGGATTTTACCAACACCGGCGGCGAAGTCGATCAACGCAGCGCAGATATCACGAGCGCGACCTTCAACAAGCTGGATAAATTCATGAAGGATGACCCCAGCCTCAGCGATATGGTTGAAGTGAAGCGCCTCTCCTCCAAAGGCAGCGGTCTCGTCATTCGTGAGGAAACCCGCGCCAAAAAAATTGGCGAGGAACTCAATGCAGATATGGTGATTTGGGGACAAATCCTTTATGTCGGCGATTCCATCTCTGTTTTTGCCAGGGCGTTCATCAACCATAAAGCACGCACTGCCGCCATCGCCGAGGAAGGGGTGTTGCACAAATACCAGCTCTTGCGCGCCGATCTGCCCATGCTGATTGGCGCCAAAGCCAACGTGCTGGTGAAATTTATCATCGGGTGGACTTACTTGAAAGACTATCGGCACCAACAATTCCAGCAAGCCTTGAAATATTTGCAGCAAGCCCTGTCAGAAACCAGTGCCGATGAACGCCTGAGTATTTTGCAATGGGCGGGAGAAGCAGCGTATTATGCCGGTGAATATGACCGGGCTTTAACTTGGAATGCTGAATTAGAGAAACATCAAATAGAAAACGACGATCGCGCCGGCTTGGCGACCACCTATAATGACATCGGTGCGATTTACGACAATAAAGGCGAATGGGACAAAGCGCTGGAATATTACGGCAAGTCGGAAAAGATTCGTCTCGAAGTGGGGGATCGCGCTGGCTTGGCGACCACCTATAATAACATTGGTGTGTTTTACAAGGAAAAAGGCGAATGGGACAAAGCCTTGGAATACTACGGCAAGTCGGAAAAGATTCGTCTCGAAGTGGGGGATCGCGCCGGCTTGGCGACCACCTATAATAACATCGGTGCGATTTACGACAAAAAAGGTGAATGGGACAAAGCCCTGGAATATTACGGCAAGTCGGAAAAGATTCGTCTCGAAGTGGGCGATCGCGCCGGCTTGGCGACCACCTATAATGACATTGGTGTGATTTACGAGAAAAAAGGCGAATGGGACAAAGCCCTGGAATATTACGGCAAGTCGGAAAAGATTTTTCTCGAAGTGGGGGATCGCGCCGGCTTGGCGACCACCTATAATAACATCGGTTTGATTTACGACAATAAAGGCGAATGGGACAAAGCGCTGGAGTATTACCACAAAGATGAAGCGATTTTTCTCGAAGTTGGGGATCGCACCGGCTTGGCTCCTACCTATAATAACATCGGTGCGATTTACGACAAAAAAGGTGAATGGGACAAAGCGCTGGAATATTACGGCAAGGCCGAAAAGATTGTTCTCGAAGTGGGGGATCGCGCCGGCTTGGCGACCACCTATAATAACATTGGTTTGATTTACTCCAATAAAGGCGAATGGGACAAAGCCCTGGAATATTACGGCAAGTCGGAAAAGATTCGTCTCGAAGTGGGGGATCGCGCCGGCTTGGCGACCACCTATAATAACATCGGTGCGATTTACGACAATAAAGGCGAATGGGACAAAGCGCTGGAATATTACGGCAAGTCGGAAAAGATTCGTCTCGAAGTGGGGG
>Ga0247727_10015910_pt1 | contig 12247 bp, 12 predicted proteins | sample WisWelCaveWW1625_FD_202498 | JGI IMG/M metagenome (GOLD analysis project Ga0247727, IMG submission 202498) | Biofilm microbial communities from Wishing Well Cave, Virginia, United States - WW16-25 | ecosystem: Environmental > Aquatic > Deep subsurface > Groundwater > Cave microbial mat | place... | reverse complement strand
TCCGGTACACCGAACGTCTGGCCGAGGCCGGGATCGAGCCGTCGGTGGGCAGCATCGGTGATTCCTACGACAACGCGATGGCCGAGTCGGTCATCGGGTTGTTCAAGGCGGAGATCATCCGGCGGCGCGGGCCGTGGCGGGGCATCGAGGACGTGGAGTTCGCCGCGCTCGAGTGGGTGTCCTGGTTCAATACGGTGCGGTTGCTGGAGCCGATCGGCTACCTTCCCCCGTTCGAGTTCGAGGAGGCGTATCATCGCAGTCAATCGGCTCCCGCCATGGTGGCGGCGGTCAACTAAACGTGTCTCCGGAAAACCCGGGGCGGTTCAATCGGCTGAACTGTGCGATTCGATCGGCAGACCTGTCTAAATGCGGAAACTGACTGCGAGCGCTCCATCGAGGCTCCTTTCGAATCAATCCCTTGGCGCTGGTCGCCGGCTTCGGCTTCCCGGAAGTAGGCCGCGTGGGAACCTGCACAACATGGTACCGGCGACCCCTTCGAACGCGAACGACGGTACCGGTTGACCCTGTCCCAGCCTCACTCGTCGTCTCAGGCGAGGTTCGCTGCCCCGCATCCGCCTTGCCCGCTCGATCGCCCTGCCGATCAACGCACCTCTGGCGCGCTCGATGCCGGGTCTGAGCCGCCCATCGCAAGCCGCTCCACCGACGCTCGGTCGCCGGAGACGGCTACTCGCTGCAGGTATAGATCGAGTCCGCGGACTCCACCGAGTTCCGCGCCGCCGCCAGCGCGTCCGGGCCCCCCGTGCGTCATCGCCGGGAGCACCAGGCCGGAGCCGGGCAAGAGTGGCGCTACCTTTTCCGAGCCGACGTACAGACGCCCGCTCGTAGCGGCTCCCGCCGTCCAGTAGTCGGCGAGAAACCTCTCGTCGTCCGTGTAGAGGGACGTCACGAGCATCCCGCCACCGCGTGCGACGAGACGCGCGGCGTGCTCGGCTGTTCCGTCGTAGGCCAGGACCGTCGCGACGGGTCCGAACACTTCGTGCTCGTGCACGGCGCCCGCTTTGTCGGCATCGGATGCTCGGAGGAGCGTCGGACCGAAAAAGAAGCCGCGCCCGGCGGGATTGCCCACGCCATCGACCCGGTCTCCCGTGCCGCGCACGAGCCGCGCCTCCTCCCGCAGACGGCGCACGCCGTCGACCGCGTCGCGCAGCTGGTCGGCCGTCGCGAGCGGGCCCATCGTCACCGACTCCTCGCGCGGGTTACCGACGACGACCCGGTCGATCTCGTCCGCAAGCGCGGCTTCCACCTCGTCGATGCGGTGCGCCGGAACGAGGATCCGGCGCACCGCCGTGCATTTCTGCCCGCTCTTCTGCATGATCTCGCGGGTCACTTCGCGCACGAACGCCGCCCAGGTCTCGGTTGCGGTCGCCACGTCCGGTCCCAGGATCGCCGCGTTGAGGCTGTCCGCCTCGACGTTGATCCGGGTGGCCGCGGAGATGAGCTTGGGCGAGGCTCGGAGCCCGGCCGCCGTGGTCACCGATCCGGTGAACGCCACGACGTCCTGCGGGCCGAGGCGATCGAGGAGGTCGCCCGTCGACCCGCAGACGAGCGACAGGCTACCCGCGGGGAACACGCTCGCCTCGATCAGGATCTCGACCGCGCACTCGGCGACGAGCGCGCTCGACGTCGCCGGCTTGGTCAAGACCGGCATGCCGGCCAGGATCGCGCAGGCGGCCTTCTCCGCCAGTCCCCACAGCGGAAAATTGAACGCGTTGATGTGCACGGCCGCGCCCTGGAGCGGGACGCGGACGTGTCGGCCCCAGAACCGCGGGGAGCGACCGAGCTGCACGCCATCGCCGTCGACGAGGTGGCGTCGGTCGGCGAGCTCACGTCCGAGGGTCGCGTAGTACGCGAGCGTGGCGGTCGCGCCGTCGATGTCGAACTTGGAGTCGCGGCGCGTCGTGCCCGTGTTCTCGAGCGAGAGCTGGATCAGCTCGTCCCGTCGCTCGTGAAGCGCCGCCGAGGCCCGCGCCAGCATTTCCCCACGCTCGGCGAAGGTCAGGCCGCGCAGCGCCGGTCCGCCCTGCCTCGTCGCGTGCGCGAGCGCGTGGCCGAAATCGATCCCGGCGCTCGAGGCGCGCGCGATCGGCTCCTCGGAGCACGGATCGACGAGCGTCCGGAAACCGGTCCCGGCCTCATGCCACCGACCGGCGACGTAGCTGCGCAGCGTCTTCATCCGCTCACTCCCAGATGTGGACTTCGAGCCGGCCGTTCGCGTCGGCGGCGCCGCGGAACATGCCCGGCGTGTTGTACACCATCGCGATGCGCCCCGTGCGATCGACGGCGATCATTCCCCCGTCCCCGGGCTGCAGTTCCTCCAGCACCACGCGCCGGACCGCGTCCTCGACCGAGAGGCCGCGATGACGCATCCAGGCCGAGACCGAGTACGCCGCCGCGCGGCGGATGAACTCCTCACCGACCCCGGTGCCCGAGACTGCGCAGGTCGTGTTGTCGGCGTAGGTTCCGGCCCCGACGATCGGCGAGTCGCCGACGCGCCCCGCGAGCTTCCCCGTGCGGCCGCCCGTCGACGTCCCGGCAGCCAGGTTCCCCAGCCGGTCGAGAGCCACCGCCCCGACGGTCCCGCCCCCCTCGCGGCTCCGCGTGCGCAGGAGATCCTGCCAGCGCGGCTCGGTGAAGAACCACTCGGGACCGGCGCGCTCGACGGCCATCGAATCCGCGAACCGCTCGGCACCGTCGCCGACGAGCAGCACGTGCTCGGTGCGCTCGTACACGAGACGCGCGAGGGAGATCGGGTTCTTGACCGTGCCGACCGCGGCGACCGCGCCGCAGCCGAGCGTCGCGCCGTCCATGATCGACGCATCCAGCTCGACCGCGCCGTCGCGATTGAACACCGCCCCGCGGCCGGCGTTGAACAGCGGATCGTCCTCGAGGTCGCGGATGACCGCCTCGACGGCGTCGAGGCTCGGCCCGCCGCGCTCGAGGATCTCTTGGCCGACCCGGAGCGCACGCTCGAGGCTCGCCAGATACGCCTGCTGCTCGGCCACGGGAAGCGAGCGGTCGGGCGCTCCGGCACCGCCGTGGATGGCGAGCGCCCAAGCAGGGCCCGGGCCGCCGTCCGCGCCGGCGTCTCCCGCTGCACCGTCGTCGCCCCCGCACCCGCCGAGGAGAACGAGCGCGACGAGGACGACCCATGAGGTGAACGAGCGGCCGAGCGTCACGCGGCCAGGATACGGAATCCAGGCGCGCGATGTCCAACCTGGGCGATCAGGATCGCTCGGGGATCCGCGCTCCGTGTCCCGTGCGGGCCTGAGGGGTCTGCGCCTTGGGGCCGGCGGCCGTGGGCCGCCGCAGCGGCGCGTCGACGGAGCGCAAGCGGTGGAACACCTTGCGCATCCGCTCCTTGGCCTGGCACTCGATCTGCCGCACGCGCTCCCGGCTGAGCCCCATGCGCTCGCCCGTCTCCTGCAGCGTGAGAGGCGGCTCGCCGCGCAGCCCGAAGCGGTGGGTGATCACCACCTGCTGCTGGCCGTTGAGCGACCGGAACACCTCGCCCACGCCTTCGGTCAGCTCGGCGTCGAGCAGGCGCGCCTCGGGTGTCGGACGGGCGTCGTCGACGAGGCAGTCGGCGAGCGACGTCTCCTGCTCCTCGCCCAGCGGCTCGTCGAGGCTGACCTCGTGCGCCGTGTGCTGCAGGACGCGGTCGATCTTGGCTACGCTCTTGTCCAGGTAGATCGAGATCTCCTCGCGCGTCGGCCGGCGCCCGAGCGTCCGGCGCAGCGCACGATCGGCGCAGCGGATCTCCTTGACCTTCTTCATCTGCGAGTACGGGAGCCGCACGGTGTGCGACTGCTCGGACAGCGCCTTCAGGATCGACTTGCGGATCCACCAGATCGCGTAGCTGATGAACTTCGTGTCCTTCGATGCGTCGAAGCGCTGCGCGGCCTCGATCAGCCCGACGTTGCCCTCGTTCAGCAGGTCCTCGAAGGGCAGACCAAGTGAGCGATACTCCGCCGCGACCTTGGCCACGAAGCTCAGGTTCGATTCCACGAGCTCGTTCAGAGCCTCGCGGTCCCCGCGCTGGATGTCCCGAGCCAGGTGCTTCTCCTCGTCCTTGGTCAACAGCGGGTACTCTCGGATCTCCGAGAAGTACTGGGAGAGCACCGTTCCCTTGGAGTCGTGTCCGTCTCGCATCTCGCCTCGTAGCCTGCGTGTGGACCGTCGCTCGCGTCCTACCGCCAGCGAGGGGAATCTAGGCCGCCCACAGCGGCTCTCGCCACGCCGATTTGCGTAAGGATTACGGGGCGATCGGCGATTGTCGGCGTCGTCGTCGTCGTTGGTCGATGGGCCGAACCTCCCGTGATCCCACCTCGCTATAATCGTCGGCCGCGCGGGCGGAACCCCTTCCCTATTCTGGCGAGGAGTCGAGCATGGGTCGTAGAGGAACCTCGGAGCGTCCGCTGCGCGTGGCGGTGATCGGCTCGGGCCCCGCCGGCTTCTACACGGTGCAGCGATTGCTGCAGAGCAAGGACCTCGCGTTCGAGATCGACGTGATCGACCGGCTTCCCGCGCCGTTCGGCCTCGTGCGCTACGGCGTGGCCCCCGACCACGAGAAGATCAAGAACGTCATCGCGGTGTACGACAGGCTCGCGCGCGATCCACGGGTCCGGTTCTACGGCGGCGTGGAGTTCGGTGCGACGATCCGCCTCGGCGATCTCGCGCGCCACTACGACCAGGCGGTGTTCTGTACCGGAGCGCAGACGGATCGGCGGCTCGGCATCCCGGGCGAGGACCTCGCAGGCAGCCACGCCGCGACCGATTTCGTCGCCTGGTACAACGGCCATCCGGACTACGCGGACCGGCGCTTCGATCTCGCGTGCGACGCGGCGGTCGTGATCGGCGTCGGGAACGTCGCCGTGGACGTCGCCCGCATCCTCTGCCGCACCCCGGACGAGCTGGCGACGACCGACATCGCGGACGACGCGCTCGCCGCACTCCGCGGAAGCCGCGTGCGCAGCGTCCATCTCGTCGGCCGGCGCGGCCCGGCACAGGCCGCGTTCACCCGTCCCGAGGTCGAGGAGCTGGGCGAGCTTCCCGATGCCGAGACGTCGACGGTTGCGGCCGAGGTTGCACTCGACGAGGCGACGCACCGGGCGCTCGGCGCCACGCCGGACAAGGGAACCCTGCGGAAGATCGACATCCTGCAGGGCTACGCCGGCCGGCGGGAGCCCGAAAAGGGGCGCCGGCTCGCAATCCGGTTCCTGCTCTCCCCGGTCGAGATCGTGTCCGGACCGCGCGGCGAGGTGAGCGCCGTGCGCCTGGTACGCAACCGGCTCGAGATCGACGCCGCGGGTGGGGTTCGCGCGGTGCCGACCGGCGAGACCGAGACGCTCGCGGCGGGGCTGGTCTTCCGCTCGGTCGGCTACCGCGGCGTCGCGCTGTGCGACCTGCCGTTCGACGAGCGGCGCGGGACGATCCCGCACGAGCAGGGACGCATCCACGACGCGGAGCGCCGCGTGCTGACCGGCCTCTACGTCGCCGGCTGGATCAAGCGCGGACCGAACGGCGTGATCGGAACGAACAAGCCCGACGCCACGGAGACCGTCGAGCGGATGATCGAGGACGTCCTAGCGGATCGACTGCTGCAGCCCTCCGCACCAACTCGCAGCGAGTTCGAGGCGACCCTGGGCGACCGCGGTGCGCGCTTCGTGACGTACGCCGACTGGCAGCGGCTCGACGCGCTCGAGATCGAGGCCGGGCGGAGCGAGGGCCGCCCGCGGCGCAAGCTCGTGCGGCACGAGGAGTTCCGCCGGGCGCTGTCCGACTCGCCGCCGCGATGAGGTCCCGCGCGGTCGGTGGTCTCCTCGGGCGGATCTCCGAGCGCGCGCGGCTGTGGCTGCCCCTCGGTCGCGTGAGCGCATTCCAGGCGGTGATCGGGCCGCATTACTCCGCGCTTCCGGACGGCGGACCGATCGATCGCCGACGCGGCGAGCGCGTTCTCGCGTTCCTGGCCTCCCACCGCCTCGTTCGCAGCGCCGACGTGCAGCGGGCCCGCCCGGCGTCGCTTCGCGCTTTGCGGCGCGTGCACAGCGACGCGTACCTCGAGTCGCTCCAGGAGCCGGGCTCCCTCGTCGGCACTCTCGGGTCGGACCCCGGTGACGCGGGGCAGGACGCGTACCTCTTGTGCCACCGGAGCAGGTCGGCGGCACCGTCCTCGCGACGCGCCTGGCCACGAGCGGGCGAGGCATCGTGGTCAACCTGGGTGGCGGCTTCCATCACGCCCGAGCCGATCGCGGACACGGGTTCTGCGTGTTCCACGACATCGCGGTGGCGATCCATAGCCTGCGGGCTCACGGCGCACGGCCCCGGGTCCTCGTCGTGGACTTCGATCTCCACGACGGCGATGGCACGCGGGAGCTGTTCGCCGGCGATTCGGCGGTCCACACGCTCTCGATCCACAATCGGCACCTCGGCCCCGTCGATACGGTGGAATCGACGAGCATCGCGCTCGGCGACGACGTGGACGACGCCCGGTATCTCGCGGCGGTGCGCGAGGTGCTCCCGCCGATCGTGCAGGCGTTTCGCCCGGAGCTCGCGTACTACCTCGCCGGCGTGGACCCGGCCATCGACGACGGTCTGGGTAACTGGAGGATCGGTGCCTCGGCCCTCGTCGAGCGAGATCGCCTGGTGTTCGACACGCTGCGTGGCCAGAACCGCTTGGTCCCGCTCGTCCTGCTGCTGGCCGGAGGATACGGGGACGGCGCGTGGCGCCACAGCGCGCGTTCGCTCGCGGCGATCTCGACCGGCGCGCCGATCGAGCCGCCCCGTTCCGCCGAGGAGACGCTCGCGTCCTATCGGCAGGCCGCCCGGACCCTGCGCGATCTCGACCTCGTGACCGAGGCCTCGACGGTCGATCTGGGGCGGACGGAAGACGACCTCGACCCGGCGCTCGCCCGCCGACGCCATCGCCGGTTCCTCGGCTTCTACTCGAATCACGGGCTCGAGCTGGCGCTCGAGCGCTACGGGTTTCTCGATCGCGTGCTCGAGGCGAGCCGCGGAGCGACCCGTCTCGAGATCGACGTCGACACGGCCGGGGTGAGCACACTGCGCATCCTTCCGGTGCGCGACGGGGCCGAGCCGCTGGTCGAGCTGCGCCTGAGGCGCGACGAGCGGCTCCTCCCGGGCTCGGCGCTCCTCGCGGTCGACTGGCTCCTGTTGCAGAATCCGGGCGCGCCCTTCCCGGCCGAGCGCGCGCCCCTCCCCGGTCAGCGCTATCCGCGGCTCGGACTGCTCCCCGACATCGTGGCGCTGCTCGTCCTCGGCTGCGAGCGCCTCGATCTCGACGGCGTCGCCGTGGTCCCCGCGCATTACCACATCGCCGCTCTCGCCGCGTTCGAGTTCTGGTTCGTCTCGCCACGCAGCCAGGCCCGGTTCGAGGCGCGGCGCGAATGCCTAGGCGGGCTGCGGCTCGCGCAAGCCGTGGCCGCCCTCGACTCGGCCCTCGTGCGCGACGCTGCCTCGGGCGACACCGTTCGCTGGGAGCCCGCGCCGATTGCGCCCCGTTCGCACCCGGCTGCGGGAGAAGATCCACGGGCCGGAGCGGGAGCGCGAGGTCGCTCGGGCTCGCGCCGAGTTCCGCTTCGAGCGAAGAGAAGCGGGCTCAGTCGCCCTCGGACCCCGGCACGGGGAGATCTAGGATCAAGCCGTCGTGCGCCGCGACGACGCCGGGCACCGGGTCGAGAGCGAGTCGCTCGGCAACCGCGTCGGTCAAATGAACGAGCACGATGCGACGCGCGCCCAGGCGGGCCCTTGAAGCGCGGATCTCGTCGAGCGACAGGTGCGCCTGCGCGCCACGCTCGATCCCCGTGCACTCGGTGACGAGGAGGTCCGCGCCCGCCGCGATCGCCTCGAGACCCGCGCACCAGCGCGTATCGCCGGTCACGGCGATCCGCGTCGTCGTGGGCCCGACCGCGAGGTCGAACCGGTAGGCCAGCGAAGTCGGATGGTGGTCCACCGGAACGCCACCGAAACGCACGCCGGGCCCACCGTCGTGGTCCGTGAACTCCGCTACCTCGATCTCGTCGTAGACGATGTCGAACGCGCGTCGCTCATCGACCTCGCGATAGCACGACCGAACCAGCCGCTCGAGCGTCTCGCGCGTCCCGGGCGGGCCGTGCACGTGGAACGGCTCCGTCCGGCGGCCGCGGAACACGAGGTGCAGGAGCAGGAACGGCCAACCGGCCGTGTGGTCCCCGTGCAGGTGGGTCACGAACAGACGATCGATCGCGGCCGGATCGCGCCCGGCCCGGGCAAGTCCGACGAGAACGGTTGGACCGACATCGACCAGGAACGACGCGTGCGCGCCGCGATCGACGAGGAGCCCCGCGGACAGGCGGCCGTCGTCGTTGAATGCCGTTCCGGTCCCGAGGAACAGCAGGTGGGGCGACGGCATGCCGCCGAAGTATACTGCACCGCGCCGGGGCCGACCGCTCATCGTGGCCCACGGTCGGCCAGATCGCGGGCGGGGGGAGAGCATGAACGACGGTTGCCTGCGCTTCGTTCGCGACGTCGACGCCGCGGTGGGCGCGGGATCGATCGCCGACATCACGAGCGGCGTGCAGCACGCGCTGCGGGCCGCGACCCGCGCGGGAGACCTGCGGCTGCCCGAGCGGCTCGTATCTTCCCGGCCGGACGCCTACGCGCGCAGGCTGCTGCACCGCTGCCCGGACACGGGCTACACGATCGTCGTCATGACCTGGGGGCCGGGGCAGAAGACCGAGCTGCACGATCATGCGGGCATGTGGTGCGTCGAGTGCGTGGTGGACGGCGCGCTGAACGTCGAGCAGTTCGACGTCGTCGAGGAGCGAAGTGAGCGATTCCGGTTCGAGCGCCGGAAGGTCGTTCGCGCGGGCGTCGGGGACGCCGGGTGCCTGATCCCGCCGTTCGAGTACCACATCCTCGGCAACGCGCTCGGCGACCGGCCGTCGGTCAGCGTGCACGTCTACGCCGCGGAGATGGATCACTGCAACCTCTACGTCGACGCGGGCGATGGCTGGTGGAAGCGCGAGGCCCAAAGCTTGTCGTACGATGCGTGATTCCATGGGCCTGTACGACGACATTCTCGCGACTCTCGGAAATACGCCGCTCGTCAAGCTCCGCAGGTTCGCGCCCACGGGCGCCCTCGTCGCCGCCAAAGTCGAATCGTTCAATCCGGGCAGCTCGGTCAAGGACCGCATCGCCGTCGCTCTCGTCGAGGCCGGCGAGCGGCAGGGGTTGCTGCGGCCCGGTGGCACGATCGTCGAGCCGACCTCGGGCAACACCGGCCTCGGCCTCGCGATGGTCGCGGCGCTGCGCGGCTACAAGCTGATCTGCACCGCGGCCGACAAGATTTCGCAGGAGAAGGTCGCGCTGCTTCAGGCCTTCGGCGCCGAGGTCATCACCTGCCCGACGAACGTGGCCGCCGACGATCCACGCTCGTACTACAAGACCGCCGAGCGCATCCGAGACGAGCGTGGCGCGTACCTTCCGTACCAGTACTACAACGACGCCAACCCGCAGGCGCACTACGAGTCGACCGGGCCCGAGATCTGGGAACAGACCGAGGGCCGCGTGACCCACTGGGTGGCCGGAGTCGGAACGGGGGGCACGATCAGCGGCGTCGCCAAGTACCTCAAGGAGCGCAACCCGGCGATCCGGGTCGTCGGGGTGGACACGGTAGGTAGCGTGTATGCGTACTACCACGAGCACCGAGTGCTTCCGCCGGCCGAGGAGATCCACCAGTACCTGATCGACGGCATCGGCGAGGATTTCATGCCTTCGACGGTGTGGTGGGACACGATCGACGAGATCGTCACGGTCGAAGATCAGGCCGCCTACCGGGCGGTGCTCGAGCTTTCGCGGCGCGAGGCGATCTTCTGCGGTTCGTCGGGGGGCGCTGCCGCCGAGGGCGCAAGACGCGTCGCGTCACGCCTGCCCGACGACGCGCTCGTCGTCACGCTGTTCCCGGATTCGGGCGAGCGTTACCTGTCGAAGCTCAACGAGAGCTGGATGCGCAAGCACGGCTTGCTGGAGCAAGAACGATGAGACGTTCCGTGGCGTGGCGCGGCCTGGCCGCCATCGTGTTCGCGGCAACGCTTGTGAGTGGCTGTGCCAGCGCTCCGACCGAGGAGGGCCCGGCCGGCGCGGTGCGCCAGTTCTACGACCGTCTCAACCGCGGCGATCATGCCGGGGCCAAGGCGCTGTACTCGGCCGAGGCGCTCGGCTTCCTCGACGATCCGGGCGGCTCGAGCGACGGGTTCGGCGACTGGGCCAACGGCGAGACGAAGCGACGGAGCGTCGCCGAGGTCCGCGTCGTCTCGACCGAGGAGCGCGAGGGGGCCGCCGACGTTCAGTTCGACGTGCACTACCGAGACGGCTCGTCCGTCTCGCGTCGGGTCAGCCTGGTACAGGAAAGCGGGGCCTGGAAGCTCGGCTTCATTTCCTGAGACCGAGGAGCCGCGTGGCCCGCCCTCGCCGGGCGCGGGCGGGCCTTTGCCGCCGTCCTCAGACCATCTGCTTCAGGTTCTTGAGCGCACGGACCTTGACCTTGGTCGTGGCCGGCTTCGCCGGCACGTCCATGAACTCGCCCGGCTTGAACGGGTTCGGAACGTGCTTGCGAGCCTTGCGAGCCGGAACGTGCTTGCGCTCGACCTTGACCAGGCCCGCAAGGGTGAACATGCCCGGGCCGTTCTTGCCCAGGCTCTTCTTCACCTGCTTGGACAGCGACTCGAACACGGACGAAACGTCACGCCGCTTGAGATCGGTCTCCCCCGCGATTGCGTTCAGGATCTCGCTCTTCGTCGGCGGCTTCTTCGAACTCTTTGCCTTGGCCATTCCGGATCTACCTCCATGGGAGCTTCCGACACGCACCGGCCGAGCGTGACTCGGAGCGATTTCTACGGAAAACCCCGAGCCGGCGCCGTAGTCTAGCGGCTTTTCCGGCCGAGTTCAATCGTTTCGGCGCGGAATCGCCCGAGTTTCACGGCTCGCGCGCAGAATCACCCGCCCCCGCGAGCCGCTTGAATCGCTGCGCCGAGCCGCGAGAGGAATCGCGCTCGATCGGAAGGGCCGAACGGCGGCGGACCTCCGGTCGCGACTCCCATCTGCCGCAGGTTGTCCAGCAGGTCGCGAGTCGCGAGGACGTCGCCGATCGACTCGGGGGAGAACACCGTGCCGTTCGGGGCGATGGCCTGCGCGCCGACCGCCAGGCACCGCGCGGCGAGCGGGAGGTCGGCGGTGACCACGATGTCGCCACTCCCCGCGTGCTCGGCGATCCAGTCGTCGGCCCCATCGACGCCGCGCGCGACCCGGATGTGCTCGACTCGGCCCCGGGCGGGTACATGCAGCGGGCCACACGAGACCACGTAGACCTTCAGGTCGTGGCGCAGCGCGACGCGGTACACCTCACTCTTGGTCGGACACGCGTCGCCGTCGACGAAGATGCGCGTCACGGCCCCGGCACCGTAGCACACACGCACGTGCGACCGTTTCAGTCCTCTATTCGCCCCCGCGCTCCGCTTCCAGCACCGTATTGTCAGTGTCTCGACGATTCTGGAGGGCAGCGAATTGGAAGCCGACGTCCGTCGTAACCCGGCCCTCTTGAAGCTCGACCTGTACTGTCGTGGGATCCGTGTCGACGAAGATGCGCTCGCCGCAAGCCACGGCGGCCGGCGGATTCTCCGAACGCGCGCCGGGCTCGGGTCTCGAGGTGATCTTGCCCGGCGGGCTGTGGACGAACGTGCCGGTCCAGGAGCCGTTCGCCCGCTCGTCGCCGTACTCCGTGGCGTCCCGGAACGGCGAGTTGTGGATCGACCGCGAGGACATCGGACCGATCGCGCGATTCCGGTTGTCGCCCCGCCCACCCTGGTACGACGAGAAGACGACGAGCGGCAAGCCGATGACCCGCATCGGTTCGCTCCAGGGCACGTACCTCGGAGTCTACCCGGCGAAAGTCTGTGACTACTGGCTCGACGCGCCCAAGGCACAGTGCCGGTTCTGCTCGATCGGTCTCAACCTCGGCGCGGACGACGCGGAACGGGGGTTGTCTCTCCTGGCGTTGAAAGGTTGACGGCGGTCTCCGACCCGATGGCATCATCGGGTTGTAGAAAAAAAGGGAGACCACCGTCATGAGCAAGAATCGCACGAAACTACGGCCCGTGGAAGGCAAGTTTGCCTCGAAGAGGTTGCCGTCCACGACAGGATCTACGCCTCCGTGGGGTCCCCTGAGCCCGCG
>Ga0247727_10015909_pt1 | contig 12248 bp, 8 predicted proteins | sample WisWelCaveWW1625_FD_202498 | JGI IMG/M metagenome (GOLD analysis project Ga0247727, IMG submission 202498) | Biofilm microbial communities from Wishing Well Cave, Virginia, United States - WW16-25 | ecosystem: Environmental > Aquatic > Deep subsurface > Groundwater > Cave microbial mat | place... | reverse complement strand
CCCGAACCCCAGCTCCGCGAACGGATCGCGGTAACGGGATCGCTCGCGGTCGACCCCCGCGCGGAGCGCGATGCCCGGAGCCAGTCCCCCGCCTGCCAGCCGGGCTTCCATCTGCCCCAGGGCGCGCAGGAACGAGAGCCCGGCGTGACGCGTGGGAACCGCGCCGAGACCGGCGAGGCCCTGGTTCTTCCGGAACACGTCCGCGCGCGCCGTCACCTGGAGCCGCCCATGCGGCCGCCAGGCCAGGCTGGCGAGCCCGGCGAGGGCGTCCATCCGGTTGTTGCGCCGCACGCTCGTGCTGTCGTCGGCGGCGTTGAACGGCGTCCCGTTGTCGTCGAAATAGCGGAAGCCGCCGGCCGAGCCCTGGTAGCCCAGGTGCGCCACCCCGGTGACCGGTCCGCGGCCCTCCGCCACCGAGGCCCGTGCCTCCCAGGTGTCGTAGGATCCGCGCGCCGCGCGAAGCTCGCGCCATCTTGCGGCGGAGCGGGTGACGAAGTTGACCGCCCCCCCCGCGCCCGTGAGCCCGAGCCCCGGGGGGCTCGCCCCGCGATAGATCTCGATCCGCTCGATCACCGTCACCGGCAGGTCGGCCAGGTTCACGACGCCGTGAGCCGCGGAGGTGAGCGGCGCGCCGTCCAGGTAGATCGCCACCTGCCCCGCGGGCGCCCCGCGCAGCGACATGGTGCTGAACGCTCCCAGCCCGCCGTACTGCTGGACGTGCACGCCCGCCGCCTGCGCCAGCACTTCGGAGAGTGTCTCGACCGCGCGCATCGAGGCGCCCAGACGCAGCTCGGTCACGAACGCCGTGGGCATGCGCCGCTCGGCCTCGGTGGCCAACCGCTCGCGCGTCACCCGCACCTCGGGGAGCAGAAGGACGGTGTCGCCCAGAGCGGAGTCGGGCTTCATGCTCGCGCGCGCCGGTGCCGCGCCGGCGGCGGTGCACCAGAGGATGGAGATGAAGACGATTCCGGCGTCTCGCGCGCCCAATCGAAAGCCCCTCGCTCGCGACGTCGAACGAAGGGCCGGGAAAACGCTCGAGTCCCGACGCTCTCGTGCGAAGCGTCACGGCGGCTAGCTTCCGGGCAGGTCTCCTGACTCAGGGTCTCGGATGCGGACTTCGCCTTCCCGACCTCGCGGTCAGTGGCGATTGAAGCCCGCGGCACCCATCACAGTGGCGGGACCGTGGGGGAGTTTCACCCCTCTTCCCTTTTACGCCCTGCGGGCACCCGGAAGATATGGGCGAACCTTAGCGCCGTGGCCGGGCACCGGTCAAGCGAATTCCCGAGGCGAATTCCCGAGGCGCTCGAGATGGCATGTCTTGCGCCCGGCGGGTGCGCCGGAACCCCTACGCGGCCTTCCCCAGCGGATGGGCGGGCGCGAACGGAACCCGGATCGTGAACGTGCTGCCCTCGCCCACCCGGCTCACGACCTCCATGGCGCCTCCGTGAGCCTCCACGATGCCGCGCGCCAGCGTGAGCCCCAGCCCCAGACCGGCGGAGTTGAACTCGAGCACGCCGGACGAGTGGTGGTGCTGCGAATCGCGGTGGACGAACGAGCGGGTGAGCAGCGTCTTCAACTGCACTTCGGAAATGCCGACGCCGGTGTCGCGCACCTGGATCGCCAGCGCCTCGCGGTCGCGGAATGCGCGCACCTCGATCGTGCCGCCATCGGGGGTGAAGCGGATGCCGTTGCGCACCAGGTTCGCCACCGCCTGCATCAGGCGCTGCCCGTCGGCGTGCACCGAAGCGAGATCGGGCTCCACCTCGCTGTGGATCGTGAGGTTGCGGTTCGGCGCATCCCCCGCGGCGATGCCCACCGCCTGCCGCACCAGCGTCTCGACGGTGTGATCGCCGAACGACAGCGTGAGGCGCTGGCTCTCGATCTGAGCCACGCGCGTGGCGTCCTCGGCGATGCGGGTCAGATTCTTCAGACTGCGCTCGATCGCACTCAGCGCTTCGCGCTGCTGGGGCGAGGTGGCGCCCAGTGTACCCTGGGAGAACAGCTCGACGAAGCCCTTGATGACGCTGATGGGGGTGCGGAGCTCGTGCGAGGCGATGGTGATGAACTCGCTCTTGAGGCGCGTGACCTCCTCGAGGTTGCCCACGTATTCCTTCTCGCGCCGGCGCATCTCCTCGAAGCGCTGGGCCAGGTATCCGATCTCGTCCTGGCTTCGGACCTGCAGCGGGTAGTCGTAGTTGCCGCGCTCCATTTCCTCCGCCCCGCGTACCAGGCGCTGGACCGGGCGGGTGATGCGCATCGCCACGAGGAAGCCCATGGCCAGCGCCGCGAGGATCGCCAGCCCCCCGAGCTCCACGAGCGCGCTGCGCACCCGGCGCATGAAGGCAGCCTCGACGTCGAGCGAGCGCTGCATGACGTAGATCTGCCGGCCGGCGGGGTCGGATCCGGGGATGCGCCGCACCAGCGTCACGTAGGTGCTCGACACCCCCCGCACTTCGAGCACGTTGTCCTTCGCCAGATCGTCGCCGGCGGCGTCCAGCCGGCGGACCGCTGCCAGCACCGCCTCGCGGTCCCCGGGTTCGGCCAGCGTGGTGCCGGTGGCAACCTCGCCGGAGACGAACGTGACCTCGCTGTGCGTCAGGCCGCGGAGCCGCCCCGCCAGCGCGACGCCGATCCGGGCGCCGAGCGCCAGCGCGCCGACCACGCGGCCGCCCGCGAAAACCGGCGTCACCGTCACCTGGTAGTGCCGGTGACCTTCGACCAGCAGCCCGGTGCGCGAGTTCCCCGCCAACGCGCCGCGCACCAGCGCGCGCCGGCTCGCCGCGGACGACGACGACGATCCCACCGACGCGAGCAGCCGGCCCCGGCGGTCGATCACCTCGAACAGGTCGCTCTTCATGATCTGATGGAAGTCCTTCGCGACCCCTCGCACGGTGGCGCGGTACTCCGGGTCCGCGGGCGAGGCGGACAGCGTGAGGATCGAGAAGAAACGCGGGTCCCGCACGATGACCTGTGCCGCCACCTCGAGCGCGCTGGCGCGCGCCGCGATCATGTTCTCGAACACGCGCGAGGACCTGCGCAGGCTCTCGTGGATGCCGTCCTGGAGGTGGGTCGAGACCTTGCGGTTGACGATCCACAGCGTCCCGAGCGCCAGCGCCACCGGAGCGACGGCGGTGAAAATCAGGATCTTCCAGCGCAGGCTGACGCGCATGCTCAGAAGCTCAAGGCGACCGCGACGTCACCGCGCGGGGGGACCTCGACCTTGCGTGTCGATTGGCCGAGCGTCGGATGCCACAGCCGGACCTGATACGTGCCCGGAGGGAGCCAGGGCAGCGCGAACGCGCCTTCGCGGTTGGGGCGGGCGTAGAAGCGATGCGGCAGCGCGAACACCCAGGCGGCCTCGCCGGGATGGATGTCGCAGAACAGGTTCACCACGCCGGGCTCGTCGAACGTCACCCGGTTCACCGCGCCGGGCGGATACTTGCCGAGATCGAAACGTTTGGCCGGCGAGACGCTGAACGCGTTGTGATAGACGTGGTCCCGGTTGTGGAAACGGACGGCCGAGCCGGCGTTGACGGCCACGACGCGAGGGGCGAAGCAATTCCGCTCCTGCGTGATCTTCGTCGTGCCTGGCTGGCGCCCCCAGCCACGCTGCACCGCGGGGGGCAGCGGATCCACGTAGACCACCACCTCGGTGAGTGGCGTGGCGCGCCCATAGGCACTCTCGGGCAGCTTCACCCCACCACGCACGATTCCGGCCCCCGCGTCGGCATGAAGCAGCGCGACCCCCACCAGCAGAACCCACCCTGATGCGCGCTTCATCAGCCCGCCTTCCCTGTTGGTGAAAGTGTGGACAACCCTCCCTCTTTTCATGGGGGGGGAGCGCACTGATACGGAAACCACGGGAGGTATCGGCCGGAAGAGACAGCGCCCTGAGCCACAGGCAGTTGACCGGCATTTCGATCCGGGAGCGGCTGCCCGGGTGGCCGGCGGTCAGCCCGAGGCGGCGTCGAGAAGCCCCCGAGCGCGGCGGAAAACGCAGTGCCACATGGGTCTGGTGAGCTTTCCGGTCTGCGTGTTCTGCCGGCTCGGATGGTAGGAGCACAGCACCACCGGGCCCCCGGGCAGGCGGGTCTCGGTGCCATGGCCGAATCGTGGCCGTTCGCGGGGCGCCAGCCGCTCCCACCATCCCGAGGCGCGGAGCCAGCCCTCCCGCGCGATGCGGCCGAGCGGCACCACGATCTCGACGCGGTCGAGCAGTTCCAGTTCGGCAGTCAGGAATGCACGGCAGCGTTCGAGCTCGTCGCGCGCCGGCTTGTTGCCGGGCGGGGCGCAGCGCGCCGCCGCGGTAATGAAGCAGTCGTGCAGCTCGAGCCCGTCGCTCCGCCCGATGGACTCCGGCTGAGTGGCGAAGCCGAAGCGGTGGAGCGCCCCGTAGAGCCAGTCGCCGCTCGAGTCGCCGGTGAACATGCGCCCGGTGCGGTTGCCGCCGTGCGCGGCCGGCGCGAGCCCCACGACGAGCAGTCGGGCGCGCGGGTCGCCGAATCCGGGAACCGGCTTCCCCCAGTACTCGTGGTCGCGGAAGGCGCGCTTCTTCTCGCGCGCCACCTGCTCGCAATGTGCGCGCAGGCGCGGGCAGGCGCCGCACGCCACCACCGCGCGCGCAACGGCGGTCAGCGAATCGAACTTCCGCCCCGGCCCGGCCGTGCCCGAGGGCTTGACACCGCTCCTCGCCTGTCCTATACGACGCCTCCTCTGTCCGTCCGCACCGCCGCGGGAGACGCAAACATAGCCGCGCCATCCCCGCGACGCGAGCCCACCCACCACCTTCCCAGGACCCATGGATCCCGTCCGGTTCACCACCATCGCGCACCGCGACCACGTCTTCTGCAGCCCGCCCTTCGGGGCGAAGGTGGACCGCGTGCTGGGCATGCTCGCGCTCGCCCCCGGCGACCGGGTGCTCGAAGTCGGCTGCGGCAAGGGCGAAGTCCTGGTGCGACTCCTCGAGCGGCTTCGGGTCTCGGCGATGGGCGTGGATCCCAACCCTGCGTTCCTCGAAGAGGCGAGGGGGCGGGCCGCCGCCCGCGCGCCCGGTGCCGCGCTCGAACTGATCGCCGCGAAGGCCTCGGATGCGGGGCTCCGGCGCGAGTTCCGGCTCGGCATCGCCATCGGCGCCACGCATGCGTTCGGCGGCTACCGTGAGACTCTGCGCGCGCTGCGCGACCTCGTGGTTCCGGGCGGATGGGTCCTGGTCGGGGAAGGCTACTGGAAATGCGACCCCGATCCGGGTTACCTCTCGCTGCTCGGCAGCACGCCGGCCGAGTTCACCGATCACGAGGGCAACGCGCGCGTGGCCCTCGAAGAGGGCCTGGCCCCGCTCGAGGCGTGCGAGAGCACCGACGCGGAGTGGGATCACTACGAAGACACGTACGCGCAGGCGGTGCGACGTCACCTGGCCGAGCACCCGGACGATCCCGATCGCGACGCGATGCGCGAGCGGATCGAACGGTGGCGAGACGGCTACCTGCGCTGGGGACGGCAGACGCTGGGCTTCGGACTCTACCTGTTCCGGACCTGACCGGAGGACGCATGTACGGGATCGATCTGAGCGGCAAGCACGCACTGGTGATGGGGGTCGCGAACCACCGCAGCCTTTCCTGGGGGATTGCGGACCTCCTGCACCGGGCCGGGGCGAAGCTGTGCCTCACCTACGCCTCGGAGCGCCTGAAGGGCATGGTCGAAGAGGTGGCGGCCGGACGCGACAACGTGATGCTGCTCGAGTGCGACGTAACCCACGACGCCCATATCGACGCGGTGGCGAAGCGCCTCGAGGCCGAATGGGGCTCGGTCGAGATGTTCGTTCACGGCGTCGCGTTCGCGAGGAAGGAGGATCTCGAAGGCCTGTTCGTGGCCACGCCGCGCGAGGGCTTCGTGACCGCGCTGGAAGTGAGCGCGTACTCGCTGCTCAACGTGACCCACCGCATCCTGCCGCTGCTCGAGAAGAACGGCGGCAGCATCGTGACGCTCACCTACCTGGCCGCCGAGCGCGCGATGCCCCACTACAACGTCATGGGGAGCGCCAAGGCGGTGCTCGAGCAGAGCGTGCGCCAGCTCGCCCTCGAGCTGGGGCCGAGAAACATCCGCGTCAACGCGGTCTCCGCCGGCCCGGTGAGCACGCTGGCCGCCCGCGGGATCCGGGGCTTCACCGACATGCTCAAGAAGCACGCGGAGCGTGCCCCGCTGCGGCGCAACGTCACCAAGGAGGACGTCGGCAGGGCGGGTCTCTTCCTGCTCTCCGACTTGGGCGCTGGCGTGACCGGCGAGGTCCTGATGGTGGACGCGGGCTACAGCATCACGGCCTGGTAGGGCGGCCGTGAACGAGCGGCCGCGGCAGGTGGCGTTCGGCGCTAGCGGGGCGCGCGATGGCCAAGCAAGGGCGCCACACGGTGTGGCCGCCTGACCGCTCCGGGGCGGCGCGTTTGACACACGCATGAACTCTGCCGCCACGCGTCTTGCCTTCCAACGGTTTCCGCGCCGGGAATAGCGGCTGACCGCTGGCGTACTTCGTGCGTCACAGGGCAGCAACGACCTGACTCGCCACGAAGAGGAGAACGCCATGTTCACCACCGCTACGTTCCTCGCCAGATTTCGCCCGGGCCTTCACTGGGTCCGCGCCCGCCTGGCGACGCTTTCCGTTCCCGGAGTCCTCGCGCGGGTCATCGCGATCGAGCCCTGCCGGCTCCCGATGCCGGTGCCGATCCCGACCCCGGTCCCCCGGCGCCTCTCGCGCGTCGCCGCGCTGTCCGGCGTCCTGGCGATGAGCGCGGTGCTCGCCGCCCTGCCGGAGGTCGCCAGGGCCTCGCACCGCGGCGATTTCGAGTTCACCGCCGACGGCCGGCTGGTGGACGTGCAGGTGCAGGTGGAAGGCAAGGGCGCAGTGCCGCTCTACGTCGCGCCCGGCCGCTTCGACCGGCGCTACTTCCAGGCCTTCAAGGGCCGCAACTACTCGCTGGTGGTGCGCAACACCACCGGCCGGCGCGTGGGCGTCCTGATCGCGGTGGACGGACTCAACGTGGTCGACGGAAACCGCAGCTCGTTCTCGCGCCACGAGAGCATGTACGTGCTCGATCCGCACGAGCGCGCGGTGATCCGCGGCTGGCGGACGTCGCTCGACCAGGTGCGGCGCTTCGTGTTCGTGGACGAGGAGCGCTCCTACGCCGAGCGCACCGGTCAGGCCAACGGCGACATGGGCTGGATCCGGGTGCTGGCCTTCCGCGAGCAGCGGCCGTTCTGGGATCGGTACGGGAAGATCCGCGGTCGCGAGGGCGACGACGAAGTCGCACCCTACGGAACGGCGCCGGAGCAGGAGCGCGAGGACGGCGCGGCGCCCGAGCGGCGCGAGCTCCAGAAGTCGGCTCCGCGGGCGCAGAGCAACGAAACGGCGCCGGGTGCGCCGGGCGATGCGCAGCTCTACGGCCAGCGCGACGACGCGTCCGAGTCGAGCCCCGGCACGGGCTGGGGTCAGAAGCAGTGGGACCGCGTGAACCGCACCCGGTTCGTGGCCGAGCACTCGCCGGTCGACCGCTTCGCGCTCCGCTACGAGTACGTGAGCGGGCTACGGGCCCTGGGCATTCGGATCTGGAGAGGCCAGGACCGGCTGTGGGAGCGCGAGCGCGGCGAGCTCGGCTTCGCCCAGCCTCCTCAGTGGTAGCGCGGCGCCACCGCCGAGACATCGAGACGCGAGACCCGGGCGTGACCAGCGCCCCGGGTTCGTTTTCTGATACAACTCGCCCATGCCTTCGGACCGCAGGGCGGCGGCGCGCGCCTGGTGCCTCTACGACTGGGCGAATTCGGGGTTTGCGACCAGCGCCACCACCGCGCTCCTCCCCACCCTGTTCACCCAGATCGCGAGCCGCGAGGTCGCCCCCCACGTCGCCACCGCCTATTGGGGCTACGCCAGCGCCGCGGCGCTCGCGATCACGGTTCTGATCGGTCCCTTCATCGGGGCGGTCGCGGACCATCTGCGCGGGCGCAAACCCCTCCTGCTCGCCTGCGTCATCACGGGCGCGCTCGCGACCGTGCTGATCGCCGCGCTGCCCGGGGCCGGCTGGGGCGGACTGCTGGGGCTGTTCGCGATCGGGTTCGTGGCGTTCGCCTCGGGAAACGTCCTCTACGACTCGCTGCTCCCGGCGGTGGCGAGCCCGGAAGAAATGCATCGGGTCTCGGCGCGTGGATTCGCATACGGCTACATCGGCGGCGGCGTGCTGCTCGCGTTTCATCTGCTGCTCATCCTGATGCCGGAGCGCTTCGGGCTCCCCGACGCGACCGCCGCCATGCGGCTCGCGATCGGGACCGTGGGCCTTTGGTGGCTCGGGTTCTCGATCCCGCTTTTCCGCAGCGTCCCGGAGCCCTGGAGCGCCCCGGTCCGCACCCCGCTCGGGCAGATGGCCGGCACGGTGTCGCGGCAGCTCTGGCACACGCTGCTCCACCTCCGCCGTCAACCCGACCTGTTCCGCTTCCTGGTCGCGTTCTGGCTCTATAGCGACGGGATCGGGACCATCATGAAGATGGCGGTCGTCTACGGCCGCGAGCTCGGCATCGACCGCGGCAGCCTGATCGGAGCGCTGCTCATGGTGCAGATCCTCGCGGCCCCGGCGAGCATCGCCTTCGGGCGCCTGGCACACCGATGGGGCCCGCAGCGCGCGGTGCTGATCGGGCTCGTGGGCTACATGGGCATCACGGTGCTGGGGTTCTTCCTCTCGCGTCCGTGGCACTTCTGGGCGCTGTCCGGCCTGGTGGCGTTGTTCCAGGGCGGAACCCAGGCCCTGTCGCGATCGATGTTCGCGAGCCTGGTGCCCCGCGATCGCGTCGGCGAGATGTTCGGCTTCTACTCGGTGAGCGAGAAGCTCGCCGGGGTGATCGGACCGCTGCTCTTCGGCCTGGTGGCCCAGGCGACCGGCGAGGGGCGCCTGGCCGTGCTCACGCTGCTGCCGTTCTTCGTGGCGGGCTCGTGGCTGCTGATGACGGTGAATCTCGCCCGCGGCGCGACCCGCGCGGCCGGCCATGAGGCGAGCGCGGGAGCCGGGTGTTGAGCGCGTGCGCCGGGTAGCCCCGGCGTTCCCGGTGGTGCTAGTGTCCCTGCCCTTCTCAGATTCAAACGGCTCCCCTCCCCGAGGCGGGGCCACGATCCGACATCCCTCGGAGGTTGCCGTGCTCGCCTCGATCCGACTCGCGGTGCTGGTCGCCCTGTTGTCGTCCCTCCTCCCCACGTCTTCGCGCGCGGATCGCTACCGCCTGGACGGCCGCTACGACGCACGTGTCCCGGCGCCCGAGAGCGTCCTGGGCTTCGAGCTCGGCGACCGTCCGGCGCGCTACGACGCCCTCGCGCGCTACGCGGAAGCGCTCGCCGCCGCGAGCCCGCGCGTGCGGCTCGAGCGCTACGCGCGCTCGCACGAGGGACGCGATCTGCTCCTGCTGGTGATCTCGAGCGAGGCCAACCTGGCTCGGCTCGACGCCATCCGGGCCGACCGGGCGATGCTGGCGGACCCGCGCATGACGGGCGAGGCGCGGGCTCGTTCGATCGTCAGGAACACGCCCGCGGTCGCCTACATGGCGTACGCCATCCACGGCGACGAGCTCTCGAGCGCCGACGCCGCCGCGCGGGTGGCCTACGAGCTGGCGGCCGGCGAGACCGACGACGTCCGGAAGATGCTCGACAACCTGGTGGTCCTGATCGACCCGATGGAGAACCCCGACGGACGCGAGCGCATCCTCTCGATTTCGGGCTCCTACCTGGGCGCGGTGCCCAATCCCGACCCCGATGCCCTCTCCCACTCGGGGTTCTGGCCCTGGGGACGCGGCAATCACTATCTGTTCGACCTCAACCGCGACTGGTTCGCCCTGGTCCATCCGGAGAGCCGCGGGCGCGCCGCGATCCTGCGCGAGTGGCGGCCCCAGCTGGTGGTGGACAGCCACGAGATGGGCTACGAGAGCACCTACCTCTTCAATCCTCCGCGCGATCCCTTCAACCCCAACCTCCCGCGCGGGATTTACGGATGGTGGGAGCGCTTCGCGAGCGACCAGGCGCGGGCCTTCGACCGCCAGGGATGGAGCTATTACACCCGCGAGTGGGCCGAGGAGCTGTATCCGGGCTACGGATCGTCGCTGGCGATGTACCAGGGCGCGGTCGGGATCCTCTACGAGCAGTCCGGTACGGACGGCCAGCCGATCCGCAAGCCTTCGGGCCGCATCGAGCACTACCGCGACGCGGTGGCGCATCACTTCGTGAGCTCGATGGCCAACCTCGCCACCGCGGCCGAGAACCGCGAGGCGCTGCTCCAGGGCTATCGCGAGAGCCGGATCGAGGCGACGCGGCGCGGCCAGCAGGCCCCGGCGCGCGCGTTCTACTTCGCTCCCCACCCGGATCGGGCGCGGGCCGAGCGCCTCGCGACGCGGCTCGCCGCGCTCGGGATCGAGGTGGACCGCCTCGAGACGCCGGGACGGCTCGCCGACGCGCGGACGTTCTGGCGAGACGGTGGCCGGCCGGAGATGCTTCCGGCGGGCACGTTCCGCGTCCGGCTCGCTCAGCCCGACGGCCTGCTCGCGCGCGCGGTGCTCGAGCCGCACACGCCGCTGCCCGATTCCACGCTGGCGATGGAGCGCGAGCAGCTCGAGCGCGACAAAGGTTCGCGCCTCTACGACGTCACCGCCTGGTCTCCGCTGCTCGCCTCGGGGCTCGAGGCCTGGTGGTCGCCGCGGCTCGACGATCTGCGCTGGACCCCGGTCCGCGCGGGCGACGCGCCATCCGCGGCGCGCGGCGGTCTCGCGGGCGGCGATGCCCGCTACGGCTGGCTCTTCGACGGCACCGCGGACGGCGCCCTGGTGCTGGCGGCACGCCTGGCTTCACGAGGATTCTCGATCCGCGCCGGCGAAAAGCCGTTCCAGGCCGGCGGCCGCTCCTACCCTAGGGGCTCGTTCCTGCTGCGTGCCGAGGACAACCCAGCCAAAACCGCGGAAGTCCTCAAGGCGATGGGAGACTCTGCGGGCGTCGAGATCATTCCGGTCGCCGGAGCGCGTATCACACAGGGCCCGGACCTCGGCGGAGACCATTGGCTTCTCCTGCGCGAGGCCCGCATCGCGATCGCGGCCGGACCACCGCTCGCTTTCACCAGCGTTGGCTGGGCGTGGAACCTGCTCGACCGCGAGCTCGACCTGCGGGTGAGCCTGTTGGACGTCGCGCGCCTCGGGGAAACGGATCTCGCGCGCTACAACGTGCTGGTGCTGCCGAACGTGTGGGGCGGTTCGGACGCGTACCGCCGCGCGCTCGGAGAAGCCGGGCTCAAAGCGGTGCGCGAGTGGATCGAAGACGGCGGAACGCTCGTGGGGCTCGAGGGCGGAGCGCTCACCGCCGCCGACAGCTCGAGCGGGCTGTCGTCGGTCCGCCCCCGGGCGCAGGCGCGGAAAGATTTCCCGCCGCCCGCCTTCGGACTCGACGGGCCCGCGATCCGCGCCCTCGAACGCATGCAGGCGACCGGCATCGGCGCCGACGGTAAGCCGGTTCAGTCGGCCGGGCTGCTCGTTCCGGGCGCGCCATTCGCGACGCTCGGCATTCCGGGCGCGGGATCGCCGGTGCTGGGGCCGGGGACCTGGGCGCTCCTCGGCACGATGGGCGACGCGGCACGCCGTCGCGCGGCGCAGGACACCGGCCGGGCGGCAGCAGAGGCGAAACCCTCGGAAGAGGCTTCCGTGAGCGAAGCGGAACAGGAGCTGGCTCGCACCCGCGCGGACGAGCGGATGCAGCGATTCCATCCCAGCGGCGCGATCCTGAGGGTGGACCTCGACCCGGAGCACTGGCTGGCCTTCGGATGCGGCGAGCGGGTCGCCGCCATGATGCAGGCCGAGGAGGTGCTGCTGGCCCGCGATCCCGTGACCACGGTGGGGCGTTTCGCCGGACCCTCGACGCTACACGTTGGCGGACTCCTGTGGCCCGAGGCCGCGGGGCGCATCGCCCAGACGGCCTACGCGACGCGCGAGTCCAGGCGCCGCGGCCAGATCATCCTGTTCGCCGGCGATCCCAACTTCCGCGGCTACTTCTGGGGCACGGAGCGCCTGTTCCTGAACGCGGTGCTGCTGGGACCCGGACTGGGGACGCGCCACACGGTTCCCTGGTAAGCGGGGTTCAGGAGGGCGCCTTTCGCCCCGGCGCTCGATAGGGCTATCCTTCGCCACATGAGCGCCAGCCCGATGACGTCGGGCGGGGGTCGATTCCGGCTGCGCGATCTTCTCCCGTT